>ENA-UOVV01000829-UOVV01000829.1-compost-metagenome-genome-assembly--contig:-NODE-829-length-30038-cov-6.189808_pt1 | contig 30038 bp, 25 predicted proteins | sample MGYA00238155_ERZ761577 | MGnify/ENA primary metagenome ERZ761577 (study PRJEB28898, sample SAMN06268775) | compost metagenome | isolation source: Emeryville, CA | place: USA:Emeryville, CA | collected... | reverse complement strand
ACATCGATCAGGTGGGGTGGGCGAAGTCCGGCGCCCTGTCCAGCCTGCGGGTCTATCCGCCCCCCGCCGGCCGCGAGGCGTCGCTGGTGGCCACCGCCGCCGCCGAGCCGATCGCCTGGGCCGAGGTGCTGGCGCTCGCGCCGGAGGCCGACCGGCCCGGCATGTACGAGCAGTTCATCTGTCACTGGGAGCTGGCCGAACTGGCCCAGCCGGGCAAGGTCAGTTGGAACCTCGAGCCGTGGCGCCCGGAGGTCGACGACGACACGATGGTGTCGACGCGCTGCAATCCGGGCGGCACCGAAGAACCGTTCTAGTGGGGCAGTACAGCCGCGCGCAGGTCGCCGCGCTGGTCGACCACACCCTGCTCAAGCCCGAGGCCGCCGCGGCCGACATCGAACGACTGACTCGCGAGGCCGCCGAACTCGGCGTGTACGCGGTGTGCGTGTCGCCGTCAATGGTGTCGGTCGCGCGACGATCGCTCGACGCGGCGCAGGCGTTGGCCGCCGTCGTGGGATTCCCGTCGGGAAAACATCTTTCGCAGATCAAGGCCGATGAGGCGCGGCTGGCGGTGGCCGCGGGTGCGACCGAGATCGACATGGTGATCGACGTGGGTGCGGCCGTCGCGGGCGACTTCGACGCGGTGCGGGCGGACGTCGCCGCGGTGCGTGCGGCCGTTGATGCGGGCGTGGTGCTGAAGGTGATCGTCGAGTCGGCGGCGTTGCTCGATCTCGCCGGCGAGCAGACGCTCGTCGACGCGTGCCTGGCCGCCGCGGCGGCGGGCGCCGACTTCGTCAAGACCTCGACGGGCTTTCACCCGGCCGGCGGCGCGTCGGTGCGCGCCGTCGAAGTGATGGCCGCGACCGTCGGTCCCCGCGTCGCGGTCAAGGCCAGCGGGGGCATCCGCACCGCCGCCGACGCGATCGCGATGCTGGACGCCGGCGCCACCCGCCTGGGGTTGTCGGGCACCCGTGCCGTGCTCGACGGGCTGGCCTGATCCGGCCGCTGCGCGAGCACGCCAAAATCGACGCAGGTAGAAAAATTTGCCGTAGGATCGGGCTCCACCAGATTGGAGTGCAGCATGACCACACGGCATCATTTGCTTGGCAAAGGACTCCTGGCCGCGGGCACTGTCGGCATCATGGCCATGGGCGCCCTCACGGCGTGCGCCGGCGAAGAGGAGAAGGCACCCGAGACCACCACCGAGACGACGACCACGACGACCACCGCGGCCCCGGTGGCGCCGACGGAGAACGCCCCGCGGATCGAGCCGAACGCGCCGAATCCGTTCAGCCCGACCGTCACCGCGCCGCCGGCGCCGACGGCGGAACCGGGCCAGCACGGCAGACACTCAACCGGCTAGGCCGCCGATGCGCCGACTGTCGGCGCTCGTCGTCGCGGCCCTGCTGATCGCCTCCGGTTGCGCGCAGCGGGATCCCGCGGCGATCACCGGTCCGTACCAGTCGCTGCTGGCCGAATCCGTCGACCTCGGCCCGTCGCGCGCCGCCGACGCCCAGCTGACCGCGGTGCTGGCCCGGCCCGGCCGGCCCGAAGCGCTGATGGAATGGGCGGCCGCGCACCGACTCTGGGTGCGATGGCGCGACGGCAACACCTGGGCGATCGTCGAGGGCGCCGCCGCCGACTTGGCCGCGGCGTTCGATGTCCCGGTGCACGACTATCGTCGCCGCGAGGCCCGGTTCTACGCCTCCCCGCGCCAGCCCGCGGTGCCGCCGCCGCTGCGCGGTGTGGTGTCCGCGGTCGGCCGCATCCTCAGCTACACGCCGCACCGGATGGCCATCCCCGGCATGCTGCCGCTCGACGTGCCGAAGGGTGGACTGTCGCCGCGCGGACTGTTGCAGGCCTACGACGCGCTCCCGCTCGCCGAAGCGGGCTTCACCGGCCGGGGCGCCACCATCGTGTTCTTCGCGTTCGACAAGGCCGACCAGCAGGATCTCGACACCTTCTCCGACAGCTCCGGACTGCCCCGGTTCACTCCGGTGATCGTCGGTGGGCAGCCACCCGAGGCGCACGGCGAGACGACGATGGATCTCGAAGTGGCGCATGCGATTGCGCCCGAGGCGCAACTCGTCGTCGTCAACGCCCGCCCTACGGTCGAAGGCGACGGCGCCTACGAGAAGATCGCCCGGATGTTCGCCGAGGCCGACCGGCGGTTTCCCGGAGCGATCTGGAGCCTGTCGATCAGCTGGGGCTGTGAGGGCCTGGTCACCGCGGCCGACCTGGCGCCGGTACGCGAGGCGCTGATCGCCGCACAGCGTCGCGGCACCTCCGCGTTCATCGCCAGCGGCGACACCGGCGGGATGGAATGCAAAGGGGGCGACGAGTTTTCGTCGCCTCCCGAACCCGAGCACATCGGCCTGCACTCGATCGGCGCGATCCCGGAGATGACAGCGGTCGGTGGCACCACATTGTCGGTCAGTCCGCGCGGGCAGTGGCTCGGCGAATACCCGTGGGTCGACTCGCCGATGTCGCAGGGCACCAGCGGTGGCGTGTCGGTCAACTACGAACGGCCGCAATGGCAGCGGCATCTGACCGTCGAGCGCGACAACGCCGGGCGCCGGCTCGCACCGGACGTGTCGGCTGTCGCCGATCCGTTCACCGGCGTGCGCCTGATCTTCGGCCAGCGAGAAGTGATGGGCGGCGGCACTTCTCAGGCTGCACCGATCTGGGCGGCGCTGACCGTGCTGATCAACCAGTACCTCGTCGCTAACGGCGGCCATCCGGTCGGCAACCTGAACCCGCTGCTGTACCGCATCGCTCAGGGGGCGAATGAACCGGCCTTCCGCGATGTGCGCAAGGGCGGCAACGCAGTGGACCTGGCCCAGCCGGGCTACGACCTGGTGTCCGGACTCGGCAGCCCGGACACCGACAACCTGGCCCGCGACATCCTCGACATCCAGCTCGGCAGGGCGCCCAGATGAGCAGGCAGCGCGCGGTGTATGCGACCGGATTCGCGGCGCTGGTGGCGACGCTGGCCGTCTTCGCCGTGTTGCGGTGGCCGGCCCCGCTGGTGACCGTCGGCGCCCTCGGGGTACCGCTGCTCTATGCCTTGCACCTGTACCGCGTTGGCGCGCAATATCGCAGGCTGGTGCTGATCGCCGCGTTCGGCGTCGCCCTCGGGGTGGGATGGGCGCTGGCCTCGGCCGGGCTGGTGGCAGACTCCTACGACGCCGCGCTGGGGCCCGGCACGTCCCGCGCCCGGATCGTGCTGAGCACGGTGGCGGTGGCGGTGGTCAGCGCGGTGGTGATGTTGCTTCCCGTTGTCGCGGCGCGGCTGGCGTGGCGCGCGCCTCGAAAGTGTCTCGACGGCTTCACCTTCGGCGCGGCGGGTGCACTCAGCGTCGGCGCGGCGTTGACGCTGAGCAGGTTGGTGCCGCAGTTCGCGACGGGTTTGGCCGCCGACGACTGGCCGGTCGGCGTGCTGCTGATCCAGGCCGCGGTCCAGGGTGTCGCGCTGCCGATCACGGTGGCCGCGATCGGCGGTCTGGTCGGCGCGGCGCTGTGGTCCGGACGGAGGCCGGCCGTCGCCTTCAGTCTCGTTGTGGTTCTTACTGTTTCGGTGGCGATCGGGCTGCTGGACAGCGCCGCGTGGGCGGCAGGCCCGCTGCTCGTCGGATACCTCGCGGTCGCGGTGGGCGCGGTCGTCGCCCTGCGGGCCGGTGGGGTGTCCCTCGGCGCGGCGCCGGGCGGGACGCCGCTTGCCTGGCTGATGCCGAGGCTGGGCGCGGGCGTGGCCGTCGTCGCCGCCGCGGGCATGGCGGCCGCCGCACTGCTGGCCCCCGCGCCGCCGCGCTATGTCTGCCCGCCGGACTGCGGACCCGCCCCGCTGGCCGAGCCGCTGGAGTCCAACCCGCGGTTCGTGTCCGCCGACGGCGCCTTCTCGGTGCAGTACCCGGGGCCGGGCTCGGCGTATGAGGCGCGGCTCGACCCCGACGGCGTCGAACTCGAGTTCGTCGGCGGGGACACCGGCATCCTGCAACTGTTCGGGATGCCCGCCGAGGGCCGCGGCGCCGAGAAACTCGTCGAGGAGTTGCTCGCCGAGCACTTTCCCGACGCCGAGATCGACTACGAGATCCCCAACGCGATGGTCGGGTACCAGCCGGGCTACGGCGTCGTCGTCGACGAGTACTCGCCGGACTCCGCGACCGCCTTCACCCGGTTACGGCTGATCGTGATGGCCGCGGTACGCGACGACTACGCGTTGGTGGCCGCGGCGATCGGGCCGTACCACGAGTTCAGCCGCGAATTCGGCAACGGCCATCCGTCCGCGGCCAACCTGCAGTTGGCGCTGGACATGGGCAAGTACGTCAACAGTTTCCGGTGGCGCTGACTGGTCACAGCCCGGCGAAGCAGGGATCCTGCTGTGCCTTCGGCATCGCCGCGTTCTGCGTCGAGAACTGGCTGACCACCCCGTCGTCGGTGACCTGCACCGAGTCGGCGTGCACGCCCAGCGGATAGTCCTTGGTCAGCTGCGAGGTGAACGCGTCCAGCGCCGGCTGCACCATCTCGCGCGGCAGCGAGAAACCCAGGCCGGTCAGCTGCGTCACCTGCAGCGCGATCCCGTCGTCCTCGACGGTCGGCTTGGCGGTGATGCTGCCGAGCGCACCCTCGAGCTCTATCGTGCCCGCCGACGGATTCGTCGACACCCCGGTCACGAATGCCCCGACCAGCGGAACCGCGTCCTGGATGGTCTGCTTGATGCCGTCGGCCGACCAGGTGATGTTGGCCACCAGCTTGCCGATCGTGCCGCTGGAGTTCGCGGTGTCCTCCAGCCGGACGTCCTCGATAGAGATGTTGAGCTTCATGCCCTTGGCGTCGCGAACCTGATTACCCGCCGTCTCGATGTGGATGTTCGTGTAGTGCCCGGAGATGTGCTGCATCAGAAACGGCGGCCACACCCCGAACGACACGTCGGCCTGGTCCTGCACCACGCACTGGACGGCGTTGGCGACGACGCTGTTGGCGCGGTTGCGGCCGTACAGCTCGCCGGCGATCACGCCCGCGATCACCAGCGCGACCACGATGACGACGATGAGCACGACCGACAGCGGGTCACGGAACAGGTCCTTGATCTTGGCCATCGGCGACTCGTCGGTGTCGGGCGCCTGCGGCGCCGCGGCAGGCGGCGGCGCTGTTGGCGGGGGCGTCGGGGACGGTGGTGGCTGATTGGGGCCGGCCCAGGGATCGGTCACCCCCGCGATTCTGCCCTACCCGCGCGCCCGATTGCTCAGGACCGCGATCGTCTCGCGCACCTGGCGGGCCGCATCGAGGTTCAGATCGCTGACCAGCAGCGTCGGGTCGTCGCCCGCCGCGGCGAGCACCTCACCCACCGGAGAGGCGACGACGCTGCCGCCCACGCCGGTCGGCCCGGTCCTCGCGACCTCGTCGCCCGGATAGGCCTGATCCACCGCGGCGACGTAACCGGTGGTGTCGATGGCGCGGGCCCGCGCCAGCAGCGTCCACTGGTCGAGCTTGCCCGGACCGCTGCCCCACGACGCGTGCACGGTGATCACTTCGGCCCCGCGCTGGGCGAGCTCGACGTACAGCTCGGGGAAGCGGACGTCGTAGCACAGCGTCAGCCCGACGCCGATGCCGTCGACCGTGATGACCACCGGTTCGCGGCCCGGCGCGACGGTCTTGGACTCCTGGAAGCCGAACGCGTCGTAGAGGTGGATCTTGTCGTAGCGCGCCTCGACGCCCGGCCCGGTCGCGAGCAGCGTGTTGTGCACGCGGCCGTCGTCGGCGGGCGTGAACATGCCTGCGACGACGACGATCCCGGCCCGCTCGGCGACGGCGCGCACGCCGTTGGCCCACGGTCCGTCCAGCGGTTCGGCGACGGGCGCCAGCGGCACCCCGAACCGGCACATCGTCGCCTCGGGGAACAGCACGAGTCGCGCGCCCGCGTCGGCCGCGCGCCGCGTGTACTCCTCCACCAGCGCCAGGTTGGCCGTCGGCTCGGTGCCGCTGCGGATCTGGGCCAGGGCGACGCGCATGCCGCCAGCGTAGTGCGCGCCCACCCCCGCGCACCCCCCGCCCACCCCCGCGCCGAAACTACGGGTTTTGACGAAAATCCGGCGAAATCCGTCAGAAACCGTAGTCTCGGCGCGCCACGCCGACCTCTACGGCCCCCAGGCGTGCCGGTCGGCGGCGGCCTTCTTCTTGCCGAGCTTGCCGGCGCGCACCTGCACGGCCAGGCTGTCGAGGATCACCCGCGAACTGAGTAGCGCGGTCTGCTCGGCCCAGTCGTACGGCGGCGAGCACTCGACGACCTCGATGCCGGCCAGTCCCGGTTCGGAGATCATCCGCACCAGGTTCAGCGCCTCGCGGGGCAACAGCCCGCCGGGTTCCGGCCAGCCGGTACCGGGCACGAACCCGGCGTCAATCACGTCGATGTCGAACGACAGGTAGACGGCCTTGGCGTCCTTCCACGCGATCTCGAGCGCCATCTCGGCGATCTTCTCCACCCCGACGCGTTCGACGTCGCCGACGGTGATCACCGTCGACTTGCGTTCGCGGCCGACCTTCACGCCCGCGCGCGGGGCCTGCCAGCCGCCGATGCCGATCTGCACCAGGTTCGTCGCGGGCGCGTTCTTGATGTTGGTGGCGTGGAACCACGGCGTGGTGTGCATCCGCTCGTCGAGGTCGGACTCCTGCGTGTCGACGTGCCGGTCGAAGTGGATGATGCCGATGTTGCCGTCCAGGTACGGCGCCATCCCGCGGATCGTCGGGAAGCCGATCGAGTGGTCGCCGCCCAGCACGACCGGCATCACGCCCTTCTGCACGACGTGCGCCATCGCCTGGCTGATCTGATCGAACGACTTCTCCAGGTTGCCTGGGATGGTGAACACGTCGCCGATGTCGACCATGTTCAACTGTTCGCGCAGATCGACGCCCAACTCGTAGTTGTACGTGCCAAACAAGTTGGTGGAGCGGCGAATTCCCTGCGGGCCGAAGCGGGTGCCCGGCCGGTAGGTGGCACCCGCGTCGAGCGGGACGCCGAAGATCGCCACCTCGGCGTCGTCGACCTGGTTGACGTCCTCGATGAACGGACACTTCAGAAAGGTGCCACGCTCACCGGCGAAATGCGGCAGTTCGCCGCGCACGAACGTCGAGATACGACGGTCGTTGATCGTCGGCGCCGCTTCGAGGCCGTACGTCAGACACCGTTCGACCTCCTCACGTTCGCGGCGGTCGGGCAGTTCGGCCTCGGCCTGCTGCGCCCATGCGCCTTCGCGGTTGAAGGGTTCTTCGATGGATTCACTCACGGGTGCTCCTCACGCGCCGTCTTGTCGCGAGCCCGGTACGACGCACCTCGTCGGGGGAGCCAGGGCCGGCTCCTGAATCCATATCTTGACAGCGATCGCCGATCGCGCCACCGGAATCGAAACGAGCCGTTAACAAAGAGCGCGAGCCGCCGTAACGCAACGGAGTTTTTCTGACGGCGACTCACGTGCACGCGTGAGGCGCGTCTAGGGTTCCGCCGGCCTGGTGCCGGGTCTGGTCCGAGAGACGCAGGCGGTCTGCGACGCGGCCGGCCGTTCCACGGCGGGACAAAAGCCCGGGAGACTCTCCCCTCGCGTGCAAGGAGACTCCCATGATCCTCCTCGGTGTTGGCATCAGCGTTGCCGTCATAGTGTTCGTCGGCTTCCTGGTGTCCAAACGAATCGCCGGCGATTCGGTCAACTTCCTGGTCGGCGGCCGGATGCTGCCGCTGATGCTGGTCGGCGGCGCGCTGATGGGTTCGGCCGTCGACACCAACGCCACCCTCGGAAACACCGATCTCGCAGCAGAATTCGGCTTCTGGGCGGGCGCCTGCCTACCGCTGGGCCTGGCGCTGTGCCTGTTGTTCACCGGCGTGTTCTTCGCCAAGCCGATGAACCGGATGGGGTTGACGTCGTTCCCGGACTACTACCGGCTGCGGTTCGGCCGGGCGGTGGAGGCCGCCGCGTCGGTGATGCTGATCGTCGGGTTCTGCATCCTGGTGGCGGGCAACCTGGTCGCCGGCGGCTTTCTGTTCGAGTACTTCGTCGGCATCCCGTATTGGGTCGGCACCGTGATACTCGCGCTGCTGGCGGTCGCCTACACCGGCACCGGCGGCCTGATCGCCGACGCCTACACCGCGATCATCCAGATGGCCATGGTGCTCGTCGGCGCGGTCGGCCTGCTGATCTGGATGGCCGTCACCCACGGTATCGCGATCGAACCGGGGATGGGGCCGTTCGACTGGGGGCAGCTGACCGATCCGGCCCAGGGTGCGACGATCAACTGGGCGACATTGGTGGCGTTAGGGATCGGCGATATCGTCGCGATCGACTTCATGCAGCGGGTGTTCTCCGCGAAATCGCCTGAGACCGCGCGGCGGGCCTGCTTCAGCGCCGCCGCCGGGGTGGCCGCGATCTGCGTCCCGTTCGGCATCGTGGTGCTGGCCGCCAAGGCGTTCCTGCCCGAAGAGCTGGACGGCCCAATCCTTTTCGTCCTGCTCGGCGAGCACGCGCCGCTGTTCCTGACGATTGTCGTGCTGTCCGGGCTGGTGGGTGCGTCGATGAGCACCGCCAACGGCGCGATCCTGGCGATCTCCAATGTGACGGTGCGCAACCTGGGCGGGGTGCGTCGGGTGCACGTGCCGGGTCAGCGTGATCCGCTGCTGTGGGCGACGCGCACGGCGATGGTGCCGATGACGCTGGTGGCGATCCTGATCGCGATCTACGTCAAGCAGACCGGCATCCTGCTGACGCTGGCGTTCGACCTGCTACTGGCGTGCCTGGTGGTGCCGTTCATCCTCGGATTGTTCTGGCGCAGAGGAACTTCCACGGCGGCGATGGCGTCGCTGGTGGTCGGCCTTGCGGTGCGCCTGGTGCTGTTCGTGATGACCCCGACGATGTACGGGTTGGACAACACGATCCTCTACATCGAGAACGGGATCGTCGACGCGTCGTTCGACGGTTGGCCGACGTTCATCGCATTCGGGGCCTCGCTGGTGACTTACGTCGCGGTCGCGCTGATGACGCCGCCGGCGCCGATCCGCGGACTGGACATCCGGCTGGCCGAGGACGTCGACGACGCGCTCGCCACCGTGGACGCCGACGCGGAGGCGCTCGAGCCCGTCACCGTGGCGCCACCGCTGACCACGGCACCGTAAGCACCCCGTCGCGCAGGCGTCGCCGCGGCGGGGCCACGTCGACGCCGTCGGAGGGCAGCCGCTCGAGCATGGCCCGCCAGCGCACCCGCGGCCCGAACACCCGGTGGCCCGCGGCGCCGGCCCAGGCCCGGTCGGCGGCCGCGAGCAGATCGTGGATCGGTTGCCCCGCCACGTTGTGGTGGATCAGCACCTTGGGCAGCCGTTCGGCGAGCTCCGACGGGCGTTCGATGGCGAACGGATCGCAGGCCAGCGTCAGGCTGACCGGCCCGTCGGCGTCGAGCAGCACCCAGCAGCCGAGCCTGCCGAGTTCGTCGCAGGTGCCGTCGACGATCAGCCCGCCGGGCGCCAGCCCACCCTGCAGCGTCGCCCAGGCCTCGGGCACCGCTTCGACCGGGTACTGGCGCAGCACGTTGAAGGCGCGCACCAGCACCGGCCGCAGACCCGCCAATTCGAAACCGCCACGTGCGAATTCGACACCGTTGCCGGCTGCGGACTGCGCGGTGCGGACCCGCTCCGGGTCGATCTCCAGGCCGACCACACGCGCGTCGGGGCGCACCGTGCGCAGCCGCGCCGCGAGCTCGAGGGTGGTCACCGGCAGCGCCCCGTAGCCGAGGTCGACCACCAGCGGATCGGCCGCCGCGAGCAAGGCGTTGCGGACGCGGGGGGAGTGCACCAGCCACCGATCGGCGCGGCGCAACCTGTTGTATCCGGTGGTGCCCCGGGTCAGTTGTCCGATCGGGGCGACCATGCGCTCGATTCTATGTTTGCTGTCCGGTACCGACTGATAACCAGACACTTGTCTTAACGAGAGTCACGTTCTACTGTCAGCAGTGTGTTCACGGGTCAGACGGTGCCAGCCGAGCTGAAACAGCGCTACGAGGCCGAAGGCTGGTGGACGTCGGACACGCTGGGGGACCTGCTCGCGGCCGCGGTGTCGGCACATCCGCAGCACCCGTTTCGGGTGTACTCCACCGTGCGGCCGTACGCGGGCACATTCGCCGATGTCGAACTGATCGCGCGCCGACTGGCCGCCGGGCTGCGGTCGCGCGGGGTGGGTCCCGGCGACGTGATCGCGTTCCAACTGCCGAACTGGATGGAGGCCGCGGCGACGTTCTGGGCGGCCACCCTGCTGGGTGCGGTCGTGGTGCCCATCGTGCACTTCTACGGACGCAAGGAACTCGGCTACATCCTGCGCGCCGCGCGGCCGAAGGTCTTCATCACCGCCGCGGAGTTCGGCCGGATGAAGTACGAGCCCGAGACAGGCGCGGACGTGCCGATCGTGGCCGTGGTGGATCGCGACTTCGACGACCTGCTTGTGGCCGAACCGATGCCGGGCGTCGCGGCCACCGACCCCGCGGGCCCGGCGCTGATCGCGTTCACCTCCGGCACCACCCGTGACCCCAAGGGTGTGGTGCACAGCCACCAGACGTTGGGCTTCGAGCTCCGTCAGCTCAATGAGAACCACCCCCGCAACCCAGCGGGATCGGTGATGGCGCTGCCGGTCGGCCACTTCATCGGAATGCTCGGCGGGCTGCTGTGCCCGGTGCTGGAAGGCGCGCCCATACACCTCTGCGACGCGTGGGACCCGGCGCTGGTACTGCAGCTGATGCTGCGCGACGGCGTCGGATTCGGCGGCGGCCCAGCATATTTCATCACCAGCCTGCTGGACCACCCGGACTTCACCGAGGAGCACCTGGGCCTGATGCCGTACCTCGGGCTTGGCGGCTCGGCGATCCCGGTGGCGGTCACCCGGCGATTGACCGACCTCGGCCTGGTGGTCACCAGGTCCTACGGCAGCACCGAACACCCGTCGATCACCGGGTCCCGCCCCGATGCGCCCGTGGACAAACGGTTGCGCACCGACGGCAACGCCCGCACCGGCGTGGAGATCCGCATCGCGCCCGACGGCGAAATCCTCTCGCGCGGACCGGATCTGTGCCTGGGCTACCTCGATGATGCGCTGACGGCGCAGGCGTTCGACGCCGACGGCTGGTATCACACCGGCGATGTCGGCATCCTCGATGAGGACGGCTACCTGACGATCACCGATCGCAAGGCCGACGTGATCATCCGCGGCGGCGAGAACATCAGCGCCATCGAGGTGGAGGAGACGCTGCTGGCGCTGCCGCCGGTGGCCGAGGCGGTCGTGGTGGCCGGGCCCGACCCGAAGTTCGGTGAACGCGTCGTCGCCCTGCTGCGGCTCAAGCCGGGTGAGTCAATGCCCACGCTGGCGCAGGTGCGCGAGCACTTCGCGGCGGCGGGGATCGCGCGGCAGAAGTGGCCGGAAGAGCTGCACGAGGCCGGCGACTTTCCCCGCACACCCAGTGGGAAGGTGCAGAAGTACCTGGTCCGGCAACAGGTTCGGCGTTCACACGAATTGTGAGGAGAGTTCAGTGACTGGACGGGTCGAGGGCAAGGTGGCGTTCATCACCGGCGCGGCGCGCGGGCAGGGCCGCAGCCACGCGGTGCGGCTGGCCGAAGAGGGCGCCGACATCATCGCGATCGACATCTGCCGTCACATCGAGGGCACCACCAAGGGCTCCACGCCGGAGGATCTGGCGGAGACCGCCGACATGGTCAAGGCGCTGGACCGGCGCATCGTCACCGCCGAGGTCGACGTGCGCGACTTGGAGGGACTCAAGGCCGCGGTCGACAGCGGTGTCGAGCAGTTGGGCCGGCTCGACATCGTGGTGGCCAACGCCGGGATCGGCACGCCGGGCGCCCCGCTGGAGGAGATGGACGAACCGAAGTGGCAGCAGATGCTCGACGTCAACCTGTCGGGGGTGTGGAAGTCGGTCAAGGCGGCCGTGCCGCACATCAAGGCCGGTGGCCGCGGCGGGTCGGTGATTCTGACCAGTTCGGTCGGCGGCCTGAAGGCCTATCCGCGCGTCGGACACTACGTGACCGCCAAACACGGCGTGGTCGGGCTGATGCGCACATTCGCAGTCGAATTGGGCCCGTTCTCGATTCGGGTGAACTCGGTGCACCCCACCCACGTCAGCACCGAACTGCTGCTCAACGAGTCGACCTACCGCACGTTTCGGCCCGACCTGGAGAACCCGGGCCCCGATGACATGGCCCCGATCTGCCAGATGTTCCACACGTTGCCTATCCCGTGGGTGGACGCGATCGACATCAGCAACGCGGTGCTGTTCCTCGCGTCCGACGAATCGCGCTACATCACCGGCGTGCCGTTGCCGATCGACGCCGGAAGCTGCCTGAAGTAGTCGATGATCGATGCCATGGCCACCGCCGTCCCGGACGATCTCGACGTCGCGCTGAGTCCCGAATGGCTGACGTCCGCGCTGGCGCCGCGCTTCGGCGACGTCGAGGTGCGCCGCGTCGAGCGGGGTCCGGTGGTCGAACGGCTGTCCACCAACGCGCGGTTCACGATCGACGGGCACCTGCCCGACGATCTGCCTCGCCGGCTCTGCATCAAGGGCTACTTCTCCGAGCTCGGGCGCGCCATCGCGGCGGTTGGCGAACCGGAGGCGAGTTTCTATCGCGACCTCGCGGGGCCCAGCGGGGTGCGCACGCTGCGGTGTGTCTACGCCGACGTTCATCCGGACAGCAGACACGGCGTGGTGATCACCCGCGACGAGGTCGCAGGTGGCGGCGAATTCCTGGACGGCAACAGTCCGTTCACCGTCGAGCAGGCCGCCGATGCGCTCACCGAGCTGGCCCGACTGCACGCGGCGACCTGGATGTCCCCGCGGTGGGCCACCCAGAACTGGCTGCAGCCACGTCTCGGCCGGGCGGTACAGGCCTGGGGTGAAGCGCAAGCGCTCGACATCATGACAGGAAACCTCAACGGCCCCAATGGTCTTGGCGTTCCCATCGAATGGCGGAATGCGGACCGGCTGCTGGCGGCTCACCGGCGGCTGAGCGAACACAGCGTCGCTGCGGCCGAGGGCTGGTGCGTCATCCACGGCGACGCGCACGTCGGCAACATCATGGTCGATGCACAGGGGCGACCATGGCTGGTGGATTGGCAACTGGTGCAACGCGGGTTATGGCAGATCGACGTCGGGTACCTGATCGGCGCGACCCTCACGCCGGACCAGCGCCGCGCATCGGAGGCCGACCTGCTGCGTCACTACCTCGACTCGCTGGCGGTCCAGGGCATCCCGCCACCACCGTTCGACCAGGCCTGGCCGGCGTTGTTGGACGGGATGGTGCACGGCTTCTTCCTGTGGTCGATCACCAGAAGGGTCACCGCCGACGTGATCGCGGTGCTCCTCGGCAGGCTGGGCACCGCGGTCGCCGATCACGCGGAGGCTCGATCATGATGTCGGGGGCATTCGACGGGGTGCGGGTCGTCGAACTCGCCCAGTGGGTGTTCGTGCCCGTCGCCGGGGCGCTGCTGGCCGACTGGGGAGCCGACGTGGTGCGCATCGAGCGCCTTGACGGGGATCCCTATCGCGGGCTGGCCACTCAGGGTATCGGCACCGACCGCGGCGGCGTGAATCTTTCTATGGCACTGGCTAATCGGGGCAAGCGGTCGGTCGCGTTGAATCTGCAGCACCCGCGGGGGCTGGAGGTGCTGCATGAGCTGCTGGCATCCGCGGACGTGCTGTTGACCAGCCTGCGGCCCGGAGCGCTGGAGCGGCTCGGCCTGGGCGCCGATGCCGTGCGCGAGCGCCACCCCCACCTGGTGTACGCGCGCGGCCACGGCTTCGGCATGCGCGGACCGGACGCCGACCAACCCGGCTACGACGCATCCGCGTTCTGGGCGCGCGGCGGCGTCGGGCACATCCTCACTCCGGCCGAACGCGAGTACCCGATCAGCCAGCGTGGGGCGATGGGCGACCGCAACGGCGCGATGGCGCTGGCGTTCGGGATCGCCGCGGCGCTCCTCAAGCGGACGCGCACCGGTAAGGGCAGCGTGATAGACGTGTCTCTGCTGGCGACCGCGATGTGGATGCTGTCATCGGATCTGCTGGCCGCACTCAACGGTGGTGAGGCCCAGCCCGTTTCGGGCCGCGGTATGCTCGTCAACCCGTTGACCGTCAGCTACCGCACCAAGGACGGCAGGCACATCCAGCTGATGTTCCTGCAGGGCGACCGCTACTGGGGCGACTTCTGTCGGGTGATCGGCAGACCCGAACTGGCCGACGACCCGCGGTTCGTCGACATGGCGGCGCGGCGGGAGAACGCGAAGGCCTGCGTGGCCGAGCTGGACGCGGTGTTCGCCGAGCGCACCTTCGAGGAGTGGAAGGCGGTGCTGTCGCCGCTCGACGCGCCGTGGTCGCCGATGCAGACCATCCACGAGGTGGTCGACGATCCGCAGGTGGCGGCCAACTCGTACCTCGGCACCGTCCTGCTCGACGACGGGACTGAGTACCGATTACCAGCGGTACCAGTGCAATTCGATGAACATCCACCGCATCTGCGGCGCGCCCCCGAGCACGGTGAACACACCGAGGCGGTGCTCACTGAGCTGGGCTACGACTGGGACCGCATCGCCGAGCTGGCCGATGCGGGGGTAATCCCGTGACGGATGGGCGTGTCGTCCCGGTGCCCGACGACTCGTCGGCACCGTATTGGGAGGCCGCCGCGCGGCACCGGTTGACGGTCGCGCGCTGCCGGGCGTGCGCGACGTTGACGCTGCCGCCGGATGTGGTCTGCACGGCCTGCGGTTCGACGCGGCCGGAGTACGAGTTCGTCGCGGTGAGCGGCCGGGGGGTGGTGCGGTCGTGGACCGTGGTGCGCCAGTCGTTCCTGCCCGGATTCGAGGTGCCTTTTGTCCTCGTCGACGTGGAACTGCCCGAACAGCCGGGGCTGAGGCTGATCGGGCGGTTGCTGGACGGTGCCGAACCGACAACCGGTGCTCCCGTCGTGGCGACGTTCGAGGACATCGCCGACGGAATCGCCGTTCCGGCCTGGCGGTTGGCGTCATGACGATCCGCAACAAGGTCGCGATCGTCGGCTGTGCGCACAGCACCATCGAGCGACGCGCGTCGCGGCCGCTGGGCGCCATCGCCGTCGACACCGCGCGCGACGCCATCGCCGACGCCGGCCTGACCGTCGGCGACATCGACGGTTTCGTCGCGTCGGCGCTGCTGCCGAGCGCCGCCGGACACCAGCCGGTCGACGGTGTCAGCATCGTCACGCCCGCCTGGCTGGCACGCAGCCTCGGCGCCGCGCCCCGATACGTCGCCGGCTTCGACGGCATCGGCCAGGTCAGCGGATCGGTCGGGTTGGCGGTCAACGCGCTGATCAGCGGTGCGGCGAACTACGTCGTCGTGCACCGCGCGCTGCACAACCCGGCGGGCAGCTACCACGCCAACCCGATGCGGCAGGCCCGCGGCAGCGCTCAATGGACAGCTCCACAAGGCTATTTCGGTCCGCTGGCGATGATCGCGCTGCCCTACAACGAGTACCTACAGCGGTTCGGTGTTTGTCGCGAGTCGATGGCCGCGGTGGTGACCGAGGCGCGCAAGAACGGCGCGCGGCTGCCGTGGTCGCACTGGCACGGCCGGCCGCTGACCGTCGAGGAGTACCTCGCCGAGCCGACGCTGGTGGACCCGGTGTGCCGGTTCGACTGTGACATCCCGGTTGACGGCGCGGCGGCGTTCGTGCTCACCACCGCGGAGCGGGCGCGGGACCTGCCGCACCGTCCGGTGTACGTCGTGGGTTTCGCGGGCAGCGCGGGTGGGCCGCGGCGGCTGCCGCTGCACTGGCCACTGGACGACATCCTCGACGGTGGCGCCGACACCGTGCGGCGGCTGTGGGAGCAGACCGGATTGAGCATCTCGGATGTGGATCTGCCCCAGGTGTACGACGGTTTCTCGCCGCTGGTGTGGTTCTGGTTGGAGGTGCTCGGCCTGTGCGGGCCGGGGGAGGCGTCCGGATTCGTCGAATCCGGCGGCATCGACTCCGACCGGGTCGACGCGGTGCCCGCGCTGTCGGGCGGCGGCGCCCTCGGCAACGGCCGAATGCACGGGGTGCCGCAGATGCTGGAGTGCTACCTACAACTGTCCCGGCGCGCCGGTGCGCGTCAGCGCGACGCGTCCATCGCGCTGGCGTGCCAGTCCGCGCCGCACTTCGGTGGGGTGGTCGCCTACTCCGCGGCGCCTATCTGAGTCAGCGGTGCACATCGTTGTACGTGTGGTCGGCCCGCAGCCCGCGTTCGGGTCGTTACGGGCCACCTGGTAAATCTGCGCGGGAGCCGTGTCGCAACGCAGGACGAAACGAGAGGGACACCCGTGGCGCAGGCCGATTCGACGGATGACGGGGTGCCATTCGGCACGCGGCTGAGCCAGCTGGCCGCGCAGCAACCGGAGCACGTCGCGGTGGTCACCGTGGCTCCCGACGGTGCCGAGCGCACGCTGACCACCGCGCAGTTGGAGGCGGGTGCCAATCAGTGGGGCCGTCAACTCAACGTGGCCGGTGTGACGTCGGGCTCCCATGTCGCGCTGCTGATCCCGAACTCGATCGAACTGGTACTGGCCGCGTACGGCTGCTGGAAGATCGGGGCGGTGCCGATACCCGTGCGGTGGGATCTCCCGGCCTGGGAGCGGTCTCGGTTGGTCGAGGTCATCAGGCCCGCGTTGGTGATCGACGAGGACACCTGCCCCGCGTTCGCCGCGGCGGCGGCGGCCCAGCCCGACGGTGCGCTGCCGGAGGCCGTCTCACCGTGCGTGAACGGCATCTGCAGCAGCGGGTCCACCGGTCTGCCCAAGGTCATTCTCGACACCCAGCCGGCGCTGTGGACCGAGCTGAAAACCCAGCCCTTCATGGCGGTGTGGACGCCGGTACCTCGACCACAGACCATTCTGGTGCCCGCGCCGATGTATCACACGAACGGCTTCAACACCCTGTTCTACGTGCTCGGCGGAGACCGCCTGGTGGTCTTGGAGAAGTTCGACGCCACACGGTTTCTCGACGTCATCGAAAAGCACCGCATCACCACCTTCACCGCCACGCCGACGATGTTGGCCCGCATCGCCGCGATCCCCGACGTCGAGAAGCGCGATCTGTCCAGCATCGTGTGGATCCTGCAGGGCGCGGCGGTGATGCCGCCCGCACTGCTGCGCCGGTGGTTCGAATTGCTCAGCCCCGAACAGATTCTGCTGGCGTACGGCTCGACGGAGAACTTCGGTGTCGTCGTGGCGCGCGGTGACGAGTGGCTCGAGCACCCGGGCACCACCGGGCGGGGGTTCCGCGACACGGAGATCAAGATCCTCGACGCCGACGGCAACGAGGTGCCGACCGGTGAGCTCGGCGAGATCTACATGCACTCGCCGGTGCGCGAACTGTACCGGTATATCGGTGGGGCGCCGCCGCTCCCGGCAACACCCGACGGTTTCCACACCGCGGGCGACATCGGCCGACTCGACGAGGACGGATACCTCTACGTGATGGACCGGCGCTCGGACATGATCGTCACCGGCGGTGCGAACGTGTTCCCGGCGGAGGTCGAGGCGGCGCTGATCGAGCACGACGGCATCGCCGATGTCGTCGTCCTCGGGCTCAAGGATCCCGACTGGGGCAGGCGGGTGCACGCGGTCGTGCAACGGGCCGACCCCGCGCTGACCGAGCAACAGGTCATCGACTACGCGAAGAGCAAGCTGGCGTCGTACAAGGCCCCCAAGACGGTGGAGTTCGTCAGCGAGATCCCGCGCAGCGCGGCCACCAAGGTCAACCGGTCGGCGATGATCGACGCGCGCGGGGGGTGAGGTGTAGCGCTAACCGACCGGCAGCAGGTCCTGCCACTGCGTCGGACCGCCGGGGGTGGCCAGATCGCTCTGTTCGTACAGCTGACCGTCGGGACCGATGTAGCGCCCGGTGCGCGGGTCGTATTGGGTGGCCACGAACGGCGGCGCCTCGGGCGGTGGCGCGGTCGGCGGCTGATTCGTCGAGCCGGGCGTGGGCGGCCCGGGCGGGGTACCCGACGGCACCGCACCGGGAGGCAGCGGGGTGCCCTCCATCGGGGCGTAGATGTGCTCGGTCGGATTGGCCCGCCGGTCCAGTGGCACCCCCTGCGCAATGAGGTTCGGGTCGATCGGATACGGGCCCAGGGCGTGCTGACGCATGGCGAGCGGCATGAATTCCTGATCGCTGTTGCAGATTTCGACCGACGGCGCCCGCTTGCCCGGCTTGCCCATGCACGGGTTGTTGCGGACGCCGCGCACCGTGATCGGCGAATCCTGCGGCAGCTTGCAGTACATGCCCTCGGGGGTGTCGACGACGGTCTCGTCGGTGGGCGACCGCCATTGGGATGGCGGTAGGAAGCCCACCGTGCAGACCGGCGGGTCGGCCATCATCAACGAGAACGCCCCCATCGACATTCCGGTGGGGTTGTTCAAGTTGGAGATCGAACCGAATCCCGCGACATAGGGCGGCAGCAGGACCAGCAGCTGGCGCAGCGACGGGTTGTAGGTCACCCCGATCTCACCGACGGTGGTCATATTCGCCAGCAGCACAGGCAATGTCGGCTTGAGCTCATCGAGCAGTCGTGCGGCCTCGTTCGCGGTGTCGGGACCTGTCGCGAGCACGTCGCGCAACTCGGGGTCATTGGTGACCACCTGGCCGGTGACGACGTTGAGCGCCTGCGCCCACGTGCGCAGCGAGTCTGCGGTCTGGACCTGCGAGTCGAGCAGCGGTGCGCTGTCGTCGATCAGCGCCTTGGTTTGCGGTGCGGTGGCGTTGGAATCGGCGGCGATCCGGGAGCCGGAGTCGACCAGTGACTGGAAGTCGTAGCCGGCACCGTTGAACGCCAGGAAGGACTCGTCGAGCAGGTCCGCGACGCGTTCCTTGGGCACGCTCTTCACCAGCGCGTTGAGCTGGTCCAGCATCGGGCCGACTCGTTGCGGGATGGTGGTGTTCTGGCGTGGGATCACCGAACCGTCGGACAGGAACGGTGGCCCGTCACCGTGCGGAATCAGGTCGACGTACTGCTCGCCGACCGCGGACACACTGCGCACATGCGCCTCGACGTTCGCGGGGATCTTCGGCGAGGAGTTCAGCGACAGCACCGCGGTAGCACCGGTGGCCGTCGGTTCCACGCTGCTCACCCGGCCGATCTGCACTCCGCGATAGGTGACGTTGCCGAACCGGTACAGGCCACCCGTGCCGGGCAGGTCCACGGTCACCGTGATGCGGCCCAGGCCGATCCACGTGGGCGCCCCGAGGTAGCCGAACACCATGGTGGTGATCCCGATGATGCCCGCGATCGTGAAGATCACGAGCTGAATTCGTACCCCGCGCGACAGCATCAGGGACCGCCCGGATTCGGATACGGGCCCGCGAAGACCGGGGCCGGGCCGTCGGCCGGCGGAGCGGCCGATTCCGGCGGTGCCACCGGCACCACCGGAGCGGGCGGTGGGCCCTGTTCGGGTGGCGCCGGTGCGAGGCCGACGTCGGGTGGTTCGTAGCTGAAGTTGTAGTGGGTGGGCTCGCCCGGTGCCGGGGTCAGTTCCGCGTTCGGGTCGCCCCACCGTGTGCCGAGGAACAGCGTGCGCTTGAGCCGGGGGTAGGTGAGGTCCATCTGGGCCCAGATATTGATGTAGTCACCGCGCACCGCACGGTCGATGAAGTGCTGTGGGAACGGGAACGTCGGCACGAAGGCCAACACCGGAGGCACGACGGGCGCCTGGTCGGCCAGCCCGTTGAGGGTGGGGCCGAGGTTGTTCAGGTTGCGCACCAGGTCATCGTGGGTGCGGTTGACCAATTCGGTGGTGGTGTCACTGAACTGGCCGAGCTTCTGCAAGGCGATGACGAACTGCTGACGCTCGCGCAGCAGCACGTCCATGGCGGGCGGGATCGTGTTCAACGCCTCGGTGATCTCGTGCTTGTCGTTCGCGACGGTGCCCATCAGCCGGTTGAGTGAATCGATGGCTGCGTTGAACCGGTCCCGTTGTCCGTCAACGGTTCCCACCGCGTTGTTCAACCGGTCGATCAGCGCCCGGATTTCGAACTCGCGGCCGGTCAGCGCCGTCGACGCGCTGTGGATGAAGTCGCCCAGCTGGCCGAGTCCGCCGGCATTGACGACCATCGACAGTGCCGCCAGGGTCTGCTCGGTGGACGGATACGTCGAGGCGTTGCTCAGGCCGATCGTGGCTCCCGGTTGCAGTCGGCCCCGCGGCGGCTCGCCGAGCGGCGGATTCAGCGCCAGGTGCATGGACCCGAGCAGGCTGGTCTGGCCCACGGTGGCGACCGCATTGGCTGGCACCACCACATCGGGTTTCACGCGCACCTCGACAGTTGCGTGCCAGTCCTTGACGGTGATGCGCCCGACACTGCCGACGACGACGTCGTCGATCATCACCGGCGAATTCGACTCAAGGGTACCGATATTGGCGATCTCGACGTGGTAGACGGCGTTGCCGGATCCGCTCGCTACGGCACCGGGCAGTGGCAGCGAGTTGACCCCGCCGAAGGCGCAGGAGGTCACCGTCAGCGCGACACACAGCGCGGCGGCGACCGCGCCCTTGATCCTGCCCGTGCTCATGGTGTCGGCGTCCCTTCTGCCGGCGGGGGTGGCGAGGCCGGCGGAAAGCCCAGCGGCGGCGGGACATCGCCTGCCCCGGTGTAGGCCGACACCGCGGGTGGTGGCTCGGGCGGATCCTTCAGTTTCGGCCCGCCCGGCATCAGTTCGGGGTCGGGGTAGATCAGCTTGTCGGGCGTCATGGCCGAACTCAAGAGGAAGTTCTGCGGGATCGGCAGGTAGTTCAGGCCCACGCTGTTCAGCGCCGGACCCAGATACTGGGCACACAGCTTGCCGGTTTCGGCGGCGGTGACGTTGGCCGCACCGCCGATCGCGCTGCACAGGAAGGTGAGCGGATCCGACACGTTGTTGAGGATGAATGTGCCGACCGCGCCCGGGAAGTTGGGGTTCAGGATGTTGTAGGCGTTGGCGAACGACGTGGGTGCGATGTGCAGAATGTTCTCCACATCCAATCGCTGCTCGACCAGTACGCGGGTGGCGTCGGCCAACCGGGCCACCTGCTCGCTGGCCTTGTCCCGAGTGCCTGCGACGAACCGCTCCACGTCGGCAACCGCCACCGCGAGTTCCTTCATTGCGGCATCCAGATCGCTTCTGCTGTCGGCTAACACGGTGCTGAAGGTGGCGAGCCGATCGCCGAAGAGCACGAGCTCGTCACTGCTGTCGCGAAGCGCGGTGACGAAGGCCTGCAGGTTCTTGATCGTGGCGACGACGTCACCGCTGCCCTCCGACAGGATGCGTGCCAGCGCCGACAGCTGGGCCAGCGTCTGCCGCAGCTTCTCGCCGTTGCCGTCCATCGCCGCGGCGGCGCTGTTGATGAACCTGCTCACCGAGGTGTCCGACAGCTCGCTGGTGGGACCCAATTCTGTTGCGAGCCTGGCAAGTTGAATCTTGACCTCGTCCCACTCCACCGGAACAGCGGTGCGTTGCAGCGGGATATTGGCGCCGTCGACCATCACCGGCTGGCCGCGCTTGTACAGCGGCGCGAGCTGGACGTAGCGGGCCGCCACCAGGTTCTGCGCGACGATGACCGCCTTGGCGTTGGTGGGCACCTTGACCCCGTGGTCGACCTCCATGGTGACCACGGCGCGATCGGGCTGCGGGGTGATCGCGCGGATGGTGCCGACCTTGACCCCGGCGATGCGGACCTCGTCACCCGGATACAGCCCGGTTGCCGACGTGAAGTCGGCGGTGATGGTCGTCGGGGCGAAGGCCACGCCGCGCACCACCAGCGCCGTGCCCGCGAACAGGCACACCGCCAATACGGCGAACAACACGTTGCGTACTCGCGGTTTCACCGGCTGCCTCCGGGAATACCGTTGCGCGGCCACTGGATTTCGGCGCGCGGCAGGTTCGGGTCGCCCCGCCGGAAGCCGAAGGCGTAGTCGAAGAACGGTTGCACCAGTCCGGGCAGTGCGAGGTTGGGCACGTACGCGCTGTAATACGGTCCATTGGCCACCGCTTCGCTGGCGGTGATCTGGAACTTCTTCAGCCCCGGCAGTGCCTTGGCGATGTTGTCCCGGTTCTTCTGCAACATCTCCGTCACCCGGTTGAGGTGCTCGAGCGTAGGCGCGAGCTCGGCCTCGTTGTCGGCCACCAGGCCGCGCAGATGCCGGGCTACCGCGGCGGTGTTGGCCAGCAGTTCGCTGATGGCCTGCCGACGCTGCACCAGCACCGCGAGCAGGTCGTTGGCGTTGAGGATCAAGGTGTTGACCTGTTGGCTGCGCGCCGCCAGCACCTCGGTGGCGGCCGCCGCGCTCTTCAGCAACCGCTGCAGGGTCTCACTGCGGCTGTTCAGCGAACGCGACAACCGGGACAACCCATCGAACGTCGGGCCCAGCTGCGGCGCAATCTGATCCAGGGTCATCGACAGCGTGTCCAGCGACTGGTTCAGCGCGTCCATGTCGGTGGCGGTGACATTGGTGGTCAGGTCGTTGACCGCCTCGTTGAGGGAGTACGGCGAACCGGTCCGCGACAGCGGAATCGTGTCGCCCACCCCCATCGGCTTCGCCCCAGCGGGCTCCAGCGTGAGGATCCGGGCGCCAAGCAGGGATCCGGTCCTGATGTGGGCGGTCGTCTGGTCGCCCAGTCGCACCTTGTCCCGTACGACGAATGTCACCACCGCGCCGTTCTCGCCGAGCGACACGTCGGTGACGGTGCCCACGTCGATGCCCGACACCTTGACCTCGGCTCCGGTGGCCAGCCCACCTGCCTCGGCGAACTCGGCGTGGTAGTGGATGCCGGTGGCCCACGCGACCAGACGTTCGGGTGACAACCCGACGGCGATGATCAGGGTCGAGAGCACGACGCCGAGAATCCCGACCCGGATGAGCCGCGCGGCACGATATTTAAGCATCGGGTTCGGCGCACCTCCCATCCTTCTGCTCGATCCACGGGAAGACGGCGGCGCGGCCCTGCAGGTCGGTCACCCGGATCGAGAGCCCGCACAGGTAGTAGTTGACGAAGCTGCCGTACGCGGCCGGCCGGATCAGCTTGCGGTAGTTCTCGGGCGCCCGCTGCAGGGCGAGGTCGATCTGGTCCTTGCCGTCGTCCAGAACCGGTGCCAGCCTGCTCAACTGATCAACGGTGTCCGCCAGCGACGGCCTGGCGTCGGCCAGCAGCCGGGCCGTCGAGGCGGTGCCGTTGTTCAGGGATTCGATCGCCGAGCCGATGGTCAGCCGATCGGCGGCCAATTCCGTTGTCAGCCGCTCGAATCGGTCGAGCGCGCCGGAAAACCGTTCGCTCTCGTCACTCAACGTCGAGATTACGGTCTCGAGGTTGCCGACGAGTTGCTCGAGCACCTCGTTGTTGTCGGCGAGTGAGGTGGTGAACGACGAGGTCCTGTCCAACAGGGATTGCAGCGTGCCACCCTGGCCCTGAAAGATCTGCAGCAGCGCGCCGCTCAGCGCGTTGACGTCCCGCGGGTCCAGGCCGCGGATCACCGGTTTGAGACCGCCGAGCAGCAGGTCGAGGTCCAGTGCGGGCTCGGTGCGCTCGATCGGAATCTGCCCGCCGCGGGGCAGCAGTGTCGTCGAGCCCGGGCCGTCGAGCAGTTCCAGGTACCGGTCGCCGACGAGGTTGAGGTAGCGCACCGCCGCGCGCGTGCCCGTCGTCAACACCACGTTGTCGTCCGCGTCGAAGTTGACCAGCACCGTGTTGTCGTCGCGCAGCGTGACACCCCCAACGGTGCCGACGCGCACCCCCGCCACCCGGACCGAATCGCCCGGTTCCAAATCGGAGGCGTTGGCGAAGACCGCGGTGTAGCCGTGCGTCGAGCCGCCCCGGAACTCGCCGAAGGTGAGGAACAGCGCGACCGTCAGGAGGACCATCGCCACGGCGAAGGCGCCGAACTTGACCAGCGTGCGGCCCGCGCTCATCCCGGCATCCCCATCTGCGCGGTGTTGCGGGGCGGGCCGTCGAGGGGACCGAACAGGATCTGCTTGAGCAGGTCAGAATTCACCAGCAGGCCCTGATGGCCGTAGTTGTACGGGCCCGACCCGACGTCGGCGACGACCTTGGGCGGCCAGTAGTTGTACTGCACCGGCAGCTGCCCCTCGCACTGCGGCGGCCCGGTCGCGGCGACCTTCGGCAGGTCACCGGGATAGCGGTAGCGCTCGACGCCCCACGCCAGCGCGCCCAGGTCGACGACGCCGGGCCTCGGCGCCGGCGGCTTGAGGACGAAGTTCTGGTGGATGCCGACCAGGCTGCACTCGAGGGCTTCGCGGTACTCGAACAGCAGATCGGTGGTGGGCACGAACAACCGCTGCCAGTCGGCGAGCGCGTCGGCGTTGCCGCCGAGCACCTCCCGGCCGGTGTCGGCCAGCCCGATGCTGGCGGCCAGAATCCGGTCGAGGTCGGCCTGCTGGTCGATCACCGTGGCACTGATGCGCGTCGCGTTGGACAGGGTGCCCATCAAATCTGGCGCGGCGTCGGCATAGGACTCGGCGGCGTCGGCGAACATCGAGATCTCGTCGCCGAGGGTCGGCAGACTCGGTTCGATCGTCGCGAGGAACTGGTTGAAATCGGTCAGTGAGCGCCCGAAGGCCTCACCCCTGCCGCCCAGCGCGGTGGCGATCGCACCGAGCGTCTGGTTGAGCTTGGCCGGATCGATATGCGACAGCAGCGATTCCAGATCGTCGAAGATCGTGTTCGCCTCGACGGTGACGTGCCGGGAGGTGATCACCTGCCCCGGGCGTAGCGGGGTAGGCGCGGGCTCAGGTGGCGGCAGCAGTTCCACCGACTTCGCGCCGAACACCGTGGTGTTGGCGATCTCGACCCGCACGTTCGACGGCACCAGCGCCAGCCGTTTCGGTTCGATCGCCAACCGGAGTTCGGCCCGCCCGTCGGTGGTCTGGCGCACCGATTCCACGGTGCCCACCTGGGCGCCGTGCAGTTTGACCCGGGCGCCCGGATCCATCAGCAACCCGGCCCGATCGGTCATCACGATGACCGGTTCGGACCGCGCGAACGCCCCGTTGAAGAGGGCGACGGCAAGGCCGACGACCGCGACCGCGGCGATCACGGCGATCGCTCCGGCCAGCGGCCGCCGATAGCTGCGAGCGCCGAAATCGCGGCCGGTCCGCGCGGCTACCGGGCGCGCTCCGGTGGCGGCGCGGACCGGGCGGCGGATCATCCCCGGCATGGGGAGGGAGCTGGGCAAGCGGCCAACGATGTACCGGCCCGCGGCGACATGTTGGCGGCGAACACGTGAGTTTCTCTCCCTGAATGTGATCTAAATCGCATACTCGTAGTGACGAGAAGCGTACCTAGCCCCTATCAGAACCTCAAGATTGTCAACTGGATTGGACAGTCTCGTTAACATGAGAGTTTTATTCTACCTTATACTGGGTTTTCAGTGTGCTCTATTTGGATCCAGGGCCGGATCGGTGCTCAGCAGAGATCCGGCCCGCGGAACGGCTGGGTGGGCCTGCGGTCGATGTCTCTCTTCCGAAAAAGAGTTGTGATCTCGAAATCAATAGAATAACGTTCTACTGCGAACAGCAGATATTAGGAGCGATGTGGTGATGCTCGCTGAGCAGCGGACGTTCGTGGCGGGCCGCTGGGTGACCGGCGACGAGATTCTGCCGGTCGAGAACCCGGCCGACGAAACCCACGCCGGTGACATCACCGTCACGCCGTTGTCCGAGGCCGAGCGCGCGATCGCCGAGGCGCGCCGCAGCTTCGACGAGGGCGTATGGGCGGATTTGCCGACGGCGTCGCGGGCCCGCGTGCTCACCGACTTTGTCGACTACATCGAGGCGAGCATCGACGACCTGGTGCCGACCATCGTGGCCGAGGCCGGCCAATCCACCCGGTTCGCCGAACTGACGCAGTGCCGGGCGGGCACCCAACTGGCGCGCCAGACCATCGACCTCTACCAGTCGATGAAGCATGAGGAGGCCGGCCCGGTCCCCGTCGACGACCTGGTGCGCGGGCGGGTGGCCCTGAGCATCCGCAGGCACGAGCCGGTGGGGGTGGTCAGCGCCATCACGCCGTACAACGCCGCGGTGATCATGGGCTTCCAGAAGCTCATCCCCGCCCTGATGGCAGGCAACTCGGTGATCCTGCGGCCCAGCCCGCTGACGCCGATCTCCTCGCTGATCTTCGCCAAGGCCGCCGAGGCCGCCGGGCTACCCGCCGGGGTGTTGAGTGTGGTCGCCGAATCCGGCACGGCCGCAGCGGAATTGCTCACCAGCCACCCGGCGGTGGACATGGTGTCGTTCACGGGTTCGACGCTGGCCGGCCGCAAGATCCTGGCGCAGGCGGCGCCGACGGTGAAGCGGGTGTCCCTGGAGTTGGGCGGCAAGTCGGCGCAGATCTATCTACCCGACGCGATCGACAAGGTTGCCGCGGGTGCCGCGATGGTGGTGATGAGCACCGCGGGCCAGGCGTGTGTGGCGGCGACCCGCATGCTGGTGCCCGAGGAGCACCGCCAACAGGTGGTCGAGACGGTCAGCGGGCTGTACTCCACGATCAAGGTGGGACCACCCAGCGCGCCGGACGCCATGATGGGCCCGGTCATCAGCGCCGCGGCGCGGGAGCGCTGTGAACGCATCGTCGCCGCGGCCGAGAGCGACGGCGGAAAGGTCGTCTGCGGCGGCGGTCGGCCCGCGGGACTCGATCGCGGGTACTACTTCGAGCCCACAGTGCTGGACCTACCGAGCAATTCGAATCCCGCTGCGCAGGAGGAGATTTTCGGCCCGGTGATCGCGGTGCTCGGATACCGCGATATCGACCACGCCGTCGCGATCGCCAATGACAGCATCTACGGGCTGTCGGGTCAGGTGTACGGAGCCGATGTCACCGCCGCTGTCGCGGTGGCCCGGCGACTGCGCACCGGGGCGGTCAACGTCAACACCACGGTGTTCTCCGCGTACGCGCCGAGCGGGGGATACAAGCAGAGTGGGCTGGGCCGCGAACGCGGGCCCGACGGCATCCGCGAATTCCAAGAGGTCAAACACATGTCGATTGGAGAGTTGGCGAAATGACGATCACCGATGTACGCAGCGCCGAAAGCGACGGGGCCGACATCGATCTGAACTGGTTGATCTCCGTCGACGACCACATCCTCGAACCGCCGAACCTGTGGGTCGATCGGGTGGCGCGCAAGGACCGCGACAAGGCGCCCCATATGGAGAAGGGGCCCGACGGCAAGGACATGTGGGTCTACGACGGCAAGCGGTACCCGAACTCGGGGCTGAGCGCGGTGGTCGGCAAGTCCAAGGAGGAGTTCAGCCCCGAGCCGCTGTCGTATGACGAGATGCGCCCGGGCTGCTATGACGCCAAGGCGCGCATTGAGGACATGGACCGTGCGGGTGTGCTCGCCTCGCTGTGCTTTCCGACGATCACCCGGTTCTGTGGGCAGCTGTTCATGGAGGCCAGCGATCGGGAGTTCGGCTTCGAGTGCCTGCAGCACTACAACGACTGGCTGGTCGAGGAATGGTGCGCCGCGGCACCCGGCCGTTACATCCCGCTGATGCTGATCCCGATGTGGGATCCGCAGCTGGCGGTCAAGGAGATGGAACGCATGGCGGCCAAGGGCGTCACCACGTTCGCGTTCTCAGAGAACCCGGAACCGTTGGGGCTGCCGACCATTCACGACCCCAGCGGGTATTGGGAGCCGGTGATGGCCGCGGCCAACGACCTCGAGATGGTCGCCAGTATGCACGTCGGTTCGTCGTCGCAGCTGCCGAAGATCTGCAGCGACGCCCCGTTCATGGCGAACCTGACCTGGGGTGCGTCCCGCACCTCCGGGACCATGCTGTCCTGGTTGTTCAGTGGGCTGTTCCAGCGCTATCCCAAACTGAAGATCGCGCTGTCGGAGGGCGAGGTCGGCTGGATGCCGTATTTCCTGGAGCGCGCCGAGCAGGTGCTCGACAAACAGCGGTACTGGGTGATGCGCGGTGCACAGTTCGACACCCACGCCGGTGCGGGCAGGCACATCGACCTGAACACCCTCGACATCCGGGAGACGTTCCGCAACCACATCTACGGCTGCATCATCGAGGACCGCCACGCGATCAAGAGCCTCGATGAGTTGGGCGAGGACAACATCATGTGCGAGACGGACTATCCGCATTCGGACTCGACGTGGCCGAACTGCATCGAGGTCGCCCGCAACACCATGCGAGACCTGCCACCGGAGACCCAGTACAAGCTGTTGCGGGGCAACGCCGAGAAGCTGTACCGCTTCACTCCCGCAGAGCCGCCCGCTCGGACCGGCGCATGAGCGGCCTGCTGGACGGCAAGAGCGCCGTCGTCACCGGAGCCGGCTCGGGCGTCGGACGGGCCGCGGCGCTGCGGTTCGCCGAGGAAGGTGCCCGCGTCGTGGTCGGCGACATCGACCTCGACGGCGCGAAGGAGACGGTGCGCAAGATCGAGGCCGCCGGCGGCACCGCGGCGGCAGTCGGCGTCGACGTCTCCGACGAGGCGCAGGTGCAGGCGTTGGTCGCCGCGGCCGTCGACGCCAACGGTCGGCTCGACATCATGTTCAACAACGTCGGCATCCCCACGCCGCGGCTGGGCATGAGCTTCGAGGACCACACCTGGGAGGACTTCAACCGGCTGGTGGCGGTCAACCTCGGCGGGGTGTTCCTCGGCTGCAAACACGCTGTGCTGCAGTTCAAGAAGCAGGGTTCGGGCGGCGCAATCCTCAACACCGGGTCGGTGGCCGGTCTGGTCGGCTGGGGCGGCGCCGTATACGGCGCGACGAAAGGCGGTGTGTTGCAACTGACCCGCGCAGTCGCGGTGGAGGCGGCTCCGTTCGGTATCCGAGTCAATGCGATCTGCCCAGCCGCGATGCCGCTGACCGGTTTCATGGCCGCGGGTGGGTTGACCGTCGACGAACAACAACTGCCCGACCTGGCCGCCAAGGTCGGCGAACAACACCCGATGGGTGAACCGATCACCGCGGAGGACTGCGCGGAGGCCGCGCTGTACCTGGTCTCCGACGCCGCGAAGAACGTCACCGGGGTGGCGTTGCCGATCGACGGAGGATTCGTGGCGAAATGACCACCACGACGCTGGACCGGGAGCGGATCAGAAAGCTTTTCGATCTGCGCAGCTCGTTCAACGAGTTCGTCGGAGGTCGCTACACCGATGATCCCTACCCGATCTGGCACGAGCTACGCGAACGCGGACCGGTGCTCGAAGGCACGCTGCACGGCCTGATGGGCATTACCGACCACCTGTTCTTCCACGGTCTGCCTGAACCGGATCGCCCGCACTACACGATCTTCGACTACGAGACGGCCTTTGCCGCGCACCGGGATACCGAGACCTTCGCGTCCTCACCAGGGCCCGTTGACCTGGAGAACGGCCCGCTGAGCATCATGAACAGCATGCTGTCGATGGACGGCGACCGGCACAAGCGATACCGGGCGCTGGTGCAGCCGGCGTTCATGTCGTCGAACGGCAAGTGGTGGATCGACAACTGGATCTCCGACTCGGTACACCTGCTGATCGACAGTTTCGAGCGCGACGGCCGCGCCGAGCTCAACGTCGACTTCTGCGCTGCCATCCCGATTTTGACGATCACCGGTAGCTTCGGGGTGCCGGTGGAACGGGCGCTCGACATCCGCGAGGCGCTGACGCGTGATCCGCAGAAGGTCGTCGAGATCATCAGGCCGATCATTGCCGCACGCCGGGAGGAACCGCAGGACGACCTCATCAGCATGCTGGTGACCGCCGAGATCACCGACGACGACGGCGTCCGGCACCGGTTGACCGATCGGGAGATCGACTCGTTCGTACTGCTGCTGCTCGGCGCCGGCTCGGGCACCACGTGGAAGCAGATGGGTACGACGCTGACCGCGCTGCTGCAGCGCCCGGACGTGCTCGACGCGGTGCGCCAGGACCGGTCACTGCTGCGCCTGGCAATCGAGGAGTCGGTGCGCTGGATGCCGACCGATCCGATGTTCTCGCGATGGGTGACCA
>ENA-UOVV01000827-UOVV01000827.1-compost-metagenome-genome-assembly--contig:-NODE-827-length-30142-cov-33.796590_pt1 | contig 30142 bp, 25 predicted proteins | sample MGYA00238155_ERZ761577 | MGnify/ENA primary metagenome ERZ761577 (study PRJEB28898, sample SAMN06268775) | compost metagenome | isolation source: Emeryville, CA | place: USA:Emeryville, CA | collected... | reverse complement strand
AGACCCATGGGGTCTCGTAGCTGTCGCCGGCTTCGAGAATCACCTCGCCGGGGAACAGCAGCTCGCCGCCGCCCATGACCCCCGTGCCATCGTTGGCCCGCTCGGCAAGGTGTCGAGAGTTGCCTGACCAGCCCACGTGGGTGAGCCACACCTCTCCGCTGCGGAAGCCGAAACCCTTGGTGCCCGCCGCGATGAGGAAGGCGCTGTCGTGCCCGGGCTTGCCGCGACGCGATTCGCGGAGGTGGGTTCCCGTGACGAACTCGTGACGCTGCGGTGTCCGCTCGCGGATCCACCTGCCAGTGTAGTCGAGCAGCTCCGTCGCCTCTCGCGGCACGGGCAGCAGCAGCGTGAGCTGGTCCACCTGATACGGAGCGCCCCCTCCCGAACCCGTGCTCGCAAGCGTCGCCTTCGCGCGCACCAGGCCCGACTCGAGCAGCTCGATCGTGACCGTGAGCTCCAAAGCCGCGACAGCGTCGGCCGCCGTGACGGTGAGCCGCTGGGTGCCGTCTGCCGCAGACAGCTGGACCCCACTCACCGTGAACTGCGTCGAGTGGTCGCGACCCGCGCGGCTGCCAGAGACCCCCGGGGTGTGCATCCATCCGCACGAATGCTCGGGCAGCACGGAGAGCGCATGACGCGAGTCGAACTCGCCGCCCACGCGCGGCTCGACGCTCGCGAGCGCGATCTCCTCGAGGGCGTGATCGCTGAGCTCGCCAAGATCGGCGCCCCAGTGGAGCACTCGGGGCAGCCGGCCGTCGCCCACGTCGATGATCAGGGAGACTCCGGACGCGCGCAGATGCAGAAGATTGCTGGGCATATGGCAAGCCTAAGTGCCGCTGAAGAGTCAAGATGGACTCATGCTCATCACGGTTCCGGCTGAGACCAAAGTGGCGGAGTCGCGCGTGGCGCTGACCCCCGAGGGAGCGCGTACGCTCATCGCCGACGGGCACGAGGTGTGGGTGCAGAGCGGAGCCGGCTCGGGCTCCGCCTTCACCGACGATGAGTACGCGCGGGCCGGCGCCACCCTGGTCGACGTGGCCGCGGCGTGGAGCGGCGAACTCGTCCTCAAGGTCAAGGAGCCCACCCCTGAGGAGTACTCGCACCTCACCGACAACACGCTCTTCACGTTCCTGCACCTTGCCGCCAACGAGCCGCTCGGCAAGGCACTGATCGAGGCAGGCACCACGGCGCTGTCCTATGACACGGTTCAGCTCGAAGATGGCTCCCTCCCACTGCTCGCCCCCATGAGTGCAGTCGCCGGCACCATGGCGCCGCTCGTGGGTGCCTACCATCTGCTGAGCTCGCAGGGCGGTCGCGGCATCCTGCTCGGTGGCGTGCCCGGTGCGGCCCCCGGCCGGGTCACCGTGATCGGTGCCGGGGTCGCCGGCACCCACGCCGTGGCGCAGGCGTTCGCCCTTGGCGCGGCAGTCACCGTGATCGACCTTTCTCAGTCCCGGCTCGCGTCCATCAAGGACGCGTTCGGCGACGGCGTCACCACAGTCGTGTCAACGCCCGACGCCATTGCTGAGGCTGTTGCGCAGTCTGACCTGGTCATCGGCGCAGTTCTGCTTCCCGGACGTCCCGCTCCCAAGGTGGTGACCCATGCGATGGTCGAGGCGATGCGACCCGGCGCCGTGGTGGTCGACATCGCGATCGACCAAGGCGGCTGCTTCGAGGACTCCCGCCCTACGACCCATCAAGACCCCGTGTACACGGTGGCCGGCGTGCAGCTCTATTGCGTGGCCAACATGCCGGGTGCCGTGGGCGCCACGGCCACCGCGGCCTTGACCACCGCGACCCTCCCGTACGTGCGCGAACTGGCGAGCGGCGTGGAACAGGCAATGGAGCGCAACCCTGCGCTCGCGAAGGGACTCAACGTCGCTGGAAGAAAGCTGCGACACCCTGCGGTTGCCCAGGCACTCTCTGCGCTTCCCGCTGAGGTCTGACGAGGTCGTCGAAGGACGGGTCCGAGTCGCTGGGGACCGGAGGGTCGCCTTCAGCATCGGCGAATTCGGGCCGCGAGTGCACCACGGGGTAGTCACTGAGCGCGAACTCGGCCGCCTCTCTTCCCAGCTCGATGAGTCCTGGCAAGTCCTTCACCACCCACTGCGAGCGGTGGCGGAGCTTGGGAGTGATCATCGTGACGTCGTCGCGAATCTCGTACTCGTGAACCTGCAGGCTCGTGGTGCGACCCTTGGGCAGCAGATCCCATTCGGGGGCGAGGCGTACTCCGATGACGTGGGTCGCTCCCATCTCGAATGCGACCTCGAGGGGAAGGTTCTGCACCACTCCGCCGTCAACGAGCGTGCGTCCTTCAAGCCGCTTGGGCCGGAACAGTCCGGGCACCGCGATCGAGGCGCTCACCGCATCGACGAGGGAACCCTTGTCGATCACGACCAGCTCGTTCGTGATCGCGTCGGTGGCGATCGCGGCAAAGCGCACGGGCATGTCCTCGATGCGCACGTCGTGGCTCATCTCCTCAACCGTGGCGCGCAGGCCCTCGGTGTCGAGCAGTCCAAGCCCGGGCGTCATCGAGAAGGTCCCAAAGTCACCCCACCTCGCGCGGCGCACCAGGTTCGAGAACTCATAAGGATCGAAGCCGTTCGCGTAGGCGCCGCCAGCGATCGCTCCTGCAGAGGTGCCCACCACGATCGTCGGGTGAATGCCGCGCTCGTGGAGCACCTCAAGCACGCCGGCATGCGCGGCACCCAGCGCACCGCCGCCGCCCAGCGCTAACCCGACATTCGGCTCATACCGGAGATCAACCCCACCCATGCCGCCATGGTACGGACAGCGTCGGGCATGCCGCCAGCGGCACCGTAGGCTTGGATGGTGACCCAGCCAGAAGACAAGCCGCGCACCTGGATGCCGCTCATCATCGCCGGATCCATTGCGCTGCTGGTGATAGTCGGAGCCCTCACCGTGCACTTTGTGCGCGCCGACCTCAGCCCGCAAAAGCGGGCCGCAGCCGACGCATGCGAAGCGCAGTACAAGACCCAGTTCCCTGGCGGTCCGGGCATCATCGGGGGAGACATCTACGCCGCCAGCGAGTGGAAGGCGCTGAGCGAGACCATGGTTCGCCTTGGCTACCTCAGCGACAAGCAGGCGGAAGTCACGGGGGAGCAGGCCGACGCTCTCGACAACGCCGCCGCTGCCCTCGCCAGTGCGGGCAAGGACGAACTCACCGTGGTGTGGCAGCGCGACGATCAATCGCACGCGACCTGCGTCGCAAAGGTAACGGGCGAGTCGGTGGACTCGGTGACCGTCAGCGAGCTCGTCGAGCCCGCCAACACGTCACCGTCGCCAACGCCCACCCCAACGCCGTAAGCCACCCCCCAACAGACTGCAGGAGTGTTCATGAAGCAGCGCACCATCGGTGGAGTCGCCGTCAGCGCCATCGGCCTTGGCGGCATGCCCATGTCGATCGAGGGTCGCCCCGAGCGCGAGCGCTCGATCGCCACGATCCACGCCGCTCTCGACGCCGGCGTCACGTTCATCGACACCGCTGACGCCTACAACAGGGATGCGAACGAGACCGGCCACAACGAGAGCCTCATCGCGGAGGCGCTGTACACGTATGGCTCGTCGACCGATCACGTGCTGGTCGCGACCAAGGGTGGCCTCATTCGCCCCGGCGACGGCTCGTGGCTGCGCAATGGCGATCCCACGTACCTCAAGGAGGCAGCCAAGGCGTCGGCGCAGCGCCTCGGTGTGGAGGCAATCGGTCTGTACCAGTTCCACCGCGCGGACCCCTATGTCGCGTACGCGGACTCGATCGGCGCCCTCAAAGACCTGCTCGATGCGGGCGTGATCCAGATGGCGGGCATCTCCAACGCGGAGATTGCGATGATTGCCGTGGCCAAGGAGATCCTCGGTGACCGTCTGGTCTCCGTGCAGAATCAGTTCTCTCCGCGCTTCGCCACGACGTACCAGGAGCTTCGTTACACAGTCGACAACGGCATGGCCTTCCTGCCGTGGAGCCCCCTCGGCGGCATCTCTTCGGCCGGAGCGCTCGGCTCGCGCCACGCCGCTTTCGGCGAGGTCGCGGCGGCTCGCGACGTCTCGCCTCAGCAGGTCGCGCTGGCCTGGGAGCTGTCGCTGTCCGACGCTGTGGTCCCCATTCCCGGCGCCTCGCGTCCCGAGTCGATCACCGACTCGGCGAAGGCGGCAGACCTTGAACTCACCGCGGAGGAGCTCGCAACGCTCGACGCCTCTGTGGGCATCGCCCGCTAGCTGCTCTAGACGTTGAGGTCCTAGACGTTCAGGCCGAATCCCAAGTCGACGTCCGACGCGGCCTTGCCGCCCCCGATTCCCCAGTTGTGTGGCGGGGACTCCCTGACGAGGATCGTCACGTGGTCGCGGGGGATGCCAAGCACCTCGAGGCGGTCGACGATTCCCGCGTAGAGCGCGCGCTTCGCGTCGACCGACCGCCCCTCAAGGCAGTCGATCGTCACGAGGGTGTCGAGTTCGGGGAACGCGCGGCTTGGGGGACAGGCCATGCGATGGGGCTCATGCACTACAAGCCGGACATGCTTGTCTGCCTCGGGGATCCTGAAGGCGGCGACGAGCGCGGCGTGCACCGCCTCCATGATCGCCACCTCGGCTTCGTCGCTCAGGTGCCGGCGCACCTCTATCAAGGCGAATGGCATGGCCCCTCCCGTCTCGCGGGCGAATCGCTCCGGCTGCCCTTTGAGGCCAGTCTCCATCGAATCGATCCGGAACGGTAGTCGGGAATTTGCAGCCGACCCTGTTGCGTGAGAGCTCCCAGCCGCTACTCTCGCTACCGCACCTGGCAGACCAAAGGGGAGTAAAGCATGGACAAGCCCAGCTTCGGAGCTCGATTCCGTTACTGGTTCGACAACGTGATGGCCCGCGGCAACGTCGCGGTCATCGGGCTCCTGGGGCTGCTGAGCCTCGCGTGGGTCGTGCTCGTTGGCGTCATCGCCACCGTCGCGGGCCTCGACCCCGCTGGTGAAGAGGGTGATCTCAACTTCATCGAGAAGTTCTGGCGCCAGCTCACGTTCACGCTCGACCCGGGAACCTTCTCGGGCGACGCTGGCTGGCCGTGGCGACTCCTGTCGCTGCTCACCACGCTGTTCGGTGTCCTCGTCGTAGCGAGCCTCATCGGTGTCGTCTCCGCGGCCTTCGACGACAAGATCACCGAGCTGCGCAAGGGCCGCTCCGCCGTCCTCGAGACCGGCCACACCGTCATTCTTGGCTGGAGCCCCAAGGTCTTCACGATCATCTCCGAGCTCATCGAAGCCAATGAGTCGGAGGACAACCCCTCGATCGTGGTGCTCGCCCACCGTGACCGCGTCGACATGGAAGAGGCGATCCGCGAGAAGGTGCCGGACACCCGCAACACCAAGGTGGTGTGCCGCAGCGGCGACCCGCTGGACCAGGATGAACTGCTGCGAGCCAACCCCTACGCGGCCAAGTCGATCATCGTGCTCGGTGACGAGGACGCCCCGGATCCCGACGCCGCGACCATCAAGACCACGCTTGCACTCACCAACCACCCCGACCGCCCCGAGCACGAGATCTCGGTCGTCGGCGAGATCCGCAACCCCTCGAACGTGGGCGTTGCGCACCTCGTGGGCAAGGACGAGGCGCAGTGGGTGCTTCCGCTCGAGACCATCTCCAAGCTCACCGTGCAGACCTGCCGCCAGTCGGGACTGTCGAAGGTCTATTCGGAGCTGCTGCAGTTCGAGGGCGACGAGATGTACTTCACCGAGCAGCCTGAGCTCGTGGGCAAGAGCTTCTTCGAGTGCCAGCTGCACTTCGCGACGTCATCGGTGATCGGCATCGTCGGCCCCGAGGGCGCCGAGCTCAATCCGCCCGCGGACCGCGTGCTCGCTGACGGCGAGCAGCTCATCGTCATCGCCGAAGACGACTCGACGATCGAGCTTGCCGAGCCGGGCGCGCCCGCGCTCGAGCTCGTCACGGGCATCAGCGCCGAGGACAACACCCCAGAGCGCATCCTCATTCTGGGATCGCACTCGCAGCTGCCGCTCATCATCACGGAGCTCGACGAGTACACGGCAGACGGCTCGCACGTCACGATCGTGAGCGCCAAGAAGCTCCCCAAGCTGCCAGCGGTCGAGCGACTGACCGTCGACACGCTCGACGGCGAGACCTGGGACCGCGCGCTCCTCGAATCACTCGAGCCAGAGAGCTTTGACCACATCCTGGTGCTCGCCTACCGCGATCACCTCGACATCGAGCCCGCCGACTCGCGCACTCTCATCACGCTGCTTCACCTGCGCGAACTGGCGGCAGAGGCCGGCATGGACTTCAACATCGTGTCCGAGATGCTCGATGACCGGAACCGCCGCCTTGCAGAGGTCACTCGTGCCGACGACTTCATCGTCAGCGACAACATCATCAGCCTGATGATGGCGCAGATCTCCGAGAACGCGGAGCTCAACGACGTGTACAACCACCTGTTCTCGTCGGAGGGCTCCGAGATCTACCTGCGCCCCGCCGAGTGGTACGTCAAGCTCGGAGAGCCCGTCGACTTCTACACGGTGCTCGAGGGCGCGGCTCGCCGCGAAGAGGTGGCCTTCGGCTACCGCGACGCCACACCGGAAGGTGCGGGAGACGGCCAGGCAGTGATCCACATCAACCCTGACAAGACGGAGAAGCACGTCTTCCAACAGGGCGACCTGATCATCGTGCTCGCGGAGGACTAGCAGGCCAGGGGGTTTAGCCTGGTGGGCGTGACACCTGTGTGGCGCCCCCGACAGGAATCGAACCTGCGACCTTCGGTACCGGAAACCGGCGCTCTATCCGCTGAGCTACGGGGGCCTGACGCGGGCAAGCCGCGGCAGTCGAGACTACCAGCAGCACCGCTGAATACGCTCACGGCTGCCGCACGGGCTCGCACCGCAGGGAGGCTGTGATGGCGAACGACCAGACTGTGAATGGGACCCTGATCGGCGGCCCCACCCTTGTCTTCACCTACGCGGGACTGCGGGTCATCACCGACCCCACCTTTGACCCGCCGGGTGAGTACGGCGGCCTCACCAAGCTGCGCGGCCCCGCACTTCCCGTGCCGCGCCTTGGCGCCCTCGACCTCGCGCTCGTGTCTCACGACCACCACCCCGACAACCTCGACGGCGAGGGCCGCGCTGTGCTGTCGCAGGTGCCGGTTGTGCTCACGACGTCCGCTGGCGCCGCTCGCGTGCCGGGAACCATCGGCCTTGAGCCGTGGACCTCGATTACCGTAGGTGCCGCCACCGTCACCGTCGTTCCCGCATCGCACGGACCCGAAGGTGTGGCGGAGGACACCGGGCCCGTGGTGGGCTTTGTCCTCGAAGCAGACGGCTGGCCCACCGTGTACTTCTCGGGAGACAACTCTGAGGTGTCGGTCGCGGCCGAGATCGCCGCTGCCTTCCCCGACGTGTCCCTCGCGATCCTCTGCGCTGGAGCCGCGCGCGTCGCCAACAGGGGCCCTGCTCCGCTCACCCTCGACGCCGCGCGCGTGATTGAGGTCGCCGGGCTGTGGCCAGCCGCCACGATCGTTCCCATCCACATCGATGACTGGGCTCATTTCTCCGAGCCAAGGGAGACCTTCCTCGACAAGGTGAGCGCAGCGTCGGGCCGGCTGACCGTGCTGGAGCCGGGCGTCACCGCGCCACTGACTAGACTTGCTTAAGTGACCCCAGAGGAACTCTCCGCAACGATTCTCGCCGCCATCGAGGCTGGCATTGACGACGGCTCCTTCGCGATTGACGGCGACGTCGGGGAGGTGCGCGTCGAGCGCCCGCGACAGCGAGAGCACGGCGATTGGGCCACCAACATCGCGATGCAGCTTGGCAAGCGCGCAGGCATGACGCCGCGTGACTTTGCGCAGGCGCTCGCGGACAGGCTTTCCGCGCAAGACGGCATTGAGTCGGTCGAGGTCGCGGGTCCCGGCTTCCTCAACATCCGCCTGCGGGCCGACGCTGCTGGCGAGCTCGCGCGCGGAATCGTCGAGTTCGGCGATGAGTACGGAAGCGGCGAATCGCTCTACGGCAAGCACGTCAACATTGAGTTTGTCTCCGCGAACCCGACGGGACCCATCCACCTGGGCGGCACCCGTTGGGCCGCCGTGGGCGACTCTCTCGCGCGGCTCTTCGAGTTCCACGGCGCCGAGGTGACCCGCGAGTACTACTTCAACGACCACGGCGCGCAGATCGACCGCTTCGCGGCTTCGCTGCTTGCGGCGGTCAAGGGCGAAGAGGCCCCCGAGGACGGCTACGCGGGCGAATACATCCAGGACATCGCCAACGAGGTGATGGTCGAGGCGATGGCTGCCGGCGACGTCGACCCGCTTGAGCTTCCCCAGGACGAGGCACTCGAGTTCTTCCGTGAGCGCGGCGTGAAGCTCATGTTCGAGCAGATCAAGATCTCGCTTCACAACTTCGGCGTGGACTTCGACGTGTACTTCCACGAGGACTCGCTCCACACCTCTGGAGCAGTCGACAAGGCGATCAGCCACCTCAAGGAGACGGGCGCGCTGTATGAGTCCGAGGGCGCCTGGTGGCTGCGCTCGACCGATTACGGCGACGATCGCGACCGCGTCGTGATCCGCTCCGACGGCCGTCCTGCCTACGTTGCGGGCGACCTCGCGTACTTCCAGGACAAGCGCCGCCGCGGCGCCGACCTGTGCATCTACCTGCTGGGTGCTGACCACCACGGCTACATCGCCCGCCTCAAGGCGGCCGCCGCCGCTTTTGGCGACGACCCGGACACCGTCGAGGTGAAGATCGGCCAGATGGTGAACCTCGTCAAGAACGGAGAGCCTGTGCGCATGTCGAAGCGCGCCGGCACCGTCGTCGCGCTCGAGGACCTTGTCGAGGCGGTTGGCGTGGACGCTGCTCGCTATGCGCTCGCGAGGTACTCGTCGGATTCGAACATCGACATCGACCTCGACCTGCTTGCGCAGCAGTCGAACTCGAACCCCGTGTTCTACGTGCAGTACGCACACGCTCGCACCGCTGGCGTTGCGCGCAACGCCGCCGAGTACGGCATTCGCCGCGAAGAGGGCTTCGCGCCGGAGCTGCTCACTCATGAGTCGGAGTCCGCGCTGCTGGGCGTGCTTGGCGACTTCCCTCGCGTGGTGACGCAGGCCGTCGAGTTCCGCGAGCAGCACCGCGTCGCCCGCTACCTCGAGACCGTCGCCGCGGCCTATCACGGCTGGTACGACCGCACCCGCGTCACCCCGCAGGGTGACGAGGAGGTCACCGACCTCCACCGCACTCGCCTGTGGCTCAACGATGCCGCCGGCCAGGTGCTCCGCAACGGCCTGCGCCTGCTCGGCGTCTCCGCACCCGAGCGGATGTAGCCGTGGGAGCCCCCTGGTCGCGCACCGTGGCGCGCAGCGCGGATGGCGCGATCACCGTTGGCGGTGCCGACGTCCGCGACCTCGCCGGTCAGTTCGGCACGCCGCTGTACGTCCTCGACGAGGAAGATATGCGCTCGCGTGCCGCCGCCTTCCGCGACCATTTCCGGGAGGCCTTCGCCGAGTACGGCGCCGAATGCGATGTGTTCTACGCGTCGAAGGCGTTCCTGTCCTCGCGCGTGGCGTCATGGATGGCCGAGGATGGGCTGTGCATCGACGTTGCCAGCGGTGGTGAGCTTGAGCTTGCGCTGCGCGGCGGCATGCCCGCCTCGCGGATCGGCCTGCACGGCAACAACAAGTCAGATGACGAGTTGCGGCGCGCTCTCGAGGTTGGCGTGGGCCGCATCATCGTCGACTCCTTCACCGAGATCGAGGTGCTCGACGCCCTTGCTCGCGAGGCTGGCGTCGTCGCCCCGGTGCTCGTGCGCGTCACGACGGGTGTTCACGCTGGCGGGCACGAGTACATCGCGACGAGCCACGAGGATCAGAAGTTCGGACTCTCGCTCGCGAGCGGTGACGCATTCGAGGCGCTCACCGCATGCCACGACGCCGAGGGACTCGATTTGCTGGGCATCCACACGCACATCGGCAGCCAGATCCTGTCGCTCGACGCGTTCAAGGAGTCGGCGGAGCGCATGCTGCGCCTGCGCGCGGCCTTTGCGGTCTCTACCGGAGTCGAGCTGCCCGAGGTGGACCTGGGCGGAGGCTACGCGATTGCGTACACCCCGGACGCGGACGAACTGACCGCTCGCGAAGCCGCCGCGGGAATCGCTGCCGCCGTAGCGTCGGCCCTTGACGGCGCGGGAGGGAACTGGCCGCGACTGTCGATCGAGCCGGGCCGCGCGATCGCTGGGCCGTCCACGCTGACCTTGTACCGCGTGGGCATCGTCAAGCATGTTGGCCTTGAGGAGGGCGGCGAGCGCCAGTACGTCGCGGTGGACGGCGGCATGAGTGACAACATGCGCACCATCACCTATGGCGCCGAATACACGGCGGCCATCGCGTCCCGCGAGTCCGACGCTGACCTGGCTCTGTCTCGAGTGGTCGGCAAGCACTGCGAAAGCGGGGACATCGTGGTGCGCGACGTGGACCTGCCGAGCGACATCGCTCGCGGCGACCTGCTCGCGGTCCCGGCGACCGGCGCGTATGGCCGGGTGATGGCGCACAACTACAACGGAGTGCTGCGGCCCGCCGTGGTGTCGGTGCGCAATGGCGAGACGACTGTCCACATCCGCCGCGACACGATGGACGACCTGCTGAGCTGGGACGCGGGCATCGGGTAAAGCGCGCGCAAAGAGAAGGCCCGCTCGAGGTGTTGCTACCGGCGGTCGGAAGTGCCACACTAAGGCCACCCAGAGCCACCCAGAGCCACCCAGTGAGAAGGGGAGCCGTGATGGACGCCAACGATGACCGTCCGATCGTGACCGAGCGTGTGACCGAGCTCGAGGCAGACGTGCCCCAAGACGACACCCCCGCGCCGCGCCAGCCATGGCTGCGGCGCTTTGCGTCTGTCGTGGGCTTCGCCACCGCGGGAGTGTCCTCCCAGCGCGGCAGCCAGATGTTCTCCTGACCCACACCCCATGCAGGGCCAGCGCCCTGCCGAAGGCCGCTAGAGTTGTGCCGTGTCCGAGCCTGATAAGCGGCCCATTGCCGTAGCCGTCCTTGGCCCTGGAACCGTGGGCTCGCAAGTCGTGCGACTGCTCGGTGACCACGCCAAGGATCTCGCCGCCCGCGTCGGCGCCCCCCTCGAACTTGCTGGCGTGTACGTTCGCGACACGTCAAAGGAGCGCCCTGGAATCCGCAGCGAGCTGCTCACTGCAGATGCTCACGGTTTGGTCGCCCGCGCCGACGTCGTCGTCGAGCTCATGGGCGGCATCTCGCCTGCTCGCGAACTGATTCTGGAGGCGCTCGCTGCCGGCAAGTCCGTCGTCACCGCCAACAAGGCGCTGCTCGCCGCACATGGCCCTGAGCTGTTCGAGGCCGCGGACCGCTCCGGCGCCGACCTCTACTTCGAGGCGGCCGTCGCCGGCGCCATCCCCATCGTCCGCCCCGTGCGCGAGTCGCTCGCCGGCGACCAGGTGGAGCGCATCCTCGGCATCGTCAACGGCACCACCAACTACGTCCTCGACGAGATGTCGCAGCGCGGGCTGTCCTATGAGGTCGCCCTCAAGCAGGCGCAGGACCTCGGCTACGCGGAGGCCGACCCCACCGCCGACGTCGAGGGCTTCGACGCCGCGGCGAAGGCCGCGATCCTCGCCTCGCTCGCCTTCCACCAGCGGGTGGGCCTCGACGACGTCTATCGCGAAGGCATCAGCGCCATCACGGCTGCCGATGTCATCGCCGCTCGCGACAGCGGCCAGGTCATCAAGCTGCTCGCCATCGCGGAGAGGGCCGACGGCGCGGTCGCCGTTCGCGTCCATCCCGCCCTTGTCCCCGCGAGCCACCCGCTCGCCGGTGTGCACGGCGCCTACAACGCGGTGTTCATCGAGGCGACCGCGGCTGGCGAGCTGATGTTCTACGGACAGGGAGCGGGAGGGGTGCCCACAGCGTCGGCCGTGCTTGGCGACATCGTGAGCGTCGCCCGCCACCGTGCCTCCGGAGGCCGCGGGCCGCGTGAGTCCAACTACGCCGGTCACTCGGTGCTTCCCATCGGCGACGTGCACACTCGCTACTCGGTGCGCATGAGCGTTCCTGACCGTCCCGGCGTGCTCGCAAGCGTCGCCGAGGTGTTCGCCTCGCATGGCGTCTCGATTGAGACCGTGCGGCAGATCGCCGCGCAGGGCACCGCGCAACTTGTGATCTCCACGCACCGCGCGCCAGAGAAGGACCTTGCCGCGACCGTGGCAGACCTGCGTCACTCCGACGTGGTTGGCGAAGTGCTCAGCGTCCTCAGGATTGAAGGGGAGTGATGGCTCACCAGTGGGGCGGCGTAGTCCGCGAGTATCTCGAGTACATGCCGTTTGACGAGGCAGACCGCATCGTCACGCTCGGCGAGGGCGGCACGCCGCTCGTCTATGCCGAGTCGATCTCCAAGGAGGTTGGCGCCGAGGTCTTTGTCAAGGTCGAGGGGATGAACCCCACCGGCTCCTTCAAGGACCGCGGCATGACCGCCGCTGTGACCCAAGTGGTCAAGGACGGCGATCACACGGTGGTGTGCGCATCCACCGGCAACACCTCCGCCTCCGCCGCCGCGTATGCCGCGAACGCTGGGCTGCGCTGCGTCGTGATGATCCCGCAGGGCAAGATCGCGGCGGGCAAGATGGCGCAGGCGATCGTCCACGGCGCGGACCTGGTGCAGGTGGACGGCAACTTCGACGAGTGCCTCGACATCGTTCGCGACCTGTCGAATCGCTACCCGATTGCCCTCGTGAACTCCGTGAACCCGTACCGACTGCACGGCCAGAAGTCCGGCGCCTTCGAGATCGTCGACGCTCTTGGCGACGCCCCCGACATTCACATGCTCCCCGTGGGCAACGCCGGCAACATCTCCGCATATTGGATGGGCTTCCGCGAGTACGCCCAGGCAGGCAAGGCCACTCGCCTTCCCAAGATCTGGGGAGTGCAGGCTGCCGGCGCCGCTCCGTTCGTCGCTGGCCACCCCATCAAGGACCCAGAGACCGTGGCCACCGCCATCCGCATCGGCAAGCCCGCCTCGTGGGATCTCGCCGTCGCCGCTCGCGATGAGTCGGGCGGCTGGATCCGCGCCGTCACCGACGCGCAGATTCTCGCGGCGCAGTCTCGTCTTGCTTCCGACGTTGGAGTCTTTGTCGAGCCAGCCTCCGCTGCCGGCGTTGCCGGACTGCTCGCCGCCGCCGCACTCGGCGAGGTGCCGCGCGGAGCGAAGATCACCATCACCGTGACGGGCAACGGCCTCAAGGACACCGCGACCGCCCTCGAGGGCCGCTCCGTCGATCCCACCGTCATCCCCGTAGACGTAGAGGCGGCCGCCGCCGCGCTGGGGCTCTGATGCGCCTCATCGCCGACCACGTGCGGGTCTCGGTTCCGGCAACCGCCGGCAACCTGGGCCCCGGCTTCGATGCGCTGGGCATGGCGCTCGACGTTCGCGATGAGATCGAGGTGAGGGCGCTCGCCTCGTCCGACGTGGTGATCGAGGTGGAAGGTGAGGGCGCCGACTCCCTCCCTCGCGACGAGACCCACCTCGTGGTCCGCGCGCTGCGCGAAGCCCTCGACAGCGTCGGCGCGTCTCAGGTGGGCCTCGAGATCCACGCCACCAACCGCATTCCGCACGGCAAGGGACTCGGCTCGTCGGCCGCCGCGGTCGTTGCTGGCATCACCGCCGCTCGCGCGCTCATCGCCGAGCCCGAGGCGCTCGACAACGCCGCCGTGCTGCGCCTCGCCACCGCCTTCGAGGGCCACCCAGACAATGCGGCCCCAGCGATCTGGGGCGGCGCGACCGTCGCTTGGGTCGACTCCGACGGAGCCCACGCGAGCCCGCTCACCGTTGACCCGGCAATCGAGACAGCGGTGCTGATCCCCAGCGCGATTCTTCCCACCAAGCAGGCGCGAGCGGTGCTGCCGGCGCAGGTGCCACACACCCATGCGGCCTTTAACGTAGGCCGCGCCGCGCTGCTCGTCAACGCCCTCGCCGGCCACCCGGAGCTGCTGCTTCCCGCGACCGAAGACAAGCTCCACCAGAGCTACCGCGCGGACGTCATGCCGCCCGCGGTCGCGATGCTCAAGCACCTGCGTGACGAGGGCTACGCGGCGGTCGTGTCGGGAGCCGGGCCGTCCGTGCTCGTCATCGGCACCAATCTTGCGGAGTTGACGTGGCCCGAGGGAATCGGCGGGGACGAGTGGACCATGGTCCACACCGCCTCGCCAGTGCAAGGGGCCACGGCAGAGCGCCTGTGAGCATCCGCCCGGCGACCGATCGCGACCACGAGCAGATCGCGAGAATCTGTCTGCTCACCGGCGCCACCGGCAAGGACGCCACCGGTGTGTTCTCGAACGACATCACCCTCGCCGACGTCTACGCGACCCCGTACCTCCATGGTCCCGGCGGCTTCTGCCTCGTGTGGGATGTCGACGGCGAGGCGCGCGGCTACGTGCTCGGCACCCATGACACGCGAGCCTTCCAAGAGTGGTTCACGGCCGAGTGGTGGCCGTCGCGCGCTCCGCTCCATCCGCAGCGCACCGACGGCGATAGCTGGCTCATCCCAGAAGCCGAGAACCCCGCACGCACCCTCATCCGGGACCTGGACTCATACCCAGCCCACCTGCACATCGACCTGCTCCCGGACCAGCAGGGTAGGGGAGCCGGCCGCGCACTCATCGAGGCGGCATGCGAACTAGCCACAGCGTCGGGCATCCCCGGTATTCACCTGGTGGCAGAGAAGGCCAACGCCGCGGCGCAGGCGTTCTATCCGCGCGTGGGCTTCGCGGCGATCGACGAGGACGAGACCACGGTCACCTTTGGTCGTCGTCTGGCCTGATCTTCTTGGCTCCTGGCCGACGCTTCGCGGCCTTCGCGCGCAGCTTCTGCTCAAGCTCATAGGCGTGGCGTCGCGGGGCCGGCACATCGATGCGGAACAGCGGCCCGGTGAGGCGCACGGCGAACGTCACCGCGATCGCCACGACAGTGGTCACCACCACATGGGACCCGTTGTAGAGCAGGGCGTACGCGAACGCGCCGCACAGCCCTGCGAGCGCATTCGGCGGCCCCACGTGAAGGATCGACGACGGCCGCCCCTGGAAGATGTCCGTGAGGATCAGGCCACCCACTGAGGCCACCGTGCCGATGAGCGTTGCAGGCAACACTGAAAGCCCCGCGAGCAGCGCCGCATTGACGCCAACACACGCGAACATGCCAACCGAGAGCGAGTCGAGCACCCACAGCACCTTGCCGAGCTTTCGCAAGTAGTACAGAAAAAAGGCCCCGATTGCCGCTGCGGTGAGAGCCGCGATCACATACGATGGATGGCGCAGAACCGCCGGGGGGAGGTTCCCAAGAAGCACATCGCGGATGATTCCGCCGCCGAATCCCATCACCGCTGCAAGAGTCAGCACGCCAACCACATCCACGTGCTCGTCCTCTCCCGCCCGCACAGCACCGCCAAGCGCTCCTACGAACACCGCTGCGACATTGATCGCGAGCGGAATCTCCAGCGCCTCAGCAGTGGCCATGGCGACAGCGTAGGCCGTGTGCGGGAATGTCTTGTGACCGGGGTAGGTTTTGCGAGGGAGAACTGGAGGAACCCCATTGCTGTGGAAGCTTCTCGTTGAGTCGGTGAAGCCGTATCTTTCGCTGCTGGTTGGCGTCGTCGTCTTCCAGCTGGCCCAATCGATCGCGACGCTGTTCCTGCCCAAACTCAATGCCGACATCATCGACCACGGCGTTGCCACGGGAGACATCGGCTACATCTGGAGCACGGGTGGCGTCATGCTGCTCCTGAGCTTCGTGCAGGTCGTATGCGCCATCACTGCTGTCTACTTTGGCGCGAAACTCGCGATGCGCGTGGGCCGCGACCTGCGCGCGAGAATCATGACCCGCGTGCTCACGTACGCCGAGTCCGACGTGCAGCGCTTTGGCGCCCCATCGCTCATCACTCGCTCCACGAACGACGTCCAGCAGGTGCAGATGCTCGTGCTGCTGTGCGCAACGCTCCTGGTGTCCACGCCCTTCATGGCGATCGGCGGCGTGATCATGGCGCTGCAGCAGGATGTGGCGCTGTCGTGGATCATGGTGGTCGCCGTCCCCGTGCTGCTGCTCTTCATCGCCTTCATCGTGAGCCGCATGGTGCCGCACTTCCGTCGCATGCAGCGCCGCATCGACGCGATCAACAGGGTGCTGCGAGAGCAGCTCACCGGCATCCGCGTGGTGCGCGCCTTTGTGCGCGAGCCGCAAGAGAAGGACCGCTTCCAGGTGGCGAACGAGAAGGTCACGGAATCCGCCTACAAGGCGGGCGTGTACATGGCCGCGATGTTCCCCATCGTGTTCCTGGTGATGAACCTCAGCTCCATTGCCGTGCTGTGGTTCGGAGCGCCCCGCGTCGAGTCCGGCGAGATGCAGGTGGGCGCCCTGGTCGCATTCTTGTCGTACCTCATCCAGATCCTCGTGTCCGTGATGATGGCGACGATGCTGTTCGTCATGGTGCCCCGAGCGGCCGTCTCTGCTGACCGCATCACCGAGGTGCTCTCGACAGTCACCTCTGTCGACAATCCCGCGAACCCGCGCACGGATCTGCCCGACGCTGGGGTCATCGAGTTCAAGGACGTCACCTTCTCGTATCCAGGGGCGGAGGCTCCGGTCCTGTCCGGCGTGAGTTTTGTCGCTCGCCCGGGCACGACCACAGCCATCGTCGGCTCCACTGGCGCGGGCAAGACCACTCTCGTCAACCTCATTCCCAGGCTCTACGACGCGACGGGCGGCCAGGTGCTGCTCGGGGGCGTCGACGTTCGCGAACTCTCCCTCGACACCGTGTGGGAGAACATCGGCCTCGTGCCGCAGCGGCCCTACCTTTTCAGCGGCACCATCGCCTCGACCCTGCGCTACGGCGCTCCTGACGCCACCGATGACGAGCTGTGGGAGGCGCTCGAGGTCGCTCAGGCCAAGGACTTCGTCGAGGCGAAGCCCGATGGCCTCGACACGGCCGTAGCCCAGGGCGGAACGTCCGTGTCCGGTGGCCAGCGACAGCGACTGTCGATAGCGAGGGCGCTCGTGCGCAAACCGCCGATTCTGGTGTTCGACGACTCCTTCTCAGCGCTCGACACCGCAACCGACGCTCGTCTGCGCGCCGCACTGGCCAGGGCCGCCGCTGACGCGACAGTGATCGTCGTCGCCCAGCGCGTGAGCTCCATCATGAACGCCGACCAGATCCTCGTCCTCGACCATGGCGTCGTCGTCGCTCGCGGCACCCACGACGAACTGCTCGAGACCTCCGAGACCTATCAGGAGATCGTCAGTACCCAGCTCCGAGCGGAGGACGCGGCATGAGCGCCCAGCCCACAGAGCGTCGGGTAGACGAAGAGACTAAGCGCCGCGCCCGCCCGGGTGGCCACGGCCCCATGGGTGGCGCCCAGCTGCCCGCGGACAAGCCCATGGACTTCAAGGGCTCCAGCAGGCGACTGGCCGGCCTGCTGCGCCCTGAGAAGTGGTTCGTGTGGGCCGTCATCGCACTTGGGGCCGCCTCCACGGCGCTCGGCGTGATCGGTCCCAAGGTGCTCGGCAACGCCACCACCGTCATCTTCGAGGGACTCATGAGCGGCCAGGGAATCGACTTCCCGCAGCTGCACCGCATCCTGTGGTGGGTCACCGCGATCTACGTGTTCTCGTCAGTTTTCGGCCTGCTTCAGGGCTGGATTCTCAACGCGGTCACGCAGCGCACCGTGCTGAGGCTGCGCGCCCAGGTGGAAGACAAGATTCACCGCCTGCCGCTCAGCTACTTCGACAAGCACCCGCGTGGAGAGTTGCTGAGCCGTGTCACGAACGACATCGACAACGTCTCGCAGACGCTTCAGCAGACGCTGAGCCAGCTGTTCACATCCCTGCTCACGGTCATCGGCGTGCTCATCATGATGGTGGTGATCTCGCCGTGGCTCGCGCTCATCGCGGTCGTGTCGATTCCGCTCACCCTGGTGATTGTCAGCGCTGTGGCCAAGCGCTCGCAGAAGCTGTTCGTGGAGCAGTGGGCCAAGACCGGCCAGCTCAACGCGCAGATCGAGGAGGACTTCACCGGCCACTCGCTCGTCAAGGTGTTCGGTCGCCAGCGCCGCTCCCTCGCCGAGTTCCAGGAGACCAACGAGAAGCTCTACGAGGCGAGCTTCGGCGCCCAGTTCGTGAGCGGCATCATCATGCCGGCCACGATGTTCGTGGGCAACCTCGTCTACGTGGGCATCGCGGTGGTCGGCGGCGTCATGGTCGCGAACGGCAGCCTGCCGCTCGGTGACGTCCAGGCGTTCATCCAGTACTCGCGGCAGTTCCAGCAGCCGCTGTCGCAGCTCGGCTCGATGGCCAACCTGCTGCAGTCCGGCATCGCGAGCGCTGAGCGCGTGTTCGGCTTCCTCGACGCGGAGGACGAGTCGGCGGATCTGCCCGACGCTCCCTCGCCTGAGGACGGTCATGGTCGCCTGGTCTTCGAGGACGTGTCGTTCAGCTACGACCCCGAGCGTCCCCTCATCGAGAACCTGTCGCTCACGGTGGAGCCCGGCAAGACGGTCGCGATCGTGGGGCCGACGGGTGCTGGCAAGACCACGCTCGTGAACCTCGTCATGCGCTTCTACGAGCTCGACGGCGGTCGCATCACCCTCGACGGCGTGGACATCGCGCAGATGTCGCGCAGGGACCTGCGCTCGCGCACGGGAATGGTGCTGCAGGATGCGTGGCTGTTCGGCGGCACCATCCGCGACAACATCGCGTATGGGCGCATCGACGTGACGGAGGAGGAGATCGTCGAGGCCGCCAAGGCCGCCTACGTGGATCGCTTTGTCCACTCGCTTCCCGATGGCTACGACACGGTCATCGAGGACGACGCCACCAACCTGTCTGCGGGTGAGCGGCAGCTCATCACGATCGCGAGGGCGTTCGTCTCGAAGCCGTCTGTGCTGATCCTGGATGAGGCGACGAGCTCGGTGGACACCCGCACGGAGCTGCTCGTGCAGAACGCTATGGCCAAGCTCCGCGAGGACCGCACGGCCTTCGTCATTGCGCACCGGCTGTCGACGATCCGCGACGCGGACACGATCCTCGTCATGGAGCACGGTGCGATTGTCGAGCAGGGCAGCCACGCCGAGCTGCTTGCCGCCGGCGGCGCGTATGCGCGCCTTTACGAGGCGCAGTTCACCGCACCGCTCGACGCGGAGGACGCAACGTGATTCGGCGCTGAAGCGACGACCCAAGCGAAACGTGAGGCCCCGGCGAAGTTCGCCGGGGCCTCACGCCTTTTCGGAAGGGATCGACAAAAGGTCCTAGGGGGTTGCTATGAGGGGGAAATCAGGCAGGGGAGCCCCCAGGCGGAGCCTTAGCGACCTCTTCGCGGTTTGCAAAGCGCTGCTGGAGCATGACGGCCACCACGATGATGATGCCCTTGGCCACCAGCTGCACTGACGTTGACAGGTTGTTCTGGGTGAACACGTTGGTGAGCGTCGAGAACAGCAGCACACCGAGAACGGTGCCGCCGATCGTTCCACGACCGCCGATGAGGAGCGTGCCACCGACCACGACTGCCGCGATCGCGTCGAGCTCGTAGAGCTGTCCGTGAGTCGAGGTTCCCGCCGTGGTGCGCGACAGCAGCATCGTCGCGGCGATGCCTGCGGTCGCTCCCGTGACCATGTACAGGTACATGGTGTGGCGCTTGACGTTGACACCCGCGAGGCGCGCGGCGGTCGCGTTGCCACCGATTGCGACGGTGCGGCGACCGAACGTGGTGCGGTTGAGCACGAACCAGCCGATGACCGCGACGATCGCGAAGATCCAGATGACCCACGAGATGCCGAGGAAGTCGGAGCGGAAGAACTTTAAGAAGCCTTGGTTGTTCACGACCTGGGTCTGGCGCTGCGACAGCAGCTCCGCGGCTCCTCGCGCCGCCACGAGCATCGCGAGCGTCGCCATGAACGCGACCACCTTGCCGTAGGCGATGATCAGTCCGTTCGTGAGGCCCGCGATGATGCCGGTTGCGAGCGCCGCGAACACCATGAGGGGCCAGAAGCCCGACGCTGCGGTCTGGATCGCGCCATAGCTCGCCACCACGGAGGACAGTCCGAGCACAGAGCCGACAGACAGGTCGATGCCTCCTGCGGTGATGACGAACGTCATGCCGATCGCGACCACGCCGATCACCGAAGAGAAGCGCAGGATCACGAGCATGTTGTCGAGGTTCATGAAGTTGCTGCCCGCGGTCGCCCAGCCCACGATGACGAGCACGACGAGCGCGATGATGAGGCCGATGCTCCGGCCTACGGCGCCCCCCAGGGGCCGCGAGGTCTTACTGGTGATGCTCTGCTCGCTCACGCGGCACTTCCTTTCATGACAAGGTCGAGCACCCCGTGCTCGTCAATCTGGTCTGCCGGGCGCTCGTCGAGCACCCGTCCGTCGGACACGACGATGATGCGGTCGGACAGGCCGATGACCTCGTCGATCTCACTCGACACGACGAGGATCGCGGTGCCCTGCGCCGCAAGTTCCCTGATGAGGCCATAGATCTCGACACGGGCACCCACGTCGACGCCGCGCGTCGGCTCATCGAGGAGCAGCACCTTGGTGCCGTGGATGAGCCACCTCGCGAGCATGACCTTCTGCTGGTTTCCACCAGACAGGGTGCGCGTGACGCGGCCCGGCTCTGCGGGACGCAGGTGGAGCGACTGGATCTGCTCGGCGGTGGCCCTGCGCTCGGCCGCCTCGTCGAGAACTGCTCCCTTCGCGAAGCGCGCGAAGGTCGACAGGGTGGCGTTGCGGAAGATCGGCTCCTCGAGCAGCAGTCCCTGGCTCTTGCGCTCCTCGGGGGACAGGCCCATGCCCGCCGCCACCGCCTTCTCGACGGATCCTGCGGGCAGCTCCTCGCCAGCGACGCGAACGGTGCCGCTCGTGGCCTTGCGCGCTCCGGCGATGGTCTCGAGGATCTCGGAGCGGCCCGAGCCGACGAGTCCCGCGAGGCCGACGATCTCGCCTGCGCGCACCGAGAAGTTGACGTCGGTGAACTTGCCCTTGAGCTCGAGGTTCTCGACCTCAAGCACCTCGGGGGCGTCCGACGCTACGGGAACCCTGGGTGGGAACACCTGCTCGATCTCGCGACCGGTCATGAGGGCGATGAGCTCTCGGGTGGGCGTCTGGCTCACCTTGAGGTTCGAGGCGGGGCTGGTGCCGTCCTTGAGAACGGTGATGCGGTCGCCGATGCGCTCGATCTCCTCGAGGCGGTGCGAGATGTAGATGACCGCGATGCCCTGCGATGTGAGCTCCTTGACGATGCGGAACAGGTTGTCGACCTCTTCCGAGTCGAGCACCGCGCTGGGCTCGTCCATGATCATGAGCTTGATGTCGTGGCTCAGCGCGCGAGCCATCGACACGATCTGCTTGTTGGCGGGGGACAGGGTTCCCACTTCGCGATTGGGGCTGAGGTCGCCGTGGCCAAGGCGCTCCATGAGCTGGCGCGTTGCGGCATTGGCCTGGCGGCGGTTGATCACACCGGCGCGTGACATCTCGTGGCCCAGGTAGATGTTCTCCGCGATGCTCAATCCGTCGACGACGTCGAGCTCTTGGTACATCGTGGCGATGCCCAGCTCAAGCGCTGCGACGGGATTGGCGATCGTCACGCTTTCGCCCTGCCAGCGGATCTCGCCGGAGTCCGGCTGGTGGGCACCAGAGAGGGTCTTGATGAGCGTGGACTTGCCGGCACCGTTCTGGCCGAGCACGCAGTGGACCTCGCCTGGGCGGACGTCGAGATCGACCCCAGCAAGCGCTCGCGCGGGGCCGAAGGACTTGGTGAGGCCCCGCACCTCAAGTAATGACGCGGGGTGGTCGTCTTCGATCACAGGCACAACATAACACAAGCGTCAAGCGAGTCGAATGACGGGCGAAAGCGGAGATTTCACCCGCATAACGCCTGGTGTAAGCATGGATCGCGCGCGCGTAGAGAGTGATCTCCGTTGCGAAATCGTTATGACGAGCGACGTACATAAGTTGCACGGGGTGCGTCAGGTTCTGCTACTTTGAGCGAGTCAGTGTGGACATCGACGGGTGCGAAGGGCTCAGCGACTTCCCCCAGGGGTGGCCTCCATTCACTGGCAACGACGACAGTGATTTCAACTAGGAGGAACACATGCGTACAACGCTCTCGAGGCGTAAGCGCTTCGGCATGGTTGCGGTTGCGGCTCTTGCCGCCACGGCATTCCTTGCAGGCTGCAGCGAGGACCCCGCCCCCGCTAACGGCGGCGACAACAACACCGCTGCGCCCGGCGACAACGCCGCCGCTGGCGAGAAGGTTGTCATCGGATTCTCCGGTCCCGCAGCCGACCACGGATGGCTCGGCGCCATCAACTCGGCCGCGATCGCGACCGCCAAGGAGTTCTCTGACATCGACCTGCGTGTCGCAGAGGGCACCAACGACGCCAACCTGCAGATCAGCCAGGTCGAGACCTTCATCAACGACGGCGTCGACGTCATCGTGCTGCTCCCCACGGACGGCGCTGCCCTGACCGAGGCGGCCATCAAGGCGATGAACGCCGGCATCCCCGTCATCAACGTCGACCGTGAGTTCTCCTCGAACGACGCGGCCCGCGTGACGGTGCTCGGCGACAACTACGGCATGGGTGTCTCCGCTGGTGAGTACATCTGTGGCAAGCTCGGCGGCCAGTCCGACGCCGTGGTCGCGGAGATCGCCGGCATCGACTCCCTGCCCCTCACCCAGGACCGCACCCGCGGCTTCAACGACGCTCTCGCGGCCTGTGGTCTCAAGGTGAGCGCCCGCGTCGCAGCGGACTTCACCATCGCGGGTGGCCAGGCGGTCACCGAGCAGCTGCTCTCCGCCAACCCCAAGATCGACGCGATCTGGAACCACGATGACGACCAGGGCATCGGTGTCCTCGCCGCTATCGACGAGGCTGGCCGCGACGAGTTCTTCATGGTCGGTGGCGCTGGTTCGCTCAACGCCATGAACTCGATCAAGGCCGGCGACACCGTCCTTGAGGCAACGGTCATCTACCCCGCCACCCAGGCCGCTGACGGCATCAAGCTGGCCCGCCTGCTGGCTCAGGGCAAGAGCATGGGTGACCTCGTGTCGCCTGGTGTCCCTCACCGCATCGTGCTTGACGCACCTGTGGTCACGAAGGACAACGTCGACGACTACCTGTCGATGGGCTTCGAGTCCTAATTCCCTAGGTGGGGCGGCCGCGCAGCGCCATGCGCGGCCGCCCTCACCACCTTTCAGCTTTCCAAGACGAAGGAGTCTTCAGCATGAGTGCGCCACTCAGGGTTGCCATGATCGGAAACGGGTTCATGGGAGCCGCACACTCCCAAGGCTGGCGGGTAGCGCCGCGGTTCTTTGACCTTCCCCTCCAGCCGCAGATGGCTGTGGTGGTTGGTCGCGATGCAGCAAAGAATGCTCAGCTCGCTGAGAAGTGGGGATGGGAAGAGTCGAGCGAGGACTTCGCCGCCACCATCGCCCGCGACGACATCGACATCGTGGACATCGTGACGCCTGGCGACACGCACTGCGAGATGGCGATCGCCGCCCTTGAGGCCGGCAAGCACGTGATCTGTGAGAAGCCGCTGGCCAATACCGTTGACGAGGCGCGCCGCATGGCCGACGCCGCGGAGGCCGCCGCAGCCAAGGGCGTTCGCTCGATGGTCGGCTTCACGTACCGCAGGGTCCCTGCTGCGGCATTTGCCAGGGAACTCATTCGTAAGGGCGCGGTCGGCGAGATCCGTCAGATCCGCGGCCAGTACCTTCAGGATTGGCTGTCCGACGCTGACGCGCCGCTGACCTGGAGGCTCGACAAGTCAAAGGCCGGCTCGGGTTCGCTCGGCGACATCGGCGCCCACGCCGTCGACCTCGCCCAGTACATGACTGGTGATGCGATCACCGACGTCTCGGGCCTGCTGCGCACCTTCGTGAAGGAGCGCCCCGTCCTCGCCGAGGGCCAGGGACTGTCCGGCAGCGCCGGCACCGAACGCGGCCCTGTCACGGTCGATGACTACGCCGCCTTCCACGCCCAGTTCGCGAACGGACCGGTGGGCCTTTTTGAGGCGACTCGCTTCGCCACTGGTCGCAAGAACGCGCTTCGCATCGAGATCGCCGGCGACAAGGGAGCGATCCTGTTCGACCTCGAAGACATGAACGCCATTCAGTACTACGACGCGACGGCCCCCGGCACCGAGCAGGGCTTCCGCCGCATCTACGTCACCGAGGCAGACCACCCGTACGTGAAGGCGTGGTGGCCCGCTGGCCACATGCTCGGGTATGAGCACGGCTTCTCCCACCAGGTGGTGGACTTCGTCGAGGCGATTGCTGCCGGAACGAACCCCGAGCCGTCCTTCACCGATGGCTACCAGGTGCAGCGCGTCCTCGACGCTGTTGAGCGCAGCTCTGAAGCTGGCAGCGCCTGGGTGTCGACAGACTCTGACAACTAGAAAGGAATCACCGCGATGGCGCGACCGATCACTCTCTTCACCGGCCAGTGGGCCGACCTTCCGCTCGAGGAAGTCGCCAAGCTCGCGTCCGAGTGGGGCTACGACGGCCTTGAGCTCGCCTGCTGGGGCGACCACCTCGACCCGTGGCGCTGGGACGAGCCCGGCTACGCCGAGGGCAAGCTTGAGCTGCTCGACAAGTACGGACTGAAGGTCTACGCGATCTCCAACCACCTCAAGGGTCAGGCCGTGTGCGATGACCCCATCGACCAGCGTCACAAGGACATCGTCGGCTCCAAGGTGTGGGGCGACGGCGACCCTGAGGGCGTGCGCCAGCGTGCCGCGGAGGAGATGAAGAACACCGCTCGCCTTGCGCGCAAGCTCGGCGTCGACGTGGTCATCGGCTTCACCGGCTCGTCGATCTGGAAGTACGTCGCAATGTTCCCGCCGGTCAGCCAGGAGGCCATCGACGCCGGCTACCAGGACTTCGCGGACCGCTGGAACCCCATCCTCGACGTGTTCGATGAGGTGGGAGTGAAGTTCGCCCACGAGGTGCACCCCAGCGAGATCGCGTACGACTACTGGACCACGGTGCGCACTCTCGAGGCGATCGGTCATCGCGAGGCCTTCGGCCTCAACTGGGACCCCAGCCACATGGTGTGGCAGGACCTCGACCCGGTGGGCTTCCTGCTCGACTTCAAGGACCGCATCTACCACGTGGACTGCAAGGACACCCGCAAGCGCATGACCAACGGCCGCAACGGTCGCCTTGGCTCGCACCTCGCGTGGGCCGACCCGCGTCGTGGCTGGGACTTCATCTCGACAGGCCACGGCGATGTGCCGTGGGAGGACGCCTTCCGCATGCTCAACCACATCGGTTACGAAGGCCCCATCTCCGTCGAGTGGGAGGACGCCGGCATGGATCGACTGGTGGGCGCGCCTGAGGCCCTCGAGTTCGTCCGCCGCCTCGCCTTCGACGCGCCGGATGCCGCGTTCGACGCCGCGTTCAGCACGGGGGAGTAACCCTCGCTGCCTGCAGCTGAAGTCCCACTATCATGGCCACAACGTCATGGTGCAAAGGGGCTTCAGATGCGCAAGCAGGCGCTGATAGTGCGGGGTGGCTGGGCCGGACATGATCCGGTCCGTGCCACCGAGGTCTTCATTCCCTCGGTTGCGGCCGCGGGCTTCGATATCGACATCGAAGACACCCCTGAGGTGTACGCGGACAGCGACGTCATGGCTCGTTACGACCTCATCGTCCAGTGCGTGACGATGGGCAGTGCGACGGTCGACGAGGTCGCAGGATTGCGTAACGCGGTCGCAGCGGGGGCCGGCTTCGCCGGCTGGCACGGCGGCATGATCGACTCCTACAGGGCGTCCACGGACTACCTGCAGCTCGTGGGCGCCCAGTTCGCCGCCCACCCTCACGCCCCCGAAGACAGGGGCCGAACGGACGTCGAGGCCTACCGTTCCTACACCGTGAACATCACGGCCGAGGGTGCCCAGCACCCGATCCTGCAGGGCGTCAAGGACTTCGATGTTCACACCGAGCAGTACTGGGTGCTCGACGACGGCCTCAATGAGGTGCTCGCGACCTGTGAGCTGGTTCCCGGCGACGGCGACGAATGGCCTGCTCCCGTGACGATGCCCGTGGTGTGGACACGGCGCTGGGGCAAGGGCAACATCTTCGTCACCTCGCTCGGCCACACGGTGGATCTGCTTGAGCGAGCTCCTGTGAAGGAGATCATCGAGCGTGGTCTGCTGTGGGCGGCTCGCTGACGCTCTCTCGACAGGGGCGGGCGGGCTGCGCTAGGCGAGTTCGCGAAGCAGCGCTTCGACCGATTCGACAGAGAGCACGTGCTGAATAGCCATCGCAGAGGCGCCCGACACGGCGGCATCCTCTTTGCCGCGAGAGCGAACGATCTGCAGATTGCTCGTCGCGAGGGGAGCAGAGCGCGTGTAGATCACCTCGCGGGCTCCTGCGAGCAGGTGGTCTCCCGCGTTCGCGAGCCGTCCGCCAAGGGCGATGACCGCAGGGTTGATGAGGCTCACGCAGGTGGTGAGCACTCGGCCGATGATGCGACCGGCCTCGCGCACCTCGCGCACCGCCTCGATGTCTCCGCGCAGCACGGCGGCCACGACATCTCCTGTGCTCTCCACCTCAAGGCCGCGCTCCTTGAGTCGAGCGGCGATGGCGGGACCGGCGGCGATCGCCTCGAGGCATCCGAAGGATCCGCAGCGGCACAGCACGTCCTGCGCCTCCGGCACCCAGATGTGCCCGATGTCGCCCGCGATGCCTTGGGCTCCGCGATGCACTTTGCCGCCCGTGATGACACCGGCTCCGATGCCCGTGGCCACTTTGATGAAGAGCAGGTCGTCGACCTCTGACCAGTAGTCGTGGTGCTCACCGAGCGCCATCACGTTGACGTCGTTGTCGACGAGGGTGATGACTCCGAGCGCCTCGCTCAGAACACCGGGAACGTCATAGCGGTCCCAGCCGGGCATGATGGGCGGGTCCACCGGCCGGCCGGTCGAGTGCTCAACCGGTCCGGGGAGGCCGACGCCCACGGCGCGCAGCGCGAGTGGCTTCTCCTCGAGCATGCGGCGAGCTTCCTCGATGACGAACGAGAGCACCTTCTCGGGCCCCTCGGCGACGGCGAGCGGTTCCTGGGTGTCGATGAGCATCGTGCCGTGCAGATCGGTGAGCGCAAGGTGCACGTGAGTGGCGCCGATGTCCACGCCGAGCACCGCGTGACGCGTTCCGTCGAAGGCGAACTGCCGCGACGGGCGGCCACCTGTGGACGCAGCATCGGCCACAGGTGAGACGAGCTGGGCCCTCAGCAGGGCGTCGACTCGAGCCGCGACGGTTGACCGTGCGAGACCGGTCAGCGCGGCGAGTTCGGATCGCGTTCGCGGCTGGCCGTCACGCAGGATCTGGAAGATCTCGGACTGTGCGGCACCCGTGAGCGTCTCTTGGCCGCGAGCGTCGATCATGCGTCGATCCTATCGTGCGGCTCCGTACGAAAGTGGCCAGAATGAACCGAAAAAAGCAACTTTCGCATGTTCGTCGTCATAAGCCTGCTGCGGCAGATTGTCGCCGCTTCCGGGTGAGCGGAAGGCCTCGCGAACGAACCGTGCGCGTGCATCTCAATCCTTGTGCTCCACCATCGGAGCGTCGCCGTTTGTTGCGCGCCCGCTCGCGGTGATACTCTTCTTGTGCACCCCCCGGACGGCGCGTATCGCCCCGGCGGATGGCACACCACGTTCAAGGCGCCCACGGGCAATGTAGTCCTGCCGGGCGTACCCCACGTGGATCGACTCGCACTTCTGGAGCCACCCGGGCTCGTGCGAGGGAGGGAATATCAAGGTGACAGACACCACCACACCGGTTGCGGACTCTACCGCGGCCCTCAACGCCATGAAGCTGCCCCAGCTGCAGGCTCTCGCCGCAGAACTGGGCGTCTCTGGCACTGCCAAGATGCGGAAGAGTGATCTTGTGGAAGCAATCCAGAACGGCGGCGCGCCCGTAGAGAAGCCTGCGGAGCAGCCCGCTGCCGAGACCGCGCCCGCAGCCATCGCAGCCCCTGCCGACAGTGCTCCCGCCGAAGCCCCAGCCGTCGACGCGCCGGCTCCCGCCGAGTCCTCCGCCCCGGAGAGCGAGGACGCCGCCGAGCGCGCCCGTCGTGCCGCCGCAGCGGTGACCGAGGCCGCCCTCGCGGACGGCGTCCGCGTCGAGCCCCGCCCCGAGCAGGAGGCCGCAAAGACGGACAAGTCCGCCGAAGGCGGGTCGCAGGGCGAAGAGCGCCAGCGTCAGAACAACCAGAACAACAGCGGCCGCGACGACGAAGAGCGTTCCGGTCGTCGCCGCCGCGGCCGTGGCCGCGGTCGCGGTCGCGGAAACCAGTCCGACGGTGCCCCCGTCGACTCTGTCGACGAGGACGAGGTGCGTGAAGACGAGGAGCTGACCCCGGTGGGCGGCATCGTCGACGTGCTCGACAACTACGCCTTCATCCGCACCACGGGCTACCTGCCCGGCAAGTCTGACGTCTACGTCTCGATGAACCAGGTGCGCAAGTACGGCCTGCGCCGCGGCGACGCGGTCACCGGAAACGCCCGCGCTCCCCGCCCCGGCGAGCGTGGCCAGCGTCAGAAGTTCTCTGCTCTGGGCACGATCTTCACCGTGAACGGTCTGGACCCCGAGGCCGCGAAGGCTCGCCCCGAGTTCGGCGACCTCACGCCGCTGTACCCGCAGCAGCGCCTTCACCTCGAGACCGACCCGCGCAACCTCACCAACCGCGTGATCGACCTTGTCGCTCCCATCGGCAAGGGCCAGCGTGGTCTGATCGTCTCCCCGCCCAAGGCCGGTAAGACGCTCGTCATGCAGTCGATCGCGAACGCGATCACGACGAACAACCCTGAGGTGCACCTCATGATCGTCCTCGTCGACGAGCGTCCTGAGGAGGTCACCGACTTCCAGCGCTCGGTCAAGGGCGAGGTCATCGCGTCGACCTTCGACCGTCCCGCCTCCGACCACACGACCGTCGCCGAGCTCGCGATCGAGCGCGCTAAGCGACTCGTGGAGATGGGCCAGGACGTCGTCATCCTGCTCGATGGCATCACCCGCCTTGGCCGCGCCTACAACCTTGCCGCCCCAGCGTCGGGCCGCATCCTGTCCGGTGGTGTGGACTCCTCGGCGCTGTACCCGCCCAAGAAGTTCTTTGGCGCCGCGCGCAACATCGAGAACGGCGGATCGCTCACGATCCTCGCGACCGCGCTCGTCGAGACCGGCTCCAAGATGGATGAGGTCATCTTCGAGGAGTTCAAGGGCACCGGCAACATGGAGCTCAAGCTCTCGCGACAGCTCGCCGACCGCCGCATCTTCCCCGCGGTTGACGTCAACGCCTCCGGCACGCGCCGCGAGGAGATCCTCGTCAGCCCCGAAGAGCTCAAGGTCATGTGGAAGCTGCGCCGCGTGCTCACGGGTCTCGAGACCCAGGCCGCCGCGGAGCTGCTGCTTGGCAAGCTCAAGGAGAACAAGACCAACGCCGAGTTCCTCATGCAGGTCGCAAAGACCACGCCCGGAGCGGACACGGACGAAAACTGACTGCTTCAGCGCGGAGGGCCCCGGTGATTCCACCGGGGCCTTTTGCTTGCGCGCGCCACGCCGAAAAACCGGCATAAAGTGCGCAAAACGGAAACTCTCGGCAGGATGGGGCTGTTGTGCGCTCTGACCGAGCGCGACAACGGCATGGAACGGGGGAGGTTCCGCAACGCGCACCGCAGCGCGGTCCTGCCTCGCCACATCCGGCGCGCTCGCCACCCAACGGGCGCGCCGGCCCAGGAACAAGGGAGGCGCAGTGCGCAAGACGGTAGTGGCAGTGGCATCAGCGGCATTGCTGGCGGCGGGAATGGTGGCGGCTCCGGCCGCGACCGCGGCACCCCCAGTGGCACCACAGTCGGCGGAGGTTGCTCCACCAGACAATCTGTTCAATCCGCTGGACGAGAAGCGCAGCGCTATGCGCGAGGCAGCCATCACGGGAGTGCTGAGCGGCGACCTCAAGACCGCGCAGCGTGGCGGCAGCACCGTGGTGCAGGTGGGCGACCCCGCCGCTCACGGCGGCAAGGACAAGCCGGGAAAGCCAGGCAAGCCGGGAAAGCCAGGCAAGCCGGGAAAGCCCGGT
>ENA-UOVV01000826-UOVV01000826.1-compost-metagenome-genome-assembly--contig:-NODE-826-length-30168-cov-18.477800_pt1 | contig 30168 bp, 27 predicted proteins | sample MGYA00238155_ERZ761577 | MGnify/ENA primary metagenome ERZ761577 (study PRJEB28898, sample SAMN06268775) | compost metagenome | isolation source: Emeryville, CA | place: USA:Emeryville, CA | collected... | reverse complement strand
CCTTTTACAATACTGGATTGCTTCGGGCGGAGCCCTCGCAATGACGCGACACCCAAGCGTTATCGTAAGCCACCCCTCACGTTATTGAGAGCCGCTCGCCACCCGTCATTCGAGTCTTTCCCTTTTCGTCATTGCGGGCCGTCCCCTCTCGTCATTGCGAGTCGGAGGCGAAGCAATCCAGGGAAAAAATAAGCGGTGCATCCATAATGCACCGTCCCTCCTCTCCAGAATTGCCTTCAACTTCCCCGAAACTCGAGGGTTCTCCCGGGCACCCCACGATATTGATAATCTCTCTTTAATTAAAAAGCAAAACTAAAGGTCGCACAGTTGAGGGTTCGGGGTGCTATTGGGCAGGGGTCTTTCACGCTAGTGCGAATCAAATTCGTAAAGTATTGGCATGTGGTCACTTAACCCAAGCCAATCTTCGACCTTTCCTATCTCGATTTTTTTTTTCCGTTGTAAAAATTTTTCCGGGCTGAAAACATAGTCAATATGATAAGGTCGTGAAATTTTTTTCTGGAAGTACAAAGTAGGTATCGATTCTTTACCGTGCATCTCACCTGTTTGTTGATGGTAAACACTTTTGATCCCCAAACCGCTTAACTCCTCCACCACGTCTGAATGATTCCACCATCGATCCCCTGAATCCCAAATAGCACTACTATTGAAATCTCCTGCGAGCACAGCGCTTGTTAAATTTCCTTTATTGATTTGTAAGTATTTCCAAAACTGACCGATATATCCAAAAAGGGAAGAATTATTACGATGAGTCCAAACACCCAGAAGATCCCTGATTATACCGGTAACGGACAAACGATTTTAATATTAAATAAGAAACTATATATACGAATTACGTTTCGGAAATTAAGAGACTCTGTGAACGCCAGGTGCAACGTCCGGGAATTCGTCACAGGGCGGGAGCTCTGCGACAGATGCGTACCCATATCTCCTGCCCATCCTTCAATCCCAAAACCGTGTAAAAAGTAAAGCCACCGAGCGAACTCAGTGGCTTTTTTGTACCGCGTACGGGAATCGAACCCGTCATTCATCCGTGAAAGGGATGCGTCTTAACCGATTGACCAACGCGGCGGTTATTTCGGGCTGCAAATATAGGGATCTTTGCAACACAAAAAACAGAAATCATAAAAAAAGTCTGTACGCCGGAGCATACAGACCTTTCGTAAAAGCAAAAATCACACTAATGCATGGCTTCCGATAAGTCAACCTTTTCTCCACTCTTTTTCGTCCGGATCATCATCACAAAGGGTACGCATATCAGAAACAGCACGCCCAGATATAAAAACACATCCATATAAGACAGAACCGAAGCCTGTTTCATCACACTTCCTTCCAACGCCTTGTAGGCGCTCTGGCGGGCCATATGCACCGACATCCCCTTCGCGATAAACATCTGCTGAAGGCCGGCCAACTTCTGCTGTACCGCCGTACTGGTGTAGTCCAGTTTACTTACCAGATCACTTCTGTGGGAGGCATTCTGGCGGGTCATAAAAGTGGTGATCAGCGCCACCCCAAAGGATCCGCCCAGCTGCCGCATCATACCCGTGAAGGCCGCCCCCTCTCCAATCTGCTTTCCGCGGAGTGAAGACAAGGCCAGGGTGGTGACGGGAATAAACAGGAGCCCCAGGCCGGCACCGCGTACAATCAACATCCAGAAAAATGCGTCTTTCCCGGTATCGGGTGTCAATATCTTGTAGCCCCAGAACGAATAAACGAAAAACAGAATCATTCCGGCAGACACCAGGTATTTCTGTGGAATCCCACGCTGCAGCAGTTTTCCGATGATAGGCATCATAAATGCCGTCGTCAGCGTCGCGGGGATCATCAGCATCCCGGATTGTTGTGCCGTCCAACCCAGCGTCGACTGGGTGTACAGGGGAATGATGAATGTTGATCCATATAAGCCAAAGCCCATGATGAACGAGAGAATGGTACCCATACGCAGGTTCTTGTCGCGCAGCACCCGAAGCTCCACAATCGGCTTCCGGAAGGTCAACTCCCTCCAAACGAAGAAGAACAACCCGAATACGGCAAATACGGAAAACAGAATGATCAGGTGATCATTGAACCAATCGTCGTCCTGTCCCTTCTCTAATACGTACTGCAGGGAGCCCACACAAAGGGCCAAAAGGCCGATCCCCAGCCAGTCGATATCCCGACTTTCGGTTTTTTTGTCGTAACGAGGACTTCGTACAAACTGAAGGGTAAGCAGGGCAGCAATTATACCGATCGGTATATTTATATAAAAAATGAAGGGCCAGGAATAATTGTCGACAATATACCCTCCCAGTGGAGGACCGAGTGTAGGACCTACAATTACCCCGAGTCCGTAGATGGCCTGCGCCATGCCCCGTTTTTCTGCCGGATAGGATTCGGTGATGATGGTTTGTGAAGTCACCAGCAGGGCTCCCCCTCCCACTCCCTGCAAAAAGCGGAAAAGCACCAGCTCTACAATTCCGTTGGCATTTCCGCACAAAAAGGAACAGGCGGTAAACAAAATAATGGATGCAGCAAAGTAGTTACGGCGACCAAACTGCTGGGAAAGCCAGCTGGTCATCGGTACGATAATTACGTTACCGATCGCGTAGGCCGTAATTACCCAGCCTACTTCGGAAGTACTGGCCCCCAGGTTTCCCTTCATGTCGTTCAGCGCAACGTTCACAATCGTGGTATCCACAATTTCCAGCAACGCACACATGATGGCAGTGATCGTAATAATCACCCGCCGCGAACCATACTCAACCAATGAGTCCTGATGTTGTGCCATAATAGTTTTTAATTCGGTTAGTCCAGATGAACATCAACTACGGCATTCATGCCCGGACGAAGAATATTCACGATCGAATCGGCCTTAAACTCAATTCTCACCGGAACACGTTGAACCACTTTTACAAAGTTTCCGCTGGCATTATCCGGAGGCAGTATCGCGAAACGGGCTCCGGTTGCCGGAGAAAAGGAGGCTACCACGCCTTCGTAGGTATGGTCGGGATGCGCGTCTACCTTGATCAGCACTTTCTGCCCTTCCTTCATTTTGGCCAGCTGTGTTTCCTTGAAATTGGCTACCACCCAAACATTATGCGCATGTACAACGCTGAAAAGGGTGGCACCGGCATTCACAAATTGGCCGGGTTGGACATTCACCCTGGATACATAGCCGTCTTCCGGCGCGAGAAGGACGGTATAGGAAAGATTGAGTTCAGCATCGGCCAACTCCACTTTTCGCTGCAGGATGGTTGCATCGGCAACGGAAACCTGATGGGCCGTAGCTGCGCTCTGTGAAATCACAGCAGAAGTACGCTGTGCGGCTTCTCTTTTTTGTTTTTCCAGAACTGCGAGCTGTTGCTCGGCGGTTTGTTTCGCAGCGAGGGCCTGTTCATACTGCTGTTGGGTGATGGAATGATCCTTGATCAGATTGGCATAACGGTTAAAATCCTGGGTGGCACGCCAAACATTAATTTTGGCCGTTTCAATTTGTGCATCAACGGTTGGAATGGCCGCCCGGGAAGTGGCGACATTGGCAGAAGCCGCAGCAGTCGAAGCTTTGGCAGCGTTGAGGTTGGATTCCGCAATAGCGATTGCCGCCCTTGCCTGTTCAACCTTAATCTTAAGTTCACGATCGTCGATGATCAGCAGGGTATCGCCTTTCTTCACGGGTTGGTTATCGTGAACCCGAACGGCCGCTACATAACCGGAAATCCGGGGTATAATTGGACTCACATAAGCGTCGACCTGGGCATCGTCGGTTTCTTCGTGGTGGAGACTGTGCACATATTTGCTCGCACCGAAACTCCCGCCGCCGATGACCAATGCAGCCAATATAAAGATAAAGGCTTTGCTCTTTTTTTGTCCGCCCCCGGCGGTGGATTCGTTCTTATTGTTTTCCATATTTTTTGCTTGTACGATTTACAGTTTTATTTTCCGTTGGGTGCTTCCATCAATCCTGCTGTCTGCTGGAGTTTATACCAGGCCGCCAGCGCATCGGCTTTGGCAAAAGCCTGATTTAACCGGGCTTCGAGCAAAGACACATCCGCATCCAGAAGATCGGTGGTGGTGACGAGATTGTTGTCGAATTTGTTCTTGGTGATCCTGAAATTCTCCTTCGCCTGTTCAATGGCGGTAGCGTAAACGTCAATCTTTTTTACCGACAGCAGGTAGTTCTGATAGGCTTTGCTGATACCGATTTTAACCTGATCGCCCAACAGAGCGGTTTGGACCTCCAGTTGTCTTTCCTGCGCCAGCGACTGTTGCACCTTAGCTTTGGTTTTCCAGAGAGAAGAGAAATTGTATTTCACGCCCACACCGGCGTTAACCGCATTGGTCACGGAAAGAAATCCCGGAATATCGGCCGCTACATATCCTGCCGTTAAACCAACGGAGGGATAATACTCGGCATGTACCGATTTTGTACTGAGATCGGCTGCCTGCCGGCGTACCTGAAGGGCTTTGAGATCCTTACGGTTCTGGATAGCCAACTGCTCATACTCTTCTACCGACCGAAGGGAAGCCTGATTGTCGAGCGAAATACTGTCGGCCTCGGGCTGAACGGAATCGGGAAATCCCATTAGTATATTCAGTGTTACGCATGCCAGTTTATGATTGCTTTCGGCATCAAGAAGGGCCAGCTCATAGTTCGACGTCTGTAGCTGTGCCTTTAGGAGATCGTTTCTGGCCAGCAGACCGTTCTTTTCCAGATTGGAGAGATCACGGTCACGCGCACGCGATTTTTCAAGATTCTCCTTCATCAGCTCAACGGCACGAGTGGCCTTATACAATCCGATATAGGCGTCGATAATATTCATCACAACGCCTTCCTGATCGTGTTCGGCATCCAAACGGACGGCCTTCTCCAACAATTGGGAAGCTTCGATACCGTAACGGATCCGCGAGCCGGAATAAATGGGCATGGAAACCGATGCCATGCCGTAAAGCGCCTGTGAAACCGACATATCGCGCTGCTCCTGACTTCCGCCGGAGTTATCGGTTTTCGAATTCTTCATGCTGATATTCGGATTGTTCACACGGAGATAGGAACCACTCATTTCAACATCGGGCAAGCGCCTGTCTTTTGCTTCCTGAACCGCCGCCACCGCCTCATCAATACGCGATTTATTCAGCTTAACCTGTTTGCTGTTCTGAATGCCCAGCAACACCGCTTCCTGAAGTGTAAGCTTTCTTTTTTCCTGGGCATTGAGATTCACCGTGATCAGACCGGACAAAAGGGTAACCATTGCCGTTCTGACAATTAACGAATAGTTCATATAGTATGTATTCACTTTAGTCGGTTACTTGAGGCTGCCAAGATTTGCGCGGACTTTTTCAAGGACTGCCAGACATTGCTGCAGATTTTCCGCAGAAATGCCGCGTCCGATTTCGGCCTGCAATTCCTGTAACCATGGCTCAATCGTTTGACGTAACGCCGCTCCTTCGGGCGTAAGAAAAACCAGCTTGTTACGCCGGTCTTCGGCATCTTCTATCCTGTACACCAGTTTACGGCGGGAAAGATTATCGATAAGATAGGTAACACTTGTCTTGTCCTTCACAACCAGGTCGGCGATCTCCTGCTGATTGATACCGTCCCGGCACCACAGCTGCTTCAATACCTGCAGCATTTCAACCGTAAGATCAATTTCGTGCTGTTTGAGTTTTGTCTGCAGATATTGTCGGAAAGCCGCATTTGATTTTACAATCTGCAGGGTAAATGTTTTCAGTATTTCCTTCTTATTCACCAATTCCATTCTCTTTACAGGCACAAAGTTAAATCCACAATAGTTAAACATCCAACTATTATTGGTTAACCGATTGTTATTGGCCAAAGGGGAAACGGAAATTATTGATTCAGAAAGAGATCGAAGGTGTCGCTGCGAAGGCCTACCCGCATGGCTTCCAGGGCAATCACTTCGCCGGGGGCCACGTTTCCGAGATTGACATTGGCTCCGATAGTGCGTATGAAATAAAGTTGCTGATCTTTCCGGGGCGCTTCCCAGATGATTTTTTCCGCGGGAATTTTGGTCAGGATTTCCTGAACCAGACCTTCCCGAACTTCTCCGGAATCACGGTACAGGCCTACATTTCCGGCCTCGCGGGCTTCCGCAATAACGTGCGATGCTCCGGCGGAGAGCTCGGCATTCATCCACTCAATCCATTTGTAGGGAGGGGTTACCTGAATACGGTCCTGATCCTTGGATCCAACCTCGCTGAGAACGGTTCCCACACGGGAAAGTTTTTCGATATACCCGCATTTTTCAGCATGGGTGATATCGATGGACCCATCGGAGATCTCGATATGGGTGATATTGTATTCGCGCAGGAGCGCCAGATAATCGTCGAACTGATTTCGTGCTACAAAGGCCTCAAACAACAAGCCGCCAAAATAAACCGGTATATTCTGATCCTGATAGATGCGGATCTTTTTTTCCAGCGAAGGGGTCACAAATGCCGTTCCAAATGCCAACTTGGCCAGATCGATATGAGGAGCCGCTATGGACAGAAGGTCAATGGTTTCGTCAGCACTCAAACCTTTATCGGTAATCATGGTAATGCCGGACTGACGGGGCTGTGTAGTACGAACCGGGATGTTTTTCAATGGAAAATTCATGGCGCAAATGTATTAAAATACAATTGTTGATGCGCGTTCAAATGCATTTCTGACAATTTTTTATGCAGTTTTCACCAGTTCAAGACTGGCGAAGAGTTTCACTTCCTCTCCTACCAGCATGCCTCCGGCTTCGGTGATGGTATTCCAGGTGAGCCCATATGCCTTGCGGTCGAGCTTGCCGGAAACCTCAAATCCCACGCGACTTTTGCCTTCTCCGTCGGTTACACCACCTTCGTAGGTTGCGTTAAGTTGAATGGGCAGGGTTACGTTGCGGATGGTTAAATCGCCTTCGAGCCTATAACTGTGTCCATTGGTATGCGTAAAGGAACGCGATTCAAAGCGAATGGTCGGATAGGTAGCGGCATCAAAAAAATCGGCACTCTTTAAATGCGCATCTCTATCGGCCACTCTTGTATCGATGCTGGCGGCATTTGCTGCAAAGTGAATTTTCGCCTGGTCAAAATTTCCATTCTCCGTTTCCACCGTCACCTCGAACTCACGGAATGTTCCGGAAACAATACTGATCATGAGATGTTTTACACGAAACTCCAGCTCACTGTGAACACTGTCACTTTTCCAGATTTCAGCCATGTCCTGTTGTTTTCGGTTAAAAAATTCAGCCTGCTATTTCTCTGCGGTCAGCACCACCCCCCAATCCTTTTTCTTCAGATTGCAGAAGTCGCGCTGGGCCACCATTTCTGCTTCAAGCGTCCGGCGGAGCAGGGCCACACGTTTGGCATGTACGGGTTTGTCGGCCAGGTTGTTCTGCTCCCAGGGATCATTTTTCAGGTCGTACAGCGCGGTTTGGGTACCGGAAGCGCTGTTGGTGACCACAAGTTTGTACCCGTCCTTGATCAGACTACGTTGATAGGCACCGGATGCGCCGAACAGGTGCAGCCGTCCCTTGAAGGGAATCTTCGCAAAAGCCGGAGCCTGTGAACGTCCTTCCGTATTCAGCAGCGGTTTGACGCCGGTGAGTGCACACAAGGTCGGAAAAAGATCATGGAGATAGCAATAATTCGGCGATTTTCTTCCCGCGGGAATGCCCGGACCGGCAATCACAACGGGCACATGATAATTGTATTCGGTGAGCAGCGTTTCCCCCAGGGTACCGTTCTCCCCCACCACCATACCGTTGTCGCCTGCGAGTACGATGATGGTATTTTCGTAGTGACCGCTGGCTTTGAGGGCTTCGATGATGCGGTTGATTTGATGATCCACCTCACTGACCATGGCGTAATAATTGGCTACATCCTTCCGGATTTCGGCCTCGCTGAGCCGGTTTCCGGCTGCATCGGTAACGTCAAATCCCGGAGGAATCGACAGGTGGGCGGGATCGTACCGGAAGCCGTAATCCTGGGGAGGCGTATGTGGGCCCTGCGGAGAGGTAAAGGCCACATACATCAGAAAAGGTTTGGTATTACGGTAGTTCTTCAGATAGGCCACGGCCGCATCGGCAAAATATCCGGAAGAGAATTTTTGACCGATAAAGGGTTCGCGGTACAGACCGGAAGAATCGTAATGATGCAGTTCGGGAGTGAAATGCGATGTATGGGTAGTCCCGAAAAAAATGTTTTCACCGGACTCGAAGGACCGGTTGAAGGAAGCCTTATCGCCATGCCAGCGGCCTGTTGCGAAAGTATGATAACCCGCTTCGCGGAATGCCTGCGGATACGTTTTTACGGTAACGGGGATATTGTCGCCCCCACTAACGGTATTGAACACACTCTTTCCGGTCATGAGCATGGTTCGACCCGTAATGCCGGGTTTATCGGTCGAAGAGCCGGCGTTGTACACGTTGGTAAAAACCGTTCCTGCCTGAACGAGCTTATCCATGGCCGGGGTGAAAATATCCTTATTTCCAAGAGCCCGGATCGTATTGTAACGCTGCCCGACGGTGAGAATGATCAGTACGTTTTTTCTTTTAGGGGGATTGATGGCGGCGGAGGCGCCAAAAGCAAAGAGCAAAAGAAATACTGAAACAAGGGAGGTCGATTTCATTGGTCTGGGATTGAAGCCATAAATATAATGAACAGAATCAAAATGCGTCCTGTTCCCTTTGTTCAAATTGCATCCTGACCATTTTAACATTTGTTTTTTGCTAATATCAGAAAACGCGCTAACTTTGTTAACACTGTTAGATTTTATAACATGGGTATTACCGAAAGAAAGCAAAGGCAGAAGGAAGAGCTTCGGAAGACGATTCTGAACGAAGCCCGCCGATTGGTCCGGACGGAGGGGGTGCATGCGCTCTCGATCCGCAAGCTGGCCGATGCCATAGAATACAGTGTACCCGTGGTGTACGAGCACTACAGCAGTAAGGATGCCATCCTTCAGGAATTTGTACGGGAAGGGTATGTTTTATTGACAGAAAGCCTGATGGAGGCCGCCGCTGCCGCAGAATCGCCGGAAGAGAAACTGAAAGCCATCGGTTGTCGGTACTGGGATTTTGCCTTTTCCAACAAGGAATATTACCAGATCATGTTTGGGGTGGGCATGCCCACCTGCGAAGCTGTCCGCTCGGTTGATGAACTGGGTAGGTTCAGCAGCTTCCTGCAGGAAGCCATAAAGAGCGCCCTTGAGGCCAAAAAGTCGGATGCCGATATCTGCCTAAAGTTCCAGGCCTTCTGGAGCATGTTGCATGGTTTGGTTTCGATCAACCTCGTAAAAACGGATCCCGCACAGCACGATATATCTCCCCTCGTGCTCCGCGACATGATTGCCGTTTTCATCAAAGGACTTTAGTCCCTTTTTTTTAGCACTCAAAGCTAACAGTGTTAGAATTTTTGACACTTATAATATTTTATACTAATGTTAAATATTGATAATATGAAGCTGATCGACTCACTAAACTGGCGCTATGCCACCAAAAAGATGAACGGCCAACCCGTTTCGCAGGAGAAAGTAGACTACATCATTGATGCCGCCAATCTGGCGCCCACCTCTTCCGGACTCCAACCCTTCCAGATTATTGTGATCACCAACCAGGCACTGAAGGAAAAGATAGTACCCCTGGCCTTTAACCAAACACAGATTGCCGACTGTTCGCACCTGCTGGTATTTGCCGCCTGGGATGATGTGACACCCGAACGTATAACCCGCGTTTTCAAATACATGAACGAGCAGCGTGGCATCCCCGATTCGGCAACCGAAGCCTATGTTCAGCAACTGATTGCCATTGCCGGCTCCCGCACCCGGGAACAAAACTTTGAACATGCCGCCCGTCAGGCCTATATCGCCTTTGGTATGGCCATCGCCGCTGCGGCTGAACAGCAGGTAGATGCCACACCGATGGAAGGTTTCAACAATGCGGAGCTCGACGAACTGCTGGGACTGAAAGAAAAAGGATTAAAAAGCGTTACCCTCCTTCCCCTGGGATACCGCGACGAAAGCGGCGACTGGCTGGTTAACCTGAAGAAAGTCAGAAAACCCAGAGAAGAGCTGCTGATTACATTAAACTAATGGTGCGGCGGATATGCAGCGTACGCCGGCGGGCATTTGCCGCCTTTTGGTTATTCCGACAGCAATCCATCATTTCTATAATAAATGGTATGCCTTCCGGAAGATTATACAAAAAGAGATGTGGTATTCACATCTCTTTTTTATTGGGTTTATTTCTAAACGATATTTCGGTTGGCATTGTACAGATCGTACCAATCCTGATGGTCGAGGTCGATGGTAAAGGAAGCGGCGATATTGCGGATCCGTTCTTCGCTGGAGGTTCCGATCAGCGGCAGAGCTCCCAGCTTCACCAGCCAGGCTACCGCAATTGATTCCAGGTTGGCATTGTATTTTTTACCCAGTTCCTCGAGTCTCGCCCGAACACGGATGGCCCGCGGCGTAGTGCCGTGCTGGATTTCCCCATCCGCCAACGGCGCCGTGGCCAGCGGTCGCATATACCGCTGCTTGATATAATCGACCTGTCCATTATCGAGCGCCGAGGTATTCAACAAATTCAGTTCAATATGATTGGTAACAATCGGAATTCTCAGATAGGAAGCCAGAAGCTGATGCTGGAATACCGAGAAATTCGCCACGCCGATATGCTTTACCTTTCCTGAAGATCGGAGTCTTTCCAGGGTCAGGGCTGTTTCTTCCAGATTCGACAATTGATCCAGCTGATCGAGAAGGAAGATGTCGATATAGTCGGTATTCAGTTTTTTAAGGGAATTGTCGAGGCTTTTGATGATATGGGCGGCAGAAGTATCCACATAGGGAACGCGCACATCGGGCCGGTTGGCATGGGGTTCAAGAAATCCGCATTTGGTAAACAATACCAGGTCTTCCCGTTTGAAGGATTTTGCCTTCAGTGCCTTCCCAAACATTTCTTCACATTGGTATCCTCCATAGGTTTCTCCGTGATCAAAGGTATTTATGCCCAGTTCCAGACAGAGGTTTACAATACGTTCCACTTCCGTGATGCCGTTTTCCGCCAGGTTGTTCCACCGCCAGAAACTATAAATGGCCGGTGATACTTTCGGCCCCGAATCGCTTACATAAACTTTGTGCATGTGACCCTTTATTTGTCCACAAGGTAAGTAGACTTTCAGTAACAAAAAACTATATTCCCGAAAAAATGTAGCTTTAACAAGCCTAACAACAGAACCATGAACGATTTTTTATATTGTCACGACCCGTTGGACGAAAGTGTTGGAGAATACCTGATTCATATTGCGAATCCCTATGCGCTGATCCGCATCGTTTCACTGGATGATGAAGATCCCATAGAAACCGACGAGTTTGTACACAAGAATTATGTTTACGAAGGCGATGGCTTCCGCGAACACTACCAATTGATTTATACCCCACTCAACAGCGGCGGTAAAAAAGCAAGCCAACTCGAGGCCCTGCCTGTTCTGAATGCCGGTTTTAAATACTGGAGCGAAGTGCTGGCCGCAGAAGATGCAGAAGACGAGGAATAACCTATTTCCCGGTGACACCCTTCCGGCTATCCGTTCGGAAAGGAGAAGCGGGAAGACCTTCGCGGTTGAACAGATTCGCGTCATCGGGATTATTTCCCCAGGCATAGCGGACGGCTGCGGGTGCTTTAATTTCCGGATGGTAAACCACGACCCTATCGCCTTCAATATGCGCCTTTGCCCAAAGGAAGGGGCCATTCTCCGTTGCAATGGAGAATCCACGGAGATAACCGTATTTATCTCCGCCCGCAACCAGGCCGCTTCCAATATGCGTGAACGACAGATATATTTTCCCATCACGGGCTTCCATTCCCGAATAAACCGGACCGGATGCTACAATCTCCGTTTTGCGGTAAACATGATGAAGTACGTTTAAGGCCAGTCGGCCGCCCACGTCCTGCTTGTTCCGGGGATGGATATCATCGGCCTCCCCGATATCAATCGTGACGGCCTGACCGGTGTTGGGAAGAGAAAGTGTTTTGCTCTGTGCCTCGCGGAGTTCTGCCCACTCGCTTTCTACCGGAATCGAATCGGGTTTCATAAAATTGGCGAGCTGCACCCAGTAAAACGGGAAGGCATATCCCCATTTCCGACGCCAGTCGTTGATCATCGAAGGGAACAGCGTTCTGTAACGATAGGCCTCCCAGGTATTCGACTCGCCCTGATACCAGATAACGCCCTTAATGGGGAAACGGATGGCCGGTGCAATCATTGCATTGTATAAACGGGAGGGGAAGGAATTCGGACCGACATGCTGTATATCAAACATCTTCGTGGTTGCCGCTTCTCGGTAATACCAGTTCCCCGCAAGGCTGATCTTATTGGATTCCGTACCCAACCATAAATCCTTGTCTGTACCTTTGAATCCACCGCCACCACCGGTATCCAGCACTTTTACTACCAATACATTGGTGCCGGATTTCAACAGGTCGGCTCTTACCCGATAGCGACGGTTCACATTCCAGCCATCGGTTTTTCCGATAAACTCGCCGTTAATCCAGGTTTCTTCGGCATCATCAATCGCACCCAGATTCAGTTCCTGGTCTTCGGAACAGCCTTTCAGTTCAAATTCCCTGCAGAACCAAACCACCCCATCCACATCACCTATCTCAGAATCTTCATAGGTCCGGGGCAGGGTAACCGGTTTCCAGTCCCTCAAATCAGTATCCGGTCGGAACCACTGATCACGGGTACCTTGATCTTCTTTCAGTGCCGTTTCGTATTCCCTTACGCGCTTTTGAAGTTCCGCAGCTTTCGAAATAAATTCAACAGGGTTTGTATCCGCATATTCCGGAAGTTTCCCCATCTCATCCCAGCTTGTCCAGGCCTGGACGACGGTTCCACCCCAGGCGGTATAAATAAGTCCGATCGGTATACCAAGCTCCTGATTGAGCTTACGCCCAAAGAAATAGCCAACGGCAGAAAAGGGCCCCACCGTTGCCGGACTGCAAACCTTCCAGCCGGAAGATTTGAAATCCGCTTCCGGAACATAACTCATGGCTTTCTCGACGGTCATAAGCCGGATATCCGGGTAGTTCGCCGTAGCAATTTCTTCTTTGGCATTCCGAACCGAATCCATGCCCCAGCCCTGAATGGGCATTTCCATATTGGACTGTCCGCTGCAGATCCAAACATCGCCGATCAAAATATTGTGTAGGATTTTGGTTTCCTTCCCGGCATTAACTGTCATTTCAAAAGGTCCACCGTGCTGCATGGGATTGAAAACGATTTCCCAGCGTCCGTCCTTTCCGACTCTGGTCGCACGACTCTGTCCGTTGAACCGAACGAACACACGGCTGCCGGTTGTTGCCCATCCCCACACCCGAACGGGTTTTCCGCGCTGCACAACCATATTGTCGGAAAAAAGCGTGGGCAGTATTAACTGCGCCCTTAGCTGAGCGTGAACCAGCAGAAAACCGAAAAAAACGACGGCAAACTGAAATACGTTTTTCATGATGGCATCCAGGTTTGATGACGATATTCGCAAAATGGGAAAAGACACAGGATCGGCCATCAAGATAGTTCGGGAAAATGATCCCGCAAAGGCCTTCGTACTCCAAAATTGACTATCTTTTATACTTTATTAGCAAATTACAGCCATGCCACAGTTAAATGCAAAGGATCTGATTCAGCAGCTCGCACTTCAACCTCATCCCGAGGGCGGTTATTATGCCGAAACCTACCGGAGTTCGGAACAGATTGCCCAAGAAGCATTGCCGGGCCGATTCGGTGGTGTTCGTGTGTTCTCCACTGCCATCTACTACCTTCTCGAAAAGGGGAACTTTTCCGCTTTTCACCGGATTAAAAGCGATGAATGCTGGCATTTCTACGCAGGCGGCAAACTGCTGGTGCATATCCTCCTTCCCAACGGACGCCTGGAAACCGTTGCCATCGGCAGCAATATCGCAGCAGGCGAACGATTCCAGTATGTAGTGCCGGCAGGCTGTTGGTTTGCCGCAGAACCCGCACCCGATACCAGCTGGTCGCTTACCGGATGCACCGTGGCACCGGGTTTCGATTTCGCCGACTTCGAAATGGCCCGGGCCGCCGACCTGATCGCACGTTATCCCAAAGAGGAAAAACTGATCAAAAGACTGTGCAGGTTATAAAACGTCAAAAATAGCGCATATACATAACCGTTATACACGTCGGATATAAAGGATCCATCCCTTGTTTTTCGGAACAAAAATTTCGGAATCGGGTTTGTATTCTGCTGCAGGCTGGAAATTGGGTATGGCCGGGGCAAGAATACGTGCCGAAGCGGGGTTGATGCCCAGTTTTTCCCAGTCGATCTTCAGCTTCACGGTAGTATCCTCCGCTGCCCAGCTGGCAATGGAAATCATCGCCGCACCATCCTTCACATAGGCGGTTGCCAACACATTGTCATGGGTGGTTCGTACCGGACAATTGGGACTCCAATACCCCAACATTTTCGTTCCCTTGATTCCGAATTCGTCCCAAACTTTCCAGATATCCCGTAGGTCGACCTTATGGTTCCACGGAATCCGATTGGTCATGCCGTACACCATTCCCCTCCAGGGGTTACCGCCATCCTGGAGCATCTCTCCCATCAGGCCAAAAGGAATGCCGCTGACTTCCGTCAGATAGAAATCCGGTGTGGCCGCTTCATAGTCGAAATACTCCCCGAACCATAGCCGATTGATATAGGGAAAATGCTCCATGTACAAGTTGGCACTGTTAATAAAGCCATCGCTTTTGTTGAACTGATTGGCGGAATGAAGATCAATGATACCCGGGTGGCCATCGGCGGTCATCACCCGCTTGATGCGTTTCATGGTAATACGATCGAAGGCCACATCGTCCAAATAGATTCCATCGATACCGATGTTCTTAACCAGCCAGTTCATTCCTTCAACATAGTAATTATGCCAGCGGCTCATTCCGCTGTTCACGATGGCCGCGTCCTTAATACCCGGCACAAACCAGGCGGCGATATAATCCTTTCCCACATGCTCCTGCAGCCAGCTGAATCCGGCTCCCTTGCCGGAAGAATAAATTTCATGACCCAAACTGCGAAGCGGGAAGGTTTCGTAGGCGCGATTCGACAATTCCCTGACGGTATTGTATATCTTAACCTTTAATCCCTTGCTGTGGGCTTCATCGATATAGGCTTTCATCTTCCCATGTTCGATGAAGGGATAATTGATCCATGGATTGATTTCGTTGGCATGATGAATATTTACAATGGTCGCTCCGGATTGAACTATCGTATCCAGATGCTGATACCGGTGATAAAAACGGCTGGCCCACTGGAATTCGGTATCGATCGGATGGAAGGGCGTTATCAGCAGATTGAAATTGTAGTACAGCGTATCACCCTTTTTCATTTTTCTTTCACCGGAATAATTGTTGGCCAGAATGGAAGTACCTTTTTCTTCAATGGTAATTCCGCCCTTGTTTTCATTCCCCCAGGAAGTAGGTAACACGAGCGGTTTCTGGAGATAGAAATTGGTATTGAGCGGACGTGAATAGTTTTCATCGCGAAGCGAATACTGAAGGCCGGCATTCACCGTACCAATCCACGCCCCATCCTGATTTTTGTTGGCCACATCCCATTTCCAGTCGATCTTTTCCGGACGATAGCCGCCCTTCAGTCCAAGTCCCATGGCATATTCAGCCACCGTCTTGTTGAAGGGGATGTGCATATTTATTTCCTTCAGTTCGATATCCCGATCGGCAATAACTTTTACCGTGAACGCGGCAAAACCATCGAATTCCAATGAAGCATTTACCAGCATCAAGATCCCGTCTCCCACACTGCGCGCTTCCCAGGCGATGGTTCCCTCCGACCTTTCGGTGAACCGTAACCCATTTGCCACCAGATTGATTTTCTTACCGTCCTTTCCGTAAAAATGGAAATGGATGGGTTCGGTCAGAAGTGTATTGGGAGCATCCTGCATTTCCGTCATTTCCGGACTGAAATAGGTCTGTATTTGTTTCGGCAACCCGTCATCATTCAATTCCACCTTTCGGCCCAGTAAGGAGATGGTTTTATGTTGCAGCTGAAGCGGCGTATACGGTGGTAAAACGGTATTCTCCTGAGCGATCGTAGAGTTAATCCAGGTCAAACGGGTTTGTTTCCAGGGTTCGGAAATCCCTTTATCCTGCAACGGTGCTCCCGAAATTTTCAGCGAAACAGTAATCGGCACCGGGGCCACGCCATCTGCCGTTATCGTTGCGGTTCCCGTATAAACGCCCTGAGCCTCCATCGGGATATCCGCCGTACACCAAAGGGCTTGAACGGATTGTGCAGCCACATTAACACAACCCACAAAGGGCGATCCGTCATAACGTGTTCCGGTGGTATTGATGCAGGTAATTGCCGAAGCTTTGATCGTTCCGCCTCCGGACTTCTTCAGATCAGAAAATCGCACCTGAACATTTTTAAGATCCCTAAGCGCAAATACGCCAAACTGCCAGGCATAGTTCTCACCCGGCGCTGCCTGCCCGGAAAACCGGTTGGAAGCCCCTTTCTGAACCCACCGCTGCGGAAGATGATCATTCATTTTTATAGGGAACATCCGATCCTCCGGAAAAACAATGAAGGCTTTTTTCCCTGCAGCCGCAATAAGGGCATCGGTTTCCTTTTTTGTGGCAATCACTTCCATTGGAAAAAAGCTGTTGAAGGTATCGATGGACTGTATTTCCTTCAGAACACAATTCTGCCCCAAGCCTTCCTGGATTTCGGCCAGCCAATCCGGCTTTGCGGTTTGAATAGGTTCGAGGTAAACACCTTTCGGATAATTGGAACGACCTTCGTTTTTATAGGGCATGTAATAGATGAAGTAATCGCCTTTCCCGGAAACAGGTTCAAAGAAGATTTCGCCTTCTTCATTATTGATCTTTCCGGCCTTGCAGTTGGAAACGCTGTTGCCTGTTGTTGCATCCTGAACAATAATCCTTTTCTTCTGCGGATCAGCATCTCTTCTCCGCCAGGGGATGACCACGCGCGCAACTTCTCCAATACCGTAAAAACTTACCACAGCCCGGTGGTTACCGAGAGAATCCGGATTCCAACTGTTTTCTCCCGACGTATATTTTACGTTTTGTGCAGACGCGTCGTAAATCAAGCCGAGGAACAAGGTCAGGACCAAAAGCTTTTTCATCTTTAGCAGTTTGTTTCTTCTGCTAAAACTAAGGCATTGCGAAATAGAATTTTCAGACAAACGTTTGTCTGAATTTGGAGAAATAGCCTAAAACTGCTACCGTATCAGGGCTACCGTACCCTTGCGGAAAATCCGGCGGCCTGTATCCATATCGGTATATTCCAGGAACCAGACATAGGTGCCCGGCGGTTGATCCGTGCCGTTATATTTCCCGTCCCATTTTTCCTGCCAGTCGGCCGTACTGAATACCCGTTGCCCCCAACGGTTGTAAACATTGAAACGCATCTCGATGGCCTTGAGCGCATTGGTGGGCGCGAAATAGTCGTTGTGCCCGTCGCCGTTGGGTGTAAAAGCATTGGGTACTTCGATGATGCAGTTTTTAAGCACCCGAACCTGACGCGTTGCCGTATCGCTGCATTGCATGGTATTGTTGGTGACGATCAGTTTGATCTCGTAAGTCCTTTCGCGATTATCGCGGAGTAAGGAAAACCCCACAGGTTCCTGCAGCGCACTTCTGCCGAGTGCACCAAAATCCCACTCCCACACATCCACGACTCCAACACTTGTGTTCTTCACGGTCAGCATGTCTTCCGGGCAGATGACCGACGGCATTTCAAAGGAAGCAAGAACCGCATTGTCGGATTGGATGATCTCCGTGTGTGTATGGGTACAGCGGCTATTGGAGACGATCAGCGTGATTTCGTTTTTTGACGCCGCCGGCAATTTACGAGTCATGGTATGCGCCATACCGGCCGGATTCCCGTCAACAAACCACATCCAGCGGTTCACATCGTGGTCTCCATCATGGGAAAACGTGTAGGAATTTTCGCGACAGCTCAAACCCGTTGTAAACTGGAATCGCGCTGATACCGTATCGACGGCGGTGAAACTCACGCTTGCCGGTTGAATGATCTGACCACATTCATCAACAACGGCCCCTCCGCCCGGACTCAACCTGGGGACCACCGAATACACGCCTCCGGTATAAATGGGACTGGCCAGCCGAAGTACGATAACGTTCCCCTCGCCGGTTTGGCAGCGTCCCTGGGCCCCGATGACGGTAACGGGTTCCGGACCGGTAATGGTAAAATTGCTGCCGTCGGGTGCAATGGTGGAGCAATCAATATTTTTCGAAAACCGAAGGATTATCGTGTCTGCAGCGCAGGGCAGTTCATCCACCGATTCAATCGGAATCGGTGTTGGCACCGAATAGGAAAATCCGCCGATATACCCTTCCGGTATGCCCCGGTCGCAGTGATCAAGAAGTGTGTTGCCATCGCTTCCGGCTTTCAGCATCACCTTGAAATCGCCCGAAGGAAGTGAAGCCGGTAATTCGAATACCAATTCATCCATCTCAAAACCGCCGTTGCACGCCGTTTTAATGAGGTTTACCGAAGCCGATACCAGGTTTCCGGTTGTCGCATGATGTATTTCGAACTCCGATCCCGTAAGCGTTGCACTGTTGCATTTTACCTTCTTGTTCAACTTTACGCGAACGGATTTTCCGGAGCAATGCACTTCAACCGACTCCACCTGCGGTTCCTTCGGATCGGTGATCACCGCTGTACCGCCGCTGAACGAAAGATCGTATCCGCTTTGTGAATCGGTATAATGACTCACCAACAGCAGGTACTCATGTCCGGCAATCAGATTGGGCGAGCGGGCAAATCGCGGCGCATTGTCAGCAGGATTGGAGGCACACTGAATATAGTTCACTCCGTTGGCGCTGGCCCCCGTTTCGCCGGGCGATCCCGACCAGTTACCGGTAACGATAATATTGCGGTTGGTATAAACTTCGTTGGGATCCAGCCCCGTAATATCATAGAGTTGCCAGTCGTAATCGTCCGAAAGATCGGATGGACGAATTACGAAACTCAACGTTCCCGATTGGTAACAGGTGAACTTGTACCAGAACGGATTTTTGTTTTCGTAGGTAACGGTACCGCCGCAGCCGGGCACATACAGCTGGTTGCTGGTACATATCGGAACCGTGCTCTGGTGAAAATTGGTGGTACCACAAACCGGAAAGGCTGTAGAGGGGTTTTGCCCCAGGGCGGTGCACTGGGGAAAAACCGGTTCTGCGCATAAAAGCAACAAAACACTGTAATACAACCTCTTAAATGCCCTCATAGTCAACATTGACAGCAAATATAGTATCTGCGTTGCTTTCCCAACCCTTTCTTTTATCTGAATGCCCGGGAACTACCTAACTTTGCCCTATGAAAATCAGCCTCCGTACCTATCTCGTTGAATCCGGCTGGTTGGCGCGACTGACGGGCGATTCCCGCAGTTTCCCAATGGAACACCGGATTTTCAACGGCATATGCATATTATCTATTCTTATTATTGGGTATAATATCCCCTATAACCTCTTCGCAGGGCTTGAAGTATCCGCTCTGATCTTCTCGGGCCTGCTGATCCTTTTCTGTGAAATCTACTATCTCTCGCGTTGCAAACGTAAACTCCAAATCAGCATAAATATTGCCTCATCGGTAGTGTTGGTGATGATGGGCCTGAACTATTTTTTCAGCTCCGGCGTACAGGGGGCCACCCTGCTTTCCTTCGCCATTGCGTTTTTCCTGGTAATGATCGTTTCGCCCCGGAAACAATCTACCCTGTGGGCCATTCTCTATTTTGTTGCTGGAGTCATTTTGCTGGTTGCGGAATATTGGCGACCGGATCTGATCCAGTTTTCCTACCCCAACAGGGTTACCATGATCGTTGATCTGGGTTGCACCTATGTCATCGCTATCTTCATGATTTTCCTCGGATTGTATTACCTGAAGAGTGTTTATATCGCTGAAAAAGACGCCGTACAGGAAAAGAAACTGGCCTTGCAAAAAATGAACACGGAAAAGACCAAACTCTTTTCGGCCATATCGCACGATCTCCACGCACCACTCGCCACGATCCAAAGTTATATGGCATTTCTCCGCGACGGAGGCGTTTCCGAAGAGGAGAAAAAGGTGGCTGAACGCGAACTGGCCAAAACCGTAAGCGCCACACAGGAACTGCTGTACAACCTCCTTTCCTGGTCGCGTTCGCAATTAAGCAATTCCGAGCTTAACCTGCAGGCGGTCCATCTTCCGGATACCGTCGAAAAGGCCTTGCATAGTCTGGTACTACCCGCCCGTCAAAAAAAGATCCGGATCATTGATGAAACCCGAATTACGCCGGCCCCGCTTGCCGACGTCAATCTCCTGCTCTTTATCATCCGCAACATCGTGGGCAATGCCGTTAAGTTCACTCCGGAACAGGGTACGGTAACCATTGGGTCAGGACTGAAGAATGGAAAATGCCTGATCTTTATTTCGGATACGGGGAACGGAATTCCCTCGGAGCAGATGAAGGAAATCTTTTCGCTGAATGTACGCTCCACCTTCGGAACGCAGAATGAAAAAGGATTGGGCCTCGGACTCTTCCTCTGCAAGGAATATGTGGAGGCGCAGAATGGGAATATTTATTTTGAAAGCGCCCCCGGAAAAGGAACCTGCTTTTATATCACCCTTCCGCTGGCGGAATCCGTTCCGGTTCAATCACCGGAGCTTCTTCATGTGAAAGCGTCGTGATTGGAACACGCCTCGGGTATTCCCGGATATCTCGCTGGTAAGCGATCCCGGCGAATGAAAAACATAGTCGATCTGCTGCGGAAAGTCATGCTGCGGATTGGCGAACCCATATCCACCCGGATGTTGGCGGTTCAGCACAAAATACACGGGTTTGTCCTGGTTCTGGCCGTTTGCCAGCGCGATATAATACAGCTTTGAATTGATGATTCTCAGGGTGAGTTGTTCGCTGATCACCGTATCTTTTCCCCTCACTTCATAACTCCTCCCCACCAGCGTAGAATCGTTGATCCTCCGCCACTCTTCGAAAAACGGCTTACCGGAAGCATTCTGCCAGAGGCCAACAAAGGATTTTAGGGAAGCTACACCGGAACCAAATTCGACTCCTCCTGCCGGGATGATTTGGCAGTTGGGCTTTCCAAAAGGGGCGTTAAACAGGAAAAGCAAAAAAGCGATACGGAGGAGCCGTTGTACCGAATAGCTCATTTAGTTAAGATACAAAAAAATCCTGGTATCTGCAAGCCCCCTGCCGGAACATTCGGCCGCTCCACGCTGTTAATACAGCTCCAAAACAGCCTGTATGCCTGAAAATCATACTGTTCTGAACAACAAGGAAAATATGCGTTTTGAGATCCCCCTGGAGGGTGAAACTGCCTTTCTGGAATACAGGTTTTACCGCGGGGATATTGCTTTTATGCACACCGTTGTACCAACGGGATTTAAAGGACGCGGCGTGGGTACTGCGCTGGCCGAATACGCGTTTGCCTGGGCCAGGGAAAAAAACAAAAGGGTTATCGTTTTCTGTCCCTTTGTAGCCGGATTCCTTCAGAAACGACCCGAGTTCAAATCCCTGCTCGATCCGGAGTACTATGGCGGAAGGCAGGCCTGAATTTCGCATTATTCCCTGATCCCAGAGAGTGCATAAACCATGGGGATCCGCCTTGCAATATGGGCGATCCGGAATTTGCCGGGTTCATCTTCCCGCATATTGGCGAAGCAGTTATAGGGCGAATAGTCAAACTCCTCGAAGCTCCGTATCCGGATGCCGTTTTTGAGTAGGCTGCCGACGACTTCTCCCAACGAATGGTTCCAGGAAATATACCCCACCACCATCCGCGAATCGTGGTCGACATAAGTGCCGGTTTGAGTTTCCTGAATGGCTGTCGTCTGGAAATAATCGTAGGTGATTTCGGTAAGAGAATCGTTGAACGTCCATACAAAGGGATGAAACTCTGCAAATACGAAAAGCCCGCCCGGCTTGAGATAACGTGCCACAATAGCGGCCCATTGGTCGATGTCCGGTAGCCAGCCGATCGTTCCGTAGGTGGTGAATACAATGTCAAATTGCCGATCCAGATGCTGCGGCAGGGCGTAAAGATCACAGGTGATGAACTCCCCTTTTGTTCCCGACGCTTCGGCCAGCTTACGGGCAAATCCGATTGCGGTATCCGAAAAATCGACGCCGGTTACTTCGGCTCCAAGCCGGTTCAACGAAAGTGTATCCTGCCCGAAATGACATTGTAGGTGCAGTACAGACTTGCTACTCAGATCGCCGAGGAGGTCAAGTTCAATGGTGTTGAGGGAGTTTTTCCCGCGGATGAAGCCGTCCACATCATAAAACTCCGATCCGTAATGCACTTCCGCACGCTGGTTCCAGGCACTCCGGTTTATGTCGATATAATTGCCGTCCCGTTCCATGGCTTTCAATTACGTGGTGAAGCGTCAAGGTACGCACAATACCGGAGAAGGGCTTTCGGAATCTGCCGTTTCGGAAAAAAATCACACGAAACGGGTATTGTCCTGACAAGTATATTTAAGCATCTTTGCATTCTACCCACCACAAACAAGAAACCTCTGAAATCTACCGGAGATCCTCCGGTTAAGACTTCGACGATCCAAGGGGTGATCGTGATATTACAAACAGAAAAGCTTCAGGGAAACAGCTGAGGCTTTTCTTTTAAACAGGAGGCTGGATTATTATTGAGTTGCCTCGATTACGCGGAGTCTAAAAGCGTAGGTGAATATTTTATTTACCCGGCTGCACCACCCTGTTCAACATCCGTTGCGTCGCACGTTTCACCGTTCGGTTCGCTGCAAACTTACCCTGTCGTGGAGCTCCGGCTCCGTGACTTTTTTTATTTAACCCGCGCCATCACCCTGATCGGCTTCCCTTGCGTCGCAGGTTTACACCGTTCGTTCGCTGCAAACTTACCCTGTCGCGGAGCTCCGGCTCCGTGACTTTTTTTATTTAACCCGCGCCATCACCCTGATCGGCTTCCGCTGCGTCCCACCGTTCATCGTTCGGTTCGCTGCAAACTTACACTGTCGCGGAGCTCCGGCTCCGTGACTTTTTTTATTTAACCCGCGCCATCACCCTGATCGGCTTCCCTTGCGTCGCAGGTTTACACCGTTCGTTCGCTGCAAACTTACACTGTCGCGGAGCTCCGGCTCCGTGACTTTTTTTATTTAACCCACGCCATCACCCTGATCGGCTTCCGCTGCGTCCCACCGTTCATCGTTCGGTTCGCTGCAAACTTACACTGTCGCGGAGCTCCGGCTCCGTGACTTTTTTTATTTAACCCGCGCCATCACCCTGATCGGCTTCCGCTGCGTCCCACCGTTCATCGTTCGGTTCGCTGCAAACTTACACTGTCGCGGAGCTCCGGCTCCGTGACTTTTTTTATTTAACCCGCGCCATCACCCTGATCGGCTTCCGCTGCGTCCCACCGTTCATCGTTCGGTTCGCTGCAAACTTACACTGTCGCGGAGCTCCGGCTCCGTGACTTTTTTTATTTAACCCACGCCATCACCCTGATCGGCTTCCGTTGCGTCCCACCGTTCATCGTTCGGTTCGCTGCAAACTTACACTGTCGCGGAGCTCCGGCTCCGTGACTTTTTTTATTTAACCCACGCCATCACCCTGATCGGCTTCCGTTGCGTCCCACCGTTCATCGTTCGGTTCGCTAATCAGGAGTAAGATACTCCAAATACTGTCGCTGGGCTACTGCGCTGCTACAGATCCTCCCGCGGGGAATTCCCGACTCTTACCATACTGGATTGCTTCGGGCGGAGCCCTCGCAATGACGCAACACCGAAGCGTTATCGTAAGCCACCCCTCACGTTATGGAGAGCCGCTCGCCACCCGTCATTCGAGTCTTTCCCTCCCGTCATTGCGAGCCGAAGGCGAAGCAATCTAGGAAAACAACCAAAGCCGCCCGGGCAGCGTTCAGTCCGCGGTTCAACAGAGGAATCTTCAAAACCCAACGTTCTTCCGTAAATTTGAAAAAAACATCCTGCACATTCTTGAATCGCATAATCGTGTTCATCGAAATCCAAAAAGGCGATATCACCACCATACCCGTTGATGCCATCGTCAACGCAGCAAACAGTTCCCTGTTGGGTGGCGGAGGTGTCGACGGTGCCATTCATCGCGCGGGCGGACCAGCCATTCTGGAAGATTGTAAAAGAATTCGGGCAAGGCAGGGAGGATGTGAGGTGGGTGAAGCGGTGATTACCACCGCGGGAAATCTCCCCGCGAGATTTGTGATCCATACGGTCGGTCCGATTTGGCACGGCGGTAAAAATAAGGAAGAAGAACTCCTCGCGTCGGCTTACCGCAACTCCCTGAAACGGGCCATTGAAAATGGGGTTAAAACCATCTCCTTCCCCAATATCAGCACCGGCGTGTATCGGTTCCCCAAAGACAGAGCCGCGCAGATTGCCCTCAGCACGGTAAGAGCTTTTCTGGGAACAACCGATGCTATTGAAAAGGTGATCTTCGTCTGTTTTGATGATGAAAATTTTGAGCTGTACCGGAATATCAGCGATACCGACGCATCCTCTCAATGAACCGAGTGGTGGGCTCACCCAAAGAGCATCATTGACGAAACCTGCCCCCTTCTCCTTCAATCCTCCAATCAAATTAATTATATCGGCTCACTGGTGCCAACCTACTGCATTTTGGCTCCCTTTCCAACTCACCCAGCAATCCCAAACAGTCTCCCGCAATACAACGAACTGAAAATGTGCAGCGCAACAACAGTCCCATAAAGCTGTGCAGCCGACCCCAAAAATTGTTGGCAATAATCAACCCAAATCAGATAGATTTAACTTATATTAGGATAGAATTAATTGATTTAAACTATTCCCCAATTCCTTCTACTTTTACCTGAACATTCCAATCTTTCACACAATCCATAAATTCGTAAAAAATGGCTAACGAATCCAACGACATCAGCAAATGTCCGTTCCATAACGGCAGTATGAAATCCAATGTTGGCGGCGGCGGTACCCGCAACCGCGACTGGTGGCCCAACCAACTCAAACTGAATATCCTGCGCCAATACTCGGAAAAGTCGAATCCTATGGATCGCGACTTCAACTACCGGGAGGAGTTCAAGAAACTGGACCTGGAAGCGTTGAAAAACGATCTCCGCGCACTCATGACCGATTCGCAGGACTGGTGGCCCGCCGACTTCGGACACTATGGACCGCTCTTCATCCGTATGGCCTGGCACAGCGCCGGCACCTATCGTGTAGGTGACGGACGCGGCGGCGCAGGAGCCGGACAACAACGCTTTGCACCGCTGAACAGCTGGCCCGATAATGTGAGCCTCGACAAGGCCCGTCGTTTGCTCTGGCCGATCAAACAAAAATATGGTCGCAAAATCTCCTGGGCGGACCTAATGATACTCACCGGCAATATCGCCCTCGAAACCATGGGCTTCAAAACCTTTGGTTTTGCGGGAGGTCGCGAAGATGTGTGGGAACCCAGCGAAGACGTATATTGGGGGTCGGAAACGACCTGGCTCGGTGGTGACATCCGCTACGCTCACGGCTCTGCCGGTGTACCGAAAGAACATGGGGTGGTTTCTTCCGACGACAATGCCGATGGAAAAATCCATTCCCGCCACCTGGAAAATCCGCTCGCCGCGGTACAGATGGGACTAATTTATGTAAACCCCGAAGGCCCCGATGGAAACCCCGACCCCATCGCTGCCGCCAAGGATATCCGCGATACCTTCAGCCGAATGGCCATGAACGACGAAGAAACCGTTGCCCTGATCGCGGGAGGCCACAGCTTCGGTAAAACCCACGGTGCTGCCCCCGCCACACATGTTGGCAAGGAGCCCGAAGCGGCCGACCTGGAAATGCAGGGACTTGGCTGGGCCAACAGCTACGGAACCGGTAAGGGTCCCGACACCATCACCAGTGGTCTGGAAGTCACCTGGACAAAGACCCCGACGCAATGGAGCAATAATTTTTTCGAGAACCTGTTCAACTTTGAATGGGAGCTGACAAAAAGCCCCGCCGGTGCCCACCAATGGGTAGCGAAAAATGCAGATGCCATCATACCGGATGCCCACGATCCCAATAAAAAACATCGCCCGACAATGTTGACGACCGACCTGTCGCTGCGTTTTGATCCGGTATACGAAAAAATCTCCCGTCGGTTCCTGGAGAACCCCGACGCTTTTGCTGATGCGTTTGCCCGCGCGTGGTTTAAACTGACCCACCGCGATATGGGCCCACGATCCCGTTATCTCGGTCCGGATGTTCCGGCAGAAGAACTGATCTGGCAGGATCCCATCCCCGCCGTCAACCATCCGCTGGTTAACGAACAAGATATCGAAGCCCTCAAAACAAAGGTTCTATCATCAGGCCTTACCGTATCGGAAATGGTTTCTACAGCCTGGGCTTCAGCCTCCACCTTCCGCGGCTCCGACAAACGCGGTGGTGCCAACGGTGCACGCATCCGCCTGGCTCCTCAGAAATTCTGGGCAGTAAACAACCCACCACAACTCCAGAAAGTTCTGGGAGTACTTGAAGGCATTAAAAACGAATTCGATGCGGCGCAAACCGACGGCAAGAAAATTTCGCTGGCCGACCTGATCGTTATCGCCGGTGCGGCGGGTATCGAAAAAGCCGCGAAAGATGGCGGACTCGATGTGAAAGTTCCTGTTTCCCCCGGACGAATGGATGCCACCCAGGAGCAAACCGATGTGGAGTCCATGGGGTATCTTGAGCCGATGGCCGATGGTTTCAGAAACTACAGAAAAGCCGGTGGCTACCCCGTATCGACAGAGGAATACCTGATCGATAAGGCCCAGCTCCTGAACCTCACTGCACCAGAACTCACCGTTCTGCTTGGAGGCCTGCGTACCATCAATATCAATTTTGATGGGTCCAAACATGGCGTATTCACCGATAAGCCCGGTGTCCTTTCCACCGATTTCTTTGTAAACCTTCTCGATATGGGTACAGCGTGGAAAGCGGTGACGCCCGACAAGGAACTCTATGAAGGTACCGACCGGAAAACCGGTGCTCCCAAATGGACGGCAACGCGTGCGGATCTGGTTTTCGGTTCCAACTCCGAACTCAGGGCCATCGCAGAAGTTTACGGCAGCGCCGATGCAAAAGACAAATTCGCGAAGGATTTTGTATCCGCGTGGAATAAAGTGATGAATGCGGATCGCTTTGATCTTTTATAGGCAGGCCTCGGCTAAAGGAAATCACATCCGGCATTTATTGATAAAACGGAAAAGCTCCCGAGGGAGCTTTTCTGCATAAGGTATGTATCGATTACTTAAGGACGGATCCATGATAAAATATCCCGGTTTATGGTTTCCGCTTCGGTGGTTGGCATACCATGCGGGAAGCCGGGATACGAAATCAGGGTACTGTTTTTCGCAAGTTTAGCGGCCTTAACGGCGGAATTGGCGTAGGGTACAATCTGATCATCTTCACCGTGCATAATCAGGACAGGGATATCCACGCCCTTCAGATCCTCCGTAAAGTCGGTTTCTGAAAAGGCTTTTATACAGTCGTAGTGGGCCTTGATGCCCCCCATCATGCCCTGTCGCCACCAGTTATCGCGGATACCCTGGGAGACTTTTGCCCCCGGACGGTTGTATCCGTAAAACGGAATGGTGAGGTCCTGGAAGAATTGGTTCCGGTTGGTTGCCGTGTTCCTACGGATTTCGTCAAAAACCGAGATATCCACCCCATCCGGATTCTTGTCCGATTTTACCATTACGGGTGGGACTGCACCGATGAGTATAGCCCGGGAAATACGACCCTTGCCATGCTTATACGCATACCGGATCACTTCGCCACCGCCCGTTGAATGCCCAACATGAATCGCATCCTTAAGATCAAGAGCTTCAACAAGTTGGGCAACATCGGCAGCATAGGTATCCATGTCGTTGCCCTTGTCGGTTTGCGTCGATCTTCCGTGCCCGCGTCGGTCGTGAGCAATTACCCGATAACCCTGTTCGAGAAAGAAGAACATCTGTGCATCCCAATCATCCGACGACAGTGGCCAACCGTGGTGGAATACAATAGGTTGTCCGGAACCCCAGTCCTTGTAAAAAATGCGGGTTCCATCCTTCAAAGTAATCTTACTCATTGGATTAAATTTTAAATGTTAAGAATTCGATACGTGTGGTATAACAACCCTGTTTTTTTCTTGTTCACCAGCCAGGTGCGGCAAGTAATCGAACGGAGTGTTTGGTGCTGTCGCAACTAACCTTCTTATTGACGTGTTCCCACCTTTTTCATCAAACCCAATCGACCTAGATTTGTTCTGTCAGGGGATGTGGAGCAGCGACCACGAAAAACGGGCGTTACCGAAAAGCCAAACGAGTAGGACAACATCAAACTTATGTCAGAAAATTCTGTATCACTGCATCGGGTATTGAAGACTAGCCCGGAAAAAGTGTACCGTGCATTTACCGATGCCGCGGCCTATGTAAGCTGGATTCCACCGTATGGTTTTACGGCAACGGTTCATGAAATGAAGGTGGAAAAAGGCGGCGCCTTCCGCATGTCGTTCACCAATTTTTCAACCGGCAACAGCCATAGTTTCGGCGGCACCTATTCGGAGTTAAGACCCAACGAATACCTTCAGTTCAAGGAAAGATTTGATGATCCCAATCTTCCGGGAGAGATGACGACCAGCGTATGGATCAAATCATCTGTTGCGGGCACCGAATTGAAAATCGTCCAGGAAGGAATCCCGGATGCCATTCCTGCGGATATGTGTTACCTGGGTTGGCAGGAAAGTCTGGAGAAGCTGGCAAAGCTGGTGGAGCCGGAGATACCGGACGCTTGACACGATTATGGACCGGGATGGTGGGATGAAAGGATAATGATTTAACTCAAGACAGTAATGTCATCATCAAAGGTGGATGCACGGTCTATAAAAATCAACCTATTATTTAAGACGTCAAGTTCATAACCACAACACTACACTTACAACCTTCCCCTTCTCCAGCTTTTCTTTTTTTCGGACTTCCGCTTTGAGGGGAAGCAGGTAGGTATTAAGTTTGGTAGCAAACCAGATGGCAGAATCCCAGTCGGTGTTGCCGATTTTAGCGCGGGCTTTGAGTCTGCCCCAGCCTTCCTCTTCTGATCGTAAGTTGTTTCTGATTTCAGCTGAGATATCTATCGGAAGGGATATAAAGTACCATCCACCAGGGCCGTCGGAATGCCAGATTTTCCCTGAAAACTCAAATTGGATTTTGCTGGTCATTTTAGTAAGGATTAACAAGTACAAAGGGAATGAATATCCCATAAACGATCGGGCATTTTAAGAATCCCGAAATTACTTCAGACTGAGGATATTGTTGCTTTGGGAATTTTAGCTATTACGCCACTGCTCAGTAGAGAACCGGACGATGCAGTGAGTGACACAACGGAAGCTGAATAGTGTTTCTGTCGCTGGTCAATAAAAATACCCGTCGCACACCATCACCGAATACGCCTGTAATGCATCTGTACCAATCCGGTATCAAAGGATTTTGATGAAAGCAGTTCCAGTCTTTGCTCGGGTCTTCCGTCCCGGAAGAGTTTTACGCCATCGCCGACCAGTATGGGAATGACGGAGATGATGAGCTCGTCGATCAGATCATGCTGCAGTAATTCGTGGATAACTTCGGCGCCGCCATCGCAATAGATGTTTTTACCATTTTCGGATTTCAGTTTTTTTACGAGTTCGGCGAGATCACCTGTGTAGAACGTTGTTCTGCCGGAACTTGGCTTGGGTGTGCGGGTGATGATGTAAACGTCGCGGTCGCCATTGTCGTAGTAGCCGGCACCGATATGTTTAATTACGTAATCGTAGGTTTTTCTGCCGATGATCAGCGTATCGATGGTGGCGGTAAAATCGGCGTAGCCGTAATCTTCTCCTTCCTTATCGACGAGTTTCAGAAAGTCGAGATTATCGTTGGGTTTGGCGATATAGCCGTCGAGGCTCATGGCGATGAAAAGGGAGAGTTTGCGCATGGGTGTTAACTTGCTTGGTTAATCGAAAGACAACGGCCGTGAGTATTCCGTTGCAGATACAAATAAAAATAATCAGAAGATTGCGGCACCGTGGCATTCCCTGGTCCTGCGGTATACCAAACAAAAAGGCGTCCAAGTTTTGGACGCTTTTTGTGAAC
>ENA-UOVV01000825-UOVV01000825.1-compost-metagenome-genome-assembly--contig:-NODE-825-length-30184-cov-13.043778_pt1 | contig 30184 bp, 39 predicted proteins | sample MGYA00238155_ERZ761577 | MGnify/ENA primary metagenome ERZ761577 (study PRJEB28898, sample SAMN06268775) | compost metagenome | isolation source: Emeryville, CA | place: USA:Emeryville, CA | collected... | reverse complement strand
GGGTGGGTGGGGCGCGGGTGCGCTCGGGTCAGCTGCCGATGCGGGGGAAGGGCTCCGTGGAGAAGACCACCTCGACGGGCACCTCGAAGTAGGCGGCGATGCGCAGCGCGAGGTACAGGCTCGGGCTGTACTCGCCCCGCTCGAGGTACCCGATGGTCTGGTAGTGCACGCCGAGGGCCTCGGCGAGCTCGCGACGGCTCACCTTGCGCTCGGCGCGCAGCACCGCGATGCGGTTGTGGACGGTCTCGCTCATGGTCACGCGAGCCGCTGCAGGCGCTCGACCTTGCGGGCCTCGACCGCCGAGCCGGACTCTCGCTGTGCCATGCGGCCGAGGATACGGGGAGTCAGGGCCAGCCCGACCGCTCCCCACAGCGCGATGACGACGAAGGCCCCGAGCAGGTTCCACCGGCCGCCGAGCTCGAGGGCGGCCGCCTCGGGCGGGAGGAAGACCCAGCGCAGCGCGTGCCCGAGCCAGTACATCGGGAAGACCTGGGCCACGACCTGCAGCCAGCCCCACAGCACGGTGATGGGCGAGAAGATCCCCGAGATCGCCGCGAGGCCCATGATCGGCATCATCGCCCCGGTCGAGACGTGGACCGCCTTGCGGGCGAGCGAGCCCACGACGAAGCCCAGGGGAAGCATCGCGAGGGTGCCGAGCACGACGAGCACGACCGCCACGACCCAGCCCACCGCACCCTGGGGCGCGAGGCCCTCGAGGAAGAAGGCGGGCGGGACGAGGAGCAGGATCAGCATCGGTAGCACACCGAGGAACTGGAAGAGCACCTGCCCCGCGACGTAGGCGTCGAGACCGAAGGGCGCGGACTTCGCGCGCAGCAGCGTGCCGTCCTCGCGCTCGAGCACGAGCGTGAAGGCGGGGCCGACGACGGCGCCGAACACGACCATCGCCGCGAGGACCCCCGGGAGGGCCAGGACGGCCACACTGAGGCTCGTGCCCTCGACCGCGTTGTCGCGGTTCACGAAGAGGTAGATCAGGATGCCCAGGCCCCACACGACGTAGAAGGACATGTCCTCCGGGGCGCGCAGGGAGAGCTTGAACTCGGTCCAGCCGCGCTGGAGACCGATCCTGATCGCGTGGGCCCGCGGGTTCATCGCCCCACTCCTTCCGTGCTCGGCTCCTCCGGGACGAGCCCGTGCCCGTCCCGCTCCCCCTGCTCGTGGCGGCGCACGAGCGCCATGTAGGTCTCCTCGAGGCTCGATCGCGTCACCTCGAGGTCCGAGATCTCCTCGCCGTACTGCGCGAAGAGCTCCCGGACGAAGGCCGTCGCATCCTCGGCCGCGTGCACGAAGCTCTCCCCGCCGCGCGACCAGCGCACCTCCGAGGAGCCTGCCGCCTCGCGAGCGAGCTGCGCAGGGCTGCCGTTCGCGACGATCCGACCGCCCGAGAGGATCAGGATCCGGTCGGCGAGCTTCTCCGCCTCGGCGAGGTCGTGGGTCGTGAGCAGGATCGAGGTCTCGTCGAGGTCCACGAGGGAGTGGACGACGTCGTGGAAGTCGCGGCGTGCCTCGGGGTCGAAACCCGCCGTCGGCTCGTCGAGGAAGAGCACCTCGGGACGGCCCACGATCCCGATCGCGACGTCGAGCCGGCGCCGCTCGCCTCCCGAGAGCTTCGAGATGCGACGGTCCGCGAGGCCCTCGAGGCCGACGACGGCGAGCAGCTCGTCGGTGTCGCGCGGCCGGCGGCGCTCGGGGGTCGAGAAGGGGGCGTAGAACGCGCCGAGGTGCTCGAGCAGGGCCCGCACGTCCCAGCGCCCGTGGTCCCGCCAGGACTGGAGCACGATCCCGATGCCCGCGCGCCACTCCTGCGGGGCCGTGGCCGGGTCCTGCCCGAGCACCCGCACCTCGCCGTCGGACCTTGAGCGGAAGCCCTCGAGGATCTCGATCGTCGTCGTCTTGCCCGCGCCGTTGGGACCGAGGAGGGCGACGACCTCTCCGCGCCCCACCTCGAGGTCGACGCCCGTCAGCACGTCCTTGGCGCCGTAGCGCATGCGCAGGTCGCGCACCTCGATGACCGCATCGCTCATCTCATCACCCCTCTTCGTCAAAATGTAGTAGACCTGATACATACCGTCATGTCAACAAGACCTCGGCCGCGCATCGCGCCTCAGTAGGGTGGACGTGCAGGGACAGACGAAGGAGTCACGCATGCAGCACCGCAGCATCGCCGGCCGCTCGGTCAGCGCCATCGGCCTCGGCGGCATGCCGATGTCGATCGAGGGCCGCCCCGACGAGGCCCGCTCGATCGCCACGATCCACGCCGCCCTCGAGGCCGGGGTCACGCTCATCGACACCGCGGACGCGTACCACCTGCACGAGACCGACGTCGGCCACAACGAGCTGCTCGTCGCCAAGGCCCTGCGCCAGGCGGGCGTGGGCCCCGAGGAGGTCCTCGTCGCGACCAAGGGCGGGCACCGCCGCCCCGGCGACGGCTCCTGGTACGTCCAGGGCGACCCTGCCTACCTCAAGCGCGCGTGCGAGGCCTCCCTCCAGCGCCTCGACGTCGAGGCCATCGGTCTCTACCAGTTCCACCGCCCCGACCCGAGCGTCCCCTACGCGGACTCCGTGGGCGCGATCCGCGAGCTGCTCGACGAGGGCAAGATCCTCCGGGCCGGTATCTCGAACGCCAACCCCGAGCAGATCCGTCTCGCGAACGAGATCCTCGGCGGCCGCCTCGCCTCGGTGCAGAACCAGTTCAGCCCGGCCTTCCGATCGAGCGAGCCCGAGCTCGAGCTGTGCGCGAAGCTCGGCATCGCCTTCCTGCCGTGGAGCCCGCTCGGCGGCATCTCCCGGGCGCCCGAGCTCGGCTCGCGCTTCGCCGCCTTCGGCGAGCTCGCTCGCGAGCGCGGCGTCTCCCCGCAGCAGGTGGCGCTCGCCTGGCACCTCGCCAAGGCGCCCGTCGTCATCCCCATCCCGGGGGCGAGCCGTCCCGAGTCGATCCTCGACTCCACGGCGGCCGTGGACCTCGTGCTCACCGAGGACGAGCTCGCGAGGCTCGACGGATGAGCGAGATCGTCCAGGCGGGCGGCTCGCGCGTCCTCGTGCTCGGCGAGGACGGGCCGCCGCTCGCCGCGACCCAGGACTTCCTCGACGTCATCGGCGAGCTCTGGGGCGCGCCCGGGCCCGTCTCCTTCGTCGCGATCCCGGTCGCGCGCCTCGCGCCCGAGTTCTTCGAGCTGCGCTCCGGCCTCGCCGGCGAGGCGCTGCAGAAGTTCGTGAACTACCGGGTGCAGGTGGCTGTCGTCGGCGAGCTGTCCGCCCAGCTCGAGGCGAGCTCGGCCCTGCGGGACTTCGTGCACGAGTCGAACGCGGGGGCGCACGTGTGGTTCGTGCGCGACCTCGCCGAGCTGCGCTCGAGGCTCGAGGGCTGAGCCGAGGGCGAGGGACCGGCCTCAGGCCTCGAGCAGGATCGTGAAGGGCCCGTCGTTGACGAGTTCGACCTGCATCATCGCGCCGAAGCGGCCCGTCGCGACCTCGAGCCCGCGGGCGCGCAGGGCCTCGACGACGGCGTCCACGAGAGGCTCGGCGACGGGCCCGGGCGCGGCCGCGTTCCACGTGGGGCGCCGGCCCTTCCTCACGTCCCCGTAGAGCGTGAACTGGCTGACCACGAGCACGGGCGCACCCTCGTCGACGGCCGAGCGCTCCTCGCGCAGGATGCGCAGCTCGGCGATCTTGCGGGCGATCTGCTCGACCTGCGCGGGACCGTCCTCGTGGGTGACACCCACGAGCGCGAGCAGGCCGGGGCGGGAGATCTCCCCCACGAGCTCACCGTCGACCGTGACGCTCGCTCGCGTCACGCGCTGGACGACAGCCCTCACCAGCTGCCCCCGCGGCCCCCGCCGCGCGGGGAGCGGTAGCCGCGCACCGCGGGGCGCACGTCCGCGAGGTAGATGCCCGCGGCGACCACCGCGATGAAGCCGAAGAAGGGGTCGAGGAAGCTCACGCCGATCGGCGCGGGGATGCACACGAAGCTCACCGCCGTCGCGGCGCCCGTGATCGCGAGCCAGAAGCCGCGCGTGCGCTTCGAGGCCCAGGGGAAGGCGGCGGCGGGGCGGCGCAGGGCGTCGACGAAGGACCACGCGCACAGGGCGAAGATCACGAGGGCGATCGCGAGGAAGACGACGGCCTGCAGCTGCCAGATCACGCGCCGAGCCTACCTAGGCGAGCACCGAGAGGCCCTCGGCGCGCGCGGCCGCGACGAACTGCTCGCCCCAGCCGAGCACCACGAGGTTCTCGTGCTCGAGCAGCTGGGCGCTCGCGAGGTGGATCGCGTCGGTGGGCCGCAGGGCGTGCTCCTCGGCGAGGCGGGCAGCCTTCTCGGTCACGCGCGGGGAGAGCTCGACGCGCCACATGCCACGACGCATCGCGTCCCAGCGCGCCCGCGCCCTGTCGTAGCCGTCCTGGCCGAGCTTGCCGAGCCGCAGCCCGCCCGAGAGCACGGTGCGCACCTCGAGGTCGGAGATCTGCGAGCTCGCGACGAGGTCCGCCCCGTCCCAGAGCTCGGCTGCGAGGTCGGAGCCGGAGGTCGCCGTGCACAGGTACACGAGCGCCCCGGGGTGGAAGTAGACGTGCGCCATGGCGGGATCAGCGGCGCAAGCGGCGGGCGAGGCCCGAGAGCGGGTTCTTGTCGACCGCCTCGCGGTGCTCGCGGGGAGCGTGCTCGGCACCGGGACGGTCCGCCGAGGGCGGGGTGATGAGGCCCTCGCTCTGCAGGCGGGTCATGAGGTCGGCCGAGTCGATCGCGCTCAGGCGGGCGACCGGGACTCCGCGGTCTGTCACGACGACCTCTTCGCCTCGACGGGCGGCCTCGATCCAGTCCTTGAGCTCGGCGCGGAGCTTGCTGACGGACACCTCCATGCCTGCACTGTACAACCCCCATGGGTGCGCCTGTACAGACCTACATGGGTGGAAGTGCCTCTCGCGCCTCCTGGCCGCCCACGCCAGCGAGCTCGAGCAGGTCCACGGCGAGCGAGCGCAGCACGAGCACGAGGGCCTGGGACTGCCAGTCCCCCTCCCCCAGCTGGTACGGGTCGAGGTTCCCTGCGGCCTCGAGCAGGTGCGAGCGCGGGGGCGTGAGCCCGGCGCCGAGGGCCTCGGCGAGCTCGTCCGTCCCGGCCGCGAGCTCGGCCACGACCTGCGCGAGAGCGGGCCGCCGCACGCCGTCGGACACCGTCGCGAGCCCGCGCCGCGCGACGACGCGCGCCGAGCGCACGGCGCGGTCCGCGAGCACCGCCCCGCCGCGCAGCCGCTCGAGCTCGGGTCGCCAGCCCCGACCGCGCGGAGAGACTCGAGCCATGTCCGCCGCTCCTCGCACCGAGGAGAGCCACTCGTCGAGGTTCGGCTGCGAGGCCCGCCCCCGCACGAGCGCCTCCTCGACGTCCTCGGCCGAGCCCTCCTGCAAGCCGCGCGCGAGCACCTCGAGCACCGCGCGCAGGTCCCCGAGTGCCGCCCGGGCCGCCGCGCGCGGTCTCGCCCGCAGGTCCGTGGGGGTGAGGACGACGACGGCGAGCGCCACGACCCCGCCCACGAGCGCGTCGAGCCAGCGGCCCACGGGACCTCCCGTCGCGGCGAAGGCGGGAAGACCCACGATGACGATCGACTGCACCCCCGCCTGCATCGTGAGGGCAGGCCCACGGTCGATGAAGCGCGCGAGGAGCGTCGAGGCCGCGAGCACGAGGGCGACCTGCCACCAGCCCGCGCCGATCACGTGCACCACGAGGTCGCCGAGCGCGACGCCGATCGCGACGCCGATCGTCAGCTCGGCGACCTTGCGCACCTCGCGGAAGGGCTCGAAGCCCAGGGTGATCCACGCGACGATCGCTGCGAAGAAGGGGTACTCGTGCCCGAGCCCGAAGTACGCGATCGCATACGCGATGCCCGCCGCGAGGCAGGCCTGGGCGATCGGGACGAGGGCCGCGCGGACGCGCAGCCTCCCCTGGCGCAGCCGCAGTCGCAGGGCGAGCCGACGGCGCAGCCCCGCCGCGAAGGGAGGGTGCGGTCCGGGGCTCACCGCTCCAGCCTAGGAGCGCTCCGGGGTGCTGGCGGACGAGCTCGGTCCCAGGTCGGGTCGGCGTCGGGCACGACCCCTCGCGGGGGCGGCCCATGGGGGCGACGGAGCGTGCTCAGCCGCCGAGCATCGGAGCGCGCTTGAGGCCCGGCGTGAGCGGCCCGCGCGAGCCCGGGCGGTCGGGTGTGACGCCCTCTGCCGAGACGATCTCCTCCTGGGCCGCCGCGACAGGGCCGCCCTCGCTCGGCACCACGAGCTGCGCGTCGATCGGCACCGAGCGCTTCACGAGGGCGAGGGCCACCGGACCGAGGTCGTGGTGGCGGGCCGAGGTGGTCACGTGCCCCATGGCGCGGCCGTCCTCGGCGAGCTGCACCTCGGCGCCGGCCTCGGGGAGCACCTCGGGAGAGCCGTCGAGGTGGAGCATCACGAGGCGGCGCGGGGGCCGGCCCAGGTTGTGCACGCGCGCGACGGTCTCCTGGCCGCGGTAGCAGCCCTTCTCGAGGTGCACCGCGGTGCGCAGCCAGTCGAGCTCGTGCGGGATCGAGCGGTGGTCCACCTCGCGAGCCAGGCGCGGGCGCCAGGCCTCGACGCGCAGGGCCTCGGCCGCCCAGGTGCCCGCGAGCCGCCACCCCGCAGCCTCGCGATCGGCGATCGCCGCGGCGAGCTGCTCGCGCGGGACGAGCACGAGCCGCCACGCGCGGCCGTGGGCCGGGTGCTGCTCGTCGGCGGGGCCGTAGCGCGTGCCGCCCTCGAGGGTGCGCGGCCAGGGGTCGCGCCAGGTCACGGGCTCGCCCTCGGCCCCCTCGGCGTCGACCGTCTCGCCGATCGCGGCCCACTGCGCCGTCACGTCCGCGACCTCGACCCGCATCATGAAGCGCATCGAGTCGAGCCAGGTGGCCAGGGGCGCGGCGTGCGAGCCCTCGGTGACCAGCCACGTGGTCTCGCCGTCGTCCACCACCCCGGCCGCGTGCTCGATGTGCCCGTGCGGGGAGAGCACGAGGGTCTCGGTCGAGGTGCGCGGGGGCAGGGAGTCGAGCTTCTGGGAGGTGATCGAGTGCAGCCACGCGAGGCGGTCGGGCCCCGAGACGGTCACGACTCCCAGGTGCGACTGGTCCACCACGCCGCCGCCCCGCTCGAGGGCGCGACCCTCGGCGACCGGCTCGCCGTAGTGCCAGGCGACGCCCGCGTCCGGCCCCGCGGCCTCGACCGCGCCGCTGCGCCCGAGCAGAGGGCTGCTCACTCCTGGTCCGTGACTCTCGAGAGGCGGGCCGAGGCGTAGGACTGCAGGGGCTCGCCGAAGGCGGCGAGGTCCCAGGCCCACATGAGGTCACCCTCGACGTAGCCGTACAGGCGGCTCGCGGCCGTGACCTCGGCAGCGCTCGGGGTACGAGCGATGAGGTCGCTCACGAGGTCGATGCGACCGTTGCCGATCGCGCCGACGTACAGGCTCAGGTGACCCGAGGGGTCGGAGATGAGCGCCTCGATGGGGTGGCGGTCCTTGGGGAGGTCCTCGGGACGCTCGGGCGGCACCCGCCAGAAGCCCGACTCCGTCGCCCACACGGGACCCTCGGGCACCTCGGCGTCGGGCGAGTCCGGGACGAGGAGGATGCGGATCGTCGCGGTGTAGGACAGGTACGGGCCGCCGTCGTGGTCGAAGACGACGTCCTGGCGGAAGGCGAGCTCCTCGATCCCGGGGTACGCGAGCACCCCTTCCCCTCGCCAGTGCCCGAGCAGCCAGGCCATGGGGTAGACCTCGGGGGCGAGCCCCTCGGGGATCACGAAGGCCATGACGTCCTCTCTACCGACGCGCCCGCGGCGCGAGGGTGGGGGGCAGCGATCAGCGCTGGCCCCGGTAGAGCTTGTAGACCACGTAGCCGGCGAACCAGGTGATGAGGATCGCGGAGGCGACGAGCAGTCCGATGAAGAAGGCTTCGAGGGCTTCCATGGGCCTAGCCTACCCAGCGCGGCCACGTACGCTTGCGCCCGTGAGCAGCTCCACGCGATCCCTCGTCGTCAAGGCCACCGCCGGGCTCGAGCGCCCTGAGCTCGTCAACCAGGCCTTCACCGTGGCCGCGAGCGGTATCGCCGCAGGTGCGGAGGTCTCCCTGTGGCTCACGGGCGAGGCCGCGTGGCTCGCCGTCCCGGGTCGCGCCGCCGAGCTCGAGCTCGAGCACGCCGCCCCGCTGAGCGACCTGCTCGAGGCGGTGCTCGAGGGCGGGGCGATCACGGTGTGCACGCAGTGCGCGGCCCGTCGCGGGCTCGCCGAGGAGGACCTCGTGCCGGGCATCCGCATCGCGGGCTCGGCCGTCTTCGTCGAGGAGATCCTCGCCCCCGGGGCCCAGGCTCTCGTGTACTGAGGCCCGACCCCGGGAGCGCCACGCTCAGGCGCGAGCGGTCGCCGCGCGCACGCGGACGAGCCGCACGTAGACCTCGCAGCCGAGGCACAGGCCGAGGGCGGCGTTGAGCAGTGCCGCGACGAGAGCGAGCGCCGCGGCGACGGGGATCGCCACGGGCGCGAGCGTCAGACCGAGCAGCGCTCCTAGGCCGGTGATCGCGAGCCCCACCCCCTGCGCGAAGCGCGGGGGCGCGGGATCCTCGAGCTCGGTGGGCGGTGGGAGGCGCGGTCGGACCAGGGCGCGGAAGAGCAGGCCCTGCAGCGAGCCCTGCGCCCCGCGAGCGGTGCCGAGGGCGAAGAGGGCCGCGATCACCGCGAGCAGCACGCCGCCCGCCGTCGTCGGACCGAGAAGAAGGACGATCGCGAGCAGGACTGCGGTGACGGCTGCGCCGAAGCGCGGGCCGCGGGGGTCGATCCCGGGGACGGGGTCGCTCGAGCTTGCGGGGACGGGGACAGGCATGAGAGCTCCAAGGGGCACGGGGGCAGGGGTCGACGAGGCGCCGCGCGCCCGCGCGCTCAGCGCAGGGCGAGCGGCTCGAGACAGCGCTCGAGCAGGGCGTCGACCTGGGCGCGGCGCATGCCCCCCGAGGCCCGGGCGAGCACGCGGCCGCTCGCGTCGAGGGCGAGGACCGTGGGGGTGCGCGTCACGTCGAGCGCGCGCACGAGCTCGAGGCGCTCCTCGACCCGGAGCTCGACGACGCCGACGCCCTCGTGGCGCGCGGCGACCTCGGCGAGGGCCCTCGCGGTGGGCGGGCAGCTCGCGCACGTGGCCGAGGAGAGCTGGACGAGCGTGACCCCGGGAGCGAGCGGTGCGCCGAGCGAGGCGGCGTCGAGGACGAGCTCGGAGCTCACCGCCCGGGCCCGGCCCTCGCGGGCGCGCCACAGTGCGCCGAGCACCCCGGTGAGGGCGAGCACGGCGATCAGGAGGAGCGCGTTCTCGAGCACCCTCAGCCGATGAGGAGTCGGCCGACGACGTACGCGAGGGTCCCGGTGACCGTCACGGGCACGACGATCGCCGCCGCCGAGGCCGAGCGCAAGGTCAGTGTCGGCATGCGGTCGAAGGCCTCACGGACCGTCGCGCCGAGGATGCCGACGGCGAGGCCGATGAGCGCTCCCGCGATCGGCGTCACGTCCGGGAGCACGAAGGCCAGGCCGAAGCCCACCGCGGCGCTCGAGGCCACCGCGACCGTCAGGCCCAGCCACGGGGAGAAGGGCACCGCCGAGGTGGCCGTGCCGACCGCGAGCGCGATCGCGGCGACGACGACGAGCGAGGTCGCTCCCACCGTCTTGCTCGAGGCGATCCAGCCCGCGGCGGCGACGACGACGAGCACCCCGCTCACCGTGCCCGCGAGCGACTCGACCATGCGCACGCGGCCGTCGGTCCGGACGAGCTCGTTGACGAAGGCGAGCAGGATCGCGAGGGCCACCACGGGGGGCAGCTCGCGCAGGAAGGGCTCACCCTCGGTGAAGGTGATCGCGGCGAGCGCCCCGAGCCCCGCGAGCGCGATGACGAAGCGCGAGCCGGCGCGGGCCGGGAGGTCGAGGATCACGGGCCAGCCGAAGGCCACGACGAGCACGAGCAGGGCCACGACGCCGACGTGGGCCCAGGGGTCCACGTAGGCGGCAGCGGCGAGCACGATCGCGGCGGCGGTCGTGAGCACGGCGCGCGTCAGCGCATCCACGGGCCACCCCTCCTCGTCGTCTGATCGGTCCTCGGCACCCGGACGAGTGTCGCAGATCTGGACGGCCCGCACCGAACCCTGCAGGGTGCGAGGTACCGTATCCCTCGACGCGCTGGGGAAGGAGAGCCGTGGCGGACCTGCTGCTCCTCACACCGGCCAACGGGGGTTCGGTGGAAGTCCTGCCTGCGCTGGGACTCCTCTCGCACCGCGTACGCGTCCTCCCGGTCGAGCCGAGCGCCCTCATCGACGCCCCCGACGCGGACCTCGTGCTGCTCGACGGCCGCACCGACCTCGTGGCCGCGCGCACCACGTGCCGCCTGCTGCGCGCGACGGGCCTCGACACCCCGCTCGTCCTGATCCTCACCGAGGGCGGCCTCACCGTCGTCAACGCCGAGTGGGGCGCGAGCGACGTGCTCCTCGCGACCGCGAGCCCCGCCGAGGTCGAGGCGCGCTTCCGCCTCGCGATCGAGCGCGCCGCGAACGAGCGCGGCGAGGAGCCCGAGGAGGAGATCTCCGCGGGCGAGCTCACGATCGACGCGGGCGGCTACACGGCTCGCCTGCGAGGTCGCGCTCTCGACCTGACCTACAAGGAGTTCGAGCTCCTCAAGTACCTCGTGCAGCACCCCGGCCGCGTCTTCACGCGCGCCCAGCTGCTCCAGGAGGTGTGGGGCTACGACTACTTCGGCGGTACGCGCACCGTCGACGTCCATGTGCGGCGACTGCGCGCAAAGCTCGGCACCGAGCACGAGAGCCTCATCGGCACGGTCCGCAACGTCGGCTACCGTTTCGACCCGCCCAAGGACCGACGCGGCATCGAGCCCGCCCAGCCCCTCGAGGTGGTGACGGGCTCCCAGCCCAGCGCGTGACGACCGACTCCTCTCGCGTCCTCGTCGAAGGACCGTGGCGCCACGAGTTCGTGCCCGCCAACGGTTCGCGGTTCCACGTCGCCGTGGCCGGCCCCGACGACCGCGACACCCCGCTCGTGCTCCTGCTGCACGGCTTCCCCCAGTGCTGGTGGGCCTGGCGCCACCAGATCCCCGCCCTCGCGGCCGACGGCTACCGCGTCGCGGCGATGGACCTGCGCGGCACGGGGGCCTCGGACAAGCCGCCGCTCGGCTACGACCCGCTCACCCTCTCGCGCGACGTCGCGGGCGTCATCCGCTCGCTCGGCAGCCAGCGCGCCGTCGTCGTCGGGCACGGCGTCGGCGGCGGTCTCGCCTGGACGCTCCCGGCCGCGGTGCCCGGCGTCGTGCGTGCCGTGGGCGCGGTCTCTGCCCCGCACCCGCTGAGCCTGCGCTCGCGACTGCCCCGCTCGCTGGGCGCCTCGGCCCTGCGTCACCTCGCGTACTTCCAGCTCCCCTTCTTCCCCGAGCGCTCCCTCATGCGCCGCGAGCTCGTCGCCCGGCTCCTCGCGGAGTGGGGCGGGCCGGGCTTCGCGGACGACGAGGAGATGGTGAACCTGTACCGCGAGGCGGTGCGGGTGCCCTTCGCGGCCCATTCCCAGCTCGAGCAGCTGCGCTGGCTCGTGCGCGCGACCCCGCGCTTCGACGGCCGTCGCTACCTCGCAGCCCTGCGCGAGGCGACGCCCGTGCCGAGCCTCCAGCTGCACGGCTCGCTCGACCCGAGCATCCCTGTCGCCCACGCCCGCTCGGCGCACGAGCACGTGGGCCCGGCGGCGCAGTTCCTCGTCGTCGAGGGCGCAGGGCACTTCGTGCCCGAGGAGGCGCCCGAGCAGACCACCGCGCTGCTGCGCGAGTGGCTCGCCGTCGTCAGCCCTGTCCCGGGCCCGGCCTGACCATCGCGGTCGCCTTCTCGGGATCCGTCTCCCCGATCCCGAAGGAGGGGCACAGGTCTGCGACGGGGCACGCCCCGCACGCGGGCCGCCGGGCGTGGCACACGCGCCGCCCGTGGATCACGAGGCGGTGCGAGGCCATCGTCCACTCCGAGCGCTCGAGCAGCTCGCCGACGGCGTGCTCGACCTTCACGGGGTCCGTCTCGGTGGTCCAGCCGAGCCGCCGCGCGAGGCGACCCAGGTGCGTGTCCACGGTGATGCCGGGCACCCCGAAGGCGTTGCCGAGCACGACGTTCGCCGTCTTGCGCCCCACGCCCGGGAGCACCACGAGGTCCTCGAGGCGACCGGGCACCTGCCCCCCGTGCTTCTCGGTCAGGATGCGCGCGAGGCCCTGGATGCTCTTGGTCTTCGCTCGGAAGAATCCCGTGGGGCGGATGATCTCCTCGATCTCCTCGGGGTTCGCCTCGGCGTAGGCGGCCGCGTCAGGGAATCGCGCGAAGAGCTCGGGGGTGACCTGGTTGACGCGCACGTCGGTGCACTGGGCGGAGAGCACGGTCGCGACGAGCAGCTCGAGGGGGGTCGAGAAGTCGAGCTCGCAGCGCGCGTCGGGGTAGGCCTCGGCGAGTCGGCGGTTCACCGCGCGAGCCCGGCGGACGAGCGCGAGCCGGGACGGAGGCTCGGCAGATCGGCGCGCTCGGGGCATTACTGCAGGGTAGTCACTCGAAGGTGGCACGACAGTTCCTCTCAAGCGGATTCTCACGGACGCCGACATACTGGAAGTCAGACCGGGCCCGGCTGACGTGGGCCCGAGCTCGGGGAGAACATCAGGGATGGTGGTGTCGCTGACGCACCCGGTGAGTGGTCGCTCGTTGAACGAGCTGCGCCGAGCTCGCCGGATCCTGCGCGCCGAGCGGGCCCGGATCGGTCAGTGGCGCCGGCTCGTGCGCGCGCGCCTCGACCTCGCCGTGGCCGCGGCCGCCCAGCCCGAGGCCCTCGGCCTCGACCCCGACGTGCTGCCCGCGGGCCCCGAGGCCGACCTGCCGATGCACTCCGAGCTCTGCGAGCACGTGCTGGGCGGCGGCCCCTCGATCGAGCTCGACCGCCTCGAGGCCCTGCGCGCGCTCGACAAGCGACTCGCTCGCTACGAGCAGTCCGTGACGGAGGCGCTCGACGCCGCGACCACGGAGTTCATCCGCCGCGTCGCCGTGGACCCGACCGCGATGTTCCGCGGGATCGAGGACGAGAACGCCCCGCCGCCCACGACGCCCAGGTAGCCTCTCGGTGGCAGACTTGCCACGAGAGCTTTTCTGATGGATGGAGATCCTGGTGACGGAACCGGTGGTGCTCGAGGGGCCGCTCTTCTCGGCGCTCGCCCCGGAGGCCGTGGAGGCGCTCACCGCCTCGATGAGCGAGTCGCGCGTCGAGCGAGGCGTCACGATCTTCCGCGAGGGTGAGCCGGGCGACCGGCTCTTCGTGATCCGCAGCGGCAAGATCAAGCTCGGCCAGACCTCGAGCGACGGGCGCGAGACGCTCCTCGCCGTGCTCGGCCCGGGCGAGATGTTCGGCGAGCTGTCGCTCTTCGACCCGGGCCCGCGCACCGCGACGGCCACCGTGGTCGCCGACGCGCACGTCTACGAGCTCGGCCACGACCAGATCGTCGCGTGGCTCGAGCAGTTCCCCGGTGCCGCGCGCCACATGCTGCACGCCCTGGCCCGCCGCCTGCGCCGCACCAACGAGGCGCTCGGCGACCTCGTGTTCTCCGACGTGCCCGGCCGCGTCGCCAAGGCGCTCCTCGACCTCTCGCGCCGCTTCGGCGTCGAGATCCCCGAGGGCGTGCGCGTGAACCACGACCTCACGCAGGAGGAGCTCGCGCAGCTCGTGGGCGCCTCGCGCGAGACGGTCAACAAGGCCCTCGCGGACTTCGTCTCGCGCGGCTGGATCCGGCTCGAGGGTCGCTCGGTCGTGCTGCTCGACGTCGAACGCCTCACCTACCGCGCTCGCTGAGCCTCGCCTCGGCTCGTCAGACGGACGACGACGGCGGTCGCCCCCTCGAGGGACGACCGCCGCTCGCGTCTCTGGATGCCGGGGCTCGGTGGAGCATGACGCTCAGTGGAGCTCGACCACGAGCTCGACCTCGACGGGGGCGTCGAGCGGGAGCGCCGCGACTCCCACGGCCGAGCGAGCGTGCCGGCCCGCCTCACCCAGGACCTCGCCGAGCAGCTCGCTCGCCCCGTTGACCACGGCGGGCTGCCCCGTGAAGGCCGGGTCGCTCGCGACGAAGCCCACAACCTTCACGACGCGCGCGACCTGGTCGAGCCCACCCGCGACCGAGGCCACGGCGGCGAGCGCGTTGAGCGCGCAGGTGCGGGCCAGCTGGTAGGCCTCCTCGGGGCTCACGAGCCCCTCGCCCTCGCCGACCTTGCCCTTGGCCTGCAGCTGGCCCTCGACGAGGGGCAGCTGGCCGGAGGTGTAGACGAACTTGCCGGTGCGCACCGCCGGGACGTAGGCCGCGACCGGGGTCGCGACCTCCGGCAGGCGCAGCCCGAGCTCGGCGAGCCGTGCCGCGACGCTCATGCCTGCTCCTTGGGTCGCTTGAGGTAGGCGACCAGGCCCGCGTCGGGCCCCTGGATCACCTGGACGAGCTCCCAGCCGTCCTCGCCCCACTGGTCGAGGATCGCCTTGGTCGCGTGGATGATGAGCGGAACGGTTGCGTACTCCCACTGTGTGGCCATGCGCCGAGCCTAGTGCGCAGGCCCCGGAGCGGGACCCCGAAGCTCAGGAGGAGGCTCGCAGCAGGGTCTCGGGAGCCACGCCGTCGACGATGAGCACGTCGCGCCACGAGCGCACGTCCGGCCGACGGCGGCGCAGCGCGCGCCGCTCCCGTTCCGTGAGCCCGCCCCACACGCCGAACTCGGTCCGGGAGTCGAGGGCGTCGGCGAGGCACTCGAGGCGCACGGGGCACCCCTGGCATACCGACCGGGCCTCACGTTGGGCGGCCCCCTGGACGAACAAGGAGTCGGGCTCGACCTCGTGGCACGCGGCCCGGGCCTGCCAGTGAAGGTCCTCGGCAAGTGCAGTCACAGATATACATCTCCCTAGCGCAGAAGTCGCCGTTGACTTCTTGGTGCGAGACCGTACCCCGGAGTAGCCCGGTTTGGGAATGGCCCAGTCGAGCGAACGCCTCCGCGCCCGGACGGGACGTCCGAATCCTCACGGAACCCTCACCTTCGCCCAGGTGCTCGCGGGGGCTCCTCGCGTACCCTGGGGGCCATGCCCTCACCTTCTCGCAGGCGGGGCCGTCAGGTCACCGCCTTCCAGGCGATCGCGCTGCTGCTCTCCTTCTTCCTCGTCGCCGGGGTGGGCGGAGTCGTCGCGGCGGGCCTCGTCGTGCCTGCCGTCGCCGGTACCAAGGCCCTCGCGGACACGGCCGAGGAGGTCTTCGACGACCTCCCCTCTGACCTTGCCGAGCAGGAGCTCTCGCAGCGCTCGACGGTCTACGACCGCAAGGGCAAGGTGCTCGCGACCTTCTACGCCGAGAACCGCATCGTGGTCCCGCTCAAGGAGATCGCGGACATCATGCAGAAGGCCGTGATCGCGGTCGAGGACAAGCGCTTCTACGAGCACGGCGGCGTCGACGCGGCCTCCGTGATCGGCGCGGCCGTGAAGTCCGCCGCGACGGACGAGACGCGAGGCGCCTCGACCCTCACGCAGCAGTACGTGAAGAACGTGCTCATCGAGCGCGCGGCCCGCGAGGACGACCGCGCCGGCATCGAGGCCGCGCGCGTCGCGAAGGGCACCGAGGGCCTCGCCCGCAAGCTCCGCGAGATGAAGACGGCGATCGCCCTCGAGAAGAAGTACACGAAGGACGAGATCCTCGAGCGCTACCTGAACATCGCGCAGTTCGGCGTCTCGGTCTACGGCGTCGAGGCCGCGGCGCAGTACTACTTCGGCATGAGCGCGAAGGACCTCGACTACATCCGGGCCGCGACCCTCGCGGGAGTCACGCAGAGCCCCACGGCGCACGACCCCGAGCGCAACCCCGAGGAGTCCGAGAAGCGCCGCAACACGGTCCTCGCGCTGATGTACCAGGAGGGCTACATCACCAAGGCGGAGTTCGAGAAGGGCAAGGCGACTCCCCTCGTCGACACGCTCGACATCAAGAAGACCCGCCTGGGCTGCACCTCGGCCGGCAAGTCCGCCTTCTTCTGCGACTACGTCACCAAGATCATCGCGAACGACCCCACCTTCGGTGACACGAAGAAGGAGCGCACCGAGCTCCTCTACCGCGGGGGCCTGCAGATCCACACGACCCTCGACTCGAAGCTCCAGAGCCTCGCGGACAAGGAGGTGCGCGCGGGCGTCGGTCGCAAGGACGACTCGGGCATCGCCTCGGCGCTCGTCACGGTCAAGCCCGGCACGGGCGAGATCCTCGCGATGGCGCAGAACCGCGTCTACAACCCGGGATCCTCGACCAAGCGCTGGGAGACCTCGGTCAACTACAACACCGACTTCGCCTACGGCGGCTCGCGCGGCTTCCAGCCCGGCTCGACCTTCAAGCCCTTCACGCTCGCCGCGTGGCTCGAGCAGCGCAACGGCCTCCAGCAGGTCATCGACGGCACACGCCGCGAGTACAAGCCGAACTCGTGGACCGCGTCCTGCGTCGACGGTCCCGTGACCCAGTCCGTCTACCACCCGGTGAACGCCGAGGGGAACAACTCGGGTCCGATGACCGTGACCTCGGCGACGGCGAACTCCGTCAACACGGCCTTCATCGCGATGGCCAACCAGCTCGACCTGTGCGACATCTTCGAGGTGACGAAGCGCCTGGGCGTCAAGCGCGCCACGGGCGAGGACATCGACGTCATGCCGGCCAACGTGCTCGGCTCGCAGGAGGTCTCCCCCCTCACGATGGCGGCGGCCTACGCGGCCTTCGCCGCCGAGGGTGAGTACTGCAAGCCCATCGCGATCACCAAGGTCATCGACGCCGAGGGCGAAGAGCTCCCGGTCCCCCAGGCCGACTGCCGCCAGGCGATCTCGAAGGACGTCGCGAACGCCGTCACCTACGCCCTGCAGCGCGTGATCACCGAGGGCTCGGCGAAGCGCGTCGGCGGCCTGCCGGGCCGTCCCTCCGCGGGCAAGACCGGCACGACCAACATGAACTGGCACACCTGGTTCGTGGGCTACACCCCGCAGCTGTCGACCGCGGTGTGGGTCGGCCACTCCGAGGGCAACATCCCCATGCGCAACGTGAACGTCAACGGCTCGTGGCACAACTACATGTGGGGATCCTCGATCGCCGCCCCGACCTGGAAGCGCTTCATGACCGGCGCCCTCGAGGGCAAGAAGGTCGTGCAGTTCCCGGGCATCAACCAGCGCATGCTCTACGGCCCCCAGGCCACCGTGCCCGACGTCATCGGCAAGTCCGAGTCCGAGGCCAAGTCGATCCTCGGCAAGGCGGGCTTCACGGTCGGCTCCAAGATCGACTCGGAGTACTCCGACTCGGTGCCCAAGGGCCGCATCAGCTACCAGTCCTACAGCGCGGGCGCCCGCGTCTCGAAGGGCACGGTCATCACCCTCAAGGTCTCGAAGGGACCCGAGCCTGACCCGTGCGAGAAGTGGGAGGAGCGCGGCAAGCGGGGCAAGCCGCCGAAGGGCTGCGAGCCGCCGGACGACGACCGCGACAAGGACCGCGACCGCGACGACCGTGGCCCGGGCAAGGACCGCGACCGCGACCGTGACCGTCCGCCGGGCCGTCGCGACTGATGAGCACTGCCCTGCGCGGCCTCGGTGTGCTCGCCGCGGCCGGCGCCGGGGCGCTCGCGTGGTCGCTCGTCGAGGCGCAGTGGTACACGCTGCGCGAGGTGAGCGTCCCCGTGCTGCCCCCGGGAGCCGTCCCGCTGCGCGTCCTGCACCTCTCGGACCTGCACCTGGTCCCGAGCCAGCGCCGCAAGATCGACTGGGTCCGCGACCTGGACTCGCTCCAGCCTGACCTCGTGGTCGACACGGGGGACAACTGGGCGCACCCGGACGCCCTCGAGGCGCTCCTGCGCGCCTTCGAGCCGCTCCTGGCCCGCCCGGGAGCCTTCGTCATGGGGTCGAACGACTACTTCGGCCCGATCGCGAAGAATCCCGCGAAGTACCTGCGTCCGCGCTCGAAGTCGCACGGCCCGACGCCGCCCGAGCGCAAGCTGCGCGCAGACCTGCTCGCCAAGGAGCTCTCGGCCGCGGGCTGGGTCGACCTCGACAACCGCCGCGACGAGCTCTCGCTGCGCGGCACGCGCCTGGACCTCGTGGGGACCGACGACGCGCACATCGGCCGCGACGAGTTCCCCGAGCGACTGGCGGCGGACGCTGGACCGAGCTCGCCCTCGAGCGAGGGTGCGCCGTCGTCGGGCACCCTCCGCATGGGGGTCACCCACGCGCCCTACTCCCGTGTGCTGCGCAAGATGCTCGCCGACGGCGTCGAGATCACCCTCGCGGGACACACGCACGGCGGCCAGCTGGCCGTCCCGGGCTGGGGCGCCCTCGTGACGAACTGCGACCTCGACACCCGCCGCGCGAAGGGACTGCACGGTTGGCCCGGTGCCCGCCCGGACGCCGAGGGTGGCGAGGACTCGATGTGGCTGCACGTGAGCGCGGGCCTCGGCACCTCCCCCTACACCCCCGTGCGCTTCGCGTGCCGCCCCGAGGCGACGCTTCTCACACTCGTCCCGGCCTCGCGCTGAGCATCCGGTTTCGTCCCAGGGCCCAGGCTCGGCTATCCTGAGTCGGCTCCACCGGGGTGTGGCGCAGCTTGGTAGCGCGCTTCGTTCGGGACGAAGAGGTCGCAGGTTCAAATCCTGTCACCCCGACCAGCCACGAGGGCCCGGGACCGTCACGGTCTCGGGCCCTCGTGCTGTCTGCGCGCCCCCGCTCCCTCGCCTCGGGCCACCTCGCCCCGCTCGGCTCTCACCGAGCGAGATCACCGGACCCCGCTTAGCGTGGAGGACCCGGTCAAGATCTGGCCGGCCGACGAGAGGAGCTCGCCATGGGTACGGACGACAAGATCCGCAACGCCGCCGACGAGGCGCAGGGCAAGATCAAGGAGAAGGCCGGTCAGGCGACGGACGACGAGCGCCTCGAGGCCGAGGGCAAGGCCGACCAGACCAAGGCCAACCTCAAGCAGGCCGGCGAGAACATCAAGGACGCCTTCCAGTGACCGAGGCCTACCCGAGCGAGGTCCCGGCGCAGGAGCAGCCCTGGCCGGGTGAGACCTCCCGCATGACGCCGGTCCCCGACCACGGGGAGGAGTCCTACGTGGGCAGGGACCGGCTCACCGGCAAGCGGGCGCTCATCACGGGCGGCGACTCGGGGATCGGGCGCGCGACGGCGATCGCCTTCGCCAAGGAGGGCGCGAGCGTCGCGATCTCCTACCTGCCCCAGGAGCAGTCCGAGGCCGAGGAGACGAAGGCCGCGGTCGAGGCTGCGGGTGGCACGATCCACCTGTTCCCCGGCGACCTGCGCTCCGAGGAGGCGAACAAGAAGCTCGCCCAGGACGCTGTCGAGGCGCTCGGCGGTATCGACGTCGTGATCGCCAACGCGGGCTTCCAGATGGCCCACACCGGCGGGATCGGCGACTTCCCCTCGGGGCAGATCGAGCAGGTCTTCGAGACCAACGTCTTCGCGAGCTTCTGGCTCGTGAAGTACCTCGAGCCCTCGCTGGGCGAAGGGTCCTCGATCATCTTCACCACGTCGATCCAGGCCTTCGACCCCTCGGAGCCCCTGCTCGACTACGCCGCGACCAAGGCCGCGCTCAACAACCTCATGGTCAACCTGGCCTCCGAGCTCGGACCGAAGGGCATCCGCGTCAACGCGGTGGCCCCGGGCCCGATCTGGACCCCGCTCATCGTCTCGACCTTCGACGCCGAGAAGATCGAGAGCTTCGGGAGCGACACTCCCCTGGGGCGGCCGGGCCAGCCTGCCGAGCTCGCGCCCGCGTACGTGTTCCTCGCCTCGGACGAGGCGAGCTACGTGAGCGGCACGGTCCTGGGGGTCACGGGCGGCAAGCCGGTCTTCTAGGACAGCAACCCCCGCACGACGACGGGCGCCCGAGGGATCTCTCCCCGGGCGCCCGTCTGCTGTCTCGCGCGGGTTCGGCTAGTGCGTGCGCCGCGCCCGCACCGCCGCGGCGAGCTCGTCGAGGAGCTCGGCCGTCGTGCCCCAGTCCATGCACTTGTCCGTCACGGACTGCCCGTAGACGAGCCCGCTCGGCGCGGGAGCCTGGGCGCCGGCCACGAGGAAGCTCTCGAGCATGAGCCCCGTGATGCCCTGCTCCCCCGCCGCGAGCCGGGCGGCGAGCTCGCGCACGACCTCGGCCTGGCGCACGTGGTCCTTGCCGGAGTTGCCGTGCGAGGCATCCACGATCACGCCGTGCGCCGCTGCACCGTCGAGCCCTGCCCGCTGTGCGAGCTCAAGGGTGCGGGCCACCACCTCGGCACCGTAGTTGGGGCCCGAGCGTCCGCCGCGCAGGATCACGTGGCAGTCGGCGTTGCCCCTCGTCGCGACCGCGGCGGCCCGGCCGCGGGAGTCCGCACCGAAGAACACGTGCTCGGCCGCGGCCGCGACGCACGCGTCGACGGCCGCCCCGACGTCACCGTCGGTCGTGTTCTTGAAGCCCACGGGCATCGAGAGCCCCGAGGCGAGCTGGCGGTGCACCTGGCTCTCGGAGTTGCGCGCCCCGATCGCGCCCCACGTCACGGCGTCGGCGAGGTACTGCGGGCTCGTGGGCTCGAGGAACTCGCACGCGGCGGGCACACCCGCGTCGAGCACCCCGAGCAGCACCTCGCGCGCGAGCCGGAGCCCGGTGAGCACGTCGTGCGAGCCGTCGAGGTGGGGGTCGTTGACGAGTCCCTTCCACCCGACCGTGGTGCGCGGCTTCTCGAAGTACACGCGCATGACGACGCACAGCTCCTCGGCGCGCGCGTGCGCGACCTCGGCGAGACGGCGGGCGTAGTCGAGCGCAGCCTCGGGGTCGTGCACCGAGCACGGGCCCACGATCACCAGGAGGCGGTCGTCCTCGCCCGTGAGGACCTCGCGCACCTCGCGCCGGGACTGCGCGACGAGGTCACCGCGGGCGGTCCCCAGGGGCAGCTCGGCGAGCAGGTCCGCGGGGGCGGGCAGGGGGTCGAGGGCGCGGATGCGCAGGTCGCTCACGGGAGCCTGGATCTCGGCGCGCGCGGCCTCGGGCGTGCGGGTGGATGTGGCGGTCGTGCGGGACATCGGGGTTCTCCTGGTCGGGTCGGTTCGCCTCGACGGACCCCGCACCGCTCGGCCGGCGCCCGTCTGAATGACGAAGGCCCCGGACGCTGCTGCGTCCAAGGCCTGGGGCTCCGGTGGGGTTCGTGGGGTCAGGCGTGCACCCGCGGGCTCCCACCAGGAGCCTGCGTAAAGCGCCAATAACCACGAAGGTGCGTCACGCGCAGCACCGTACCACCGCTTCTCACCTGCTGGTCACGGCATATTGCTCGACGAAACGGCGCAGGATCGCGTGCGCGGTCGCGAGCTCGGCTCCCGCGGCCCGCGCAAGGATCCCCGCGGCCTCCTCGGGCGCGAAGTAGCCGTACGAGCGGTACGTCTCGACGCGCAGGCGGAGGCCCTCGTGGTCGAGCTCGGGGTGGAACTGGGTCGCATACAGGTTCGTGCGCACCCGGAACATCTGCACGGGGCAGTCGGCCGAGGTCGCGAGCAGGACGGCGTGCTCGGGCAGCTGGGCGACGGCCTCCTTGTGCCCCACGAACGCGGCGAAGCGCTCCGGGAGCCCCGCGAGCAGCGGGTCGGCCTTCCCCTCGGAGGTGAGCGCGATCGTCGTCGGCCCGACGGGCTCGGAGAAGGTCGTGTCGATCACCGCGCCCTCGTGCCGGCCGAGCGTGCCGACCCCGTAGCACGCGCCGAGGAACGGGAAGTCCCGCTCGAGGAGCTCGTCGAGCAGGGTGTGCAGCTCGGCCTCGACGCGGTGCTGGACGGGCGACTTGAGGTCGTCGTCGTCGGAGGAGTTGAACGGGCTGCCGCCCACGATCACGCCCGAGAAGTCGTCGAGGTCGATCTTGGGCATCGGTCCGGCCTCGAGGCGCACCCGCACGAGCTGCTCGGGGCGCAGGCCACCGTGGCGCAGGACGGCGGCATGCTCGTCGTCGGCCGCGGCGTCCTCGGCGCGCGTCGCGAGCAGCAGGAACGGCTTCACGGCTCGAGCGTAGGGGTACCGGGACGCCCGCGCGCGGCTGTCCACAGCCGGCACGTCGGCGCGGGCCGGGCGCCTACCCTGGACGGGTGGTCGAGACCCTCGCACTACGCACGCTCGACGCGCCCACGTGGCGCGCCGCGGCCCTCGCGCACGCCGAGCGGGCCGACGCGCTCACTGCGGGACGCCGCGACCGGCGCGCGCGCGGCGAGAAGCACCCGATCGACGACTTCCTCTACGAGTACTACGGGCTCAAGCCCGCACCCCTGCGCCGCTGGCACCCCGGGGTCGGGACCGCGCTCGAGCTCGCCGACGACGACGTCCCGCACCTCACCTGGCGCTGGTACCGCAGCGAGCGCGACGTCGTGACGCTCGATGTCGAGGCCTTCCTCGCCGACCGTGGCGACACGGTGCGCTATGTGCGCGAGCTGCTCACCGCGACGGCCGCGCGCCCCGCCTTCGCCGGGTGCTTCGGGCTGCACGAGTGGGCGATGGTGTACCGGCAGCGCGAGCACCGGCACGACCTGCCGCTGCGGCTCGGCCAGGACGGCACGGACGCCGTGGTCGAGGCGCACCGCCTGCGCTGCTCGCACTTCGACGCCTTCCGCTTCTTCACCCCCGCCGCCGCCCCGCGCAACGCGCTCCAGCCCACGCGGGCGAGCCAGCCCGCGCTCGAGCAGCCCGGCTGCCTGCACGCGAACATGGACCTGCTCAAGTGGGCCCTCAAGCTCGGCCCCGCGGTGCCCGGCGAGCTCCTCCTGGACTGCGCCGAGCTCGCCCGTGACGTGCGCCTGCTCGACATGCAGGCCTCGCCGTACGACGTGTCCTCGCTCGGCGAGCCCGCGGTCGCGATCGAGACGCCCGAGGGCAAGGCCGAGTACGTCGCCCGGCAGCGCGGCTTCGCCGAGCGCGCCGCCCCGTTGCGCGCCCGGCTCGTCGAGGTGTGCGAGACGCTGCTGGCCTGAGCTACTCCCAGCGGAACAGCCGCGCCGCGAGCGGCACGAGGATCGCGGTCCACACGACAGAGACCACGAGCTGGTGCAGGGGGAACCCCTCGCCGAACCAGCCCTCGTTGAGCGCCTGCGCGACCGCGCCGAGCGGCACGTACGTCGCGATCGTCCGCAGCGTGTCCGGCATGAGCGCGACCGAGACCCACACCCCGCCGAAGAACAGCATCGGGAAGTACAGGCTCATGCCCATCGCGCTCGCGGCACCCGTGCTCGGGGCGAGCGCAGTGACGAGCGAGCCGAGCGCCATCATCGACACCGCCCCGAGCACGAGCGCGAGGACCACGACGAGCGGCTGGGTGGGCGCCTCGACCCGGAACACCCCGAAGGCGACCACGAGCGCGAGGGCGACCCCGACCACGAGCGCGACGAGGTTGACGACGATCTCGGCGACGAGCAGCCGGGACGCGGGCATGGGCGTCGTACGCAGACGGCGCAGGACACCCTTCTCGCGGTAGATCGCGAACACCTGCGGGTAGGTCGTCAGGGCGATCGTCGCGACCGCGAGCGCGAGCACCGCGGTCATGTACAGGTCGACCGGGCGCACTCCCGAGCCCGCGAGCGCGCCCTCGGTGATCGGCTCGCGCATCCCGGGGATCGCCAGACCGATCGCGAGCAGCAGGAGCGCGGGGAACAGCAGCGCGAAGAAGACGTTCGCGGGCTCACGCAGGAACAGGCGGGCCTGGGTGCGCAGGATCACGGTGTTGGCGTTCATGTCAGACCTCCTCGTGGGAGCGGGTGAGCTGGACGAAGGCGTCCTCGAGGCTCGTGCGGGCGACCTCGACGTCGACGGGTCGGACCCCGGCCTCGGCGAGGGCGAGCACGACGTCGACGACGACGTCCTCGCGGCCGCGCACGACGATCTCGCCGCGGTCCACGCGCGCCTCCTCGACCGAGTCGAGGCCCTCGAGGAGCGCGGTGACCCGGGCGCCGTCGCCGTCGGTGCGGAAGCGCATGACCTGGCCGCGGCGTGCACCGACCGCGAGCCCCGCGGGGGTGTCGGTCGCGACGACGCGGCCCGCGTCGATCACGGCGATGCGGTCGCACAGCCGCTCGGCCTCGTCCATGAAGTGGGTGACGAGCACGATCGTCACGCCCTCCTCGCGCACCGACTCGACGAGCTCCCACACCTCGCGGCGGGCCTGCGGGTCGAGGCCCGTCGTGAGCTCGTCGAGCACGGCGATCTCCGGCTTGCCGATCAGGGCGAGCGCGACCGCGAGGCGCTGCTTCTGCCCGCCCGAGAGGTGCCGGTACTGCGCGTCGAGCTTCTCGGCGAGACCGAGGCGGGTCGCGAGGGCGACGCCGTCGGCGGGGTCGGGGTAGAACGAGGCGAACAGCTCGAGGGCCTCGCGCACGCGGATCTTGGGGTGCAGCTCGCCCTCCTGGAGCTGCACGCCGACCCGTTCGCGCAGGGCCGCGCCGTCGTGGGCGGGGTCGAGACCCAGGACGCGGATCTCGCCGTCGTCGGCCGCACGCAGCCCCGTGAGGCACTCGACCGACGTCGTCTTGCCGGCCCCGTTGGGGCCGAGGATCCCGAAGATCTCCCCGCGGCGGACCTCGAAGGAGACGTCGTCGACGGCGACCTTGGCGCCGTAGGTCTTGCGCAGGTTCTTGACGGTGATGACTGGGGTCACGGTCGACTCCTTCAGCTCGTGGTGGTCGGTCGGACGCGGGCGCCGCGCAGGGCGAGGTGCGCGAGCCCCCAGAGCGCTGCGCACACCGCGAGCGCGAGAGCGAGGCCCGCGGGGTAGGGCACGGTGTCGACCGCGTTGCCGAGCTCGACGGGCTCGACGTGCGCGACGAGCGCGGGGACCACGAGGACGGGCCCGGCCGTGACCGGCAGGGCGAGGGTGCCGGCCCACCCGCCCCAGCGATAGAACACCGCGGCGACCGCGACCCCCGACAGCGCGAAGGTCGCGAGGACGACGGCGTGGTCGACCGCGACGAGCGCCCACGGGCCTGCGGGCACCGCGCGCCGTCCGTAGACCGCGACGTGATCCCAGCCGCGCGTGAGGAACAGGGCCCGTTCGGCCGCGTGGACGAGGGATGCGACGAGCCCGTAGCCGAGCGCCGCGAGCACCGCACCGGTGCACACCTGCCGCGTGAACGAGCGCCGGGTCATGCCGTGCGCGACGCTCGGGCCGGTGCTCGCGAGCACGATCACGAGCAGCATCACGAACAGGTACCAGCGCGGCCCTTGGATCGCGGTCGACAGGACGCTCAGCGGGGTGCCGCCGTAGTGGCCCACGAGCAGCGAGATCCCGAACGTCGCGGCGATCGCGATCGCCCACACCCAGGTCCCCTGCCGCAGCGCGGTCCGCGTGACGACTCGCGCGAGGACGGTGTCGGGGCGGTGGCCAGGTCGACGGGTCGCTGGGGTCGAGGCGGTCATGGTGGCTCCGTCCTGGTTCATCGGATCGCACCGACCGGGCGCGCGGGCGCGCCGTGCGCGAGCCGGAAGGCCATCGCGAGGGACGCGAGGGCGAGGACCGCGAGGACCGCGAAGGTTGCGGGGGCGTCGAGCCCCGTGACGCCGAGCGCCTCGCCGAGGCCCGAGCTTGCCCGCAGCTCGATCACGGCCGTCGCGGCGAGAGCGGGCAGCGCGGTGACCGCGAGGGCGTAGGTGCCGCCCCAGCCGCCCCAGCGCCGATAGCCTGAACCGATCGCGACGCCGCCCAGCCCGAGGGCGAGGTTGAGGGTGAAGGACTCGGCGAGCACGAGCCCCACCTGCTCCCCCGAGGTGAACACGTGGCCGGTGTTGATGACCGCGGGCCAGCCGTTCGCCGCGTAGAGGGCCGCCTCGATCCGGAAGGCGGCAGCCAGCAGCACCGCGTAGGCGGCGGCCATGAGCACCACGGCGACGGTCGTGGTGCTCACGTAGGAGCGCCGCGTCCCACCCGTCGCGACGTGCGGGAGGAACCAACCGACCGCGAGCGTGATCGCGAAGCCGATGATGAAGTTCCGTGGCGTCATCGACATCGAACCGATGACGCTCTCGGTGATCCCCATGGTCCCGAGGTTCGAACGCGTCACGCCCCACGCGACGAGCGTGATCCCGCCCCACGCCCACATCGAGGCGAACGCCGTCCAGCGCACGAGACGTGCGAGGAGGCGACGGTCCACCTCGGTCGGGGCGGCGACGGGGTGCCGGGAGAGCGCCGTCGTCATCCCCTCTCCCCCTTCGAGGTGAGGTGGACGAAGAGGTCCTGCAGCGGGACTGACCCGAGCTCGAGCCCCGCCTCGGCAGCGCGCTGCTCGGCGCCCGGGGGGAGGTCCCCGACGACGGTCGCCTGGAGCGTGCGGCCCAGCTGGGCGCGCCCGACGACGCGCATCCCGGCCACGAAGTCCTCAACCACCTCTTGCGGACCCGTCACCGTGCGTCCGCGCGAGCGAAGGGACTCGGCCTCCTCCTCGAGGAGCACCGCGCCCTTGTCGAGGATGATCACGCGCTCGAAGAGCCGCTCGACCTCCTCGATGAGGTGGCTCGAGAGCACGATGGTGCGGGGGTGCTCGGCGTAGTCCTCAAGCAGGGCCTCGTAGAAGGCGTAGCGCGAGGGCGCGTCGAGGCCGAGGTAGGCCTCGTCGAACATCGTGAGCGGAGCGCGAGAGGCGAGGCCGACGACGACGCCGAGCGCCGAGCGCTTGCCACGCGAGAGCTGGGTGACCTTCTTGTCGAGCGGCAGCTCGAAGCGGTCCACGAGCCTCGCGGCAAGCTCGGCGTCCCAGAGGGGGCGCAGGCGCGCGGCGAAGTCGAGCACACCCTTGACCCTCTCCTCGGGGAAGTCCCCGCCCTCGCGCACGAGGCACGTGCCGGCCATGACGCGGGCGTTCTCGTAGGGGTCCTCGCCGTCGACGAGCACCGTGCCGGAGCTCGCGCGCTGGAAGGCGGCGATCGTCGAGAGCAGGGAGGTCTTGCCGGCGCCGTTGCGACCGAGCAGGCCGTAGATGACTCCCGGCTCGAGGCGCAGGCTCACGCCCTCGAGCGCGGTCGAGCGGCCGTAGCGGACGGAGAGGTCGCGGACCTCGACGGCGAAGCTCATCGGGGTTCCTCCTGGGGGTCTGGGGTGGAGTCGGGGGTGGCGGGGGTGCCGGGCTGTGCGCCGTCGGCGGGCTGCGCGGCGCCGGCCATGAGCTCCTCGAGGCGGGCGACGACCTCGGCGAGCGGGATGCCGAGCACGCGCGCCTGCTGGGCGACGGGGTCGACCACCTCGGCGAAGAAGCTCGCGCGGCGGCGCTCGAGGAGCCGCGAGCGGGCACCCGGGGCGACGAACATGCCCAGCCCGCGGCGCTTGTAGAGCACGCCCTCCTCGACCAGCTCCGCGAAGGCCTTCTGGGCGGTCGCGGGGTTGATGCGGAAGGTCGTCGCGTACTGCGTCGTGGACATGACCTGCTCGTCCTCGGCGAGCGCGCCCGAGACGACCTGCTCGCGGATCTGGTCCGCGATCTGCAGGTAGATCGGCTCGCGCCCGTCGAACATGCTCACTCTCCGACGTTCAGGGGTTCATTACTCCACTAATGAACCACCCCACCCCTCCCCTGTCAACCCTCCCCCTCCCCAGGCACCACACCTCCGCGAGTTCGGTGCTCTGGTGCGAGTTCGACCCTCCGGGTGTACGAATTCGCGCAGGAGCACCGAACTCGCCAGGGCGGGGCCGACCGGGGGCGGGGGCGGGGGCAGAACGGGGAGGCCGCCCGGCCCCGGGTGGGGACGGGCGGCTTCGCGTGAGCGGGGCAGGCGCCGGCTAGAGGCGCGCGGCCACCAGCTCGGCGATCTGGACGGCGTTGAGCGCCGCTCCCTTGCGCAGGTTGTCGTTCGAGATGAACAGCACGAGCCCGCGCCCCTCGGGAGCCGAGAGGTCGGGACGGATGCGCCCCACGATCGAGGGGTCCGCGCCCGCAGCCTTGAGCGGCGTCGGGACCTCGTCGAGCTCGACGCCGGGCGCCGCAGCGAGCAGCTCTTTCGCGCGCTCGACCGAGATCTCCCGGGCGAACTCCGCGTTGATCGACAGCGAGTGCCCCGAGAACACCGGCACGCGCACGCAGGTGCCCGAGACGCGCAGCTCGGGGAGGTCGAGGATCTTGCGGGACTCCTCGCGCAGCTTGCGCTCCTCGGCCGTCTCCCCCGTGCCGTCGTCGACGTAGTCGCCCGCGAGCGGGAGCACGTTGAAGGCGATGGGCTCGGGGTAGACCGAGCGCTCGGGGAACTCGACCGCGCCGCCGTCCCGGGCGAGCGCCGCGACGTCCGCACCCTCGAGGGCCTTGACCTGCTGGGCGAGCTCCGCGACGGCCTTGACGCCGCCGCCCGAGACGGCCTGGTAGGTCGAGATGACGAGGCGCTCGAGGCCGGCCTCGTCGTGCAGCACCTTGAGCACGGGCATCGCGGCCATCGTGGTGCAGTTCGGGTTGGCGATGATCCCGAGCGGCGGGTTCTCGACCTCCTGCGGGTTCACCTCGCTCACCACGAGCGGCACCTGCGGGTGCTGACGCCAGGCCGAGGAGTTGTCCACGACGACGGCGCCCGCCTGGGCGAATCGCTCCGCCTGGGCGCGCGAGGTCGTGGCCCCGGCCGAGAAGAGCGCGATGTCGATCCCCGTCAGGTCCGCGGTGGCGACGTCCTCGACCACGACGTCCTCGCCGCGCCAGGGCAGCGTGGAGCCGGCCGAGCGCGCGGAGGCGAAGTAACGGATCGAGGCGACGGGGAAGTTGCGCTGCTCGAGCAGCTCGCGCATGACCCCGCCCACCTGACCGGTGGCGCCGACGACGGCGACGTTGACTCCCTGTGCCATGTCAGCGACCCGTCCCTGCGTAGACCACGGCCTCGCCCTCGGCGTCGAGGTCGAAGGCAGTGTGCACCGCTCGCACGGCATCGTCGAGCTGGTCGGCGCGGGTCACGACGGACACGCGGATCTCCGAGGTGGTGATCATCTCGATGTTGATCCCGGCGTCGCGCAGCGCCCCGAAGAGCTTCGCGGAGACGCCCGGGCTCGACTTCATGCCCGCGCCCACGAGCGAGAGCTTGCCGATCTGGTCGTCGTACTGGACCGAGTCGAAGCCGACCTCGGCCTGCGCTGCGGAGAGCGCGGCGGTGGCCTTCGCGCCGTCGGCGGAGGGCAGGGTGAAGGAGATGTCCGTGAGGCCCGTCTTCGCGGCCGAGACGTTCTGGACGATCATGTCGATGTTGACGTCGGCCGCGGCGACCACCTCGAAGATGCGCGCTGCGGTGCCGGGCACGTCGGGCACGCCGACGACGGTGATCTTGGCCTCGCTGCGGTCGTGCGCGACGCCCGCGATGATGGGCTGCTCCATGTCTTCTTCTCCTTCGAGCGGCAGGTCAGTGACGTAGGTGCCCTCGCGTCCCGAGAAGGACGAGCGCACGTGGATCGGCACCTTGTAGCGGCGGCCGTACTCGACGCACCGCAGGGCGAGGATCTTGGCCCCGCTCGCGGCGAGGTCGAGCATCTCCTCGTAGGTCACGCGGTGGATCTTGCGAGCCGTGGGGACGATGCGGGGGTCCGCGGTGAACACGCCGTCGACGTCCGAGTAGATCTCGCACACGTCGGCGCCCAGTCCGGCCGCGAGCGCGACCGCCGTGGTGTCCGAGCCGCCGCGACCGAGGGTCGTGACGTCGTTCGTGTGCTGGGTGACCCCCTGGAAGCCCGCGACGATGGCCACCTGCCCCTTCTCGATCGTCTCGCGCACCCGCGTGGGCACGACGTCGACGATCCGGGCCTTGCCGTGCACGGCGTCGGTGATGACGCCGGCCTGCTGGCCCGTGAAGGACTTGGCCCTCACGCCGAGGTTGGTGATGGCCATCGCGAGGAGCGACATCGAGATGCGCTCTCCCGCGGTCAGGAGGATGTCCATCTCCCGCTGGGGAGGAAGGGGGGTGATCTGCTGGGCGAGGTCGATGAGCTCGTCCGTCGTGTCGCCCATGGCCGACACCACGACGACGACGTCGTTCCCGGCCCGCTTCGCCTCGGCGATGCGCTTGGCCACCCGCTTGATGCTCTCGGCGTCAGATACCGAGGAACCGCCATATTTCTGCACGATGAGTGCCACTGCACTGCTCC
>ENA-UOVV01000824-UOVV01000824.1-compost-metagenome-genome-assembly--contig:-NODE-824-length-30198-cov-6.498889_pt1 | contig 30198 bp, 36 predicted proteins | sample MGYA00238155_ERZ761577 | MGnify/ENA primary metagenome ERZ761577 (study PRJEB28898, sample SAMN06268775) | compost metagenome | isolation source: Emeryville, CA | place: USA:Emeryville, CA | collected... | reverse complement strand
ACCACGACCGAGACCCTGCCCGCCTTCGACGAGCTGCCCGCGGCCGACGGCGCCAGCAGCATCACGCCGCTGTTCATCCCGTTGTCGGCGTTGCCCTGATCCGGCAACCACCGACCACGACTTCGCTCATTGGGGGAGCAATGACCAGGCACACTCTCGCAAAGGCGACCGCGGCGTGCGGCGCGTCGGCCACCGTGCTGCTCGGCGGGGTGACCGGCGCGGCCAACGCGCAGCCCGGCGCACCGCTGCCGATCGACAACCTGCAGGCCCCGGGGCTCTCCGCGGTACAGAGCCTCGGGCCCGCGATTCAGCAGGCCGCCTCGGATCCGACCAACGCGGCCTCGATGCTGATGGCGGCGGCCGCGGCGTTCGCGGGTGACGCGGCGGCTCCTCCGGCATCGCGGAACGTCGCGACGGCGGTGAACCAGTTCGTCGCGCACACCCCCGCACCGGGTGCCGTGCCGGGCGAAGTCGCACATCTGCCCGCGGGGGTCAACCCCGCCTACGCGGTGGGTCCGGAGCCCGCGGCCGCACCCGCGCCAGCCCCCGCACCCGAAGCGGCCCCCGCGCCCGCCCCCGAGGCACCGGCACCCGTGGCACCGGCACCGGAAGCGGCGCCAGGCTTCGGCCCGGATGCGCCCGTGACGCAGGACTTCCTGTACCCGTCGATCAGCAACGGGTGCCTGAAGGACGGCGGCAACGTGCTGGCCACCGCGATCTCGGTGGCGGGCCCGGCCAAGATCCCCACCCCCGGTCCGGGTCCCGGCCAGACCGCCTATGTGTTCACCGCGATCGGCACGCCGGGTCCGGCGCCCGAGCAGAAGCTGCCGCTCAACGTGACCTGGGTGAACCTGAGCACGGGCAAGTCGGGCAGCGCGACGCTGACCCCGCGGCCGGACATCAACCCGGACGGCCCGACCACGCTGACCGCGATCGTCGACACCGGCTCGGGCAGCATCATCTCGACGATCTTCGGCCAGGTCACCACGACCGAGAAGCAGTGTCAGTTCATGCCGACGATCGGGTCGACCGTCGTCCCGTGACCCGGCTCAGTACGCCATGAAGAGGATCGCGTCCCGGTCGTAGTCTCGGCCGGGATGCGCCTCTTTCAGGTGCGCCTGGGCCTTCTCCACCAGGTCGTCCTCGTCCTTGCCCTCGATCCATTCGCCGCACGGGCAATTCAGATGCGTCTTCATGGCATTCACCTTGGCACAGGTTGTCAAGATGATGCCATGGACCTCTATGACGTGATGCGTACGACGGGCGCGGTGCGCCAGTACACCGGAGACCCCCTGCCCGACGAGGTGCTCGTGCGCATCCTCGACAACGCCCGTTTCGCACCCAGCGGGGGCAACCGTCAGGGCACGCGGGTCATCGCGGTCCGCGACAAGGACACCCGCGAGGCCATCATCGAGATGATCGTGCCGACCGCGCAGCGCTACATCGCGCAGGCACGCAACGGGGAGGGCCCGTGGAACCCGCTGCACCCGTGCGGCGTGGACGCCGAAACCATTGCGGCCGTGAAGGTTCCGTCGGCCTCACCGCTGCGCGACGCGGAGGTGGTGCTGGTGGTGTGCGTCGACCTCGAGGTGGTCGCGGCGTTCGACCAGTACCTGGACCGGGTCGGCGTCATCGCGGGCGCGTCGGTGTACCCGTTCGTGTGGAACATCCTGCTGGCCGCCCGCAACGAGGGCTACGGTGGCGTGCTCACCACCGCCGCGGTGGCCGAGGAGCCGCGCCTGAAGGCGCTGCTCGGGATTCCCGACAACTACGCGGTCGCGGCGCTGCTGCCGTTGGGCAAGCCCGTAAAGCAGGTGCGCAAGCTGACCCGCAAGCCGGTCTCCGAGATCGCCACCCGGGAGCGCTTCGACGGCGCGCCACTGGTCGACGCGGGATAACAGTTAGCACCGCTTATAAACTTGAGCTATGTTTGCCGAGAGGTGAACAGCTAGGCCGTCCGTTGTCGTCAACCGTCGAGTGGGGGAATGAATCCACGCATCAGCCAGGCCGCTCCCATGTTCGATAGCGAGGAAATTGACGGGGTAGTAGATGTAATTCAGCGAGGCTGGCTGACCGAAGGGCCGCGGGCTCTCGAGTTCGTGGACGCGATAAAACAAGAAACCGGAGCAAAGCACGCAGTCCTTGCCCCGAACGGCACGTTGGGCCTCTTCCTTGGGCTTCTCGCGCTAGATCTGCCCCGAGGCAGCGAGATTCTAATTCCCGCATTTACGTTCTATGCGTCCGCATCGGCTGCAGTTTTCGCTGGCTTGACGCCGGTGTTCGTGGACGTCGATCCCTACACGTTCAACCTCGACGTCGACTCGCTGGAGGCGCACCTCAGCGACCGCACCAGCGCAATTATGCCGGTGCACATTTATGGCCTTGCGGCACGGATCGATGCGGTCCGCGCATTCGCACAACGACACCAGCTCAAGGTGATTGAAGATGCCGCACAGGCATATTCGGTGAGATACCGGGGAAGGCACGTCGGTACGTGGGGTGACGTCGGCGTCATCTCATTCTTCGCGGACAAGACCTTCACCACCGGTGAAGGAGCAGTCGTGCTCACCAACGACGACCACCTACATAACAGGCTTCGCCTGCTGCGAAATCAGGGGCGAATCAACAGCGGCACCTTCATACACGAAGCGCTGGGGATGAACTTTCGAATTACCGACTTGCAGTGTGCGGTCGGGCTGGCGCAGCTACGCAAAGTCCCTCGGATCGTCGAGGCAAAGCGGCGCAATTTCGCGCGATATGTGGCCAACCTGGATGGGGTCGAAGGCATTCGATGGATGCACGCTCAGCCGGGACAGGATTTCGTGCCATTCCGGTTTCCGATACTCAGTGACCGCCGTGCGGCCCTGGCAGCTGCCCTCGAACGGGCCGGGGTCCAAACGCGAAGTCTCTTCTATCCGCTCCACCTTCAACCGCCGCTGCGACCGTATTCGCGAGGACCGCTGCCCGTCGCGGAAAGGCTCTACGCCGAAGGTATCTGCCTTCCGGTTCACGCGAGCCTGCAGGAGTCCGATATCGACCACATCACGGACGTCATCCGCGAGATTCACTCTGACGAGGCTCAACCACTGGTCGACGCGGGATAACAGTTCGGCGTGGAGCCGGCATCGACGCTTCCCCCACCCGCGCCGGTCATGCGACCGTGAATCCGTGACCTGCACGCTGGGCTACGCCACCGCCAGCGCCCTCGGCCAGAACCTCGAGGCGCAGCTGGCCGCGCTCATCGACGCCGGGGTTGACCCGCGACGGGTGTTCACCGACAAGTTCTCAGATTCCGCCGACCGGGTGCGGGCCGGCCTGCACGCGATGCTGTCCTACGCCCGCTCCGGTGACACCGTGATCGTCGTGGCGGTGGACCGACTCGGCCGCACCACCGCCGAGGCGGCACGCACGATCGCCGACCTCACCGAGCGCGGCATCCGGTTGCGCACGCTCAAGGAGGGCCTGGACACCGGCACCTCGACCGGACGCGTAGTGGCCAGCGTCATCGCGTCGTTGGCGCGCCTGGACCTGCAGGCCCACCGCCAGCCGCACTGACCCTAGGCTTTCGCCGCCTTCGCGGCTCCTGCTGGTTTCGCCGCCTTCGCGGCTCCTGCTGGTTTCGCCGCCTTCGCGGCGGCCTTCGCCTGCTTCTTATACGACCGCACCTTCTCCAGCGAGCCCGCGTCGACGACGTCGGCGATCGACAGGAACGTGCCCGCCTTGCCGTAATCCCCGGCCGCCTTGCGCCAGCCCTGCGGAGTCACCCCGTACTGCTTACCGAGCAGCGCCAGAAAGATCTTGGCCTTCTGTTCACCGAAACCGGGTAGCGCCTTCAGTCGCCGCAGCACCTCCGGTCCATCCGGGTCGCCCGCGGTCCACAGTGCGGCGGCGTTGCCGCCGTACTCATCGACAATCAACTGCGCCAGCGTCTGGATCCGCTTGGCCATCGACCCCGGGAACCGATGGATCGCAGGGGTTTTCGAACAGATCGCGGCAAACTTCTCCGGGTCGTAGTCGGCGATCTCGCGGGCGTCCAGCCCGCCGATGCGGTCGGCGATCTTCTTCGGCCCCGCGAACGCCGCCTCCATCGGATACTGCTGGTCCAGCAGCATGCCGACCAATAGCGCGAACGGGTTCGACTCCAGCAGCGCGTCGGCCTCCGGATCTTGTACAAGCTGCAGTTTCGCCACTCCGACAGTCTAGAACCCCCGATTGTGCAAAGGTGGAGGCGTTAACCGGTGACCGCGGCTGAGGAGGCGGACATGATCCGGGTACTCGCAACCCTCGTTGCCGCGGTTGTCACCGCTATCGCGTTGCCCGCCACTGCCTCGGCGATACCCGACCAGGGCACGCCCGCATTCGACGAATACCTGCAGGGCCTGGAGCGCAACGGCTACCACCTCAACCCGGACACCGCGTGGCGCGTCGCCCACCAGGCCTGCGTCGGCGGTATCCCTGGCTACATCGGGCTGGAGCTGGCCGCCCAGGGTGTCATCGGACCCGGCGCCATGGACCGGGTGCTCGAGGTAGCGCGCAAGTACGCCTGCCCAGTTCAGTAGAGGTTTGGGCCCACCCCCGCCCGGGAACAGGCTGTGCGCAGGTTTGACGCTGCGTGGTTGAGCGCTGACGCCTGCACAACTGCACACCGAGGTCAGGGGTCCCCGTGTCTGAGACTCACCATCCGTCCACCGAAACCGCTGTGAGCGCCCAGCAATACCTCGTCACCCAGGCCAGCCCGGAATTCCAAGAGCTACGAAGTCGATTGCGCCGGTTCGTGTTCCCGATGAGCGCGCTGTTTCTGCTCTGGTACTTCCTCTACGTGATCCTTGGCGCGTTCGCCCACGACTTCATGGCGACCAAGGTGTGGGGCGACATCAATGTCGGACTGCTCATCGGCCTCGGGCAGTTCGTGTCGACGTTCGTCATCACGGCGATCTATGTCCGATTCGCCAACCGTGACCTCGACCCGCGCGCCGCGGCGATCCGCGCCGAACTGGAAGGCGGTGCGGCATGACCACCGTGCTGGCCGCCGAGGGCGTCGGCAACCCCGCCGCCAACATCGGCATCTTCGCGCTGTTCGTCGCGATCACCCTCTACATCGTGATCCGCGCGTCCAAGCGCAACGTCTCCGCTGCCGAGTTCTTCACCGCCGGACGCTCGTTCACCGGACCCCAGAACGGCATCGCCATCTCCGGTGACTACCTGTCGGCCGCCAGCTTTCTCGGCATCGCCGGCGCCATCGCTGTCTACGGCTATGACGGCTTCCTCTACTCGATCGGCTTCCTGGTCGCCTGGCTCGTCGCGCTGCTGCTTGTCGCCGAATTGCTCAGGAATTCAGGCAAATTCACGATGGCCGACGTGCTCAGCTTCCGACTGCGGCAACGTCCGGTTCGGATCGCCGCGGCGACCACGACGCTGGCGGTCTGCCTGTTCTACCTGCTGGCGCAGATGGCCGGCGCCGGCGGACTGGTCGCCCTGCTCCTCAACGTCGAGGGCGACCTTGGGCAGGCCGTCGTCATCGCGGTCGTCGGCGTGTTGATGATCGTCTATGTCCTGATCGGCGGCATGAAGGGCACCACCTGGGTGCAGATCATCAAGGCGGTGCTGTTGATCGGCGGCGCCGCGCTGATGACGCTGATGGTGCTCGGCAAATTCGGGTTGAACTTCTCCGAGATTCTCGGTGCCGCACAGTCCGCGGTCTCCGGTTCGGCCAACGAGGCCGTCGCGCAACGCGACGTACTGGCCCCTGGCGCGCAGTACGGGGCGTCACTGACTTCGCAGATCAATTTCATCTCGCTGGCCCTCGCGCTGGTGCTCGGCACCGCGGGACTGCCGCATGTACTGATGCGCTTCTACACCGTGCCCAGCGCGAAGGAGGCGCGGCGCTCGGTGGTCTGGGCCATCGCCCTGATCGGCGCCTTCTACCTGTTCACCCTCGCGCTGGGCTACGGCGCCGCCGCTCTGGTCGGCCCCGACACCATCCTGGCCGCACCCGGTGCGCAGAACTCCGCCGCGCCGCTGCTGGCGTTCGAACTCGGCGGCGTGTTGCTGCTCGGGGTCATCTCCGCGGTGGCGTTCGCGACGATCCTCGCCGTGGTGGCGGGCCTGACCATCACGGCCGCAACCTCTTTCGCCCACGACATCTACGCCAGCGTGATGAACAGCCACCGCGTCACCGAAGACGAACAGGTGCGGGTCTCGCGCATCACGGTCGTGGTGCTCGGCGTCCTCGCGATCGCGCTAGGCGTGCTGGCCGCCGAGCAGAACATCGCGTTCCTCGTCGCGCTGGCCTTCGCCGTCGCCGCGGCGGCGAACCTGCCGACGATCCTCTACTCGCTGTACTGGCCGCGGTTCAACACCCGCGGCGCATTGTGGAGCATGTACGGCGGGCTGATCTCGACGGTCGTGCTGATCGTGTTCTCCCCCGCCGTCTCCGGCGCGAAGACCGCGATGCTGCCGGACGTCGACTTCGCGTGGTTCCCGCTGGCCAATCCCGGCATCGTGAGCATCCCGCTGGCGTTCGTACTCGGCATCGTCGGCACGCTGACCTCGCCCGACCGCGGCGACCCGGAGGTCAACACCGAGTTCGAGGTGCGCTCGCTGACCGGGGTGGGCGCGGAGAAGGCCGTCGTGCACTGATGCCGCGAAACTGAAAATGCGCAGGGAAAGTGCGAGTGGAGTCCTGCCGGAATGCCATTTCGCGGAATAACACGAGCGGTGGCCTGGCTGATGTTCGACGTGCCCACCCGATTCGCCTTCGCACTGATGGCCTACGCGTTCGCCGCGGTCATGGTCGGCACGACGCTGCCGACGCCGATGTATTCGCTGTACGCACAGGAAATGCACTTCGGGGTGCTCACGACGACGGTCATCTACGCGACCTACGCGGCGGGGGTGCTGTTCGCGCTGCTGTTCGGCCGCTGGTCCGACGCGATCGGCCGGCGTCCGGTCCTGCTCGCGGGCCTGACCTTCGCGATCGCCAGCGCCGCGGTCTTCCTCGTCGCCGAAACCGTGCCCGCCCTGCTGGCCGGCAGGCTGCTGTCCGGACTGTCGGCCGGGCTGTTCGCCGGCACCGCGACCGCGGCCATCATCGAGGCGGCCCCGACGGCCTGGCGCACCCGCGCGGCCGCCGTCGCGACCGTCGCTAACATCGGCGGCCTGGGCACCGGCCCGATCCTGGCCGGCCTGCTGGTCGAGTACGCCCCCGAACCGCTGCACCTCAGCTTCGTCGTGCACATCGTGCTCGCCGCGCTGGCGGTCGTCGCGGTGCTGGGCGTGCCCGAAACCTCACCGCGCACCGGCACGACCGGCCTGCAGCGGCTGTCGGTGCCCGCCGAGGTGCGCGCGATATTCGTCATCGCGTCGCTCGCGGCGTTCGCCGGGTTCGCGGTGATGGGACTGTTCACCGCCGTCGCCCCGTCCTTTCTGGCCGACGTGGTCGGCATCGGCGACCACGCGGTCGCCGGGCTGATCTGCGGCTCGATCTTCCTGGCCTCGGCGGCGGCCCAGATCGCCGCCAACCGCATCCCGCCGCAGCGCGCCGTCGCGCTCGGCTGTGCGATCCTGGTCGTCGGCATGCTCATATTGACTGCGGCCCTGCAGTTTTCGTCACTGGTCGGGTTGATCGCGGCGTCACTGGTGTCCGGCGCCGGCCAGGGCGTCAGCTTCAGCCGCGGCCTGGCGGCCGTCGCCGAACGCACACCCGCCGACCGCCGCGCCGAGGTCAGCTCGACCTACTTCGTAGTCGCCTACGTCGCGATCTCACTTCCGGTCGTCAGCGCGGGGCTGGCCGCCGGCCACTGGGGTCTGCGCACCGCGGGGGTGAGCTTCGCGGCCGCGGTGGCGGTGCTGGCGGCCGTCTGCCTGGCCGCGATCCTGGTCGAGGAGCGCCGTGCGGTGAGTGCTTCTACTCAGGCCTGATCACCGCACGGCGCGCACAATCTCAGCCATGCCGCTGTTCTTGACCCCGGCCGAGGTCGAGGCCGCCACCCCGGCCACCCGCGACCGTGCCATCGACGTCATCCGGATCGTCTCGCTGCTCGGCGTCGTGGTCGGCCACACCGTCATGGCCACCAGCGAGATCCGCGACGACGTGTTCATCTGGGACAACCTGCTCACCGCCTCGCCGGTGTTCCAGGCGCTGACCTGGGTCTTCCAGATCATGCCGCTGTTCTTCTTCGCCGGCGTCGCGGCGTCGGTGCTGACCTGGACGCCGGGCGCCAGCTGGGGCAACTGGCTGCTACGACGCTGCACCAGGCTCTACCGCCCGGTCTTCTACTACCTCGCGTTCTGGGCGGTCGCGCTGGCCGCGGCCCGGCACGCGCTGCCCGAACACGTCTACGAACCGATCGCCGGCGTCTCGATACAACTCCTCTGGTTCCTGGGCGCCTACGTACTGGTGCTGGCCGCGGTCCCGCTGCTGGCCCGCATCACGACGACCCGACGACTCGCCGCCGCCGTCGCGCTCACCTACGCCGCGGTCGCGGCCGTCGACCAGATCCGCATGCACGTGGGTCCGACGTTCGGCTATCTGAACATGGCGGTCTGGCTGCTCCCGGGCATGCTCGCGGTCGCCTACCGGCGCGACCTGCTCGACCGGCGCGCCGCGCTGACGCTGGCCGCCGCAATGCTGGCCGTCAACGTCGCGCTGGTCCGTTACGGCCCCTACGAGCTCAGCCTCGTCGGCATCGAGACCCAGCGGTTGAAGAACATGACGCCGCCGACCCTGCTGCTGGCGGGTCACGCGATCATGATGTGCGCGTTGATGATCGCGCTCGCATCGGTCATCGCGCGGTGGGCGCACCGACCCCGGGTGTGGCAGCTGGTGGCCATCGGCAACACCGGCGCGATGACGCTGTACCTGTGGCACATCCCGCCGCTGCTGGCGATGCACCTGACCTTCGACTACCTGGGACACCCGCGGTTCGACCCGAACACACCGGGCTTTCTCGCGCTGTCGGTGGCCCAGCTGGCGATCATGGCCGCGGTGGTCGCGGTGCTGTTCGTCGCGCTGCGCCCGCTGGAGAACCGGCCGCTGCCGTGCTGGGACGGCGGATTCGTCGCGGCGCCGGGGATGCGCAGCGCGACAGTGGGCACGCTGCTCTGCGTAGCCGGCGCCGCGACTCTGGCGTCGGTGGGCTGGGGTCTGAAGGATCAGGGCCTGCTGTGCGTCGCGGTCACGCTCGCCGCGCTGGCCACGGCCCGCCGGCTGGCTAGCCGCTCTTGCGCCGGAACTCCCGCCGATGCTCGACCGGCCCGTGCGCCTTCGGCTGCTTAGCACCGCCGTCGCGGTGCTCGGCGCCGCCGCCGGCCTTGGCCTTCTTCCGCTCCAGCGCTTCCCGGAACTTGCGTTTGACGTCGTCTTCCGGTGCATCGGCCATATCGGCAGCGTAGCGCGCGGGGGCCGTCCCGTCGCCCGCTTTACCGTCTGCCCGGCGGCATCCCGTACACGTGCGAGATCGGCAGCGTCAGCAGCACGCGGCGCTCGTCGACCATCGCCCGGCGGTAGTCGTCCCAGTCGGGGTGCTCACCGGCGATGTTGCGGTACAACGCAATCAACCCCTCGACGGTGTCGTCGTCGGGGGCCGACGCCGGCGGCGTCAGCACGGCCTCGCCCTCGGCCACCGCGTAGGCCCAGCCGTCGTCGGAGCTGACATGCAGCGAGGCCCGCGGGTCGCGGCGCAGGTTGCGGGTCTTGGCCCGCGGCTCGGCCACCGACACCTGGATGGTCAGGTGCCGCGGGTCGAAGTGGTACGACACGTTCGACAGCTGGGGCCGGCCGTCGCGCTTGATCGTGGCCAGCACCCCCAGGCTGTTCCCTCCGATCAGCGCCAGCAGCTTGTCATCGAACACGTCGCGGCTCATACCCAGAGCCTACGGCGCTACGTCCGCAGCGCACAGAGCCAATCGCACCACTCGTCGATGCCCTGTCCGGTGCGCGCACTCGTCTCGATCGTGGTGACACCGGGATTCACGTTGCGCAGGTTGCGGTAGAAGGTCTTTAGGTCATAGTCAAGGTGCGGGATCAGATCGACCTTGTTGACGAGGACGAGTTGCGCCGACCGGAACATCACCGGGTACTTCAGCGGCTTCTCCTCGCCCTCGGTCACCGAGTACACCATCGCCGAGGCGTGCGCTCCCACGTCGAACTCCGCCGGGCACACCAGGTTGCCCACGTTCTCGATGATGACCAGATCCAGCTCGCCGAGCGGGAGCCGGGGCAGCGCGGACCGCACCATCGGCGCATCCAGATGGCATTCGCCGCCAAATCCGTTGGAAGTGTTGATCAATGAGATCGCGGCGCCGAATCCGCTGAGCCGGTCGGCGTCGATGCTGGTTTCGATGTCGCCCTCGATGACCCCGATCCGCAACCGCCCCTGCAGGCGGCGCAGCGTCTCGGCGAGGATGGTCGTCTTGCCGGCCCCCGGCGAGGACATCATGTTCACCGCGGTGACCTCGGCGGCGTCGAAGTCGTGACGGTTGGCGGCCGCGGTGTGATCGTTCTCCTCAAAGATGCGCTCAAGCACCACAACGCGTTCCGATCCGGTCGCGTAGCCGGAGTGGTCGCCGTGGTCGTTGGCATGGGAGTGATCGTGGGAGTGGTCGTACGGATGGTCATGCGAGTGGTCGTGCGCGTCACCGTCGTGCCGGTGGAACCTGCCCATCGCTAAACCTCCGCCAAATCCAGTGTGGTGATCAGGAATTCGTCGCCTTGCACGAGATCGACTGTCTGGCCGACGCAGTCCGGACAGACGAGCACGGGCGCGTCGAGGGTGCGCTCGGTGCCGCATCCGCGGCACTTGATCTTCGCCGGGATCTGCTCGATACGCAGCTCGGTGTCGGCCAACTCGGAGCTCTCGGTGACCAGCGACCAGCAGTAGCTCAGGGTGTCGGGAACGATCTGGCGCATCGCGCCGATCCGCACGTGCACGGCGCGCACCGGTCGGCCCGCCGCGTGTTTGCGCACGATGCCGACCATCGAACTGCAGATCGAAAGCTCGTGCACCGTGGTCCTCCTCGACTCAGCCGACCATACTCGGTCTTCAGCTCCGCAGCGTCTCCGACGGGGTTGTCCCCCACCGCTTGCGGTATTCCGACGCGAAGCTGCCGAGGTGGTGGAAGCCCCACCGGTGCGCCACCTCGGTCACCGTCACCCCGTCGCTGGGCAGGGCGTCGGAGAGTTCCTCGTGCACCCGTTCGAGCCGACGGTCGCGCACGTAGGTCATCGGCGACACCCCCAGCTCCTCACGGAACGCCTGCTGAATCGACCGCACGCTCATGTGCACGTTGCGCGCGATGGACTCCATCGTGATCGGCTCGCCGAGGTTGCGGTCGATGTAGTCGATGGCCGCCTGCACCACCGGGCGCACGGACTTCTCGGCCGGGCGGACGAACTCGTCGTGGTAGGTCGATGGCTGGGTCAGCAGCAGGCTGTTCATCAACAGCTCCTCCAGTCCGCTGATGCCGTAGCCGCCCTGTAGCAGCGACCCCTCGTGGTACACCTCGGTGTGCACCAGCTGCACCGCGGCGTGCCACCGCACCGCCACGTCGGTGGTCAGGTCGAACTCCGGGGCGAACCTCAGCGGCTTGGTGAGCTTGCGCCCGCGCATCCGAACCAGGTACTCCAGCAGCGCCGGCTCCTCGATGCGGAACAGCAGCTGCGGCGAGTCGTCGTCGAGGTGCATCACCAGCGCATTGCCCGGGCTGGTGACCAGCGCCCGGATCGTGTTGGCCTCGAACTCGTGGTCGTTGTGCCTGCACAGCGCCCGCCCGTTCATCGGCATGAAGACGCCGAAAAAGCTGCCCATCGCCGGAAACTCGAGCGTGGCCGCGACGTGCAGGTCGAGGTAGAGCATGCTGATGTTGCGCATGCGCACCCCGTTCATGGTCGCCGCGAACCCAGACTCGTTGCCGGCCAAGCTCACTCGCGCCGGCGCGAGCGCCTGACCGATCAGCATCGACGCCTCGCGCAGGTCCTCGGTGTAGAAGATCTCCCGGTCGGCCAGCGCCGGCGGCACCCCGCGCGAGCGGATCTTGCGGCGCACCGGCTGGCCGGTCCTGCGGGTGTCGATGAAGCCGAGTCTCGCCAGTCGAGACATCACTCCACCAGGCACGTTGCCATTCGTTTCGTGGATACCTCGGTCCAGGGCATTCAAGTCTCCAGCGCAATTCTCACGCATTCGCGCGCATACTTCTGCGCAATTCTGACAATAGTTGCGCGATTGCGATAGGCCCGACCGTCCCAGATGGCTACCGTGTGGGCACACCGACACAGACGACGGCGTCAGGAGGGCTCGGGTGACTCAGGCATCGCTCATCGCAGACTCCGAGAACGGACAGGCGGTCGACACCCCGCGTGACGCCCTGATCCGCCGCCTCGAGGACCCGCAGACCGCCGCGTCGATGGCCCAGATCCTCGACCACCTCGACCTGATCGCCACGCTGATCGACGGCCTGGACGGGTTCATCCGCCGCGCCGACGTGATCAGCGAATCGGTGACCGCAGGCGTGGCCGACATCAGGCAGCTGGCGACCGCCGGCGACCACGAACGCCCCTGGGCCTCGGTGGATGTCGGCGCCCTCACGGACACCCTGGCGCGGCTGTCCACCGCGGCCGCCAACGCGGCGCCGGCCTTGGAGCGGCTGTTGAACTCGCCGCTGACCGATGTCCGCACCGCCGACACCATCGCCGACCTCGGCGAGGCGTTGCTCGAGGGCAAACAGGCCGCCGACGCCGACCACAGCAAGCGCAAGGGCCTTTTTGCCCTCCTACGCGCCACCAAGGACCCTGACGTGGCCCGGGGTCTGGGCTTGATGATTCACATCGCCAGGGCCGTCGGCCGCAGGGTGGGCCAGAGCCCGCAGACCCCGCAGACCTTGAGGAAGGAGTAGGCGCCCCGACGTAGACCAGTCCGGCCGGCCGTCTGACCGACCTTACCCCCAAGACAACCCACTCAGCAGCCCATGTCCTGCCGAAGCGCAGGCATTGAGAGGAGTGTTTTTCATGGCGTCCGTGCTCTGGTTTCAGGGAGGCGCGTGTAGCGGCAACACGATGTCGTTCCTCAACGCCGAGGAACCCAACGTCGTCGACCTGATCGTCGACTTCGGTCTGGAGGTGCTCTGGCACCCGTCGCTGGGTCTGGAACTCGGCGACAACGCGCAGAAGGTGTTCTGGGACTGCGTCCGCGGCGACCGGCCGCTGGACATCTTCGTGTTCGAGGGCACCGTCATCGAGGCGCCCAACGGCACCGGTCGGATGGACATGTTCGCCGGCCGACCGATGAAGGACTGGGTCACCGACCTGTGCAACGCCGCGCAGATCGTCGTCGCGATCGGCGACTGCGCCTGCTGGGGCGGCATTCCGGCCACCGAGCCCAACCCGTCGCAGTCCACCGGTCTGCAGTTCCACAAGCGCAAGAAGGGCGGCTTCCTGGGCCCGGACTTCAAGTCCAAGATGGGCCTGCCGGTGATCAACGTGCCGGGCTGCCCGGCTCACCCGGACTGGATCACCCAGATCATCGTCGCCCTGGCCACCGGCCGCGCCGGCGACATCACGCTCGACGAACTGCACCGCCCCGAAACGTTCTTCAAGACGTTCACCCAGACCGGCTGCACCCGGGTGCAGTTCTTCGAGTACAAGCAGCCCACCATGAACTTCGGTGAGGGCACCCGAACCGGTTGCCTGTTCTACGAATTCGGCTGCCGCGGCCCGATGACGCACTCGCCGTGCAACCGGATCCTGTGGAACCGGCAGTCGTCGAAGACCCGCGCCGGCATGCCCTGCCTGGGTTGTACCGAGCCGGAGTTCCCGCACTTCGACCTCGCCCCGGGCACGGTGTTCAAGACGCAGAAGGTCAGCGGAACGATCCCCAAGGAAGTCCCCGAGGGAAGCGACCATCTCACCTACATGGCGCACGCGGCCGCGGCGAGAATCGCTGCACCGCAATGGGCCAAAGAGGACATGTTCGTCGTCTAGCCACTTCCTTCGCCAACCCTCAGCCCACCTGCGAAAGGACCTTCATGACCACGATGGACTTGTTCGTCAGCCCCCTCGGGCGCGTCGAGGGCGACCTCGACGTGCGGGTGACGATCGACGACGGCGTCGTCACCTCGGCGTGGACCGAGGCCGCGATGTTCCGCGGCTTCGAAATCATCCTGCAGGGCAAGGACCCTCAGGCCGGCCTGGTGGTGACGCCGCGCATCTGCGGTATCTGCGGCGGCAGCCACCTCTACAAGTCTGCCTACGCGCTCGACACCGCGTGGCGCACCCACATGCCGCCGAACGCCACCCTGGTGCGCAACATCTGCCAGGCGTGCGAGACGCTGCAGTCGATTCCGCGCTACTTCTACGCACTCTTCGCCATCGACCTGACGAACAAGAACTACGCGAAGTCGCCGCTGTACGACGAGGCGGTCCGCCGGTTCGCGCCGTACGTCGGCACCAGCTACCAGAAGGGTGTGGTGCTGTCCAACAAGCCCGTTGAGGTGTACGCCATCTTCGGCGGGCAGTGGCCGCATTCCAGCTTCATGGTGCCCGGCGGCGTGATGTGCGCCCCGACGCTGTCGGACGTCACGCGTTCGATCGCGATCCTGGAGCACTGGAAGGACGAGTGGCTCGAAAAGCAGTGGCTGGGTTGCTCGATCGACCGCTGGCTGGAGAACAAGACCTGGGACGACGTGTTGGCCTGGGTCGACGAGAACGAGGCGCAGCACAACAGCGACTGCGGCTTCTTCATCCGCTACGCGCTCGACATCGGCCTGGACAAGTACGGCCAGGGCGTCGGCAACTACCTGTCCACCGGCACCTACTTCGAGCCGTCGCTGTATGAGAACCCGACCATCGAAGGCCGCAACGAGGCACTGATCGGCCGCGGCGGAATCTTCGCCGACGGCAAGTGGTTCGAGTTCGATCAGGCCCGGGTCCGCGAGGACGTCACGCACTCGTTCTACCAGGGCACCGGCGCGCTGCATCCGTTCGACGGCGAGACCATCCCGATCGATCCGGAGGAAGGCCGCAAGCAGGGCAAGTACAGCTGGGCCAAGTCGCCGCGCTACGACGTGCCCGGCCTCGGCCACGTACCGCTGGAGACCGGGCCGCTGGCCCGCCGGATGGCCGCGGGCGGTCCGAACGCCGCCAGCCACCAGGACAGCGACCCGCTGTTCGTCGACATCTACAACAAGATCGGCCCGAGCGTGCTGGTCCGCCAGCTGGCCCGCATGCACGAGGGACCGAAGTATTACAAGTGGGTGTTGGACTGGCTGGACCGGCTCGACCTGAAGGAGAGCTTCTACAGCAAGCCGATCGAACACGCCGAGGGACGCGGGTTCGGTTCCACCGAGGCGGCCCGCGGCGCGCTGTCGGACTGGATCGTCATCGAAGACAGCAAGATCAAGAACTATCAGGTCATCACCCCGACCGCGTGGAACATCGGGCCGCGCGACGGCGCCGACGTGCTCGGCCCGATCGAGAAGGCCCTGGTCGGTTCGCCGATCGTCGATCCCGAGGATCCGGTGGAACTCGGACACGTCGCCCGCAGCTTCGACTCGTGTCTGGTGTGTACCGTGCACGCCTATGACGGAAAGACCGGTCGGGAGCTGTCGCAGTTTGTGATCAACGAAATGGTGTGATTCCGACGACCACCAACGACGCGACACACCCCGGGGGCATCGAAGCGGCACTCGATCCCCCGGGGTGTGCGCTGCTGATCGTCGGTTGCGGCAACCTGTTGCGCGGCGACGACGGCGTCGGGCCGATCCTGGTGCGCCACCTGTGGGAGCGGGGCATGCCCGAGGCCGTGCGACTGGCCGACGGCGGCACCGCCGGCATGGACGTCGCGTTCAAGATGCGCGGGGCCGAGCGGGTGGTGATCATCGATGCCTCCACCACCGGCGCCGCACCGGGCACCATCTACCGGGTGCCCGGTGCGGAGCTGGCCGATCTGCCGCCGCTGCAGGGCCTGCACTCGCACTCGTTCCGGTGGGATCACGCGATAGCGTTCGCGCGCTGGGCGCTGGGCGACGAATGCCCCACCGACATCACGGTGTTCCTCATCGAGGCAGCCGACATGACGCTGGGCGCCGATCTGTCACCAGCGGTCGCCACCGCGATGGAGAAGGTGATCGACATGATCGAGGCCGACTTCGTCGGACCGCTGCGTCCCGAGCCTCCCACCGACCCCGACGATCTCATGGTGCAGTTCACCGACGACGGGTATCTGCGCCTGTCGGCGGCGCTGGCGGTGGCGCGCTTCCCCGCCGACGTCGCCGTCGCCAGCCGCCGCGACGGCGAACTGTGGCTGCTGCCGCTGCAGGGGCCGCGCAACGGCGGATTGCTGCTCAAGCAGCGCAACCCGGCCGGTGATCGGGCGGTGCTGATCCGCGAGGTGCTCAACGACGACATTCCCACCGGTGCACGGCCCGCGATGTGGGACGCCGATCACGGCGCACTGCGAATCCCGTTGGAGCAGAAGTGACGATCGTGGCCGAAGAACCGCAGACCAGCCCCGACAACGCGCTCAGCGTGGACACCGTCGTGGTAGCGGAACGCGGCCAGTGGGCGGTCGACATCGTCGTCGTGTTCCCCGACGGCGTCGTCCGCAAGCGCATCGAGACCTACCGCACCAAGGCCCTTGCCGAGATATCGGCCAAGTTGATCAAGCGGGCCGCCGAACGAGACATCAGAGGACCGCTCAATGGCTGAAGCCCTGGAGATCACCACGCCCGCCGGCTACGAGGCCGACGCCAAACGCCCACAGCCGCTGGGCATCTTCGGGTTGCCGCTGGGGTACCTGCTGATCCCCGCCGGCCCCGACACCGATGAGGCGCGCACCGCGCTACTGGACGGCCGACTGCCCGACGTTTGGCCTGCCGCCCTGCGCGCCCACGAACTGGCCGCGGCCGGTGAGCGCGAGGCGGCCCTGGCCCACCTGGCGGCCGGCACGGACCCGGTGGACGCCTACAACCGCTTCGTCCTCGATCCGGACAACGCCGACCCAGACGAATTACGCTCCCGGCTCGGGGATTTCGGGGTGTTGGTAGACGTGGTGCTGTTCGCCCTCGGCCGTACCGACACGGCGCCATCGGCCGATGGCCTCGACGGCGAACTCGCCGCGGTGACACTCTCCGCGCAGGCCAGCGCGGCGCTGGCCGAGGGCGATCACGAGACCGCGATCGCGCTGCTGGACCGAGCGGCCGCAGCGGCCGCCCCGGTGTCCAAGCCGATGGCGGGCACCCTGCTCGCCGGCGCGGCCGAGATCAGCCGCAACACCGGCGGCGCCGACTGCGCGCCGCGGTTGCAGAACGCGCTGGCCGCACTTGACGGCGCTGACGGCCTGCGGGTCAGCCGCGCCGAGGTGCACCTGTGCCTGGCGGGGGTGCTGCACGAACAGGCCGACGAACAACCGCACCTGCTGAACGCGGCAGTGCCCCACTACCATTCGGCGCTGCAGCTGATCAAGCGGGAGGACGCCCCCGAGCTGTGGGCGGCCGCGCACGCGGGGCTCGCCACCGCGTACCTGACCATGCCGATGGTGGAGGCCTCCAGCCAGTTGCGACTCGGGGTCGCGGCGCAGTCGTTACGCTCGGCGCTCACGGTCTACGGCCGCGAGACCCACCCGCAGGAATGGGCCAGCGTGCAACTGAACCTGGCCAACTCGCTGGTGTACAGCCCGTCGCGGCACCGTCGCGAGAATCTCGTCGAGGCGGTCGAGATCTACGAAGCGGTGCTGCAGACCCGCGACCGCACCACCGATCCGCTGGGACGCGCCCGCGTGCTGGCCAACCAGGGCAACGTGCTGGCTCACCTCGGGGTCTTCGATGACGCCAAGGCCAAGCTCTACGAGGCGCGGTATTTGTTCGAGGAGCTCGGCGACCACGACTCGGTGCGCGCCGTGCGTGGCGTGCTCGACGAAATCGCCCGCCAGCGAGTGCTTTCCATTACCGACGACGCAGGAGGCAGCGATGTCGACAGCAGTGTCTGAGGCCGTCACCAGCCCGTCGTTCGAAGAACTCGCCCAGCGCGTCGACAAAGCGGTCGCCGCGCTGGCGGACCTGGACCCCAAGTCACGGGAGATCGCCGAGGAGCTCAAGGACGCGATCGAGACCATCCATCGCGAGGCCCTGGTGACGATCGTGCGCCGGATGCGCGCCGACGACGCCGCCCGGCCGGTGCTGTTCGACCTCGTCGACGATCCGGTGGTGCACCTGCTGCTGTCGCTGCACGGCATCATCCGGCCCGATCCGATGACCCAGGCGACCAGGGCGCTGCAGGAGGTGCGGCCGCAGCTGCACGACCACGGCGGTGACGTCACGCTGGTCCGGATCGAGGCCGGCACCGCCTATGTGCGTCTGCACGGGACCTGCAACGGGTGCTCGATGTCGTCGGTGACGCTGCAAAACCTGGTGGAAACGGCGTTGGTGGACAAGGTCACCGGGGTCACCGCCGTCGAGGTGCTGCCCACCGAACCCGAACCTGCACTGATCGCACCGGAGTCGCTGTTCGCACCCCGGCTGCGCGACCAGGACGGCTGGGTCCGCACCTGCCGCGCCACCGAGGTGCCTGCGGGCGGGCTGATCACCCGGTCCGTCCCCGCACCGGTCGGCGAACCGGGAAGAGAGCTCGGTGTGCTGGTCGTCAACGTCGCCGACCGGCTCACCGCCTACGTCAACCAATGCGCCCACGAGGGTCTGCCGCTGGACGCCGCGGTGCTCGACACCGCCAGCGGCACGCTCACCTGCCCGTGGCACGGCTTCTGCTTCGACGCCAGCAACGGGGAGTGCCTCAGCGCGCCCGGCGCACAACTGGAACAGCTGCCGCTGCGGGTCGAGGGCGACGAGATCTGGGTGCGGGTCGGGCAGTGACCGTCAAACCCGGGACCACCCCCCGCACCGTGCGCATCGGCCTCGCGCCCGCGGCGCCGCCCACCGCCCCGCTCACCGACGTCAGCGGCGGCTGGGTACCCGAGACCTGGCTGGGTGCGCCGGCTCCGGGCGGGTTGGCGCTGCCGTCGGCGACACCGACCCGCGCCTGGATGTACTCGCCGCGCGGCGTCTTCTTCGACGACCGGCATGTGGTGGTCGCCGACTCCGGCAACCACCGCGTGCTGATCTGGCACGGCCAACCCGACCGCGACGGTCAGCTTGCCGACGTGGTGCTCGGCCAGCCCGACGAGGCCACCGAGGGCCACGCCGCGGGCGGGCGCGGGCCCGAGAACGGCATGCATCTGCCCACCGGGGTGTTGATCCACGACGGCACGCTGATCGTCGCCGACGCGTGGCACCATCGCATTCTGGTCTGGCACCGGGTGCCCGAAACCGATTGGTGTCCGCCGGATCTGGTGTTGGGCCAGCCCGATGCCACCGCGGTGGAACCGAACGCCGGTGGCGACTGTTCGGCCGCCACCATGTACTGGCCGTTCGGCGTCGCGGTGATCGGGTCGGTGTTCTGGGTGGCCGACACCGGCAACCGCCGAGTGCTCGGCTGGCGCGGCGGGTTGCCCGATCCCGGACGGCCCGCCGACATCGTGTTGGGTCAAGCCGACGCCGAGAGTCGCGAGGAGAACCGTGGCGAAGCGATCGGCCCGGCAAGCTTCCGGTGGCCGCACGCGCTCACCGGACACGACGAACTGCTGCTGGTGGCCGACGCCGGCGACCATCGCGTGCTCGGCTGGTCGCCGCTGCCCGCCGCGGACGCCCCGGCCCGACACCTGTTGGGGCAGCCGGACTTCGGCACCGCCGCCGAGTGGCCCTACGGCCCGCAGCGCGGCGACCGCTTCCGCTTCCCCTACGGCGTGAGCATGGACCACGCCGGTCGGCTCGCGGTCGCCGACACCGCCAACAACCGGGTGCTGCTGTGGGACGGCGACATGCTCGACGGGCGGGCCGCCGACCACGTGCTGGGCCAGGCGAGCTTCGAAGCCAACGGCGAGAACCGATGGAGCGCCGTCACCCCCGACAGCATGTGCTGGCCGTACGGGTTGTGGCTGCACGGCGACCGGCTGGCGGTGGCCGATTCCGGAAACAACCGCGTGATCATCTGGCGGCGCACATGACCACGGTGGCGATCTCGTCGACCCAGCGGCGGCGGCTCACCGTCACCGGCGTGGTGCAGGGCGTCGGGTTCCGCCCGTTCGTGCATCGGCTGGCCACCGACCTCGGACTGTCCGGCTTCGTCGGCAACGACTCCTCGGCGGGCTTCATCGAGGGGCAGGGCGATCCGGCCGCGCTCGCCGAGTTCGACGCGCGGCTGCGCGCCGAGCCGCCGCCGCTGGCGCGCATCGACACCGTCCGGGCAGACGCGCTGACCCCATTGCCCGACGCCGATTTCCGCATCGTCGCCAGCGACACCAACACCGACGCGCCCACCCCGATCCCGCCGGACATCGCCGTCTGCGACGACTGCGTGACCGAGCTGTTCGACCCGGCCGACCGGCGCTACCGCCATCCGTTCATCACCTGCACCAACTGCGGTCCGCGGTTCACGATCATCCGCGCGCTGCCCTACGACCGGCCCGCCACCACAATGGCCGACTTCGCGATGTGCGAGCGGTGCGCCACCGAATACGCCGATCCGTCCGACCGCCGGTTCCACGCCCAGCCCATCGCCTGCCCGGACTGCGGGCCCTCGCTGTGGTTCACCGCCGGCGGTGAGCGCACCACCGGATCGGACGCCGCGCTCGCGGCGACCCAGCGGGCGCTGGCCGCCGGGCGCATCGTCGCGGTCAAAGGCATCGGCGGCTACCACCTGGCCTGCCCACCGCACGACGCGGCCGCCGTCGCCGAACTGCGGCGGCGAAAGGCCCGCGGCGGCAAGCCGTTCGCCGTCATGGTGCGCGATCTCGACACCGCGGCCCGCTTCGCAGACATCGACGCGGAGGAGGCGGCGGTCCTGACCAGTCCGGCACGCCCGATCGTGTTGCTGCGCAGGCGCGCCGACGCCCCGATCGCACCCGAGGTGGCACCGGGCAATCCGCTGATCGGGCTGATGCTGCCGTACTCCCCGGTGCACCACCTGCTGATGGCGGCGGTGCCCGGCGCCGCCGCGCCGGTGCCGGATGCGCTGGTGCTCACCAGCGCCAACCTCTCCGACGAGCCGATCTGCCATACCGACGCCGATGCCGCGCAGCGGTTGCCCGCGCTCGCCGACGCGATCCTCGACCACGACCGGCCGATCCACGTCCCGTGCGACGACTCCGTCGTGCGGGTGGTCGACGGCCACGAACTTCCGCTGCGCCGCTCGCGCGGGTACGCACCGCTGCCGGTCGACCTGGGCCGCGACGGTCCTCGGGTGCTGGCGGTCGGCGGCGAACTGAAGAACACGTTCTGCCTCACCGACGGTCGGCGCGCGTACATGTCCGCCCACATCGGGGACATGGGGTCGCCCACCACGCTGGCGGCCTTCACCGGTGCGGTGCGCCAGCTGGCGCAGATGCGCGGCGAGGCCACCCGTCTGGCCGCCGACCTGCACCCCGGCTACCTGACCACCGGCTGGGCCGAACGCAACGCCGGAGCGCGCCCGTTGGATTTGGTGCAGCACCACCACGCCCACGTCGTGTCGCTGCTGGCCGAGCACGGCAGGCTGGGCGAGCCGGTGCTGGGCGTGGCCTTCGACGGCACCGGCTACGGCTGCGACGAAACCATCTGGGGCGGCGAGATTCTGCGGCTGGGCGCCGATACCCACCGCTTCCTGCGGGCCGGTCATCTGCGCTGCGTTCCGCTCGCGGGCGGCGATCTAGCGGTGCGTCAGCCGTGGCGGATGGCGCTGGCACACCTGTGGCACGCCGGCATCGAGTGGGATCCCGCGCTGGCTCCGGTTGCGGCCGCCAGCGACGCCGAACTCCGGCTGCTGCGAACCCAATTCGACACCGGCCGCGGGTGCGTACCGACCAGCAGTATGGGCCGCCTGTTCGACGCCGTCGCCGCCCTGCTCGGGGTGCGCCAGCACATCGAGTACGAGGGGCAGGCCGCCATCGAGCTGGAGGTGTTGGCGGCGTCGGGGGGAACGCCACCCGTGCCATTGCGGCTGGCGGTCGGATCCGACGGAATCCTCGACCCCGCCCCGCTTTTCACCGGCCTGGTGGCGGCGCTGCGCGACGGCGCCGCGGCCCCCGACCTGGCGCTGGCGTTCCACCGCGCCGTCGCACGGGCGGTCGCCGAGGTTGTCACACACGTCGCGGGTAGCACCCGCACGGTGGGGCTGACCGGCGGTGTGTTCCAGAACGTGCTGTTGTTGCGCGACTGCCGTGGCCTGCTCGAGCAGGCCGGTTTCGACGTGCTGATCCACCGCACCGTCCCGCCCAACGACGGCGGGCTGGCACTCGGCCAGGCGGCGGTCTCCACCCTCGCGGCGCTGGCACAGGACGCCGGGCCGCACCACCACACCGACGACACCAGAGGGGCGACACCATGTGCCTAGGAATCCCGGGCCGGATCACCGAGATCTGGGACGAACCCACCGGTGGCCGCTTCGCCAAGATCGCCTACGGCGACGAGGTCAAGACCTGCTGCCTGGCGTACCTGCCCGACCTGACGGTCGGCGACTACACCATCGTGCACGCCGGGTTCGCGCTCACCCGCCTCGATGAGGAGACCGCCATGACCACCCTCGAGACGATGCGCCAGTACGGGGTGTTCGGCGATCCGAGGGCCGCATCATGACCGCCACGACACCGCTGCCCGCCCAGCCGGAGCTGACCGCAGAGCTGGCCGCCGATCTAGCGGGTGCGAGCCTGGCGCTGGCGCAACGATTTTCGGCGGGCGCCACGATGTGGTGCCTGGCACCGGCGTTCACACCGCACGCCCAGCACATTGCGGTCGAGTTCGTCCACCCGGTCGTGGTCGGCAAACGCGCGCTGCCGGCGGTGGCGCTGACCGGGCCGGACCTGGTCGACCAGGTGCGGATGTCGGCGCGCTCCGGCGACATCGTGATCGCGGTGGCCAGGGCGGACGACCCGGACGTCGGCGCGGTGATGCGGCGGGCCCCGGCGTGGGGTGTCACCAGCATCTGGATCGGCAACGGCCCGCGCCCCGCACCCGGCGCCGCCGACCACGTGCTGTGGGTGGACGATCCCGACCCGCGCATGCCCGCGACCGGACACTTCGTGCTGCTGTATCACCTGCTGTGGGAGTTGACACACGTGTGCTTCGAGCACCCGGGACTGCTGACCGCACCGTCGGAGTGCACCGACGAGGTCTGCATCACCTGCAGCGACGAGGGCAGGCTCGCCGAGGTGCTCACCGTCGCCGACGGATCGGCGGTGGTGCGCACCGCGCGCGGCACCGAGACCGTCGACACCCTGATGACCGGTGACGTCGCCGACGGCGACCTGGTCCTGGTGCACGCGGGCATGGCGATCGGCAGGGTTCCCGACGAATTCGACGAGGGAACGGAGGGCCCGCGATGAGCACCGACTTCCTCTACCCGTTCATCGACGCCACCGAATCCGATCCGGCCGCCCTGCTCGCCGACCTGGCGGCCTCGGCGCAGTCCAAGGCCGCCGAGAGCGTCGCGCTGCGCGAGGCCAGCCTGAAAGAGGCAGCGCCGCTGATTCATTCGGCCGCCGCGGAGATGGCGCGCCGGTTCGCCGCGGGCGGTCGACTGTTCTGCTTCGGCAATGGCGGCAGTTCGACCGACGCGGCCAACCTGGTCGAGCTGTTCGCGCGGCCGCCGGCCGGACGCCGGTTGCCCGCCTGGTCGCTGACGGCCGACCAGGCGGTGCTCACCGCGCTCGGCAACGACGTCGGATTCGACCTGGTCTTCGCGCGCCAGCTGATCGCCCGCGCCCAGTCGGGTGACATCGCCATCGCGATGTCGACGAGCGGAAACTCCCCCGATCTGGTGGCCGGGCTGCGGGAGGCCCGCCAACGCGGGCTCTACACCATCGGGTTCGCCGGTTATGACGGCGGCGCGTTCGCCGAGAGTCCCGACGTCGACACATGCCTGGTGGTCCGCTCGCAGAGCGTGCACCGCATCCAGGAGTCCCAGGCCCTGCTGGGCTACCAGCTGTGGGCCACCGTCCAAGCACACGAGGCGCTCCAATGAAACAGCAAGTCAGCGAATATCTTTCGACTGGACCGTCGTGCCGCGAGGGCGAGGTCATCGAGCGCATCGAGTCGTTCCGCGCCCGGCGGCCGCGGCTGCGCGACACCGTCGTGACGCTGGCCCACGGCGCGGGCGGCAAGGCCTCGGCCGCACTGGTGGACGCGGTGTTCGTGGAGGCGTTCCGCAACGAGCACCTGGAGAACCTCGGCGACGGCGCGGTGTTGCCGCTGCCCGGTGGGCAGCGGCTGGTGGTCTCCACCGATTCGTTTGTGGTGCAACCGCTGCGGTTCCCGGGCGGATCGATCGGACACCTCGCCGTGCACGGCACCGTCAACGACCTGGCGATGGCCGGGGCGGTGCCGTCGTGGCTCACCGCGGCGTTCGTGCTCGAAGAGGGCTTTTCGATCGACGAGTTGAAGGACATCGTCGCCGACATGGCCGGCGCGGCCGAGGCGGCCGGCGTCGAGATCGTCGCCGGCGACACCAAGGTCGTGCCCAAGGGCGCCGCCGACGGACTGTTCATCACCACCACCGGCGTCGGCGTGGTGCCCGCCGACCGCGACCTGTCCGCACAGAGGGTGCGGCCCGGCGATCGGGTGCTGCTGTCGGGCACCATCGGCGACCACGGCATGGCGGTGATGCTGGCCCGCGGCGACTTGGCCATCGAGGCCGACATCCGTTCCGACACCGCCGCGGTCAGCGAGATGGTCGAGCGCCTGCACGCCGCGGCGCCGTCCGTGCGCTGGCTGCGCGACCCGACCCGCGGCGGCGTCGGCACCGTGTGCAACGAACTGGCGCGGGCCAGCGGGCTGGCCGTGGTGCTCGACGAGGGCACGCTGCCGGTGCGCCCCGATGTCGGCGGCGCCTGCGAGATGTTGGGCATCGACCCGCTGTACGTCGCCAACGAGGGCAAGTTCCTTGCCGTCGTCGCCCCCGAGGAGACCGACAGCGCGCTGTCGGCCATCCGCTCGCACCCGTTGGGCACCGAGGCTGCCGTGGTCGGCGAGATCGCCGAAGACCCCTCGGCCACCGTCGTGGTGCGCACCCCGTTCGGCGGGACCCGCATCGTCGACATGCTCGTCGGTGACCCCTTGCCCCGGATCTGCTGAAAGGACCGCTCGTATGTGTCTGGGAATCCCCGGCCGGATCGTCGAGATCACCGACGCCGCGAACTGTTTGGCCAAGGTCGACGTCAACGGCGTGCGGCGGGTGATCAGCGTTCGCCTGCTGGAGAACGACATGCCGCAGCCCGATGACTGGGTGCTGGTTCACGTCGGCTTCGCGATGGCCAAGATCGACGAGACCGAGGCGCTGCTCACCCTGGCGGCAGTGCAGAAGATGGGTGCCGAATACACCGACGAGATCCGCGCCTTCGATTCGTCGGCGATCATCTAGGAGATCAGAATGCGCTTCGTAGACGAGTTCCGTGACCCGGCCGCCGCCCGTAAGCTGTTGTCCGCCATTGCCTCCCTGGCCCGAGAGGTCGATCCGAACACCCACTTCAAGTTCATGGAGGTGTGCGGCGGGCACACCCACACCATCTATCGGCACGGCATCGAGCACCTGCTGCCCGACAACGTCGAACTGGTGCACGGGCCGGGGTGCCCGGTGTGCGTGATCCCGATGGGCCGCGTCGACGACGCGATCTGGCTGGCGGGCCAGGACGACGTGATCTTCACCTGCTTCGGCGACATGATGCGGGTGCCCGGTTCGAACGGTTCGCTGCTGGACGCCAAGGCCAACGGCGCCGACGTCCGGTTCGTCTACTCGCCGCTGGACGCCCTGAAGATCGCCGTCGACAACCCGGACAAGCAGGTGGTGTTCTTCGGCATCGGGTTCGAGACCACCGCCCCGTCCACGGCGGTGACGCTGGTGCGGGCCAAGGACATGGGACTGACGAACTTCAGCGTGTTCTGCAACCACGTCACGATCGTGCCGCCGATCAAGGCCATCCTGGAGTCGCCCGACCTGCGGCTGTCGGGCTTCCTCGGCCCCGGCCACGTGTCCACCGTCGTCGGCACCCGGCCGTACCGATTCGTGCCCGATGTGTACGGAAAGCCGTTGGTGGTAGCGGGTTTCGAGCCGCTGGACATTCTGGCCGCCGTGGCGATGCTGCTGCGTCAGCTGCGTGACGGGCGCTGCGAGGTCGAGAACCAGTACTCGAGGGTGGTGCGCGACGAGGGCAACCCGGCCGCGCTGCAGCTGCTCAGCCGGGTGTTCGCACTGCGGCCACACTTCGAATGGCGCGGCCTGGGTTTCATCTCGCAGAGCGCGCTGAAGATCAACGACGAGTTCGCCGACTTCGACGCCGAGCAGCGGTACCGCATGCCCGGGGTGCGCATCGCCGATCCGAAGGCCTGCCAGTGCGGCGAGGTGCTCAAGGGTGTGCTCAAGCCGTGGGAGTGCAAGGTGTTCGGCACCGCGTGCACCCCGGAGACGCCGATCGGCACCTGCATGGTGTCGTCGGAGGGCGCCTGCGCGGCGTACTACAACTTCGGCAGGCTGCACCGTGACGCCGCGACGCTGATCGGTTCCGGGGCGCAGACGTGACGACTGCCGAACTCGATACGGGCGCACAGTTGTTCGCGCGGTACGCCTATGCGCCCAACCATCTCGGCTACTGCGGGCCACCGCATCCGGAACTGCTGCTCGAGGGCACCCGCGAGTCGATCGAGTCCGCCGCGCGGCAGTTCACCGGCGCGTGGCCGTACCTGCAGGTGCTGTCGCGGATGACCGGCATCCCCGATCCGCTGGATCGCCGGCTGGTCGAATCGTACTGGCTGGGCGGCGGAGTCGGCGCCCGCCTGGATCCGCGTGACTTCACCACCGAACTGCTGGCGGTGATCGGCCCGCAGGCTGGGCACTACTGGACCCACCTCGGCGCACACCTGGCGGACGAGGCGGCGCCGAACCACTGCTTCCACGTGTTCGGCGTCTACCCGTGGACACGACTGCTCGGCAAGGGCGGACCTGAGCTGGATGCCCAGCCGCTGTCGGTGCTGGACAACTGCCGCATCTCCTGGGGCACAGTGGTCTCCGTCAACGACGACAAGGCCGAGGTGCGCCGCCAGACGTTGCAGTGGGACGGCACGGCGCTGTTTCTCGGCGCACCGGGCATCCGCCCGGCGGAACTGGGCCTGCCCGTCGCCGAGGGGGACCTCGTCGCCGTGCACTGGGACCGGGTGTGCGACCGGCTCACCGCGCAGCAGGCTCGCACGCTCGAGCAGTGCACGTTGCGCCAGCTGCGGGTCACCAACGATCGATTGCGCGCGAGCAAATGAGACCACGGATCATCCAGGCGGACGGGCAGATCGGCTTCTACTGGGTGGACACCGCCGGTGTGCCCACCCGGCTGCCGGACCTGGTCGCCGGCGACGAGGAGCCACACCGGTTGGTGGCCACCCATCTGGCAGCTCTCGACGACGCGCTGATCATCGCGGCGGGGCGGTTCGGCCAGATCCTGGGCGGAGGAACGACTCCGGATGCGCAGCAGCGCGACGACCTCATCACGCTGCACCGCGTCATCGACCACCTGATCACCGACTACGCCACCGCCGCCGAATCGGCGAGGGTGACCCCCGACGTACGTGCCGGCCAGATCATCGGCACCGCGGCGCTGTTCTCGATCCGGGCCCGCCACCCGGTGGGGCTACTCGGGCCCGCACCGTTCGACGGCGAACTCGACGAGCCGCCGCTGGGGGTGGTCAGCGGTTTCGGCGAGATGGTGCTCGTCGACCCGGACACGCCGTGGAAGGGCGGGCGCTGGATTCTGCGCTCCGAGACCGGACACCGGTTCCCGCTCACGCTGTCGACCATGCTGTTCGACAGTTCTGGGGTGAACAAGGACGCCGCCCGCCGCGAGCACCGCGCGGTCATCGAGGGGTGCGTCGCGGGCGCGACGTCCCCAGACGCCGACCCGCTGGCCGTCGCGTGCGCGTTGGACTGGCTGCTCTACGACTGGCTGATGGCCCACCGCGAGGACGACGACAGTGCGGCGATCCAGATTCCCAAGGGCCACGAGTCGGACGCCGCGATGATCGTCGCCGCGGCCGCGGCCTCGGTCACCGCCCGTGCCCGGTTCGACCCCGGGCTGGCCACCCCGGTGCCGTAGCATCGCGTCGTGACCCGATATGCCGCCTTTCTGCGCGGAGTCAACGTCGGCGGCGTGAACCTGAAGATGGCCGAGGTGGCCGAGGCTTTCGAGGCTGCCGGGTTCACCAATGTGCGAACGATCTTGGCCAGCGGCAACGTGCTGTTCGACAGCCGCGCGAAGGTGGACGCGGTGCGCGCGAAGGCCGAGCAGGCGCTGCGCGACCGGTTCGGCTACGACGCCTGGGTGCTGGCCTACGACCTGGAGACCGTACGGGCGATCTCGGCGGCCTACCCGTTTGAGCGCGAGGTCGACGGACACCACTCCTACGTGACGTTCGTGACCGATCCGGAGGTGCTCGACGAGCTGGCAGCGCTGGCCGCCGAAGCCGGACCCGAGGAGAAGATCGCCCGCGGCGACGGCGTCGTCTACTGGCAGGTGCCGCGGCAGTCCACGCTGGAATCGACGATGGGCAAGACCATGGGCAAGAAGCGGTACAAGGCGTCGACCACCACCCGTAACCTGCGCACCGTTGAGAAGACGCTGCGGTAGGTACATTCGGGGCCGTGACTTCCCGCTCGTCCACCAAGATCGACGCCCGGGCGCTGACCGGCGTCTCCGAGACCGCCCTGATGACGCTGTGGGTGCGCGCCACCGAGGCGCGCAGGCCCGATGCGCTGATCGACGACCCGATGGCGATCACGCTGGCCGATGCCATCGACTTCGACTACGCGAAGTTCGGTCCGTCGCGCCGTCAGGACATGGCGGTGCGGTCGATCGCGTTCGACCGGGAGACCCGCCGTTACCTCGGCGACCATCCGAAGGCTACTGTCGTCGCGCTCGCCGAGGGGCTGCAGACCAGCTTCTACCGTCTGGACTCCTCCGGCGTAGGCCACGAATTCCGTTGGCTGACAGTTGATCTGCCACCAATGGTGGATCTGCGCCGCAAACTGCTGCCCGAGTCGGACCGGGTGCGGATGCTGGCCCAGTCCGCGCTGGACTACCGCTGGATGGACCAGGTGGACACCGAGCACGGGGTGTTCATCACCGCGGAGGGGCTGCTGATGTATCTGCAGCCGCACGAGGCCAAGGGACTGATCGCCGAGTGCGCCGCCCGGTTCCCCGGTGGACGGATGATGTTCGACCTGCCGCCGGCGTGGTTCGCCCGGTTGATCAGCAAGGGGGTGCTGCGGCCGTCACTGTCCTACCGCGTGCCGCCGATGCCGTTCAGCATGACCCCCGCGCAGATCGCCGAGCTGGTCAACCAGATTCCCGGCATCCGCGCCGTCCGCGATGTGCCGCTGCCGCCGGGCCGCGGCGCCGTGCTCAACGCCGCGCTGTGGACCCTGCAGCGCATCCGGCTGTTCGACCCGGTGCGGCCAGTCTTCACGCTGCTCGAGTTCGGCTAGCACTCGAACGCGAGCTCGACGTAACGCAGCGCGTCGACCTTGCCCACTCCCAGCGCCCTGGCTGTCTGGACGAAGGTCTGCGCGGCCGCGGCCATGGCGGCGTCGGTGGGGTTCGTCCGCGCCACGAACGTGCCGAACCGGCCGCGGGTCTCGACGACGCCCGCCGCCTCCAGTTCGCGGTAGGCGCGGGCGACGGTGTTGACGGCCAGTTCCAGCTCGGCGGCCAACTGGCGAACCGTCGGCAACCGGGTGCCCGGTGGTAGCCGGCCGTCGCGGGTGCCGTCGATGATCTGCGTCCTGAGCTGGTCGAACAACGGAACCGACGAATTCGAGTCGATGTGCACCCACTCCCCCAACCCGGCCACGTGCTCAGTATCGCCCAGACCAGCTAGTTTGGTCATGTGCAGATAGCGGTCCTGTCCGGTGCGGGCATTTCGGCGGAGAGTGGCGTGCCCACGTTCCGCGACGCCGAGACCGGGCTCTGGGCCAAGGTCGACCCGTACGAGATCTCCAGCGCGGACGGCTGGCGGGCCCACCCCGAGCGGGTGTGGGCGTGGTACCTGTGGCGGCATTACATGATGGGCTCGGTGCAGCCCAACAACGGCCACCGCGCGGTCGCGGCCTGGCAGGACTACGCCGACGTGCACGTCGTCACCCAGAAC
>ENA-UOVV01000823-UOVV01000823.1-compost-metagenome-genome-assembly--contig:-NODE-823-length-30213-cov-13.338683_pt1 | contig 30213 bp, 32 predicted proteins | sample MGYA00238155_ERZ761577 | MGnify/ENA primary metagenome ERZ761577 (study PRJEB28898, sample SAMN06268775) | compost metagenome | isolation source: Emeryville, CA | place: USA:Emeryville, CA | collected... | reverse complement strand
CACACCCTTCACACGGGTGGGGTCGCAGGTTCAATCCCTGCATCGCCCACCATCGGTTTCTTCAGCAAACCCAAGCGGTTGGAGGAACCCGGATCGTTTCCCAGCGTCGTCCCTGGCGGTTGGCAGCCCGGCCTCAGGCGCTCGGCGCCCTCACTTGCCCGATCCTGTCGAACGCCTTGCGGACATAGGCATCGCGGCCATAGACGTCGGCGCTGTAGGCGATCGCGCCGTCCGCATGCGGCCATGCGGTGAAATACACCACATAGACCGGCACTTTCGCAGGCAGGTCGACCTTGCCATTGGCACCCTTCAGGCGCTCGGCAATCTGCGGGCGCGTCCAGCCGAGCAGCGCGGCGGCCATGGCGCGCGGGTCTTCCAGGCGCACGCAGCCGTTGGAATAGGCGCGGCTGTCACGCCCGAACAGCTCCTTTTCGGGCGTGTCGTGCATGTAGATCGCATGCGCGTTCGGGAACATGATCTTCATCTCGCCCAGCGAGTTGCGCGGGCCGGGCGGCTGGCGCACGTCGAACGGGATCTTCGAGCCGTAAGCAGGCCAGTCGATGCTGGCCGATGGAATGCGCCGGCCCTTCGAATCGGTGATCTCGTAGCCGATGCGGTCGAGATAGGCCGGGTCGGAATAGAGCTTCGGCAGGTACTTGTTGACCAGGATCGAGCGCGGAATCCCCCAATAGGGGTGGAACTCGACATATTCGATCTCGTCCTGGAAAAAGAAGGTCTGCGTCGCCTTCTTGCCGACGACCGTCTTCATCGACAGCCGCTCCTCGCCATCCGCGACGTAAGACGCGCGAAACTCCGGCACGTTGATGAGGACATGGCGGGACGCCAGCGTGGAAGGCAGCCAGCGCACCTGCTCCATCGCGACGAGAACCTTCTCGATCCTGTCGGCCCTGGACGTGCCTGCGAAGGCGGCAATGGTGCGCGGGCCGATGACGCCGTCGGGCTTCAGCCCTTTCGCCGCTTGTGCCGCCTTCACGAGCGGCACCAGTTCGGGCGCATAGGCGTGCGAGCCGGCAGCCGAGGCGAGCAGCGGCCCGAACTCGGCCAGGAACGCGCCGTCGCCCTGCCGCTCCATCAGGGTGAGCAGCTTCGGCAACTCGGCGCTGGTGTCGCCCGGCCGGATGACGGCCCTGGCGTCAACGACGATCTCGTTTTCCTGGCTGGCGCGCAGATCGGCAAGCTCCCGCCGCAGCGCCGCGTATTCGGCACCGGCCGGGTGCCAGGCTTCCAGATAGGGGCGGAGGTCGGCATCCGCACCGGCCCTGTCGAGCTGGCGCATCACGGTCGCAAAGTCGAGCGGCTTCGCGGCGAAGTCGTGATAGCCGGACAGACGGTTGGGATCGACGCGCCCGCGCCACGCATCGCTCACATAGCGCAGAACCCGCGCCGACAGGTTCATCTCGAACTGCGCCAGCGCCGCAAGCCTGGCGCGGCCGTCGAGGCCGGCAAGGGCGGGCGCGGACACCCGGTAGTCGTCCGGGTCGAGCCCCTGCGCCGCCGCATCGGAGAGCACCGACATGGCGCTGCGGGCGCGCGTGCCGGGCTCGTCGCCGGCGATCCAGATGAATTTCGGCTCGGCTTCGTAGTAGGCGACGAGGGCGGCAGCGATCTCCTTTTCCGCAAACAGCTCGTAATCGTCGAGCGCCCGCACCGCGCTGGCGAAAATGTCGGCCGGCGCCGCCGCCGGCATGCCTGCGGAGGCGGGAGCGGACGCCGCGTCGATCTGCGAGGCCTGGGGCGCGTCCTCGCCCGATTCGGCGCTGGCCAGCGTGACCGAATGGGTGATCGGATCCGCATCCTCTTCCTCGTGCCCCGCAGCGGCGATCAGCTTGCGGAAGTCGACCCTGACCAGCGCGTCGGCCTTGTAGGCATAGTAGCTGGGCGCCGCGACCTTCGGGACGGGCGGCGGCTCGACCTGCCGCTGCTGCGGCGCCTCCACGCGGTGGCGCGGTCCGCCGAACAGCACGTCGAACAGATTGGCGGCAGCGGCGCCGCCTGCGCCGCACGTCACAAACGCCGCGAGCGCAATGCCTGAAACACCCGCCAGTCGCCTTGCCTCAAATCCCATCGATCACCCTCTTCGCGCCGCCGTGCAGCGCGCCCCCGGCCAGTCCCGAACAGAACGGGCGTAAAGGTTAGACACCAACGGGTTGCGACACAAGGGCAAGACCGCGGAGCGGTGGGCGCACGGCAGACGAGCGCGGCATGCATGTGCCGGCCCCGCAGGGCGCATCCTTGTCTGGACACCGGCGCAGGAGGCGGTAAGAGTGACCGGCCCCAGCACACGGAGACGAACATGCCCCTCAAGAAAGGCTACAAGGCGCTGCTCGAAGAAGCCAATGCCGAGGTCGTGGCCATGTCGCCGCAGGACGCGGCCGGGCTGGTCGACGACGCCGGGACCGTCATCGTCGATCTCCGCGACCCGCGCGAGCTGGAGCGGGACGGCATGATTCCCGGCGCGTTCCACGCCACGCGCGGCATGCTGGAATTCTGGATCGATCCGGAAAGCCCCTATCACAAGCCGGTCTTCGCGAGCGGCAAGACCTTCGTCTTCTATTGCGGCGGCGGCTGGCGCTCCGCGCTGGCCGCCAAGACCGCACAGGACATGGGCCTGGGCCCCGTGAAGCATATCGAGGGCGGCTTCGCGGCCTGGAAGAAGGCCGGCCTGCCGGTCGCGCCCTACGAGCCGAAGCGCAAGGGATAGGCACTTCCGGCGGCAGCCCCGCCTGCCCGCAAGTCCGTCGCAAGGCCCCTGCCCGACACCCTCCCTGCCTTCAAGAGCAGCCGGCGGGCCACGAAACGGCCATCATGGTTAATCGCGTGCGGTGCCGATTAGCCGGCCGTTAACCATGTTCGCGCAAGGTGATGCCGTCTTCGACGGTCCGAGTGTCGTTCATGCGTCCCTTCCGCCTCGCCTTCCTCGCCTGCCTGTCCGCCGTTTCGCTTTCCGCCTGCGCGAGCCGCCCGCCGGAGCAGGTGGCCGCGGCCAAGCTGGCGTTTGCCCCCGAGCAGAAGCCGGCCGTGGCGGCAGACATCATGGCGTTTCCGGGGCCGCGCCGCGGGCTCGCCGGTCGGACGATCCGCGTCACCCGCGAATCCGACATCGTGCTGGCGCGCGGCGAGGTGGTGCTGACCTTCGACGACGGCCCGTTTCCCGGCCGCACCTCCTCCATCCTGAACACGCTCGACGCCCACGGGGTCAAGGCGACCTTCTTCATGGTCGGGGCGATGGCGACCGCCCATCCCGGCCTTGCCCGCGAGGTCGCCGCGCGCGGCCACACGATCGGCACGCACACGCAGGGCCACCCGAACCTCGCGTCGCTTTCGTTCGACGCCGCGATGGCCGAGATCGACAAGGGCCGCAACAGCGTAAAGGCCGCGACCGGCACAACGGCACGGTTCTTCCGCTTCCCGTATCTGGCCAGCACCGCAGCGCTGCGGCGCCAGTTGGCCAGCCAGGGCATCGTCGACGTCGCCCCGACGGTCGATTCGAAGGATTATTTCAGCTCCTCGCCCGAGCAGGTGCGGGCCCGCGCGCTCTCGGCGCTGGCCCGAAGGGGATCGGGCGTCGTGCTGTTCCACGACATCCACCAGCGCACGGCCAGCATGCTGCCGGGCTTCCTCGACGAGCTGAAGGCACGCGGCTTCAGCGTTGTCCGGCTCGTGCCCGGCAAGGACAGCAGCGCGCCGCTCGTCGCGGCGGTGACGCCGAGCTCCATTCCGCAATAGCGCAGGGGCGGCCGGCCGCGGGGCGCGGTCAGCCCCTGCCGAGCCCCTTTGCCGCCAGCTCGTCCAGATAGGCCTGCCAACGCTCGTCCTTTTCGGCGCCGAGCGTATGCAGATAGCTCCACGAATAGATTCCGGTGTCGTGGCCATCGTCGAAGACGATGCGCACGGCATAGTTGCCGACCGGCTCGACGCGCGCGATCAGCACGTTGCGCTTGCCCGGAACGGTGACGCGCTGCTCCGGCGAATGCCCCTGCACCTCGGCCGACGGCGACAAGACCCGCAACAGCTCGGCCGAAAGCGCGATCGGCGGGTGTCCCGGGAAGCTGACCGTAAGAAGGTCGCGCTCCTTCGAGACGCGCAACTCACGTGGCGGGTTCATGGCGGTCCTCCGAAACCCTGGCGACGCCGGCCGGGTTAGCGCGCTTTCGCGCCGCTGGAAAGCGAGTTGAAGCAGCAGGGCGGGAGGTGATAGCCTGCGGGCACCGAGATCGCGCCGTCACGGTGCGCGGCAGGGACGAATGCACGGCCAGACAGCGACATGAATGCCATCCTTCCCCGGCCCAAGATGATCGACCCGTTCGGGCGGGCAATCTCCTATCTCCGCGTATCGGTGACCGATCGCTGCGACTTCCGCTGCACCTATTGCATGGCCGAGGACATGACCTTCCTGCCCAAGAAGGATCTGCTGACGCTGGAGGAGCTGGACCGGCTGTGCAGCGCCTTCATCGACAAAGGGGTGCGTAAGCTGCGCCTTACGGGTGGCGAGCCGCTCGTGCGCAAGAACGTGATGCATCTGTTCCGGCAGCTTTCGCGCCATCTTGCCACCGGCGCGCTCGACGAGCTGACCCTGACCACCAACGGCTCGCAACTGGCGCGCCACGCCGGCGAGCTCGCGCAATGCGGCGTGCGCCGCATCAACGTCTCGCTCGACACGCTGGACCCGGTCAAATTCAGGCACATCACGCGCTGGGGCGACCTCGGCAAGGTCCTGGACGGCATTGCCGCCGCGCAGGCCGCGGGCATACGGGTCAAGCTCAACGCGGTCGCGCTGAAGGACTTCAACGATCGCGAGATCCCCGAGCTGATGCGATGGGCGCACGGACGCGGCATGGACATGACGGTCATCGAGACGATGCCGATGGGCGAGATCGATGTCGACCGCACCGACCAGTATCTGCCGCTCTCGAAGCTGCGCGCCGACCTGGAGCGTAGCTTTACGCTTACGGATATTCCGTATCGGACGGGCGGGCCGGCACGCTATGTCGAGGTGGCGGAGACGGGAGGCCGGCTCGGCTTCATCACCCCGCTGACGCACAATTTCTGCGAAAGCTGCAACCGCGTCCGTCTCACCTGCACCGGCACGCTCTACATGTGCCTGGGGCAGGAGGACGCCGCCGACCTGCGCGCGCCGCTGCGGGCGTCCGAAGGCAACGACCTGCTGGCTGCGGCGATCGATGAGGCGATAAGCCGCAAGCCGAAGGGGCACGACTTCGTCATCGACCGGCATACGCGGCGCCCGGCCGTCGCGCGCCACATGAGCGTCACCGGCGGCTGAAGTCCGAAGATGCGGGCACGCGCGTTCCTCCTTGCCGCCGTCCTCCTCGCGCCGGGTGCAGCGGCGGCCGATTCCCTGACCTATGCGAACGACCGCTTCGGCACCCGGATCACGTTCCCGGCCGAGCTGTTCGACACGCGGCTCGACCCGCCGGCCAATGGCGACGGCATGCGCTGGACGGCGAAGGACGGCGCCTCGCTTTCCGTCTACGGCGCATACAACACGCAGGCGCACGGCCCGGCCGCGTTGCGCGCCGAAATCTCGGAGCAGCGGGCTGCCTCCGGCAAGGTCACCTATGCGCGCCACGGCAGCGACTGGGTCGTCGTTTCCGGCACCGCAGGCCCCGACATCTTCTACGAACGGCACGTACTTTCCGGGAAAGGCGCCATCCACAGCATGGTGCTGACCTATCCCGCCGCGCTTCGCGGCAGATACGATCCCGCCGCCGGGCCGATTGCCAAGAGTCTCGCCGGGCCGTAAAGCTCGGCCAGCGATATCGCCTCAGGCCCGGAGCAACATGGCAGCCTCGCCCAATCTGCGCGCAGCGCTGTTCATGGTCCTGGCGATGGCGACGTTCACCTGCAACGACGCGATCACCAAGAGCCTGACATCGCAGATGAATGCCGGGCAGATCATGTTCGTGCGCGGCATCTTCGCGACGCTGTTCGTCGGGCTGCTCGCCTGGCAGCAGGGCGCGCTCGCCAACCTGACGCGTGCGCTCAATCCGCTGGTGCTGCTGCGCGCCGTCTTCGAGCTGGGGGCGACGGGGTTCTTCCTGGTCGCGCTCGGCCACATGCCCCTCGCGAACATCTCCGCGGTGCTGCAATCGCTGCCGCTCGCGGTCACGATGGGGGCGGCGCTCGTGCTGGGCGAAGCGGTCGGCTGGCGGCGCTGGATGGCGATCACCGTGGGCCTCGCCGGCGTCCTCATCGTCGTCAGGCCGGGTTTCGAGGGGTTCAACTCCTATTCCGTCCTGGCCTTGCTGTCGGTCGTCTTCTGCGCGGCGCGAGACCTCGTCACGCGCCGCATCCCGCCGGACATCCATGCGCTGCTCGTATCGACCGTGACGGCCGCCTTCGTCACCGTGGTCGGCTCGTTCGCGATCGGGCCGCTGGGCGGCTGGATGCCGCTGAGCGCAACCTCGACCGGTGCGCTCGCCGCCGCCGCCATGCTTCTCATTCCGGGCATGATCTTCCTCATCCTGGCCATGCGCATCGGCGACGTCGCCTTCGCCGCCCCGTTCCGCTACACGGCGCTGCTGTGGGCGATCGCGCTCGGCATCCTCGCCTTCGACGAGTGGCCGGACCGCTACATGCTGCTCGGCGCGGGGATCGTCATCGCTTCGGGACTCTATTCGCTCTACAGGGAAACCATTCTCGGCCGGCGCAAGCCCATCACCGAAACGACGGCGCCGGCCATGGCACCGGACGGAACCTGAGCCCGCCACCGCCGCCGCGGTTTGCAACCACGCCCGTTTAGGGTAGGAGCGCAGCCGCAGCCAGAAGAGCGAAGAATGACCTATCCCGGCCTCCCCTCCGCCATTCCCAAGGCGCGAATCACCACCCTCGTGCTGATTGCCTCGGCAAGCTCGCTGGCCACGAACATCATCCTGCCGTCGCTGCCTTCGATGGCGCATCACTACGAGGTGGACTACGTCACCATCCAGCTTCTGGTGTCGGTCTATCTGGCGGCCACCGCTTTCATCCAGCTCGTCGTCGGCCCGCTCTCCGACCGGTTCGGGCGCAGGCCGGTGCTGCTCGGCGCGATGCTCGTCCTCGTGCTCAGCTCGGTTGCCGCCATCTACGCCCCGACGGCGGAAGCGCTTCTGGTCTGCCGCGTCCTGCAGGCGGTCTCGGCGACCGGCATGGTGCTCGCCCGCGCCGTGGTCCGCGACACGGTGACCAATTTCGAGGATGCCGCCAGCAAGATCAGCTATGTGACGATGGGCATGGCGGTGACGCCCATGGTGGGGCCGATCATCGGTGGCTATCTCGACGAGATCTACGGCTGGGAATCGACCTTCATCCTGACCGCCGGCTTCGGCCTGGTCACGCTCGCCGTCGTGTTCTTCGATCTCGCCGAAACCCATACGGCGCGCACGAAAAGCGTGCTCGCCCAGATGAAGACGTATCCAGAGCTGTTCCGGTCGCGCCGCTTCTGGGGCTATTCGGCGACGGCGGCGTTCTCCTCCGGCAGCTTTCTCGCCTTTCTCGGCGGCGGCCCGTTCGTGTCGACCGAGCTGCTGGGCATGTCCCCGTCCACCTACGGCCTCTATTTCGGCCTGCTGTCGCTCGGCTACGTGGCGGGCAACTACGTGTCGGGCCGCTTCTCGCGGCTTACCGGCGTCAACCGCATGATGCTGTGGGGCAGCGTGATCGGCTTCGTCGGCGCGACGCTGCCGCTCGTCTTCCTCGGCTTCGGGGTCTTCACGGCGCTTTCGATGTTCGGCCCGGTCGCCGTGCTCGGGATCGGCAACGGCATGACGCTGCCGAACGCCAATGCCGGGATGGTCAGCGTCAGGCCCCATCTCGCGGGCTCCGCCGCCGGGCTGGGCGGGACGCTCAACCTCGCCTGCGGCGCGGTGCTGGCTTTCGTCGCCGGCGCGCTGCTCACCCACGAGACGGGGCCCCTGCCCCTGTTCCTCATCATGGCGGTCTCCGCCGCCGCGACCATCGGCTCGTCCGCCTACGTCATCCGCGTGGCGCGCGAACTCGGCGACCCCGACATCACGCCGGGCGATCTGCTGTGAGCGCCGCTGCGACCGTGGCCGGGCTGGTTCTCGCCGGCGGGCGGTCGCGGCGCATGGGCGGCGGCGACAAATTCCTGCTGCGGCTCGGCGACCGGCGCCTCGTCGACCATGTGATCGCCCGCCTGCGCCCCCAGGTCGGCTGCCTTGCCATCAGCGCCAATTGCGACCCGGCGCTGCTGTCGGGCACACAGCTTCCCGTGCTGGCCGATGCGCCGCCCTCGCGCGGGCCGCTCTCGGGCCTGCTGGCCGGCATGGTGTGGGCCGAGAAAGCTCATCCCGGTTGCACCCATATCGCGACGGCCGCGGCGGATACGCCGTTCTTCCCGGCCGACCTCGTCTCCCGGCTCAGCGGGGCCGGCGGCAGCGCGGCGCTGGCCGCCTCGGCCGGCCGCGTCCACCCCGTCTTCGGTCTCTGGCCGCTCGCAACGCGCCGCCTGCTGGAAGACTTCCTCGCCGGCGCGCAAAGCTGGCGTATGATGGACTTCGCCGCGCAGATCGGCTGGCGCGAGGTGGATTTCGCGCCGGTGGACGGCTGCGACCCGTTCTTCAACATCAACACGCCCGAACAGCTCGATGCGGCGCGGCGGCGGGAGCACAAGGAATGAACCAGCCCGTACTCGGCGTCACAGGATGGAAGAACTCGGGCAAGACCACGCTGGTCGAACGGCTGGTCGCCGAGCTGGTCCGGCGCGGCCGGCGCGTCTCGACGGTCAAGCACGCGCACCATGATTTCGACATCGACGTCCCCGGCACGGATTCCTTCCGCCATCGGCAGGCCGGCGCGGGCGAGGTCGCCATCGTGTCGAGCCGGCGCTGGGCGCTGATGCACGAACTGCGCGAGGAGGCCGAGCCGCCGCTCGCCTCCGTGCTCGCGCGGCTGGCGCCGTGCGATCTCGTCGTCGTCGAGGGCTACAAGCGCGAGCCCCATCCGAAGATCGAGGCGCGCCGGCGCGAGGCGCGCGATACGACGCCGCTGTCGGCGCACGATCCGACGATCGTCGCCGTGGCCGCCGACCACGCGCAGCCGGGCGAGGCGCTGCCGGTGTTCGGCCTCGACGACATCGCCGCGATTGCCGATTTCGCCGAGACGTTCTGCGCCACGCCGCCGCAGGGCGGCTGAGCCCGGGTTTCGCGGTTTTCCGGTTGCTTTGCGCTGCGCGAGCATGAATTATCGCGGCAGGGCGACCGCCGGGGGCGGCGCCGGCAAATGAGCCGCCGGCCCGTAACAGCGCCGCGGCGAAACACAGTGAGGCAACCATGAGACTGTCCAGATCCATCCTCCTTGCGCTGTCGGCGGCGGCCGTCGCGTTTTCCGTCGGCTCGGCCGCCGCGCAGGACAAGATCAGAATCGGAACCGAGGGTGCCTATCCCCCCTTCAACAACCTGACCTCCGACGGCCAGCTCGAAGGCTTCGACATCGATATCGCCCGCGCGCTCTGCGACGAGATGAAGGCCGAGTGCGAGTTCGTGACGCAGGATTGGGACGGCATCATTCCCGCCCTGCAGGCCAACAAGTTCGATGCGATCATCGCCTCGATGTCGATCACCGAAGAGCGCAGCCAGCAGGTCGATTTCACCAACCCCTACTATACGAACTCGCTGATCGTGATCGCGCCGAAGGAGTCCGACATTGCCGCGCCGACGGCCGAAGCCCTGGCCGGCAAGGTCATCGGCGCGCAGGGCGGCACCGTCGGGGCCGATTACGTTTCCGAGCACTTCGCGGATGCGGAACTGAAGCCCTACCCGACCCAGCAGGAGCTCTATCTCGACATCGGCACCGGCCGCGTCGACGCCGCGATCGGCGACGTGGGCGTGATGGGCACCTTCCTGCGGTCGGACGACGGCGCCTGCTGCAAGCAGATCGGCGAGCCGTTCTACAAGGACGACAAGATCGCGATCGCGATCCGCAAGGGCGATCAGGCATTGGCCGACAAGTTCAACGCGGCGCTGGAAGGAATCCGCAAAAGCGGCGTCTATCAGCAGATCAGCGAGAAGTATTTCGGCACCGACATCTTCGAATAGAGATATGTGCCAGGTCCCTTGCAGACCGTTGCCCTGCGCCGGCTACCCAGCCGGCGCAGGCTTCTGCCGCACCGGTTCGGGCGCATGAGGCGCGCGGCCGCGCGCAGCGCAGCACGCGGTTGCGCGCGGCCCGCCCCCGGCGCCGCGCCCGGCGGGCCATGACATGCTGGAGCTGATCTGGTTCGGACCGACCGGATGGGGCGACGAGATCGCCGCCGGCATGCTCGTCACCGTCGCGCTGGCGCTGGCGACGCTGCCGCTGGGGCTCGCGGCCGGCTTCACCGTGGCGCTGGGCAAGCAGTCCGACGAGCCTTCGCTGCGGGCGGCGGCCAACGTCTACACGACGATCTTCCGCGGCCTGCCGGAGCTGCTGACGCTGTTCTTGGTCTATTACGGCGCCCAGATCGGCGTGCAGCAGGCGATGCAGCTTGCCGGCGTCCGCTCCGGCATCGAGATCAACAGCTTCGTCGCCGGCATGGTGGCGCTCGGCGCGGTGTTTTCCTCCTACGCCAGCGAGGTCTTCCTTTCGGCCTTCCGTGCCATTCCGCACGGCCAGTACGAGGGCGGGTACGCGCTGGGGCTCAGCCGCTGGCAAACGCTGCGGCTGGTCGTCCTGCCGCAGCTCGTCCGCATTGCGCTGCCCGGCCTTTCGAACCTGTGGCTGATCCTGCTCAAGGACACCGCGCTGGTCTCCGTCATCGGCCTGTCCGACATCATCCGCCAGACCAGCATCGCCGCGCGCGTCACCAAGCAGGCCTTCCTGTTCTTCGGCATCGCCTGCCTGATCTATCTCGCGCTCGCCATCCTGTCGTCCTTCGCCTTCGCGGCGATCGAGCGGTGGGCGGGACGCACGGAGCCGTCGCGATGAGCCTCGCGACGACGACGCTCGCGGCACGCGAGCTGCCGCCGCCGGCGATCCGGCGCTGGAACCGCCAGCGGGTCCTGGGCCACGCATTGCTGGCCCTGTGGGGCCTGCTCGGCCTCGCGCTCATCGTCTATCTGGTCCGGGCATGGAACGCGGACCTGTTTGCGAGATACGCGCCGGCCTATCTCTCCGGATTGCTCGTCACGCTCGAGCTGGTCGGCATCTCCGTGGCGCTGGGAACGATCCTGTCGCTGCCGATCGCATTCGCCCGCATGTCGGCGAACCGCGCTCTGGCCTGGCCGGCCTATGCTTATGTCTATTTCTTCCGCGGCACGCCGCTGCTGGCGCAGGCCTTCCTCGTCTATTACGGGCTGGGCCAGTTCCGCCCGCAGCTCGAGGCCGTGGGCCTGTGGGTGTTCTTCCGCGAAGCCTGGTGGTGCGCCATCCTCGCCTTCACGCTGAATACGGCCGCCTACCAGGCCGAGATCGTGCGCGGCGCCGTCGAAAGCGTGCCGAAGGGCCAGTGGGAAGGGGCCGCGTCGCTCGGCCTGCCGCGATGGCTCACCTTCCGCCGGATCATCGCGCCGCAAGCGATGATCGTCGCGCTCCGGCCCTATGGCAACGAGATCATCCTGATGATCAAGGGGTCCGCGATCGTGGCGATCATCACCGTCTACGACCTGATGGGGGAAACGCGGCGCGCCTTTTCGCGCACGTTCGACTTCCAGACCTACATCTGGGCCGCCGTCATCTATCTGGTGCTCGTCGAGGTGCTGCGCATCGCCACCGACAGGATCGAGCGCTCGATCACGCGGCATTTGCGCCGCTGAGGCGCAAGGGCCGGGCAATCACAGGCAGGCAAGGCAAAGGAGAGCGCCGTCATGGCGAAAGTAGCATTTCTCGGGCTCGGCGTGATGGGATACCCGATGGCGGGCCATCTGAAGAACAAGGGCGGCCACCACGTCACCGTCTACAACCGCACCCGGGCCAAGGCCGAAGCCTGGGTGAAGCAGCATGGCGGCGCGTTCGCCGCGACGCCGGCCGAGGCCGCGCGCGACAGCGATTTCGTCTTCGCCTGCGTCGGCAATGACGACGATCTGCGCGCCGTCACCACCGGCCCGGGCGGCGCCTTCGGGGCGATGAAGGCGGGAGCCGTGTTCATCGACAACACGACGGCCTCGGCCGAGGTGGCGCGCGAGCTTGCGGCCGAGGCCGCCGGGCGCGGGTTCGGCTTCGTCGACGCGCCGGTGTCGGGCGGCCAGGCGGGCGCGGAAAACGGCGTGCTGACCGTGATGTGCGGCGGCAGCCAGGCCGATTTCGACAAGGCGCGGCCGGTGATCGATGCCTTCGCCCGCATGGTCGGGCTGATGGGGCCGGCCGGGTCCGGGCAACTCACCAAGATGATCAACCAGATCTGTATCGCGGGCCTGGTGCAGGGGCTCGCGGAAGGCATCCATTTCGGCAGGAAGGCCGGGCTCGACATCGAACAGGTGGTCGAGGTGATCTCCAAGGGCGCGGCCGGCTCGTGGCAGATGGAGAACCGCCACAAGACGATGAATGCCGGCCAGTACGATTTCGGCTTCGCCGTCGACTGGATGCGCAAGGATCTCGGCATCTGCCTCGCCGAGGCGGACCGCAACGGCGCCAGCCTGCCGGTGACGGCGCTGGTCGACCAGTTCTACAAGGACGTGCAGCAGATGGGCGGCAGCCGTTGGGACACGTCCTCGCTGCTGGCGCGGCTGGAGAGGTAGCGGATGGAGCCCGGAGCGCCCTCGCCCGCCTGGGACGCCGATACGGCCGTCGCGTGGCTCGAGGCGCACGCTTCGCCCGAAAACCGCGCCGGCATGGCGCGCTTCGGCATCAGGGCGGACCGGACCTTCGGCGTCCCGCTGGCGCAGATCCGGCCGCTGGCGCGCAAGATCGGGCGCAATCACGAGCGGGCGCTGGCGTTGTGGGAAACCGGCACGCGCGACGCGCGGCTGCTGGCCGCCCTCACCGCCGACGCGGCGCGGATGACGCCCGAGGCGGCAAGGCGCTGGGCCGGCGACTTCGATTCGTGGGACGTCGTCGACGGCGTGTCCGACCTGTTCGTCGACATGGCCGGGTGGCGGGAGCTGATCGACAGGTTTGCCGCCGACGAGCGCGAATTCGTGCGCCGGACGGCCTTTGCCATGACGGCATGGGCGGCGGTGCACCGCAAGACGGAGCCGGACGGAACCTTCCTCGCCCTGCTGCCGCTGATCGAGGCGCATGCGACGGACCCGCGCAATTTCGTGAAGAAAGCGGTGAACTGGGCGTTGCGGCAGATCGGCAAGCGCTCCGAGGCGCTGCACGGGCCGGCGCTGGCGCTCTCCGAGAAACTCGCAGCCTCGCCCGACAGGACCGCGCGCTGGATCGGTAGGGATGCCGTGCGCGAGTTGACCGATCCGAAGACGCTGGAGCGGCTGAAGGTCAAAGCGGCGCGCGCTTGACTGGCGCGCCGGGCGGCGTTTCTGTCGGCGATGCACGATGCCGGAGGCTGAAATGCGTCCCGGAATGCCGTTGCTCGCCGGGCCCGCGCAAGCCCATTCCCGGCGTCGATTCGCCGTGGACGTTCATGCGCAACTGACGCGCCTCAGGCCGCGTTGCTGGCCGAACCGGATTCCTTGTCGAGGATCAGATAGTCGAGCGGCAGCTCGGTCGTATTCTTGATCTGCTCCATCGCGAAGGAGGAGGAGACGTCGCGAATCTCGATCTTCTGGATCAGCCGCTTGTAGAAGGCGTCATAAGCGGCAATGTCCGGCACCACGACACGCAGCAGATAGTCGACGTCGCCGCTCATGCGGTAGAACTCGACCACTTCCGGAAAATCCTGGATCACCTCGGAAAAGCGGCGCAGCCATTCGTGGCTGTGGGCATTGGTGCGGATCGCCACGAACACGGTGACGCGGACGTTCACCTTGACCGGGTCGAGCACCGCCACGCGGCGCTGGATGACGCCGTCCTCCTCCAGCTTCTGGATGCGGCGCCAGCACGGCGTCGTCGAAAGCCCCACCTTCTTGGCGATATCGGCCACGGCGAGGGTCGAATCTTCCTGAAGCAGCCGCAGGATCTTGCGGTCGAGGCGGTCCATGCCGAAACTCCGTGGAAATTTTTGCCAGTCTCATTGTTATCGAGCCGCTGCGCAAGAAAATTCTTCCGCTATAAATCCTATCTGTGGAACAGAAATTCTCCTAATCCCGGACAAGGCGGAGCCTCGTTTCCTGCTGCAGCCGCGGCAGCAGTTCCGCCTCGAACCACGGATTACGCTTGAGCCACGCCGTGTTGCGCCAGGAGGGATGCGGCAGCGGCAGCACGCGTGCGCCCTGCCCGTTCGCGAAGATCGTCCGCCAGTCGCGCACCGTATCTGTCAGCGAGCGGCGCCGGGCGGGGCCCATGTGCCAGGCCTGGGCGTACTGGCCGATGGTCAGGACGAGATCGATCTGCGGCATCAGCTCGAGCATCGGCGCGCGCCACCGCGGCGCGCATTCGCGCCGCGGCGGCAGGTCGCCGCCCTTGGCGTCCTGGCCAGGAAAGCAGAAGCCCATCGGCAGGATGGCGAAGTTCCGCGGGTCGTAGAATTCGGCGCGGCTCACGCCGAGCCAGGCGCGCAGGCGGTCGCCGGACCGGTCGTCGAAGGGAACGCCGGAGGCATGCGCGCGCGTGCCCGGCGCCTGGCTGGCGATCAGGATGCGGGCGGTGCGGGAGGCGACGAAGACCGGGCGCGGCTCGTGCGGCAACGGGTTGGCGTTGTTCTCGCGGCAAAGGCGGCAGGCATCGGCTTCGGCCACCAGCCGGGCAAGGCGCAGGTCTGCGTCGTCCATCGCTCAGGCAGTGGCGCTCGGCCGCGCTTTCACCGCGTCATACCAGCGGCGCACATTGGTCAGCCCGGCCGGAACCTCGATGCGCGCCGGCTTCATAAAGTCGACCGCCACGAGGCCGGTGATGTCGGCCACGCTGTAGGCGTCGCCGGCGATGAATTCGCGGTCTGCCAGCTCGCGGTCGAGGACCGCCAGGAATTCCTGCGCCTTCGGCTTGTTCGCCTCGCCCCAGGCGGCGACCTGCGGCACCTCCCATTCCACCATCGCGGGATGGATGTGCCGGAAGGCCTGGGCGACGGGGAAAAGCAGGTTCAGTTCCATGCGCCGCTGCCACATCTCGACCAGCGCGCGCGCCAGCGCGCCGGTGCCGAACAGCGGCGGCTCCGGATTGAGCTCCTCCAGATAGCGGCAGATGGCGATCGATTCGGTCAGCACGGTTCCGTCGTCGAGCACGAGCACCGGCAGGCGCTGCAACGGATTGAGGCCCGTCACCTCCGGCGAGCGGTGGCCCATCGCCCCCATGTCGACAGGCACGAGCGGCACCTCGATGCCCTTCTCGGCCAGGAAAATCCGCACCCGCCGCGGGTTGGGCGCGCGGCCGCCGTCATAAAGCTTCATCACGATCTCCCTGCTCCGATCCGTTCCGTCCGTCCTGCGCCCAAAGCAGGGAACTGACAAGGGCCAGAAACCGGCGCAGCATGTCATGCGGGCTTTCGAGCGGCCGCCCGTGCGTCCCGCGCCACGCGGCAGGGCTGTCGAACGTCCCGGCCCAGGCCCCCGCGCCTGCGGCGCGGGCGCGGAATTCCTCGACGCGGTAGGCGCCATAGGCGAGCGCCCAGCCCGACGCCACCATCGCGGCGTTGAGCTCGCGCCCGCCCGCCTCGCAGACGGCGAGCAGACGGCCGTAGCGGTCGCGCCCGCCGCCCGTGCATGAAACCTCGCGCCCGCCGACCAGACCGGCCAGCGCCGCGGTCGCAGCCTTGCCGCAATCGTATCCGGCGCCATCGCGACGACAGGTCTGGCCGCGTTCGAACGCATCGATGCCGCGCAGGCGGATGCGCTCGCCGGCAATCGACAGCGTGTCGCCGTCGACCACCACCGCGGTGCCGCGATTCGCCTGCGCCCCGAGGCGGTCGAGGCGGACTGCGAGCATCCCCGCGGCGACAAACACGGCCAGCACGACCGCCCAGTCCGCCACAACGCGCCAGGACGGGCGCCCTGCCCGCCGGCGTCCGCCGCGACGTGGTTTACGAAACGATAATCCGTTCATGCGGAAGAAGGGTCTCTTAATCATTCCGGCCTAGCCTGAAGGCTGGCCTGCCCTGAAAAAAGTCGAAGCTTCACATGGCGTTGCAGCGTTCGCAGATCGCGGACAAGAATATTGTGGACCGCACCAACGCCCGCCGCAACAGCGAGGTGGCGAAGGCCATCCGGCGCACGCGCGACCGGCTGGTGCAGCGCGTCGGCAGCCCCGACTTCGACCGCGAGCTGCTGAAGCTGCATGCGCGCGCCGTCGTCAACAGCGCGATCGCGATCCCGCTCCTCGTCATCGTCATCTGCGCCATCGGCCTGTTTGCCGGCGTCGGCCACGAGATCGCCATCTGGGCGCTCGTCGCCGTCACCTGCTATGCGGCGCTCGCCGCCTTCGCCCGGCGCACCTCCGACGCCGAGGTCGCCGACATCAAGCCGGCCCGCACACGGCGCAACTTCCTCATCGGCCATTTTCTCAGCGGCCTCGGCTGGGTCTATTTCGCGACGCTGGGCTGCCCGGAATGCGAGCCCGGCCAGTTCACCACGGTCAAGGCGGTGATCCTGCTTCTCGCCATCGCCGCCACGGCGCTGACGACGTCGGCGCTGCGCGGCGCGCTGATCGTCACCTTCGCGCTGCCGGTCGCCGTCTTCGGCCTGATGGCGGCCCGCCTGTGGATGCCGGTGGAAGCCCTGATGGCCGCGCTGCTTCTCGCCTCGCTGCCCTTCTTCACCTACGTCGCCGGCCATATGCATACGTCCGCGCTGATGTTCCTGTCGTTCAAGACCGAAAAGGACGCGCTGATCGTCGAGCTGGAGACGGCCAAGGCGATGTCCGACGAGGCGCGGCGGCGCGCCGAGGAAGCCAATCTTGCCAAGTCGCGCTTCCTGGCCTCCATGAGCCATGAGCTGCGCACGCCGCTCAACGCCATTCTCGGCTTCTCGGAGGTGATGGCCGACGAGGTGCTCGGGCCGATGCAGAACGAGACCTATCGGGACTATGCCCGCGACATCCACAATTCGGGCGAGCACCTGCTCAACCTGATCAACGAGATTCTCGATCTGTCGCGCATCGAGGCCGGCCGCTACAAGCTGAACGAGGAGCCGCTCGACCTCGTCTACGTGGTCGAGGAATGCTGCCACATGATGGAGCTCAGGGCGCGGACCAAGGACATCCGCATCCAGCCGCAGGTGCAGCCCGGCCTGCCGCGCCTGTTCGCCGACGAGCGGTCGATCCGCCAGATCACGCTCAACCTGCTGTCGAACGCGGTCAAGTTCACCCCTTCGGGCGGCGAGATCCGCGTCAAGGTCGGCTGGACCGCCGGCGGCGGGCAGTATCTTTCCGTCAAGGACAACGGTCCCGGCATCCCGCCGGACGAGATTCCGGTTGTGCTGTCGGCCTTCGGCCAGGGCGCGATCGCCATCAAGAGCGCGGAACAGGGAACCGGGCTCGGCCTGCCCATCGTGCAGGGGCTGGCCGAGCTGCACGGCGGCGAGCTGCAGCTTCATTCCAGGCTGCGCGAAGGTACAGAAGCGATCGTCGCGTTCCCGGCCACCCGCGTGATGGAGGAGCTGCCCGCGGTTCCGACGCTGCGCGCCATCGGCGGCGGGCTCCGCGCCTGACTTCCGGTTCCGATCCCGCGCCTGCTTTCAGTGCGTGGCGCGGCGGGCGACCTCGGCGGCGCCGGCATGGACCAGCGCAGCGGCCTTGACGACCCCGGCCGCGATCGCGCCGCCGGCCGCATCGCCGGTCGCCATGCCGAGATCGACCACGGCCCGGAGCCCGAGCCGCGCCGCCGCCCGGTCGGCGATGGCGGAGCTTCCGCGGTCTCCGGCCATGCAATGGGCGACGCCGCCGGGCTCCAGCGCCGCCACCACGGCGGCCGCGGCCAGCGCGGCCGCGCCGTCGAGGATGACCGCGACCTTTTCCATGCGCGCCGCGACGATGGCCCCGACCAGGGCGGCGATCTCACGCCCGCCGACGCGGCGCAGGACCTCCAGCGGGTCGCGCAGATGGCCGGCATGGCACGAGAGCGCGGCGGTCACCGGCCCGCTCGCGGGGCTGTCGGCAGGAAGCGCATCGGCGCCGTGCAGCGCCGCCAGGACGGCTGCCGCCGCCGCCTCGCCGCCACTGCCGCCGAAGCCGCCGAGGACGAGCAGGTCCGAGCCGCCGGCGATCGCCTCCATGCCGAAGGCCATCGTCGCCGCCACGGCGCGCTCGTCGAGCGCGGGCCCGGCGGTGATGTCGGCGGTCGGCACATCCAGCGCGAGATCGAACACCTTGAGCCCGAGATCGCCGGCCACGCAGGCGGAATTGACCGCGCTGCCGCCGGCCGCGCAGCGCTCCACGAAGGCGCGCACGGCCGCCGCCTCGCCGCGTGCCAGGCCGTGCGTGCCGGCGAACAGCGCGACCACCGGCCGCAGGACGCGCGGCGGACGCCCGGTCCAGGCGGCAAGCCAGACGGCAATCCCGCCCGCCTCGCCGAGCCCGCCCGAAACGGCGCCGCACTGCTCCACGATCCGCTGCGCGCCGGCTTCCGCCAGCGCGTCGGGACCCGGCAGGGCACGAACGAGATTGCGCATATCGTCGAAGGGCAGGCCTGAAACCATGACGGGTCGATCCGGAAAAGCGGCGGAGGTCTCCGCCATAGACCCGCCGCCCCCTGCGCACAACCTGTCGTGCGCCTGCCGGCCGGACCGAATGCCGCAGCTTGCATTCGCGCGGCTCGTGGCCCATCTGTCGGCAACGGAGGCGCCGCGTGACGACGATCGAATCGCCCTGCATCCTCGTCTGCTCGATCGACGAGACGACGGGCTATTGCTTCGGCTGCGGCCGCACGCGCGCGGAGATCGGGGCGTGGCTGACGATGACGCCGCAGGCGCGCCGCGCCGTCATGGCCGAACTGCCGGCGCGGCTGGCGACTGTCGAGCGCCGCCCCCGCCGCGAGACGCGCCGCGCGCGGCTGGCGCGCGAGCGCGGCACGGCGGGCTGAACCCGTGGGCCGGCTCCTCTGGCTCGTCCTTGCCCTGATCGGCGGCGCGTTGCTCCTCCTGCTGGCAGGCGGCGAGGCGGGCGCTCCGTTCGGGCTCACCGGCGACCAGTTCGCGCGCGTGGTCTATCTCGGCGGGTTCGGCCTGCTGGCCGCCGCCGCCCTCCTCGGCTCCGGCATCGGCTTGCGCGGGGCCGCGCGCTCGGTCGCCGTCTGGCTCCTCATCGCGCTGGCGCTGGTCGGCGGCTACCAGTACCGCTACGAGCTGCAGGACATCGCGAGCCGGATGACGGCCGGCCTGCTGCCCGGCAGCCCGATCTCGGCGACCGACAGCGAGGGCCGCACGACGGTGGCACTGGAGCGCCTCCCCGACGGGCATTTCGCGGTGAAGGCCGAGGTCAACGGCGCCGAGACGTGGATGATCTTCGACACCGGCGCGACCAACACCGTGCTCACCGCCCAGGCGGCGCACGCGGCCGGTTTCGACCCCGCCGCGCTGTCCTACACGGTGCCGATCATGACGGCGAACGGCGCGGCGCGCGCGGCCGCTGTCGTCGCCGACGAGTTACGGGTCGGCGCCATCACCCGGCGCAAGTCGAGGCTCCTCGTCGCGCAGCCCGGCATGCTGGACCGAAGCCTGCTGGGCATGAACTTCATCTCGACCCTGACCGGCTTCGACATGCGCGGCAACCGGCTGACGCTGATCGACTGAACCGGCCTGTCAGGCCGCCTCGGCCGCGGCGGCCTGCGTCGCCACCTCATAGGCCCGGCCGATCACGCCGGGGCCGGCGCCGGGCCGCGTCGCCTCGGCCGACAGGATCTGGCGGAAGCGCCTGGCGCCCGGCAGGCCGTGCATCAGCCCGGTCATGTGGCGGGTGACGTGGGCAAGGCGGCCGCCGGCGGCAATGTGGCGCGCGGCATAGGCTTCCATCGCCTCGACGATCGCCGCGAGGTCGATTTCGGGCTTGCCCGCATCGATCCCCGCCAGCATGCGCGGGTTGTGGTAGGCGGCGCGCCCGAGCATCACCCCGTCGACGAAGGCGAGATGGCCGCGCGCCTCCTCGAGCGTCGCGACGCCGCCGTTGAGGCCGACGAAGCGGCCGGGATGTTTCGCCTTCAGCCGGTAGACGCGCCCATAGTCGAGCGGCGGGATGTCGCGGTTCTCCTTCGGGCTCAACCCCTTGAGCCAGGCCTTGCGCGCATGCACCCACAGCGCGTCGGCGCCGGCTGCGAAGACGAGGTCGGCCACCGCGTCCAGCGCAGGCTCCGGGTCCTGGTCGTCGACGCCGATGCGGCATTTGACCGTCACCGGCAGGGCGACCGCCCGCTTCATCGCCGCGACGCAATCGGCGACCAGCTCGGGCGTACGCATCAGGCAGGCACCGAACGTGCCGGATTGCACGCGGTCGGACGGGCAGCCGACATTGAGATTGATCTCGTCGTACCCGAAGCCGGCGCCGATCCGCGCCGCCTCGGCGAGCTTGTCCGGCTCGGAGCCGCCGAGCTGCAGGGCAACGGGGTGCTCGCAGGCGTCAAAGCCCAGCAGCCGCTCGCGCGGGCCATGGATCGCCGCATCCGCCACCACCATTTCGGTGTAGAGGAGCGCCGTGCGGGTCAGGCGGCGATGGAAGAAACGGCAGTGCCGGTCCGTCCAGTCCATCATCGGTGCTACGGCAAGGATGGGAGCCTTGAAATATCGAGTTTTCTCTTTTTTCATAGGCTCTTGCACTGGTTTCTTCATGTGTTGAATGCGTCGATCCCGGATCAGAATCCGGCGGTGTTAGCATGCCATCCGGTCCGAAGGACCGGATGGGGGAACGGATATAGGCGCGGTCACCGCAAGCGCACCGATGGCGGCGACAAGGCGCGGATCATGCGGGGCGCACGCCTTATCATCGACGCCTTCACATGGCGAATCCATGTGCCAATGGCGACTATGGGCACACTTCTTTCTGTCCGGCCAGCTAGGCGGGCGGCGCCTGGACGCCGCCATTCGTTGCCGTCGCGCCTGATTCGAGTATGTCGAGCAGCGCCTTCAACCCGCGACTGATGTGATTGGCCGTCGCGTCCCGCACGGCCGCCGGATCGCGGCGCATGCAGTGTTCGACGATTTCCGCATGCTCGAGGATCGAGGTGTTGGTCGCGGCCGGCGTGCTCGAGTAAAGCATGAAATAGCGATCGCTCAGATCGCGCAGCCTGCTGTAGATCTCGCAAGCCTTGTTGAACCCGGACGGGCGGTAAAGCTGCAAGTGGAATTCCTTGTCGAGCTGTGCGTATCTTTGTTTCTCGTTCTTCGCGACGGACTCGCGTTGAAGAGCGATGATCTCCTGCAGGCGGGAAATTTCCGCGGCGGTCAGCTTCTTCGATCCTTCCTCGGCAAGCATCGTCTCGATCGCCCGGCGGCTCATGTAGATGTCGAGCAGATCCGCGGGATTGAGCAGCGAGACGACGGAGCCGTAGTGGGCCCGGCTTTCGATGAGCCCGTCGGCCTCAAGCATCAGCAGCGCCTGCCTCAACGGCATTCGCGAGACGTTGAGCATGCGCGCGAGCCACGCCTGGTCGAGCTTCTCGCCCGGCAGCAGCCGGCCACTGAGTATCTGGCTCCTCAGCGCCTCGTAGACGGATTGCGCTTTCGTGCGGTGCTCCACGGTCTGCAGAACGCGCTCTGAGCGGCCAGACATCGTAGCAGCCATTACCCGGTTCCCTCGTTTCCTGTGGCGACCATCAGCGTAGCCTACGCTATACAAGGTCGTTACAGGCTTCGACCAGTAACTTGCAAACTTCTTCCAGTTCCGCACCGTTTCCGGTGAAGACGATCCTGAAATAGGGCGACATGCCGAAGGCCGCGCCCGGAACCACGGCTATGCCTGAGCGCTCCAGCAGGTATGCGGTGAAATCGAGGTCGCTGCCGATAACATTGCCCTGAGGCGTGCGCTTTCCCAGCGCACCCGCGCAATTGACGTAGAAATAATAGCCGCCCTGAGGCGGGCGCGCGGTCAGCACGCCTGCGCATGCTTCGATGGCTTCCTTCACGAGCTGCCTTCGCCGAAGCAACTCCGGAAGCCATGCGTCGAGAAATTCCATGCCCCCGGTCAGCGCGGCAACCGCGGCGGCCTGGCTGATGGACGACGCGTTGTTGGTGCTTTGCGACTGTATCGCCTCCATCGCGGACACAAGCCAGCGCGGCCCGGCCGCGTAGCCCAGTCGCCAGCCGGTCATCGCGTATCCCTTGGACACGCCGTTGACCACCAACGTCCTGTCCTTCAGCCTCGGCTCGACCGACAGGATGCTCTCGAACGACCCGTCGTAGACGATGTGTTCGTATATGTCGTCCGACAGGATCAGCACGTGATCGTTGGCAAGCAGCACGTCCGCCAGCCCCCGCAATTCGTCGCGGTCGTAAACGGCGCCCGTCGGGTTGCTGGGCGAGTTGAGGATGAACCACCTCGTGTCGCGGCGAATGGCGGCGGCCAGGTGACCCGGCGATATCTTGAACCCGTTCGCCTCGGAGCACGCGACGACGTCCATCTCGCCTTCGCAGATCGAAACCATGTCCCGGTAAGACACCCAATACGCAGCCGGCACGACGACGCGGTCGCCCGGCGACAGCGTCGCGAGCAGCGCATTGAAGATCATCTGCTTCGCGCCGGCGCCGGCGATGATCTGCTCGGTCGGGAAACTCAGGCCGTTTTCCCGTTCGAGCTTGCCCGCGATGGCCCGCTTCAGGGCCGGCGTGCCGGCGGTCGAGGTGTACTTCGTTTCACCGGACCTGATCGCCGATATCGCAGATTCCTTGATGTGGTCCGGCGTATCGAACTCCAGTTCGCCCTCCGCCAGGCTGTAGATCTTCCGGCCTTCCAGCGAAAGCTGGCGGGCCTTGTCCGCAATCGCGGTGATCTTCGAAGCCGAGAGGCGGACCATTCGGTCCGCCAGCCTGCTGATCGGTTTGTCCTGCACCTTCACGTCGTACCATCCTGGTTGAATTGCATCTGCGGCATGTCGTTGCCGCGCGGCCCGCACTATCCGCGCGCGCGAAGCTCCTCTTCGCGCCCGAGCAGCGCCGGAAGCATCTTTTCCAGTGCAACGGCGGTCTCCGGTTCGGGGTCGCAGATGGGCAGCCTCGTGCGGCCGGACGGGCGGCCCGCCAATCGCAGCGCAAGCTTGAGCGGCCCTGGGTTGGGCTCCGAATAGATGTGCCTGCAAAGGGGAAGGATGCTCAGTTGCAGCTCGCGCGCCTCGTCCATCCGGCCTTCGGAATGCAGCCTGCATATCTCGGTCAGCGTTGCCGGGATCAGCCCTCCCAGCGAGACGATCGCGCCCTGCCCCCCGGCCGCGAGCGTGGGAAGTATCAGCTCGTCGAAGCCCTGAAGCCAGGCAACGGGCCGCACGGTCATCTGCATGGCCTCCAGCAGCAACGTGATGCTGCCGGACGTCTCCTTGACCGCGACGACGCTGGGTATCGCCTCGATGATGCGGCACAGCTCCTCGGCGTCCATTCGCACGCCGCTGCGGCCGGGCCCATGATAGATGACCAGCGGGATGGGCGAGGCCTCGGCAATTCTCTCGAAATAGGTCCGCGTATGCCGGGGGCGCGTGTTGACGAAATATGGCGGGATCAGCATCAGGGCCGCCGCCCCTCCCGCGTGGGCGTGGCGGGCGATGGCCGTGACTTCGCGAATGTCGCCGCCGAGCCCGCCGACGATCACGGGCCGCTCGCCGGCATTGGCATCCAGGACCGCGTCAATGGTCGCCCGCTGCTCGTCGAGCGACATCGACAGCGGCTCGCCCGTGCCGCCCAGGGCACAGAATCCGGCGATGCCTGCACCGATCTGATGCCGCACCGATTGCTTCATCGCACGAACGTCGACCCGGCCTTCCGAATCGAACGCGGTAACGAGAGCCGTGATGATGCCACTAAATCTGTCCATTTTCTCCTCAAAGATCCAAGATCCAATTCAATCGAAAACAGCGATCCGCTTAGCGGACCTGCTGCGCCGGTCCGCTCACATCAGAGATCGAAGGCGAGCCGGGCCCATCTCGCGCTACTCCCCGTCATCGCTGGCGAAACGCGCGCCCGAGCGCCGCGACGCGAGGATGAACCCGACTGCGGCAAGCGCCACGACGAGTAGGGCTATGACGACCGGGCGTGTCAGGATTTCCAGTCCCCGGCCGTTGAACATCTCCAGCGACTGGATGAGGCTGCGCTCCATCAGCGGCCCGACCACCAGCGCCAGGATCAGCGGCGCCACCGGGAAATCCAGCTTCTTGAACACGTAGCCGCACACGCCGGAGACAAGCAGGATCGCGACGCCGAACAGGCTGTTTGCTTCGGCATAACAGCCGATCAGCATGAACACGACGATCATGCAGGCCATTATGTCCTGCGGCACCTTCAGGATCGCGATCCATACCCGCATGAACGGGATGTTCCATAGCAGCAGTATGACGTTGCCGATGAAGAAGCTGGTGATCACCGCCCAGACGACATCCGGGTGGTCGCGGAACAGCAGCGGACCCGGAATGAGGCCGTGCGCCAGGAACGCGCCCAGGATGACGGCGATCGTCGGCGTCGTCGGGATTCCGAGGCTGAGCAGCGGAATGAGCGCCGCCGTGGCATGCGCGTTGTTCGCCGTCTCGGGGCCCGCCACGCCCTCGACCGCGCCCTTTCCGAATTCCTGCGGGGTCTTCGACAGTGCGCGCTCCGACGCATAGGACAGGAACGCCGAAACGCTGGGCATCATGCCGGGGACGAGCCCGAGCAGCGAGCCGAGCACGGTCCCGCGAACGGCTGGAAATACGGAACGCCTCAGGTCCGAACGAGTCGGGAGCACGCTCTCGACCCTGCTGATATTCCTGAGCGCCAGCCGGTTCTCGATCGAGATCAATATGTCGGCCAATCCGAACAGGCCCATCACGACGGGCACGAAGGAGAGCCCGTCGAAGAGTTCCGACATGCCGAAGGTGAACCGCGGAAATCCCTCCGTCGGGTCGAGGCCGATCGTGCCCAGCAGCAGGCCCAGGATTCCCATGATCATCGCCTTGATCATGGAATCGCCGGCGAGCGCGAGCAGCAGCGAAAGCGCGAACACCATCAGCGCAAACTGTTCCGGCGGCCCGAGCTTCAGTCCGACGCGGGTGAGAAACGGCGCCGCCACGATCAGGCAGATGGTGGCGACGACACCGCCCATCACGGATCCCAGCGCGGCAATCGTGAGCGCGGACCCCGCCCTGCCCTGTTTTGCCATCGGATGGCCGTCGAGGCAGGTGACCGCGCTGCTGGCCTCGCCCGGCACGTTCAGCAGGACGCTGGTGATCGTTCCGCCGAACTGGCTCCCGTAATAGATGGCGGCCAGCATGATGATGGCCCCGGTCGGACTGAGGCCGAACGTCAGCGGCAGCAGCAGCGCCGTCGCGGCGGCGGGGCCGAGGCCAGGCAGGACCCCGACGAGCATGCCGACGATGGTGCCGGCGACCGCGAAAAGCAGGTTGGTGCCCGTGAACGCGACGGACGCGCCCAGCACGAGGTTGGATATCGTGTCCATCAGAAGAGGCTCAGCCTTGCGAGGAAATCCAGCCGGCTGACCGGCAGGCTGACTTCCATGACCTTCGTGAACAGGACGTCGCTGCCGACGCTGCCGCACAGGGCGACCAGCCCGGCGACGGCGATCGACCTGTTGCCCAGGCTCTTCACGAGGACCAGCAGGATCACGAACACCGTTGCCGTGTAGCCGAGCCAGCGCGACGCGATGAGGAAGAACAGCACGGCTCCCGTCACCCACAGGACCCGCCGCAGCGACCAGACCGACATCCGGAACGGCGAGTCCGGCCTGACTGTCGGCACAGGCTCGCGCAATGTGGTGACCGCAAGCGCCACCGAAAAGCCGCCCAACAGCACCGACAGCCAGAACGGGAAGAAACCGGGACCTGGTCCGAGCTCCGATTGCAGGCCCATCGATGCGGCCGAAACGCCTATCCAGACGGCCAGCAGCAGGAGTATCGCCGACGACGCAAGTTGCTCTCGTCTCATCAGCACCGGTCCCTGTCCAGAACACACCATGGCGGGCTTGCCGCGGGCTCCCCTGCCGTGAAGTCCGCGGCCCGTCCGGTTTTTGCTCGTCATTCGTCGGCGAGGATTTCGCCGACCACCTCGTCGGTGTTCTTCCACAACGCTTCGCTGTCCTTGCCGTCCAGGTAATAGCGATCCGACCCGAGCTGGTTCACGATCTTGTCGCCGACCTCGTCGAGCGCGATTACCTTGCGAAAGGCCTCTTCCAGGATGGCCAGCCTCTCCGGGTCGATCCCCTTCCTGGCGGAGATGGTGCGCGTCGAGTAGGTGACGACATCGTAGCCGAGCGACCGCATCGTCGGCACGCCCTCGAGGACCTGGCTTTCCTGCTCGGCCATAATGCCCAGCGGGCGCACGTCACCCGACTTGTACAGGCTGATGTAGTTGGAAGGCGTCGAGGACACGGCATCGACATGGCCGCCCAGCAGCGCCGCGAATGCGGGTGCGGCACCGTCGAAGAACACCGGCGCGAGCTTCACTCCGGCCGCCTTCTCGAACAGGAGCGCCTCGATATGCGCATTCACATATCTCCCGCCGATACCGATGCGGATTTCGCCGCGGTTCTCCTTCGCCGCGGCGACGAGATCGGCGAGCGTTTGGTATTTGCTGTCCTTGGCAACGACGATCGAGCCCCCCTCGCTCAGCATCGTCGCCACAGGCGCGAAGTCGTCCCGGCTGTACGGGGCATTCCGGTTGGATCGCAAATAGGTGAGGTTGGTCGAGGGCAGGCTGGTGGCGCACAAAGTGTAGCCGTCGGCAGGCTCGTTCAGGCATCGCACGAGGCCGGTCTGCGAGCCTCCGCCCGGAATGTTTTCCACGCCCACGGGCACGCCGAGCTCCTTTTCCAGATAGGGCAGCAGTAGCCGCATGCTGATGTCGGCGGTGCCGCCCGCCGACCACGGCACCACGATGTTGATCTGCTTGCCCTCGGCCGGGAACTTCTCGGACTGCGCCTGGGCGAAGCCGGCGGTCATCGCGACCGCAGCGGCAGCGGCGAACAATGCGTATTTGACGTGTCTCATTCCAATTCCTCCCATTTTCACAACAAAGAGAAATGCTCCTCCGGCATATCGGTGACGAACATGCAGCCTGGCGCGTGCGTGATCATGATCGGCGCCTTGACGTTGGCGGCCATTTCCCAGACCGTGGCGACGCAGGCCCAGAACACCGGCACCTCCCCCTCGCGGATGGCGATGCGCCCGCCCACGTCGGGCGACGTCAGGTCGGCGATCCCCAGCCCTTCCGGCGATCCGATGTGTATCGGCGCGCCATGGCAATTCGGGAACCGCCCGGTCACCTGGACGGCCCTGGCCACCTGCTGCGGCATCATCGGCCGCATGCTCACCAGCATCTTGGAGGCGAACGGCCCCGCGCCGACGCAATCGACGTTGGTGCGATAGATGGTCGGGCCGCTCGCATCCTCATACTGGCGATAGGCAAGCCCGTTGGCGATGAAGACCCGGTCGAACGTCAGGCTACAGCCGAGCAGGACGCAGACGAGATCGTCCCTCCAGCGGTCGACGACGTTCGTGGGCTCGTCGACCAGTCTGCCATCCTCGAAGACCCGGTATCGCGGTATGTCCGTTCTGAGGTCTGCGCCCGGTGCCGATTGCACGGGCGTCCACTTGCCGGTGTCGACGATCTCCACGACCGACAGGATTTTCGGATTGCGCTGGCAAAAGACCAGGAAATCGTACGCATAGGAGGCGGGCAGCGCCACGAATCCGCACTGCCCGTAGCCCATCGAGAAGCCACGGGTGGGCCGCGACCACTCTTCATCCCTGAACAATTGCCGCGCCTGCGCGGGCGCGAGCGCTGCATGGCCGGACTTCACCTGCATATCCATGCTTCGTTTCCCCGTATTTCTGGCTAGGCCACGAAGATTTCCTGGTTCAGCACCGTCAGCAGCTCGTTTCCGTCGTCCGTGATCAGGATCGACTCGCTGCATCCGGCACCGTAGGTGTCGGCAACCCGGAGCACCGGCGGTATGTGAAAGGCCATTCCCGGCTCGAGCACCGTCGTATCGTCCTTCTTGAGGGCGATGATCTCGGCCTCCATCCAGGTCGGGTAAAAGCCGATGCCGATCGAGTATCCGGCCCGCTTGCCCGCATCGAAGCCGTGGTCCGACAGCGTCCGGCTGTATGCGCGCTCGACGTCGCCGGCGAGCGCACCGGGCTTCGCGACGGCAATCGAGGCGCCGAGAGCGGCCACGCACGCATCATGCGTCCGCTTCACGTCGTCCGAAGGCTTGCCGATCGACACCGTCCGCAGTTGCGGCGCGCAATAGCGGTTGTAGCAGCCGCTCATTTCCAGGATCATCGCATCGCCGGCGCGCAGGACCCTGCGCTGAAAAGTCGTGTGTGGAATGCCCGATCGGGGACCGGAGTTCACGGTGGGTTCCCGCGCCTGGTATTCCCCGCCGGCCCGGTACATCGCCGACACCGCGGCGGCCGCCACGTCGTTTTCGGTCCGGCCGGCGCGCGCCTCCCCGGCCGCGGCAACCATGCCCTTCACGGTGATGTCGGCGGCCTTGCGAATGAATTCGATCTCCGCAGGGCTCTTCTTCCGCCTCAGCTCTTCGACGACGCCCGCGGCATCCACGAAGGTGGCGCCGGGCAGGCCGCCGGTGAGCTTCCGATGCGTGTGGACCGAGAGATAGGACGAGGTCTGGTCGATCCCGACGACCCCCTTGGAGAAGCCCCTCTCCCTGATCGCCGCGACGGTCACGTCCGCCGGATCCTCGTGGTCGCTCCATATGGAAAAATCGTCGAGCCAGCTGTATTTCTGCGCTCCCAGAAGCTCCAGCCTGCGCAGGACCAGATAAGGATCACCGGAATTCGGCACGACAAGACAATGGTAGTTGGCGATGCCTGTCGTCTGATGGCCGGTCAGATAGAATATATTCTGGATGGAATGGACGAGGAGCATGTCCACTCCACGAGCCTTCAATATGGATTGGACGCGGGAGACCCGGTCCCGATATTCCGCTAGCGAAAAGATGAGTTCTTTTTCCATGACAAACCCGATCAGCGAAACCAATTTTGGATCCACGATCCATAATCCATGTGCAATCGACGGTGTCAACCGGTCTTTTGAGGACGTCCCATGCCGAATGGCCAATCGAGCCGTCCCGAAGACACTGCCGGCCGGCCCTCGGCGGGGACCGCGCCGAACCGGTCGGGATAGCGCCGCCGTCGCATCGGGATGGCCGTTCCTGGTCCCTCGACGGCGGCGTCAGAAGAACAGGCTGAAGGCGAATCGCACGCACACGGTGATGAGGAAAAGCCCGAACGCGACCTCCAGCCTGCGCTTCGAAAGCCTGTGTGCGAGCCGGGCTCCGACGGGCGCCAGCCAGGTGCTGGTCGGAATGAACAGGACGAGCCCGAGCAGCGAGACATATCCCAGGGCCAGCGGCGGCTGCAGGATCACCAGTTCGGGAAACTCGGCCATGCGCGGCCAGCCGGCGTAGACGTAGCCGATCGCGCCTGGAATCGAGATGAGCACGCCGAGCCCGGAGGATGTCGCGACCGCCTGATGAATGGGTCGGTTGTAGAAGGTCATGAACAGGTTGGAGAGCTGCCCGCCGCCAATGCCCATCAGCGCCGACAGCACGCCGATCACCCCACCGTAGACGACCATCAGAGACTTGCGTGGCATTTCGGTCCCGAAGCGCCAGCTGTCCTTTCCGAACAGCAGCCTCACGGCGGACACGCCCGCCACAAGCACGAACACGGCCTTGAAGAGGTCGGCGGGAGCATAGCGCGCCAGCACGCTTCCCAGGACCACGCCGACGACGACCGGCACCGCCCACACCTTCAGGATCGACATGTCCACCGCGCCCTTCGCCCGGTGTGCGTTGAAGGAGCGGATGGATGTGGGGATGATGACAGCAAGCGAGGTGCCGACACAGAGCGGCATGCGGACCTCCTCCGGCACATCGAGCAGCCTGAACAGCTCATAGAGAATGGGGACGGCAACCGCGCCGCCGCCGACGCCGAACACGCCGGCCAGCAGTCCCGTGATCGCGCCCGCCGCAAGCAGAGCGGCCGCGATCAATGCGAGTTCGAACGTCGAAGCACCAAGCAGTTCCAAGGCCACCCACCTCCGTTTCCGATGATGATCGTCGCAGTGC
>ENA-UOVV01000822-UOVV01000822.1-compost-metagenome-genome-assembly--contig:-NODE-822-length-30292-cov-22.814896_pt1 | contig 30292 bp, 27 predicted proteins | sample MGYA00238155_ERZ761577 | MGnify/ENA primary metagenome ERZ761577 (study PRJEB28898, sample SAMN06268775) | compost metagenome | isolation source: Emeryville, CA | place: USA:Emeryville, CA | collected... | reverse complement strand
AGCCGATCTTCACCACGTTGCCGGTGCGGGCCGACTCTTCGGCGGCCAGCGTTGCCTCGAGGGCAGCGACGGCGTCGTCGGGGCGGCCGATGGTCGGGACTTCGCCCTTCAGGGCGCAGTTGGCGAAATAGGCGAACTCCTCGCGCAGGGCGCCGCCGCGGACGCCTTCGAACATCGGCCAGTAGGTCGTGTCGGGGCTGTGCAGCTTGTTGTTGTCGACGATGGCGAGGTTCGGGAACGTGTCCTGCACGTGGATGATGCCCTCGGTGCCGATGATCGACATACGCTCGTCGATGTCGAAGGGCGTCTTCTCGGGCATGCACCAGACCGTCTCGAGCGTCGCCGTGGCGCCGGATTCGAAGCGATACATGGTCTGGCCGATGTCGGGGTATTTCAGCCCGCGCACGTCCACCGTCTGGGCATAGGCGGAGACCACCTTGGAGCCGGTGAGCCACAGCATGATGTCGGTGTCGTGGATGGCGTCGCCGACGATCGGTCCGATCTTCTGCAGGATGGTCGGGGTCCAGGCAGCCGGGATGTTGCGGCGCGAGCTCAGCGCCACGACCTTGCCGATGCGGCCCTCGTCGATGGCCTGCTTGGCCATGCGGTAGCGCGGGTTGAAGCGCACGATATGGCCGATGAAGAGGATGCCCTTGGAGCCCTTGGCGGCTTCCATGATCTTCTTCGCATCCTCAACCGTCGAGGCGATGGGCTTTTCAAGGAAGACGTGCTTGCCGGCCTTGAGCGCGGCGATGGCGGGCTCAGTGTGCTGGTCCCACATGGTGCAGATGGAGACCGCGTCGATCTCCGGGTCTGCCAACATGTCGTTGTAGTCGCGATAGAGCTTGGTCACGCCGAACTTTTCGCCGAGGGCGGCGAGGCGCTCCGGCGTGCGGGTGCACAGCGCGGCCAGCTCCAGGGTGGGGACCCCCTTGATGGTCTCGGCGTGGATTTCGCCGAACCAGCCGAGCCCGATTATGCCGATGCGCAGTTTGTCCATATGCTCCCCCAAATCGTTGGTTGTACTAGAAGTCTTCCAGGGTCAGTTCGCGGGTCATGACGATGTTGCCGGCCATGAGACCGCAATCGACCGGAATGGCGGCGCCGGTGACGGCGCTGGCGAGATCGGACGCGAGGAAGCTGATGACACGGGCAACCTCGTCCGGCTCGACGATGCGGCCGAGCGGATACCAGCGCTCGAGCGTCTTCAGCACCTGCGGATCCTTGGCCTTGCGCTCGTCCCAGATGGGCGTGCGCACGGTGCCGGGCAGCACGATGTTGCAGCGGATGCCGTAGCGCCCGTATTCCATGGCGATGGCCTTGGTCATCGAGATCATCGCCGCCTTGCCGGCGCTGTAGGCGGCATCGCCCAGCGAGGTGAGGCCGTTGACCGAGCCGACATTGACGATGTTGCCGGCGCGCCGCTCCACCATGCCGGGCAGAACGGCATGGGCGCAGTTGAAGGCGCCGTTGAGGTTGGCGTTGACGTCGTCGGCCCAGCCCTGCGGCGTGGTGCGCGCGATCACCGGGTTGTGCGAGATGCCGGCATTGTTGATCAGTACGTGGATGTCGCCGAAGCCGGCGAAGGCGGCCTTCACCGCCTCGGCATCGCCGATATCGACCACGGCTGGCAGCACCTTGATGCCGTCCTTGCCGAGCGTGTCGACGAGCGTGTTGACCTTGTCGCTGCGGTCGAGCGCAGCGATGGTGGCGCCCTCCTGGCCGAAGAAGCGGCAGAGCCACTGGCCGATGCCGCCCGCGGCTCCGGTAATGGCGATGGTCTTTCCCTCGAAGGATTTGCCCGTGAGTTGCCCGGTCATGGTCTAGAAGTCCCTTAGTGCGTCGCCGATCCACGCGATGTTGCGCCGGCGCAGATGGCCCCAGTTATAGAAGGCCAGTTCGGTGACGCCACCGGCTTTCAACAGCTCGATTGCCGCAAGGAAGTCGGACCTGGACGAGAGATCCGGGTAGGCGGGACGCAGAATGCCGCGCAGCTTGCCGGCGCCGCGCAGGCGGCGCTTCAGATCGAACAGGTCGGCTGCGACGCGGGCAGAGGACGGCTCGTAGAAGCAGGCTTCGATGATGCCGGTGGTCTCTGCCATCGCCTTGAGGTCGCTGCCCTCGTACCAGGCGCCGCCGGTGGGGCGGGCGACCGAGGGGATGATGGCGATACTGACCTCGGGGCGCACGGCGGCGCGGATTTCGGCGACCAGCGAGGTGACCGTCTCGGAACGGAAATCGAGGTAGCGGCCGAGTTCGGCATCGCCGCGGGTGTCGGCGGTCCAGAAGGCCTCGGCCATGTCGTCGGCGAAGTCGACATCGCTGTCGAGATAGGCGGTGATGTCGGCGGCGACCTGGGCCTTGAGACGGCGGGCATCGATGCCCTTCGCCTCGGCGGCGGCGACGCAGTGGTCGCAGAAGCAGAGCCCGAGCAGGCTGTCGAGCCAGCGGTTCGAGCGATTGAGCGCGAACTCGTGGTGGTAGCCGTGGGCGTAGGGCGTGAAGCCCGGCGCTTCGAGCGACAGGCCGGACACGGGATAGGACTCCGTCACGTCCCTGGCGAGGCCGATGGCATAGGCCCGGGCCTCGGGCGCCGACGGGCAGAGGTTGTAATAGTAGGGGTCGCCGAAGGCGTTGCGGACGACGGAATCCGGATGCGCGGTGCCCAGCGTCGTGTTGTGCAGCAGCACGAGCCAGACATTGGTGGCGATGTCGCTGCGGCTGGTCAGGTCGCGGAGGACGTCGGTTTCCTTGAGGATCGAGTTGGCGACCGGCTTGATGGCGCCGTAGCGGCTGGGATCGGCGTGGAAGTAGACGGTACCGTCTTCCAGCATCGCCACCTTGCCGTTCCTGCCGTGCGGACGCAGGAACTTGCCGGCGTGGTAGCTGCCGGCAATGGTGACGGTGTCGAGATGGAGCGCATGGAACTCGGTGACGGCGGCGTCGAGGCCGGCCTCGGCAAGATCCCAGGCGTAGGTATAGATGGCGCGGTAGCTCACTTCCCGAACCACCCGTCCTTGAGGTAGCGCATGTACTCGAAGATCATGCCGTGCTTGCGCACGAAGACCACTTCGAGGAAGTCGCCGACGATGAAGGGCGGGATCAGCACCTCGACGCCCGGCTCGGAGATGCGCGCCTGGATGTCATCGACGCGATAGGCGACATGCGGGTTGTCGCGCACGGCAGCCGGCACGGTGCTGTCGGGCTCATAGCGCAGGAACTCGATATGCTCGGGATGATTGCGCGGATTGGTGACCCAGATGCGCGATGCTTCGACCCAATCCTCCTCCGGCTGCTTCACCGTGGTGGTGATGCCGACATGATCGAACTCGTACAGGGCCATGCCTTTTCCTCCCTCGTCGTTGGGGTCGTTTGACTGAAAGCATGTTACAGATTTGAGCGGTCTGCAAGCGGCAATCTGCTGCGACACCTTGGACAAATGGCCGATTTCCTGTAACTGAATTTCATGTTTGAGGCGCTGGAGGTGTTCTCGTGGCGGGCCGGAAGAAGCAGGTTGAGGAGGCGCCAATCGACCTGGTGTCGCGCATCCAGCGGGTGGAAGGGCGGTTGTCTCCGGCCGAAAGGCAGGTGGCGGCGGCGGTGGCGGCCGACTTCGAGACGGCGACACGGCTCACCATTGCCGAACTGGCCGAACGGGCCGGGGTGAGCCAGCCCTCGGTGACGCGGTTCTGCCGCTCGGTGGGGTGCGCAAGCTTCGCCGATTTCAAGATCCGGCTGGCGACGACGCTGACCGTGGCGGCGGCCTATCTCAAGACCGACCGTGTGTTTTCCGACGATATCGGGCAGCTGGCGCAATCGGTGATGATGCGGGCCGCTAATGCCGTGCGCGCCGCGCTCGACCAGCTCGATACCGCCGCGTTGGGGCGGGCGGTCGAGGCACTGGCGGCGGCGCGGCGCATCGACATCTACGGCATGGGTGGCGGCTCGGCGGCTTTGGTTGAGGACGCCAAGCTGAGGCTGTTCCGGCTCGGCGTGCCGGTTGCGGCCTATATCGACGGGCACCAGGCGCGCATGTCGGCGGCAGTGCTGCAGCCGGGGGACGCGGTGCTTGCCATTTCGAACAGCGGTCGCTCGCGCGCCATCGTTGAGGCCACGCAGATCGCCGGTTCGTTCGGCGCGACGACGGTTGCACTGACGAGGCCGGGAACGCCGCTCGCCGAGGCGGCGACCATCGTGGTGCCGATGGTGATCGGCGAGGACGACAACGTGCTGGTGCCGACGCCGTCGCGCTATGCCCACATGGCGGTGATCGACACGCTGGCGACGGCCGTGGCCGAGCGGCTCGGGGCACGCGGCCGCGAGGCCCTGCGCCGGGTGCGCTACACGGTGGCGAGCATCGGCATCGCCATTCCCACGCCGAGCACGGACCCTACGGTGCTCATGCAGGGAAGGGGGGTGAGGGAGTAGGGGGGCCGCGCCACTTCGGGGCAGGACGCCCCCCTGTAGATCACTTGGGCTCCGAGGATGCGACCGCCCCCTTCACCATGCTTCGCATGGTCCCCTTCCCCGTTGTCACGGGGAAGACCCTGTCGACCTCAGTGTCCTGACCTGGTTCCTTGGTGGAGGGCGTCCAACGCCCCTCAGTGCAGCACCGACAGCCGCTTCTCTCCCGCTTCGATGCGGATGGGGAGGACGTTCTCGGCCGGGGGAAGCGGGCAGACGGCGTATTCGGTGAAGGCGCAGGGCGGGTTTATCGCCTTGTTGAAGTCCAGCACGATGGTGTCCGCCGTCACGTCCTCACCATAGACGAAGCGGCTCGCCGGGTAGGTCTCGTCGCGGCTGGTGAGGTCGCGGATGACGAACTGGGGGGATTCCGGCGTGCCGTGGGTGGCGATGAGCTCGTAGGTGACGCCGTCCTTCTCGAACACGGCCTTGTGGGTTACCTCGACCTCGGTCTCGATGTCCTTGGTGGTGTTGACGGTGAGCTCGCGCGGGGCCTCGTAGGGCACCCATTTCGCTTCGATGCGCCAGCTCGGATCGACCGGGAAGTAACGGAGCGGCTCGAGTTCGTCGGGGGCCTTTGAGTTGGTGTCGCGGACGCGCAGGGCGTTCTGGCCGTTGATGGTCGTCACCTCGACATGGAGGCCCTGCAGCACGAAATGCGGCGGGTGCTTCTTGTTGGGCACCAGGTGGTGTGGCGTGCTGCCGTCGGCGGGGACGAAATCCACTTCGCCGTTTTCGTGCTGGGTGAGGGTGCCGAGCAGGGCCGGGCCGGCGCTCAGCACGATGCCGCTATCGGGATCGGAGCCGACGGTGACGGTGCCGGGTTCGAGCCAGGTGCGGCCGATGATGTTGAGCCAGCCATTGGGAGCCTTGAGATTGGCGAGGCGCTTCGCCTTCCAGGCTTCGAGCTGGGCGGGATAGTCGGCGGGGAGTGTCATGGAGTGCAGTCCTTGGTCAGGCAGGCATGCGGGGGACGCTCTGGAGCAGCGTGCGCGTATAGGGATGTTGGGGGTCGGCGAGGATTTTGCGAGTGGGCCCGGCCTCGACGAGGCGACCTTTTTCAAGGATGACCAGCTCGTCGCAAAGCGCTGCCACGGCGCCGAGGTCGTGCGAAACGAAGACCAGCGTCATCTGCGTGGCGAGGGTCTTGAACAGCTCGATGATGCGGATACGAGTGCTCAGGTCGAGTGCAGAAACGGCCTCGTCCGCGAGGAGCAGGCGCGGGCGGGCGACGATGGCGCGGGCTATGGCGATGCGCTGGCGCTGGCCCCCCGAGAACTGGTGCGGCAGGCGATCGAGAATGTCGGCCTCGAGGCCGGCCTGGACCAGCGCCTCGCGCACCATGGCGGTGTGGTCGCCGGTGATCTTCAGCGCGCGCAGGGGCTCGGAGACGATGCGCAGCACCTTCTGGCGCGGATCGAGCGACGAGTAAGGGTCCTGGAACACGGCCTGCACGTTGCGGCGATAGGCGCGCATGAAGCCGCCATCGCGCGGCTCTACCGCGGTGCCGTCGAAGAGGATGCGGCCCGACGCGGCGCGCTCGAGGCCGAGGATGAGGCGAAGCAGCGTGGTCTTGCCCGAGCCGGATTCACCGACGAGGCCGAGCGAGCGGCCGGCTTCGAGGGTGAAGCTCACATCGGTGAGGGTGGGGCGGCGGCCATAGGCGAAGCCGACATTTTCGACCTTGAGCAGGCTCATGGCGTTGCTTCCAGTGCGGCATCGAACTGGCGGGCGGCTGCAACGAGGTTCTGCGTATAGGCGTGCCGGGGGGTGGCGAAGACCTCGGCGACCGGCCCGGCCTCGACGGCGCGGCCCTTCTGCAGCACGACGACCCGGTCGACGATCTTCGCCACCACCGGCAGGTCGTGGCTGATGAAGAGCAGGGCCATGTTGCGCTCGCGCACGAGCCGGTCGAGCAGTTTCAGGATCTCGGCCTGGGTGGTGACGTCGAGGGCGGTCGTCGGCTCATCGGCGATCAGCAGTTGCGGGCGGCAGGCGAGCGCCATTGCGATGGCGACACGCTGGCGCTGCCCGCCCGAGATTTCGTGCGGATAGGCACGGGCGATGCGGGCCGGATCGGGAAGCGCCACGGCTTCTAGGAGCGCGATTACCTCGCGGTCGATGTCGATGGACGTGCCGTCGCGGCGGGCGCGCCGGGCGAGGGGGATGGCGACCTGGCGGCCGATCTTCATCAGCGGATCGAGCGCGGTCAGCGGTTCCTGGAATACGGTGGCGGTGACGGTGCCGCGCAGGCGGCTCAGCGTTGCGTCGGAGGCGCCGATCACTTGCGTGCCGCCGAGGGTGACCGAGCCCGTGGCCGCGATCGCCGGGGGCAGCAGGCCGATGGCCGCGAGCGCCGTCAGCGACTTGCCCGAGCCGGATTCACCGATGAGGCCGAGGCGCTCGCCCGGGGCGAGCGACAGCGACAGGTCGTGGACCAGCGGAATGTCCCCGGCAGCGAGGTTGAGCTTGTCGATGGCGAGGAGGGTCATGCGCGCCCCCTCTTGCTCGGGTCGGTCAGCTCGCGCAGGCCATCCGCCAGCAGGTTCACGCCGATGGCGAGTGAAACCAGCGCAATGCCCGGGGCAATCGCGCCGATTGGGGCGGTGTAGACCGTGCCCTGCGCCTCCTGCAGCAGGCGGCCCCAGCTGGCATTGGGTGGCGGCGCGCCGAGGCCGAGATAGCTGAGTGACGCCTCCGCAATCACGGCGAGGCCGAACTGCAGCGCGAAGTTCACCGCCAGCGTCGGGGCGATGTTGGGTAGGACGTGCTCGAAGACGATGGCGAGCCAGCTCGCGCCGGAGGTGCGGGCGGCGGTGATGTAGTCGAGCAGCAGCACGCGCTTGGCGAGGATGCGGGTCAACCGTGCGACGATGGCGCTGAGCGCAATGCCGAGCGCCAGGATGGCAGTGAAGAGGCTCGCCGTGTCGCTCGCCGCCACTACCAGCATGGCGATGAGCAGCGTGGGGAAGGCAATGAGGATGTCGAGCGTCGCCGCCAACGCGTCATCGAGCAGTTTCGTTGCGAAGGCGGCGAGGATGCCAAGCGTGACGCCGATCACGCCGCCGATCGCCACTGCGCCGATGCCCACGATGAGCGCGATGCGCGAGCCGATCATCACCTGGGTGAAGAAGTCGCGGCCCAGCCGGTCGGTGCCGGCCCAGTGTTCCCACGAGGGCCGGGCGAGGCGGCCGCCGGTCATGCTGGTCGGGTCGTAGGGCAGCCACACGAGCGTCAGCAGCCCGACCACGATGTGGAGCCCGACGAGCAGTACGCCGATCGTCAGAGTGAGGCCGGGACGTTTCATGGCTCGCTCCGGCGGCCGCGCAGGCGCGGCTCGATGGCGCGCTGCAACAGGTCGGCGCCAAAGCCGATGAGCAGCACCAGCAGGGTGGAGATGAACAGCACGCCCTGCACGTTGGGGTAGTCGCGCTGCTGGATGGCGAGCAACAGCATGGAGCCGAGGCCGGGAAAAGCATAGACCTTCTCGACCACCACGGCGCCGAGGAAGGTGGTGGCGAGCTCGATGCCGAGGATGGAAACGACCGGCACGGCGCCGTTGCGGATGCCGTGCCGCACCAGCGCTTCGGGGAAGCTGGCGCCGAGGGCGCGCGCGGTGCGGATATAGTCGGAGCCGATCACGTCGAGCGTCGCGGCGCGCACATAGCGGATGAGGGATGCGGCGATGACGAGTGCCACGGTGCATACCGGCAGCACCATGGCGGTGGCCGCTTCGCCGAAATTGGCCCAACCCTTGAGGGGGAAGCCGCCTGAGGGAAAGAGGCGCAGGTTGATGGCGAAGATGGTGACGATGAGGATGCCGAGCCAGAAGACCGGAATGGCGATGCCGAGCTGCGAGACGATTGAGATGACGCCGCCATACCACTTGTTCGCCTTCACCGCGGCGAGGATGCCGAGCGGCAGCGCGATGACGATGGCGAGGAGGAAGCCGAAAATGGTGAGCGGCAGGGTGACGCTCATGCGGTTGCCGATCTCCTCGAGCACGCTGGCGCGCGAGACAAAGGACTGGCCGAGGTCGAAGCGGGCGAGGTTGCCGATGAAGGTGGCGAACTGGACGATCAGCGGCTGGTCCGAGCCGATCTGGGCCCGGGCGGCCTCGATCTGCGCCGCAGTAGCGCCGACGCCGAGCAGGGCGTTGGCCGGGTCGCCGGGAAGGAGGCGGAGGAGGATGAACAGCACCACCGCCGCGATGAACAGCGACAGGATGAGGATGACGAGGCGGCGGGCGAGGTAGGCGAGCACGGTCTAGCGCGCTCCCAGCCGGTCCGCGACGAGTCGGGCGAGGCGGGTCGCGACCTCGTCCTTGTCGAGTTCAGGCCACGGCTCGGCGCCGTCGGCGGAGACGAGCGTTACCCTGTTGCGGGCGCCGCCCATGGCGAATTCGCCCACATCGTTGGCGACGATGAGGTCGGCGCCCTTTTTCATCAGCTTCGCCAGCGCGTTGGCGATGAGGTCGCTGGTTTCGGCGGCAAAGCCGATGACGAGGGGTGGGCGCTTGTCGCTGTGGCCGGTGGTGGCGAGAATGTCGGGGTTCTCGACGAGGCGGAGCTTGGGCGGCGCGCCGCCGGTCTTCTTGAGCTTGCCGGTCGCTACTTCGGCCACCCGCCAGTCACCTACGGCGGCGGCGAAGATGGCGGCATCTGCGGGCAGCAGGCTATCCACGGCGGCGGCCATGTCGAGGGCGCTTTCGACGTGGTGGGCGACGACGCCGGCGGGGTCGGGAAGCTGCACCGGGCCGGTGACGAGGTGGACTTCGGCCCCGAGCGCGGCGAGGGCGGCGGCGATGGCGTGGCCCTGCTTGCCGGAGGAATGGTTGGAGATGAAGCGGATCGGATCGATGGCCTCGCGGGTGGGGCCGGAGGTAACGATCACTCGGCGGCCGGCGAGAGGCCGGTCGGGGTTCAGAAGCGCCTCGACGGCGGCGATGATGGCGGGCACGTCCGCCATGCGGCCGGTGCCGCTTTCGTCGCGTTCGGCCATGGCGCCATCCTCGGGGCCGACGAAGCGGATGCCGTCGGCGGCGAGGATGTCGCGGTTCCGCCGGGTTGCGGGATTGGTCCACATGGTGGGGTTCATCGCCGGGGCCATCAGCACGGGCCGCGTGGTGGCGAGCAGAACGGCGGTCACGAGATCGGGCGCGAGGCCATGGGCGCGCTTGGCCATCAGGTCGGCAGTGGCCGGGGCGACGAGGACGAGATCGGCCTCGCGGGCGAGCCGGATGTGGCTGGTCGCCGGGTCGCCGTCGGCCTCGAACAGGTCGGTCGGGACCGGGTGGCCGGTGACCGTGGCGAGGGTGAAGGGGATGACGAAGTTCTGAGCGGCAGCCGTCATGGCGCAGCGCACAGTCGCGCCCGCATCGCGCAGGCGGCGGACCAGTTCGGGGATCTTATAGGCCGCAATGCCGCCGCCCACGAGGATCAGGATGTGCTTGCCGGTGAGGCTCATGAAACGCTTCTAGCCGGTGCGGCGGGGTTGGGGAAGCTCAGCCGCGCGGGTGCCTGTTCGTCACCGCCCCCCACCCCAGCCCTGCTACGTCGCTTCGCTCCTAGCGCCGCTACCCTCCCCGCCAGGGGGAGGGAGACTGGAGCTTCTGCTCAAGACACGGCGCTCCCTCCCCTCGATGGGGAGGGTAGCGCAGCTGCCGCACAAGCGGCTTTGCGAAGCCGGGGTGGGGTGGAGGTTCCCTGGATCCATATGAAAGAGCCCTCGCCCGGAGGCGAGGGCTCGTCATGAGGTACGGACGCTCAGTTCGTCTTCTTGATGCCCGCGACGTAGAACTGGCTGTTGAGGCCGTTGACCGGGTAGCCGGTGACGTTGGCCGACGAGACCACGATCTGCGGGTAGAGGTAGAGCCAGTTGGAAGCGGCGTCCTCGGCGATGAGCTTGTTGGCTTCGGTGAGCTTCGCCACCTGATCGGCTTCGGTGGGGGCGGCCTCGGCATCGGCGATCAGCTGCACCACGTCGGGGTTGTTGTAGCCCCAGTAGAAGTCGGGGTTGCCGTAGAAGACGATGTCGCGGTGGTTGACGTGCTCCTGCAAGGTCGCCTGGAAGTCGTGCGCCTTGTAGATCTTCTCATACCACTCGTTGGAGGTGATGATGTTGATGTTCACCTTCACGCCGATCTTGGCGTATTCCGCCTGGAGGAACTGCGCCACGATGGGGTGCGGATCGTAGTCCGGGGTGTCCAGGGTGAACTCGAAGCCATCGGCATAGCCGGCCTCGGCGAGCAGGGCCTTGGCGCTCTCGAGGTCATAGGGATCAACGCCGGTAAGATCGACGTACCATGGGTCGGTGGGCGGCACGAAGGAGCCGATCAGGGTGCCGTACTCGCCCCAGATGGCGTTGAGCAGCTTCTTCTTGTCGGTCGCGCGGGCGAGGGCCTTGCGCACCTTGACGTTGTCGAAGGGCGCGACGCGGTCGTTCCAGGCCAGCAGCTCCTTGGTGGTGGAGGCGCCGTTGGAGACGGTGAAGGCCGGGTTGCCGGCGAACTGGGCCAACGAGTCCGGGCTCTGCACGGACGTGATGATGTCCACCGCGTTGGTCAGCAGCGCGTTGTTGAGCGCCGTGGCGTCGGTGAAATAGGTGAACACGACTTCCGAGTTGGCCGGAGCGTCCCCCCAGTAGCCGTCGAATTTGGTGAGCGCGAGGGCCGAGCCGCGGCGCCACTCCTCCAGCTTGTAAGGGCCGGTGCCGTCTTCGCTGGCGGTAATGTCGGCCGCCTTGTCGTTGACGATCCAGACATAGCTCAGGTTGTAGGGCAGCGAGATCGAGCGGGACGAGAGGGTGATGACCACGGTCTGGTCATCGGGCGTCTCGATGGAGGTGATGGTCGAGAGGCTGCGCTTGCGCGAGGACTTCGAGGCCTCGGCGGTGACGCGCTCGATCGAATATTTCACGTCGGCGGCGGTCAGCGGATCGCCGGAGTGGAAGGTGACGCCGGACTTGAGCTTGAAGGTGTAGGTGAGACCGTCCTCCGAAATCTCGTAGCTTTCGACCAGCCGGGGTTCGACATTGCCGGCATCGGTCAGCTGGAACAGGGCCTCGTAGACATTGCCGTTGAAGGCTTCGTTGATACCCTGGCCGGCGCCCGCGGTGTTGTCGAGGTTCTGCGGCTCATAGAGCGAACCGATGCGAATGGTCGCGGCGGGGTCGAAATCCTGCGCGAAGGCGGGGCCGGCGAGTGCGACGCTGCTCAGCAGCGCGGCGGCCAGCAGGGTACGGCGAGAGAGGGACATGATGGCTCCTGTATTTGGCCGGCCGAAGTGACGCTGCCGGCTGGGGCGCGTTGGTGGCCCCTATTGGTGCTGATTGATAGCGCGACGGCAATGAAAAGAGGATGCTTTAGCGAGGCTAAAATTGCTGCCGGCCGCTTCACCGCGGGAAAGGCCTTTGCCGGGCATGGGGTTGCATGGAAACCGGTTTCTTCGGGTGATGGCGGGTGCGGAGCCTCAGCGCCGCTTCCTGTCGCTCAGTTCGATCCAGACCGGGGCGTGGTCGGATGCATCCTCGAGGGCGCGGACAGGGCGGTCTATGCCGGCGCCCTTGAGACGAGGGAGAAGCTGGGGGGAGAGGAGCAGGTGGTCCAGCCGCAGCCCGGCATTCCGCTCCCAGCGGTTCCGGCGATAGTCCCAGAAAGTATAGAGGGCCGGCTCGTCGGGGAAGACGGTGCGGAGTCCGTCCGTCCAGCCTTGCGCCAGAAGCTCGGCGAACTGGGCGCGCGGGCGGGGCTGAACAAGGGCGTTGTCGCGGTAGGACGTCGTCTCGTAGACGTCACGCGGCTGGGGGACGATGTTGTAGTCGCCCGCGAGGACGACCGGGATGTCTTCGGCCAGGAGATCGGCGGCGTGGGCGATGAGGCGGTCGGTCCAGCGCAGCTTGTAGTCGAACTTCGGTCCCGGCTGCGGGTTGCCGTTGGGGGCGTAGAGGCAGCCTACCAGCACGCCGCCGACCGCCGCCTCGATATAGCGGGCCTCGCGATCGGTTTCGTCGCCGGGCAGTTCGTCGCGGGTCAGCACCGGTTCGGTGCCGCGGGCGAGGATGGCGACAACGTTCCAGGTCGGCTGGCCCTTCCACACCGCGCCGTAGCCAGCCTTGGCGAGCGCCGATTGGGGGAATTGCAGGTCGGCGGCTTTCAGCTCCTGGAGGCACACCACGTCAGGCTCGGCGGCCTCCAGCCATTCGAGCAGTAACGGCAGGCGGCGGTTGATGTTGTTGATGTTGAAGCTGGCGAGCTTCACCGGTCAGCCGCTTACGCGCGTGGCAAAGGCGTGGACGCTGTCGGCAAGCGTTGCGAGGTGCTGCGCCGTGGTGAAGCCGGAGATCGCCTTGCGGGGCTTGAGGTCGTGGTCGCCGTCCTCGAGCCAGAGCAGTTCGATCTGCTTCGAGAGGTCGTAGGTCGCCACCTCGTCAGGGACGCCGAACTCGTCGCGGGTGCCCTGGACCATGAGGGTGGGCGTCCTGAGATCCTTGAGGTGCGCGGTGCGCAGCTGGGTCGGGCGGCCGGGCGGATGGAAGGGATAGCCGAGGCAGACGAGGCCGGCGATGCGCCCGGCATCGTAGAGCGCGTCGGCGGCCATGGAAGCGACGCGGCCGCCCATCGACTTGCCGCCGATGAGCAGCGGGCCGTTGGTGGGACCGAGATCATCCACTGCGGCAACGTATTCGGGGATGACCGTTTCCGCCTTGGGCGGTGGCTTGCGGTGGCCGCCGCTGCGACGGGCCGCCATGTAGCCGAACTCGAAGCGAGCGACGCGCAGCCCGGCGGCGGCGAGCGCCCGGGCGGTGGCGTTCATCGAGGCCGAGTCCATGGGCGCGCCGGCGCCGTGGGCGAGGAGGAGGGTAAAGCGCGCATCCTCGGGGCCATCGAAGAGGAAATCGGTCGCCATCAGCCGGCGGACTTCCGTAGCGCGAGGTCGATATAGGCGATGCCGCGCTGGGCCTTCCTGGCCCAGTCGGAATGATCGTCGAGTTCGAGGTAGCGCTGCCACCAGCGGCGAGCCTCGGGCAGGTCGTGCGCCTCGTATTCGAGGGTGGCGAGGTTGTAGACGGCGTCGGCGTATCCGGGGTCGATGGCGATGGCCCGGTGCAGGTGCTCGCGCGCCGCCGCGATCCGCTTCATGTCGCGCAACAGGCCGGCGAAGTTGAACCAGGCCTCGGGAAAGTCCGGGTCGAGCTTGATAGCGCGGGCATAGGCGAGGGCGGCCTCGTCCGTCTGGTCCAGCCCCCTGAGGCAGTTGGCGAGGTTGAAGGCGGCGACGGAGTCCGTCGGGTCGATGGCGAGGCAGCGCTCGTAGAGCGTCGCCGCCTCGGCGAAGAGCTGGTTGGCTTCGAGCGCCTCGGCGCGGGCGAAATAGTCCTCGGACTGGTCGGTATCGGGCGCGAGGTCGAGCAGGCGCTGCCCGTCCATCTCGGCGTGAGCCTCGCCCTCGGCGACGTAGAGCCGGTCGCCCTTGTGGTGGAGGGAGAGCGCGGTAAGCGAGGTGACCGGGCCCGAGCGATGGATCGAGCGGGCAATGGCGCCCCAGCTCGCGCCGCCGGCGATGAGGCCGGCATATTTGCGGGCGAGGATCAGGTCGCGGAAGGAAAAGGGCTCGGCGGCATGCTCGAAGGCATCGAACAGCGCCAGCATGTCGAAGCTGTGGGCGTCGAGCCTGCTCTGTTCGAGCAGCGAAAGGCGAGTGAGGCTCGAATGCTGGGGCGGCTCGAGAAGCCGGAGCCAGGTGAGGAAGCCGCGCTCGGAGAGGAGTGTGGCTTCATGCTGGCGCAGTTCGGCGACCTTCGCCTCGATCTCGGCGTCGGACAGCCGGTCGATCAGCTTGCGGCCGAAGACGACGTGGGTGGTCTGCCGGTTGATGCCGCGCCGGAACTGGCCGCCTGCAGTTTCGACGGCACGCGCCGCGAGGCGTCGCGGAAACGCTGCGAGCGCTCCCACGATGCCAAAGATCGGCGCGGCTGCTGTCATGCGGATATCAGGCCTTCTTGCGGCTGGTGGATTTCGGGGCGACGGCTTCGGAGGCGGCGAGCGCGTCCTTCAGTGACACCTTCTTCGGGGCAGGCTTGGCGGGGGCCGTGGCCTTGGCGGCAGTCTTGCGGGCCGGGGCTTCGTCCTTGGACTTGCTGGCGGCAGCGGGCTTGGCTTGGCCGAGCGAGGCCTTGAGCGCATCCATGAGGTTGATGACGTTGCCGCGTTCCGGCGCCTCGGCGATGATCGGCTTGTGGCCCTTGAGCTTCTCGCGGATCATGGCCATGAGCGCCGCCTCGTAGCGATCCTCGTAGTTCTTGGGGTCGAAGTGGGTGACCTTCTGCTTGATGAGGGCTTCGGCCAGCGCCAGCATCTCGGGATCGGGCTTGCCAGCAGGGATGGAGTCGAAGATCTCCGCGCTCGAACGCACCTCGTTGGGGTTGCGCAGGGTGTGGAGGAACATGCCGTTGTCCCGCGCGCCGATGGTGACGACGCGCTCGCGCGAACTCATCACCAGGCGGGCGACGGCGACTTTGCCGGAGGCACGCATCGCTTCGCGCAGCACGATGAAGGTCTCTTCGGCCATGGCGCCGTCGGGCGCGAGGTAATAGGGCGCATCCTCGTAGATGCTGTCCACCTCGGCTTGATCGACGAAGGACTCGATGTTGATGGTGTGCGAGCTTTCGATGCGGACGGCTTCAAGATCGCTGTCATCGATGATGATGTATTGCTTGTCCTCGTACTCGTAGCCCTTGACCAGATCCGAGCGCTCGACGATGCCCAGTTCGGGATCGACCGGCTTCATGTTGATCCGGTTGTGGGTATCCTTGTGCAGCTGGTTGAAGCGGATGCGCTCGTTCGTGCTGGTTGCCGGGTAGAGTTTCACCGGGCAGGTGACCAGGCTCAGCTTGAGATAACCCTTCCAACTTGAACGCGGCGCCATCCTGCCCTCCAACGCAGATACTCGTGGTCGCGCGGTCCAGCGGGAAAAGTCTGTACTTTTCCGGCCACGCTCCAGCTACTACTTCCCAGCCCGCAATTGTGCAGGCAGTTCGCAGGCGGACTCGTTAATGTCGGCCCACGGATCGCCTGACATGGTTAAGAGACCGGGAACGGAAGAATAGTTCAGATCTGCCGGATCGTCGATGGATTCCAGGTCGCGCCAGTCAAGCGGAGTCGAGACGGGCAGGTGGGGGCGGCCGCGAAGGGTGTAGGGCGCGGCAGCGGTGGCACTGCGGGCATTGCGGTGAAAATCGATGAAAATGCGCCGCTTCCGGTTATCCTTGCCCATGATGGCGACGAAGGTTTCAGGCGCGGTCTTGGCCAGCAGGGTGGCGATGGTGCCGGTGGCCGAGTGCACCGTCTTCCAGCCGAGCACGGGCTTGAGCGGTACGACGAGGTGGAGGCCCTTGCCGCCCGAGGTCTTGACGAAGGGGATGAGGCCGATGCTCTCGAGCTCACCCCTGAGATGCACCGCGGCCTCGACGATGTCGCGCCACTCGACGCCTTCGCCGGGGTCGAGGTCGAAGACGATGCGGTCGGGCTTTTCGAGATGCCTAAGGTGGGTGCCCCAAGTGTGGAACTCGACGCCGCCGAACTGGGGTAGCGCCAAGTAGCCGCGCGCATCCTCGATGGTGAGGTAGGTCTTGTCCTCCTCATCGGAGTTCTGGGTCTCGAAGACGTTGATGGTCTTCGGCATGCCCTTGAAGGCATGGCGCTGGTAGAAGCAATCCTTGGCGAGGCCGGTGGGGCAGCGGACCAGCGAGACCGGGCGGTTCATGATGTGCGGCAGCATGAAGTCGCCGACCGCCGCGTAGTAGACGGCGATATCGAGCTTGGTCGGGCCATTCTTGCCGAAGAGGCGGCGGGTCGGGTTGGTGATCGAGATGGAGGCGAGGTCGGCGTCGGTGATGAGGCGCTTGCGCTCGGTCTTCTGGGCAGTGAGTTCGGCCTCGCGCAGGCCCATGAAGACGGCGTGGCGGAGCATGCCGTCGCTGGTGCGGTTGGAGTAGTGGACCTTGGCGTGGAGGACGGGGCGGACCCATTTCACCTCGCGCGGGGCCCCTTCGAGCGGGACACCGCCATCGGCCAAGGCGGCAAGGCGGGCTTCGAGGATTTTCTGCGTGGCGCTGTCGAAGCCGGTGCCGATCTTGCCGATGTAGCGCAGTTCGCCATCGACCCATTCGGCGGCGGCGAGCGCGGCGAGGCCCTCGGCGGCGGCTGAGGTGGTGTAGCCGGCGATGAGAACATCCTCGACCTTGCGGGCCTTGGCCTTGATCCAGAGGTTGGTGCGGCCGGGGCTGGAGAGCGAGTCCTCGCGCTTCGAGACGATGCCTTCGAGACCCATCTCGGAGACGCGCTCGAACAGGGCGTCGCCATCGCCCTCAACATGATCGGAGTACTGGATGGCCGAGCGCCCGCCCGCGACGCCCGCGATGAGCTGGCTCAGGTACTCCTTGCGCTTCCTGAGCGGGACGCGGCGGAGGTCCCAGCCATCGAGATAGAGCAGGTCGAAGGCGTAGAAGGTGAGCTTGCTGCCGGGACCGTTCGAGAGCGCGTCCTGCAGCAGCGAGAAGTGCGAGACGCCGCGTTCGTCAAGGACGACGATCTCGCCGTCGAGGATGGCGGATTTGGCGGGCAGTTGCGCGAAGGCCTGGGGGAGAAGGCCGTAGCGATGGGTCCAGTCAAGCCCGGCGCGGGTGATGAGGCGAGTCTTGCCGTCTTCAAGGAAGGCGAGGGTGCGGTAGCCGTCGAACTTGATCTCGTGGAGATAACCCGGGCCGTTTCGTGCCGGCTTGGGCGGAGCATCCGCGGCAGTGGCGAGCTGCGGTTCGAGCGTCGTGGGCATCGGGCCCTTGACTGCACCGGCTGCCGTAGTGGGCCGGGGCGGCTTGCGGACGGTGACCAGTTCCTCGATGCGGCGACCGGTCTTCACGCTTTCGGGGCGGGCTTCGAGGATGTCGGTCTCGGTGTCGACGGCCTGATCGTGCTCCTTGAAGAACAACCAGTTGTCCTTGCCGTTATCGCCGGGCTTCGGCTTCAGGCGGGCGAGCATCCAGCCGCCTCTCAGCTTCTCGCCCCAGAGGCGGAACTTGAAGTCGCCGGTACGCAGGGCCTCGTCGGGGTCGCCCATCGGGGCCCAGGTGCCGGTATCCCAGACGATCATCGGGCCGCCGCCATACTCGCCCTCGGGGATGACGCCTTCGAAGTCGATATACTCGACCGGATGATCCTCGGTGTGGACGGCGAGTCGCTTGTCGGCGGGGTTGAGCGAGGGGCCTTTCGGCACGGCCCAGCTCAGCAGCACGCCATTGTGCTCAAGGCGCAGGTCGTAGTGGGGGGCAGTGGCGGAGTGGCGATGGACGACGAAACGCGAACCGGTCTCCGCCGGGATGGAGCCAGCGGGCTCGCTGGTCTTCCCGAAATTGCGCTTCTTGCGATAGGGGCCAAGTGCGTCGGCCATCAGGGCACGCCGATCATCTTCCTGCCGGGGTGATCGTCAGGTCCATGCGGAAGCTGGCGCTGGCGCCGGGGGCGAGGACGAGCACGCCGTTGCGGTCTTCCAGCGCATTGCCCTGGTCGTTCCAGGGGGCGGTACCATGCCAGGGTTCGAGGCAGAGGAATGGCGCGCCGGGCTTCTGCCAAAGGGCGAAGTTGGGCAGGTTGTCGGTCTCCATGTCGATGCGGGCGCCGCCCTCCGCGAAGAAGGCGACGTGGCCGCCAGCGCCGCTGACGAAGATCATCGCGTCATCTTCGAAATGCTGCGGCTCGGGACGGAGTTGCCCGGCCTTGAAGGGCGACGGCTGCGGCGTGCGGACCAGCAGCTTGTCGGCATCGAGGCGGTAGAGGGCTGGTTCGCTTTCGTCAGCGAGTTGGACGACATGCGGCTTGCCGGCGCTGCCGGGGAGCGGCCAGACGAAGCCCGGGTGGAAGCCGAACTGCAGCGGCATATCGGTTTCGTCGCGATTGAGCACCGTGGCAGCAATGCCGATGCGGTTGCGCTCGAGGGTGTAGGCGATGTCGAGACGGAAGCTGAACGGGAAGTTTGCCCGCGTCTCGTCGCTGGCCTGGAGGACGAGGCGAGCCGAATTCGGGGTGCTCTCGGCGACGATGAAGTCGTTGATGCGGGCGATGCCGTGCGAGGGCATCGGGTAGGGTGTGCCCGCGATGGTCACGGTATCGCCAGGACTCTTACCGACCACGGGGAAGAGCAGGGGGGAGCGGCCGCCCCACCAGACCGGATCGCCCTGCCACAGCCATTCGGCACCGTCCGCGGTGCGGATGGAGCGCAACTCGCCGCCGCGGGGAGCGAGCTCAAGGGTGAGGATGTCGTTGGCTATCTGCATCTTGGGCTCCGGGCTGTATGAATGGCTAACCCGCTGGGCGTTCGGCGTAAAGCATCAGACGTTGGTGATCGTGCCTGGGTGATCGATGCTGAGCCCCATCAGGAGATTGGCGCGGCTGCCGATCTGCTTTATGGGAGCGGCTGCAAGAGGACTATCAGCAGATGCAGCAGACCGTTGAGCCCCGCCTGCCGATGGCGTTGACGGTTGCTGCGGGGCTGATTGCCATTGGCGTGGCGCTCGCCTCGACCATGCCGTACGACGCCATCGTCGCCATCGACCACCTGAAGATCAGCCATGGCGACTACGCCCTGATCCTGACGGCCTCATCCATGGTCGGCGTGGCTGCGTCGGTGTCGCTCGGCTGGCTGTCGGACCGGATCGGCGACCGACGTGTGCTGATGCTGGCGACAGGGCTTCTGGGGGCCGCCGGCTTCGGGCTCATGTATTGGCTCAGGAGCCCGCTGGCCTTCGTGCTGGTCTATTGCGTGCTGCTGCCCTTCGGAAACACCGCCTTTTCGCAAGCCTTCGCGTATGCGCGGGTGTTCTACGACCAGCGGCAGCCCCAGGTGGCGGAGTTCAGGATCACCACGCTCAGGTCACTCTACGCGATCGCGTGGGTTGTGGCGCCGCCGCTCGCGGGCTGGATCGCGGCGGCCTACCAGCTGTTCGACGTCTATCTCATGGCAGCGCTCGCCAGCCTCGTGTTCGCCGGGATCGCGCTGCTCATGCTGGCCGATGGTGGAACGAAGTTGGCGCCACGGGCGCAAAAGGGCGCTGCGGAGAGGACGCGTGCGGGTATCGAGGTGCCGATGCTGGTGGGGCTGTGCGGCGTGCTGCTGATCTACGTGGCGCTGAAGCTCGCGAGCACGGTGACGCCGCTGGCGCTGGTGGCAAACTACCAAGGCACGCTGGGCGATGTGGGGCTGACCAACGGCATCCGGGCGCTGCTCGAGGTGCCGCTGATGTTCGCCTGGGCGGTGGTGGGGAAGCGGCTGCGCAAGCATACGCTGATCGCAACGGCCGGGCTGATCTATGGCGGGTACCTGATCGGGATGACGCAGGTGCATTCGATGTTCGGGGTGTTCCTGCTGCAGTTGCCCTGCGCAATCGGGATGGCGGGCCTTATGAGCGTGCCACTCGCCTATATGCAGGAGGCGATACGGGGCAGGGTGGGGCTCTCCACCTCGCTGCTCGATGTGACCATGGTGATCTCGGGTCTGCTTGCGGCGGGATTGTTCGGCATGCTTGCCGGGCCGCAGAGTTACATGCAGCTGTTCTGGATCGCCGGCGGGCTGGCCGCCGCCGGCGCGGTGGTTTTGGTGATTGCCCACGACGTGGTGGAGCGCTGGCGGCCCCAGTAGGTCTATCGCATGCCCTTGTCGCGGCCGTAAAGCAGCAGCATGGCGACGATGATCGCGCCATAGATGATCTGGCGGCCGAACTCGGCGATCTGCATTACGGAAAGGATCGACTGCAGGATGGTGATGAGGATGGCACCGGCCACCGTACCGAGATAGCTGCCGCGGCCGCCCAGGATCGAGGTGCCGCCCAGCACCACCGCCGCGATGGCGGGGAGCAGGTAGGCATCGCCCATGGACTGGGCCGCCTTGCCGGAATAGCCGGCGAGCAGCACGCCGCCGAAGGCGGCCAGGCCGCCGCACAGGGCAAAGGCGATCATCACTACGCGCTGCGTCGGGATGCCGGAGAGGTAGGCCGCAGCTTCCTTGTTACCGATGCCGTAGACCGAGCGGCCATAGGTGGTGCGGGTGAGAAGGAACACCGCGAGCGCACCGACGACGAACCAGACGATCACGGCGTTGGGGACGCCAAAGCTCGACTGGGCGGCGAGGAACTTCATTGCCGGGGAGGCGGAGTCCTGGGGCGAGAAGCCGCCGGTATAGGCGACCATGAGCCCTTGCGCGACCGAGTTGACCGCGAGCGTGATGATCATGGACGGGATGCGCAGGTAGGCGACGGCGAAGCCGTTGACGAGGCCGATCATCACGCCGCAAAGCACGCCGAAGGGGATCGAGAAGATCTCGCCCATGGGCCCGTAGGAGGTGGCGGCGGAGGCCATCATGGCGCCGACGGCGACCGTCCAGGGAACGCTGAGGTCGATCTGGCCGACCAGCACCACCAGCATCATGCCGGTGGCGATGATGCCGAGGAAGGCGCCGACCTTGAGCTGCAACAGCAGGTATTCGGGCGACAGGAAGTTCGGCGAATAGAGGCTGCCGACCAGCAGCAGCACGACGATGCAGCCGAAGGCGGTGACGACCGGCAGGTCGATGCGCTGGCTCAGCGGCAGGCGGGCGGGCGCGGCAGAGGTCTGGTCTGTCATGGTCTCAACCGAAGAGCTCGAGGCGGTTGCGGACGCGGAAGAGCCGGGCCGAACCGATGGAAACGGCGATGAGCAGGACGATGCCCTGGAACAGCGGCTGCCAGAGCGGATCGACCTCGAAGACGAAGAGCAGGTCGCCAATGGCACGGAAGGCGAGTGCCCCGAAGATTGCGCCGATCGCGCTGCCGCGGCCGCCGAACAGTGACACACCCCCCAGCACCACGGCCGCGATGGAATAGAGCGTGTAGGTATTGCCGTTGGCTGCGGAGGCCTCGCCCGAATAGGTGAAGAAGGTGAGGAACAGGCCCGCAGTGGCTGCAAAGACGCCGGAGAGCACATAGGCGGCGAACTTGGCGCGCCTGACCGGCATGCCGGACATGTAGGCGGCGACTTCGGACGATCCCGCCGCATAGACGGCGCGGCCGAGGACCGAGCGGCGGAACGGGATCCAGACCAGTAGCACCACGGCGGCGAGGAAAACGAGGCTGGTAGGGATCAGGCCGAAGAGCTTGCCGGTGAGCGCGCTGGCGAGGCCCGAGGCGAACTCCGGACTGGAGCCGGGGAAGGGTCGAAGCCACAGGGCGATGCCGAAGAACACCGCGCCCGAGGCGATGGTGGCGACGATGGGTTGCAAGCGGCCAAAGATGACAATGGCGGCGTTGACCGCGCCGCAGAGCGCGCCAGTGAGCAGGACACCGATCACGCCGGCTGTCACCGTAAGCGGTGAGCCGACCACGATGTAGGAAGCGAGGCAGTTGGCGAGGATGAAGATGGCGCCGACCGAGAGGTCGATGCCGGCGGTGAGCACCACGAAGGTTTGCGCCATGGCCACCAGCGCCAGCAGTACGCCCTTGTTAGCGGCCGTCTGCACGACGTTGCCGACGCCCTGCACCGTGTAGCCGTTGTTGACGATGGCCGGATGGTTGGTGAGGTAGACCGCGAACATGGCGAGGAAGATGCCCAGCGCCAGCAGGGTCCCGCGTTGCTCGGAGAACCAGAAACGGAATTCCTTCATGCCGATGCTCCCAGGCGGGCACCTTCGCCCAGGTTCAGGGCGTTGGCGATAAGGGCACGTTCGTTCAGACCGTCCCCGGAGAGTTCGGCGCGGACGGCACCGTCATACATCACGAGGACGCGGTCGCAGCAGCCGATCAGTTCGTCATAGTCGGTCGAGTAGAGCAGGATTGCTGCGCCTTCGTCGGCGAGGCGGCGGAGCAGGGCGTAAATCTCCTGCTTGGTGCCGACGTCGATGCCGCGGGTCGGGTCGTTGAGCAGGATGATGCGGGGCTTGCGCATCAGCCACTTGGCGATGACCACCTTCTGCTGGTTGCCGCCCGAAAGCGAGCCGACCGGAACGGCGATGCCGTCGGTCTTGATGGCGAGGAGCTTCACCATCTCGTCGATGGCGCGGCGTTCGGCGGTACCGTCGATGACGCCGCCGCGCGCGAAGCGGGTCATGGCGGCGAAGCTGAGATTGTCGCGCACCGGCATTGGCAGCATCAGGCCCTCGGTCTTGCGATCCTCGGGGATCAGCGCCATGCCGATGCCCTCGGCCTTGGCGGCCCGGGGCGAGTTGATGCTGGTAGACTTGCCGTCGACTAGGACCTCGCCGCCGACGCCGCGCAGCACGCCGAACAGCGCGAGCAGCAGTTCGCGCTGACCCTGACCGTCGAGGCCCCCGAGGCCAACGATCTCGCCGGGTCGCACGGTCAGCGACACGCCGTTGAGGCGCGGCGGCCAGCTGAGGTTGTGGGCCTCAAGCACGGGCTGAACGGTAGGTGGCTGCAGCGGCGGCTTGGGCGGGAAGACGTTGCGGTACTCGCGGCCGATCATCAACTCGACAACCTGCTCGTCGGTCTTGGTGCCGGCCTCGTAGCTGGCGACGTTGCGGCCGTTGCGGAACACGGTGCAGTCGTCGGCGAGCTCAGCGATTTCGTGCATGCGGTGCGAGATGTAGAGCAGCGCGATGCCCTCTTCGCGCAGGCGCTTGAGCACGCGGAAGACCTTCTCGACGTCGCTGGCGGTGAGGGCGGAGGTGGCCTCGTCGAGGATCAGCAGGCGTGGCTTGCGGGCAAGCGCCTTGGCGATTTCCACCATCTGGCGCCGGCTCAGCGGCAAATCCTTCACGAGGGCGCTGGGATGAATGTCCTCGGCGCCGGCGCGGGCGAGCGCCTCCTCGGCAAGGCGGCGCTGGGCCTTGCGATCGATCATGCCGAAGCGGGTCGGGGGATTGGCGACGATGATGTTGTCGGCCACCGACAGGTCCGGGATGAGCGAGAGTTCCTGGAATATGCAGACGATGCCGGCATCGGTGGCGGCAGCGGGGTTGGCGAAGGTCACTTCGCGCCCATCGAGCACCATGCGCCCTTCGTCGGGCGCGACGACGCCGGACATGATCTTGATGAGTGTGGACTTGCCGGCACCGTTCTCGCCCAGGAGGGCGTGGACGCGGCCGGCGCGAATGGTCAACTCGGCTTTCTCCAGAGCGCGCACGCCGCCGTAGCGCTTGGAGATCCCTTCCATGCGGAAGAGGACGTCAGAGGAATCCATAGTTCAATCCCGGCCTCGAACGACCGGCCGCGAGGGATCCTCGCGGCCGGAGCTTTGCGACTGGCGCTTACTGGTTGTCCTGGCTCTGGCCCATGATTTCCTGGGCAGTGAAGTTGATGCCGCAGGTCGGGAAGGAGTTGCCGACGAAGAAGTTGTCGGACTCGGTGGAGTAGAAGTTCTCGCCGTCCTTGAAGTCCGGGTCTTCGACGATGGCGAGCGGAAGCTTCACTTCCTGCGGGATCACCTTGCCCTCGAGCGCGTCGATGGCGGTCTTGATGGCCACGGCAACCTGGGCCGGGCCCGAGCCGGCGGACGAGCAGACGAGGCCTTCGCCCGAGTGGGCGCCACAGAACTTGCGGAAGCCGTTTTCGGTCTCGCCGCCGACCGGCACGAAGGGATGGCCGGCATCGATCAGAGCCTGCACGGTGCCGGTGGAGCCGCCCTGGACGGTGATGCCGTCGAACTTCTGGTGCACGGCGATGGCGTCAGCCACGGCCTTCTGGGCCACGGCGTCATCCCATTTGCCGACCACTTCGACCACGTCCCAGTTCTTGCCGGAGGCGGCAAGAGTTTCGTGGATACCGTTGTGGCGGTCGGTGTCGACCGAGGTGCCGGCGACGCCGCGCACTTCGAGGATCTTGCCACCATCAGGCACCTTGTTGACCAGCCAGTTGGCCCACAGCACGCCGAGGCCATGCTGGTCGACGTTGACGTTGATGGCGTCCTTGGTGTCGAGAATGTTGTCGAAGGCAACCAGGATCACCCCGGCCTCCTTGGCGCGCTGGATCACCGGCGTGAATGCCTGCGGGTTCTGCGCGTTGATGACGATGGCGTCATAGCCGGAATCGATGAAGTTGTTCACCGCCGAGATCTGGGCGGCGACGTCCTCACCGGTCGAGACGACCTTGAACTCCTTGAGCTTGGCAGCGACTTCGGGCTGGGCCGCATAGGCCTTGGCCGTCTGGATCATCTGGATGCGCCAGGTGTTGGCGATGTAGCCATTGGCCAGCGCGATGCGGAAGGGGCCGGTCTTGCTCGAGTATTTCAGGAACTGGGTGTCCTCAGCCCAGGGCACGTAGCAGTTCGGGTCGTCGGATGGCCCGGAGACGATTTCCTGCGCGGCGGCGGGGCCGGCTGCCATGGCCACAAACAGTCCTGCAGCCACGCCCAGAGCCAGTTTCGAAAGCTTAGTCGACTTCACGATGGAGTCCTCCCTTGGGTATGGGGAGGAGCATCCCTCCACGCGTTGCCGGCCATTCTCCCGACAGCCACAACCCGTGCCGGTATCGCCCCCTCAGGCGGCCCGGTCTCTCTCCCCGAATACAACGCTAACAGGAATGAAAGCGCTGTCAATTGGCTTTGAAAGCGCTATCATCGGGGATTGTTACAGTATGTCTGGAAGCGAACTGCCTACGATTCGCTAGATCGTGGCCGTTTACGGGGGCTGACGTGGCTGTAAATCGCCGCGCGACTTTGTCGGATGTGGCCCGGGCGGCAGGCGTCAGCCCGGTAACGGCTTCCCGCGCCCTGCGGCGGCCGGAAATGGTTTCCGAGGCGCTACGGCAGCGCGTCGAAGTAGCGGTGGCCGAACTCCAGTACATTCCCAACTCGCTGGCGAGCGCCCTGGCATCGACGCGCACCAATATCGTCGGAGTGCTCGTGCCGTCGCTCACCAATGGCGTATTCGACGACTATGTGCTTGCAATCGAGGAGGTGTTGCAGCCGGCGGGTTTCCAGTTGCTGGTGCTGAATGTCCACTACTCCGAGATCGAGGAGGAGAGGGCGATCCAGACGCTGCTCGGCTACCATCCCGAGGCGATGATCGTGACCGGCGTGGACCAGACCGAGCGCTCGCGGCAGCTGCTGCGCAATGCCGGTGTGCCGGTGGTGCAGACGATGGACGTCACCGACGAGCCCATCGACCTCAATATCGGGCTCGACCATGGTGAGGCGGGGGCGGCAGCTGTGCACTATCTGCACGAGCTGGGGCACACCAAGATTGCGCACCTGACGGCGCGAGGCGATCCGCGCGCGCGGCGGCGGCATGCCGGCTACCTGCGCCAGATGCGCTCGCTGGGGCTTCCCACGACAGGGCTGGTGCAGAGCCTGCCGCGCATCTCCAACACCGAGATGGGGCGCGAGCTGTTCTCGAAGGTGCTGGCGGATGTGCCGGATGTCACTGCGGTTTTCACCTGCAACGACGACCTGGCGCTGGGTACGCTGTTCGAGTGCCAGGCACGCGGGCTGCGGGTGCCCGAGGACATCGCCATCGTGGGTTTCAACGACCTCGATTTCTGCGCCGCCGCGGTGCCGCCTCTGACATCGGTATCGACCGGGCGCCAGCAGATGGGGAAATGGGCGGCCGAGGCGATCCTCGAGATCATCCGCGGCTCGGGTGCGCGGCCGGAGCCGCGCCGCGTCGATCTCGGCTTCACCATCATGCAACGCGGCAGCACGGCGCCGCATCAGGGGGTTCTCAGGACCGGCACCTGAAGGTGCGGCATAGCCCATTTTGTCCATTCAAAGCGCCAGTGAAATCCGGCTATACGGAGCCAGCGCTTTTGCTTGGGAACTTGAGGAGGACTCCCCGACATGAAGATCACGGACTTGAAGTGCGCGATCATCGCCAATGCCCCCATCATTCAGATCCGGACCGATGAGGGCATCACCGGGTGGGGCCAGATCGAGACGCCCAAACCCTACGTGAAGCCGCAGGTGCTCGACCTCAAGCCGTGGATCATCGGGCAGGACCCGCGCGACGTGGAGCGCGTGATGCGCCGCATCCGCGTGCGCGGCGCCTTCAAGCCGTTCGGCGCGGCCGTGTCGGCCATCGAACATGCGCTGTGGGATATCGCCGGCAAGGCGCTGAACACCCCGGTCTATCGTCTGCTCGGCGGCAAGGTGCGCGACCAGGTGCGGACCTATCGCACGCTCTACCAGGCGGAAGTCCCGGGCGGTGCCCCGCACACGCCCGACGGCTACCGGAAGTGGGCGGAGTACGGCAAGTCGCTGAAGGGCGAGTTCACCCTGTTCAAGCTGCCGACGGCCTACCATTCGTCGATGGTGCGCGACTTCCCCAACTACTATTACGGCGAAGTGCAGACCGACGCGCCGTTCCCCTATCCGCACAAGGGAACGATGACGCAGGAGGGGTTCGAGCACCTCGTCGCCTGCATCACCGCCGCCAAGGAGGCGCTCGGCCCCGGCTACAACACTGCCGTGGACGCCGGCCCGGGCTTCATGCCCATCGATGCGCTGCGCCTTGCCAAGGCGGTGGAGCACCTGCACCTGATGTGGATCGAGGACATGATCACCGGCGACTACGTGCCGTATGTGAACTATGACGTCTATCGCGACATCACCCACCAGACGACGACGCCGATCCACACCGGCGAGCAAATCTACCTGCGGCAGAACTACAAGCACCTGATCGAGAGCCACGCGGTGCGCGTCATCGGCCCCGACCCGGCCGATGTGGGCGGTCTCGCCGAGATCAAGTGGATCGCCGAGCATGCGGACCTGCATGGCATCGCCATGGCCCCGCACGGCACCGCCAACGGCATCATCGGCCTCGCGGCGCTGATCCAGGTGTGCGCGACGATGCCGGACAACCTGATCGCCTTCGAATATCCGGCGCGCTTCGAGCCCTTCTGGTACGACATCACCGAAGGTTTCGACGAGATGCCGGTGAAGGGCGGGCTGATCGACGTGCCGGATCGCCCGGGGCTTGGCATCAACTTCAACGTCAAGGAAGCCAAGAAGCACCTCACCGAGGGCGACGCCGACTTCTTCGATTGACGTTCTTGTTTGTCGCGCGTTCGAACCGGAAAAGTCTGCAACTTTTCCTGAACACGCTCCGGTTCACAGATTGATTCAAGTGCTTCGGGCTCCGTCGAAAGGCGGGGCCCGAACTGCTTGACGGGGTTCGGGTTTTCTCGTCTGCTTTGGGGCGAGCGCGGCTGGGGAGAGGCCGCGGCGAGGAGGGGTTCGACCATGGCTGTGACCAACCATGCGGCTTCGGCGCGCGTGCTCGACAGGCTGCACAATGAGTTCACGTTCCAGATTTCGGTCGATACCGACAACCTGCCTCAGGCCTTCGCCGTCGCCGACGCGGCGCTCAAGGGTGGCATCACGCTGGTCGAAATGGGTACGCCGCTGCTCAAGACAGAGGGCGTGCGGCACGTGGTGCCGGCCTTCCGCGAACGTTATCCCGATGCGCTCATCCTGGCTGACATGAAGAGTATGGACGGCGCCGGGTTCGAGGCGCGCGCCGTGTACGGGCACGGGGGCAACATCATCGACTTCCTTGCGCTGGCGGGAGTTGCGAGCGCGAAGAGCGTCGCGGCGGTGCGCGACGAGTTTCGTGCCGCCGATCTGACGGTTCCGCGCCTCGCCTTTGCCGACATTCTGGTGCCGCAGCAGGGGCCGGCCAGCGTCGCGGTCGAGACGGCTTTGCGGATGCGGGACGCGGGGATGGACGGGGTGGGGCTGCACCTGCAGCTCGATGCACGGCGGGCCGACCCGGACCTCCACGCCTCAAGCTATCTCAGCGACATCGCGCGGGCGGTGTTCGAGGCGGTAGGCGACAGCTGCTCGGTGCAAGTGGTGGGCGGGCTCACCATTGCGCAGGCGAAGGCACTGGCGCGCGATGGGCTCAGGGCCTTCGTCATCAGCGGCAACTTCGGCCTCGAAGACCCGACGCCGCGCTACACGGCGCCGGGGGAAGAGCAGACCAGGCTGGTGCAGGATTTTATCGCGCAAGTGTCGGCGGCCTGACGGCCACCGACACTTGGCGGGGTCAGTTCGCGGCCGGGGTCGGTTCGCCGATCGACAGCATCAGGCGGTTGGCCCAGTTGAAGAAGGCGGCGGCCTGGATGAGGTCGGCTATGGCGAGGTCGTCGAGGCCCTGGTCGCGGAGGTTGGTGATTTCGGTCGTGCCGAACTCCGAGGGGGTGGAGGTGAGCTTCACGGCGGCATCGATCAGCGCGTTCCAGCGCGGGCCGAGATCGGCCTTGACGCCTTCGGCGAGGAGCTTGTTCACATCGGCGGTGCGCTTCGAATAGGTCGAGGCGAAGCGGGCGTGGACCGAGGCGCAGAAGATGCAGCCGTTGTAGCGGCTCGTGGCCGCGGCGGCGAGTTCGCGCTCGGCGCGGGGCAGGCCGGCATCGGGGTTGTAGAAGATGTCCTTGTCGGTGAGCGTGCGGGCGCGCAGCGTATCGGGATCACGCGCCAGCAGCATGAAGTATGGGCTCTTGGCGCGGCTCGCCTCGGTGAGGCCGTCCCAGTGGCGCTGGGTCAGCTCTTCTTCCTTCAGCGGTTCGAGCCACGGTGCCCAGCCGATATTGGCCTGGGTGAAGGCGACGGGACGGTTGGGATCGTCGTAGGAAATGGCCTGGGTCATGGTGCGTTACTCGGCAGCGACGGACTGGGTATCGGCGGCGGCAAGCGCGCTTAGCCCGGTGACAACGCGGATCTGGAAGGAGAGGAAGGCGACGAGCTGGCTCAGCACTATGATGTCGTCGGTGGACCAGCCGGCGTTGAGCAGGGCCTGAAGGGCGGCCGAGCTCGCGTCGCGCGGACGGAAGACCAGCAGGTGGGCGTGGGCGAGCGCGGCTTCGAGGCGGCCGAGCACGGCGCGATTGGCCGGGTCGGGTGCGTAGATCAGTCCGGGCTTGTCCTCGGCGCTGAGCGGGCCGGCGGGATAGGAGCCGTAGGGGCCGGTGGTCAGGCCACGCTGGATTTCGGCGCTGATGGCGCCGAGCAGTCCGGAGCGGGCGTGGGGGCCGAGCGCCTCGCGATAGAGGGCAGTTGCCGCTTCGTTGCGGTGGAGGCCGGCAACGAAGTAGGCGATGGCGAAGCGCTCCTCGATGAGGACTGTGCCCGGGGTCTTGGGGGCGAAGAGGGCGTCGTAGCTCGCCTGGGCGTTGTCGCGCGCCTGGATGCGGTTGCGGCGGATCGTATCCAGCCGCGAGCCGGGGGTGATGCCGACCAGCCGGTCGATGACGTCGGTCATTGTGGTTCTCCTGATTAGCGGACGACGCTGAGGCGCGGGGCAGGCTTGTCGCCCTCTGACCGGACCCAGCCGAGTTGCGGGGCGACGTGGGTGGCGATCAGCTCGATCGAGCGCAGCACCAGTTCGTGCGGCGGATCGACCGAGTGCACCTGGAATACGATGTCGGTGACGCGGTTGAGCGTCGTGTCGCGATGCAGGCTCTCGAGCACGTCGGCGAAGGTGCCGACATGGGTGTCGGTGGCGGCGATCAGGTAGTCGAGATCGTCGCTTTCAAACTTGTGTCCGCTGCGGGCGAGGCCGATCGCGGCTTTGCGCAGGCCGATTTCGGCATAGTGGCGGGCCTCGTCGCGGCTGTCGGCGACGAAGAGGGTGCGCGAGGCGACGATGCGCGGTGCGATCTCGCGCGGCAGGTTTTCAAGATAGCCGTCGATGATCGGGTGCTGCAGGTCGGGCAGGGTGGCGGCGAGATTGTCGGCCGGGCGCGGCTGGGTGCGCGACAGCATGAGGCCGTCGCCCGCCTTGCCGGCGCGAATGCCGCCCGCGGCCGAGAAGGTGGCCTGCCAGAAGCGTTCGAGCAGCTGCGGGGCGGCCGGGTA
>ENA-UOVV01000821-UOVV01000821.1-compost-metagenome-genome-assembly--contig:-NODE-821-length-30296-cov-4.933898_pt1 | contig 30296 bp, 29 predicted proteins | sample MGYA00238155_ERZ761577 | MGnify/ENA primary metagenome ERZ761577 (study PRJEB28898, sample SAMN06268775) | compost metagenome | isolation source: Emeryville, CA | place: USA:Emeryville, CA | collected... | reverse complement strand
GAACTGGGCACCGGAACCATCGTTGGCACCGGGCGTTTCGAAGTTCATAGGCGCAGGGGCACCACCCTGCCCGGCCACATTGAAGTGACGCTCGCACGGCGCGTTTTCACCATAGATAAGCGAGAAGGGAATGTTTGTGCTTTTCTCCACGTTAAGCAGATTCACAAAGGCGCTGTTGGCCGGCACCCCGTGCATCGGCAGATCTATGGCCACAGTGGCAATACAGCGGCTGGCCAGCGTGTGAGCCAGCGCCAGAACCGAAGTGCGATCGGTGGTAATGCCATGCACATAGATCACCAGTGGATAGCCGGTTGCGACATAGATCTGGCCGCAGTTAGCTGCCCCTGCATAACCCGGCACCCAGTTGGTTTCCGGCAGTGTGAGTTGCAGCGGCAGGGATTCATCCGCCGTGCGCGCAGCAAAGGGATAGCGATAGGTGACGTTGTAACTGCCATCCACATCCGCTGGCACAGTGACGCCCAACGCCGCTGCCAGAGTGAGATCAGGTTTCCAGTTTTGCGCGAGGAAAGCGCCAAAGGGCAAACCGTCGGGCGCTGTCTGGTAGTAAGGCAATGTGATATAGCCGGTGTAGAGTTTGGCTACATTCGACGCCAGGCTGCCTCCGCTGGCAATGCCGATATCCACACCTGTCAGCGGGGAGATATCCAGACTTCTGGCCTTCGGCGTGGGCAGCAGTCCCATAGTGTCCAGAGAAATGGCATTGGCAACAGCGGATTCTGCCGGTACACCTGCCCCTATCTGCAAGCTGGCGATGGCCGCTCGGGGGCTGGCCATGGCGATCAGGGGTGTCATGGGATCGGTAGTGGTAAAGGTATAGCTGAGCACCACCTTGGCCTTGGCCGCCTGTTCAGTCAGTTGGCCACCGCTCACCGCCTGTAAAAAGCCGCCCGCCAGTTGTTCCCAGCCGAGAATGGCGTTGCGTACCGGTTCCAGAGCAGCCAGCACCAGGTAGCTGGTGTCGCCCAAGGCGTTATAGGTCCAAGAAGCGGTCAGCGGCTCGTTTTGCGCATCGCGCGCATCGTTGGTGACAAACACCAGGTATTTGGTCTTGGGCTTGAGCGGCATGGTGGGACGGATGCGAATGACGTTGTTGGTGCCGCCGTCCAGGGAAACCACCTGGGTATCGAAACTGGCTGGCCCCACCAGGCCAACGACATTGGCGGGATCGAGTGCATCCTTACCGCCGGAGTTAACTTCGATCAGAAAGACGCTTTGCAGGGGCACCACACTGGCGGGGTCGACGCTGCCTTCGATGAGAATGTCGAAATAGGCGGAAGTGGAGAAACCGTCGAGCATATTCACCGCTGCTCTGACCGGATCTGTGGCGGCACCCACATTGGCGGTGCCGTCACTGGTGGCGGCAGCGGCAAAAATCAGGTCGGTATTGAAAGGAACATCGGAAACTATGGGGTCAAATCGCGGATAGGTGCCTGGCTTGAATTCCGCCGCCGGAGGTGGCGGGGTATAGGGCGTGTCGTTATCACTGCTTCCACAAGCGGAGATGAGCAGAGCTAACGGGACAATCAGATATAAAGCCGTCGTTAAGTTTTTCATTCCGCACTCCAGAAAAAACCGTCAATCCAGGGTCTGGCGAATAACTGCCAATCCCTAGTGTAGTCAGGTTTCTCCTGGGTGCGGGCAAAGGTGACTTTTTATGCCAGCCGCAGCCGGATCGGCAGCCGACGTCTCTCGGTAGCTACCCGCCACAACCATTCCACCGGGCCGTACTGGAAATATTTCAACCACCAACGGCAGAGGAGTGAGATAGCTAAAAAAATACCCAGCGCCAGCAGGCTGTTAAAACCCGGCGAGGTTTTATCGAACAAACCCAGCCCCACATGAAAAAACAACATAACGCCTATCAGGCTCTGTAACAGGTAGACACTCAAGGCCATCTTGCCCACGCTGGCCAGAGGTGCCAGCCGCCTTTGCCAGGAAGCGCGTAACATGAGCAGGCTGATCACCGAGATATACAAAAAACTCATGGCCACATTGTAGGCATCAGCAAACAGACCTAGGGCCCAGTAGCTCAAGCTGTCCTGAGTCATTTCCTGGCCCAGCGCCTGTGTGCCTATCAAAACCAACACTAGCGCCAGTGCCGTGATGGAAATCCAGATAAGGCTGCGGCGACGCTGCCAGCGGAAAAATCCTGCACCCTCTTCACCCGTGCGAAACCAACCGCGCCTGCCCGCGTAAATACCCAGCATCAAATAGCCAAGTGTAATCAGGCCGCGACCTGTGTTGATCTGTTGCACGGTTTTGTCCCAGAGCGCATGCCAGTTGTGAGCGAAGATATCTGCCCAGCCGCCTTCCCTGATCACCTGAGTATAAACTGCACCATCCACTTGCAAATCCACGGGAAACAACTGAACCTGACCGCTGAGCAAGTAGTTGATCAGCTCTGCCAATTTGGTTGGCAGGTTCAAGGCACAAATCATCCCCAGCACCAGCAGACTGCGGTCGCTCAGATGACGTAAAAAAAATCAACAGGAATCCAAGCACCGCATAAATGCTGAGAATATCTGCACGCCAGAAAAGGTGGTGCAGAATACCTATCAACAGAAGAATAGAGAGGCGCCAGGCAAATCGATGTGCTGGCGATACATGACGCTGAGCCAGGGATTCCAGCTGAATATAAAAACTGACACCAAACAAAAAAGCGAAGATTGAGAAAAATTTGGCAATCACCAGCACCATATACAATCCAAGGGCGATATTGCTGCCCGGATCATAGTTGGGCTGGTAATAGTGTTGCTCCAAAGGGCCGCCCGCAAACCACAGGAGCATGTGAGCATAGAAAATAGAAGAGTGCAAAGCCTCTGAGCACATCCAGAGTAATGAGGCGTGAGCCAGACATGAGAACTCCTTTTGTATGTTGTTGAGATAGCGACAGCTGCAACTGATGCAGCTGTCGCAGATAGCTCAAACATCAGACTTCGCGCAAGGCAGTAGCTACCGGCAAACGTGCAGCCCGCACAGCGGGAAAGAATCCGCCCACCAGTCCGATCACAGCGGCAGCAATGACACCCTGTACCAACAGATCGCCAGTAACTGCAAAATCAAATACCACCTGACTGAAGCTGGAGAAATTCAGCGTGGACACCGAGTAACCGTTGAATGCAAGGTAAACCACCAGTGCACCTATGGCACCGCCGATCAATGCCAGCACCAGCGATTCAAACAGTGTTGAGAATGCCACCGGGAAAGCACCAAAACCCAGAGCGCGCAATGTAGCAATCTCTCTTGTACGCGAGGATACCGACGCGTACATGGTATTGATGGCTCCAAAGATGGCGCCGAGAGACATGAGTATCGCGACCGGATAACCAATAGCCTTGATAAACAGACTCACAGGTTCAGCCTGGGCCGCCAGAAAATCCACTTCCAGCTGGGCGTCCATTTCCAGTTGCGGATTGGAAGCTATAGCCTCCTTGAGCGTATCCAGCGCTTCCGGGCTTTCGAGTTTCACACGCACACTCTGGAAGCTGTTACCGCGTCTATAGGCATCCTGCAGAACGCGTGCATCAGCCCACAACTCGGACTCTGCCAAACCACCGGAATCTTCAAAAACACCTACCACTGTCCACTCGGTGGTACCCAACTTGACGACGGACCCCACTTCTAGATTGGCAAACTGGCTGTGAGCACCCCGCCCTGCAATCAACTCGTTGCGTCCAGGCTCAAAGCGACGGCCTTCGATGATTTTCATCTTCTCGCGAATGTTGAATGCATTGTCATCCACTCCGCGCAGCGGCACATTGGCAGAGGTGTCTGTGGCCTTTTTAAACAGATCCACAATCACATAGAGTTCCGCCGAGGCTATGAGCTGACCGTTTTCGTCGCGGGCAATACCGGGCGACTGGGCGATCAATTGAACCTGGTCGTAACCTATGCCACTGCTCATCTCGGAAGTGGCGCCAGAGCGCATGATCAGCGCTATATCCGTCGAGCCAGTGCTCAACATGGTGCGCTGAAATCCGCTGGCCATGGACATAACGCCAATCAACACACCCACTACGCAAGCCACACCGAAAATGGCAACCGAGGAAGTGCCCAACCGCTGCGACAGGTTGCGCAGGTTCATGACGGTGATAATCACAATTTGTGCAATACCATTAAACATGATCAGCGTCTCCTGAGTGCAGTTACTATGTTCAGGCGCATGCCTTGCAGCGCGGGCAGAATGCCGGTGAAAAAGCCCAGCAGCAGCATGACAATCAGCGCCTGCAGGAAAATTTTTCCTGTAAATACCAGACCAGGAAGGATACTGGCGAACTGCGCAGCCATACCTTGCAGAAAGAAGGCTGCAAGCCCCACGCCTATCAATCCGCCGATAAGAACCACCAGCAGCGACTCACTCAACACCATACCCAGCACAGCCACATCGGAAAATCCGAGTGTCTTGAGAATGGCCAGCTCGGGAATACGCTCGCGTATCGACTGTGCCATGGTATTGCCTGCCACCAACAACATGGTGAAAAACACAGCGCCGAGAATGTAGCTGGTGATCAGACCTATATCACCGAGCTGTTTGGCAAAGGAAGCGGCAAATTCCTTTTCGCTGCTGGTTTTGGTTTCCGCAAAGGAGTTGGCAAAGAGTGAATCTATCTCCGCCGCTACCTGTCCGGATTCATCCGGATTTTTGACCTTGGTGATCAACCAGCCTGTGGTGCCATTGCCAAAGGCACGAGCCTCATCAAAATAGTCATAATGAAACAGAAGCACATTGCTGTCGGTGCGGTCATCCTGGGTATCGTAAATACCCTCTATAACAAAGTCCCAGGTGGTGCTGCCGTTTTTCATGGTCCAGATAGTGGCGATCAGTGGAATTCTGTCGCCGACATTCCAGCCAAAACGATTGGCAAGCGCGCGCCCTGCAACTGCCCCTATGCGATTGCGCTTCCAGGCCTCCAGTTGTTCTGGCGGCAGGGACATGGAATCCGCATAGACGGTCATATAGTTTTCCGCTTCCACGGCAAACTGGGTAAACCGGTTTTTCGGATCCTGATAGTAACCGCCAAACCAGCTGGCATGGGTAACCAGCTCCACACCTTCCAGAGATTTGACGCGCATCAGATAACTCACCGGCAGAGGTTGCACCAGGGATATTTTGTGGATTGTCATCAGACGATCCTGCCCGGCAATATCTGCGCCCAGTTCAAAAGCGCTGCTCAATGTCCGCAAAAGGCCAAATAGCAGAAAGGCAACGGCGATGGATAAAATGGTCAGAGTCGTGCGCATTTTTTTGCGCCCGAGATTCTTCCAGATAAAGTAGAGATATTTCATGATCAGGCTCCTGCGATCAGAGCGCCTTTGTCAAGGTGCAGGGTTTTCCGCGCGTGATCCGCAGCGCGCGGATCGTGAGTGACCATGATGATGGTTTTCTTCTGCTGTTCATTGAGCGTTTGCAAAAGCAGCAGGATTTCATCTGCGGTTGCCCGGTCCAGATCACCGGTAGGTTCGTCGCAGAGCAGAAGATCCGGGTCGGAAACAATGGCCCGCGCAATGGCTACCCGTTGCTCCTGTCCACCGGAAAGTTCGTTGGGGTAGTGTTTGGCACGCGAACTCAAACCCACCAGTTCCAGAGCGGCAGCCACATGCTTCATGCGCTGCTTTTTGGAGAGATTGGTCAACAGCAGCGGCAGCTCCACATTGCGCTCGGCGGTGAGCACCGGCATCAGATTGTAAAACTGAAAGATAAACCCCACGTGGCGGGCGCGCCATTTGGTGAGCTGGCTGGAGGTAAACCTGTCAATGCGCTGGCCGGCAATGCTCAGCTCGCCCTCGGTTGGACTGTCTAGCCCACCCAGCAAATTGAGCAGTGTGGTTTTGCCGGAGCCCGAAGGCCCCATGAGCGCGAGAAAATCGCCGCGCTTGATTTCAAGATTGATGTTATCGAGCACCTTTACAGATTCCTTGCTTTTTTTGTAGCTCTTGCCAACACTTTTCAAACTGACAAGTACATCGGATGATTCGTTAGTACTCATGCGAGCGACCTCCTGGTAGATAATTTATTTTCAGCTAATCCAGACTTACCTTGAACGACTTGACCCAGGTAATACCCGAACCGCTCATAATTTCATTGCCGAGTTCCAGATCAGAAACGTACATATCATCTCTGATCCACTGCTGATCCACTGCGTACCCCAGTAACTTCAACAAATCTATATCACCAGCCAACGAGTGCTTTAGTGCACGAAAGGTGACGTAACTCCATCTGTTTTCATTTTTCCCCGAAACATCCTTCCAGGATTTATCTACCCAGACTTCCCAGTCTTGTCCGCCTATAGTTACTTCAGCCAGCTTTTTTCCGGCGGGATTGAAATGCCCTTTGGTGGAATAGGTCCAAACCATCACTTCAGTTGTAATTATCGATGGATTGGATGTGTCACCACTCATTGGCTCGCTCGTAAGCCACATGGAAGCGGCGAGGTTGTGCTTGCCGTTGGTGACCGTCTCTGTTTCAAATTCCAACCGCAAATGCTTTAAATCCGCGATCTTTGCTGGAAAGCCTTCGCCACTGCCGGTTTGCGGCGCCCAGGGCGAAATACCTCGCTTGATTTGCGGATAACCATAAATAACGCGCTTGCCTTCGGGCCAACTCCAGGACCAGCCGTACCAGATTTCGCCCTCGACTGTTTTTGATTCGAGACACTGAAGCCCTTTGCCGCTGGTATCCGCGTGCTTGTTCCACACATTGTTATAAAGAGTGCCGCTGTCAACGCTAATGGACTGATAGTCCTCACATCCCAAAGTGACAGACTCTGGTTTAATCCAGGGAGAGTCATGATGTACCTCACCCTGACACCCCACCAGCGCCAGCGCCGCTATCCACAACCTGTTTTTCATTGACGCTGCTCCGACTTATTTCAGCTGAACCCTGGCACCATCGGACAGGTCTTTGGGCAGATTCACCACAAAGGACTCACCAGGCTTCAAGCCTTCCATCACAGGAAACTCGCCGTTCATTGCCTGACCGAGACTTAACACGCGGCGCTCTGCACGATTGTCTTTCACTACATAGGCCACACGTTCACCGTTTTCGCTGCGCACCGCATGGCTGGGAATGCGAATGACCGGTGTAGCCTGAGTGGTTGATGATTCGCTGTCCGTATTCAGGAATGCCACCTTCACACCCATGTCCGGCAGTATGCGCGGATCAAGTTGTTCAAAGCCCACGCGAACACGCACTGTGGCTTTTTGTCGATCGGCGGTGGGAATAATGGCAATCACTCGCGCGGGAATGCGCCAGTCAGGATAGGCCTCAAGCGTGGCCTGTACTGGCTGTCCGGGACTGACGCGCTGAATATAGGCTTCGTTTACATCCACTTCGATTTCCAGCGAACTCATATCCACCAGCGTGCAGATACCTGTACGGGTAAAACCGCCACCGGCCGAGATGGGCGAAATCATTTCACCCGGCTGGGAATTCTTGGCGATCACAACACCGGCAAAAGGTGCGCGCAAAATCAGATCGTCCAGATACTGCTCTTCTATGGCGATGCGTTTTTCCACCAGCGATACACCCGCCTCGCGGGTTGCCAGCTGGGCACTGAGGGATTCGAAGTTGGCGCGAGCCGTATCGAGCGATGCCTTGCTGGCCAGATTTTTTTCCACCAGTTCGGTAGCGCGCTTGAAGGTGAGTTCCGCTTCGCGCAAGCGTGCGCGGGTTTCAGTCACCTGGGTTTTGGCGGATTCCAGTTCTGCCTGGTACAACGCCAGCGTTTTTTGGGTATTTGAGTCATCCAGGCGAGCAACTATCTGGTCTTTTTCAACGGTCATTCCCTCTTCCACCAGCACTTCCATCACTTTGCCGGTCACCTTGGAGGAGACGGTGGCATAGCGTCGGGCTATCACGTAGCCAGTGCCGTCCAACACACTGGCAAAACCGGGATTGGCATTGGAAACGCGAGCGGTCTGCACGCTGACGGTGACAGGTTTGGGCGAAAGGAAGAACCAGAGCAGGCTGCCAAGAATGACCAGCAGGAGGACACCGACGGAGATCCACAGCCAGGGCAGTTGACGTTCCGGCTCCTGGGATCTGTCGATACGCAACTGGTTTATCAAGTCGGTTTTATTATTCACAGGATTATGTCCTCTTGATTACCCGAACCGGGCTATTAGAACACCCGCAAGAGCTGGCGTCTAACGCCATGCTCCTGACAACGATAAAAATGCCGCCCGCGCTCGGCGCAACGGGCAGCTACAGGGGTTAACAGGGATATTCTTGCGAATCGGGGGCGGAGATAACAGCGGAGGATGTCATGACTGACCTGTGACAAATGTCAGGGCAAGTACTTGATGGGACGAAAAAGCGGATCAGGCGCTGCCCTGTGTCTGCCGTTGGGTTCTGGCAATGGCGACAGGGTCAAACCAGGTGCCGGCGATCTGGCTGTGCAGCTGTCCTATCTCTGCCTGTACGTCATCTATGTATTCGTGCAGGCCGGACTCCAACAGAAGACCTATATCGGCCTGCAAGACTTTTTCACGCACCCGTCCCACGGTGCTGACCACGGCTTTACTGTTGGGCAGTTTTTTCAGGCAGCCCTCGAGCTCAGCCAGAGAGTGGGCGAGAGCACGGGGAAAGCTTTCATTTTGCAACAGGAAGGTAACCACATCCTTGGCATTGACTCTGTCGCGCACATGCTGGCGATACATCTGGTAGGCGCTGAGCGAACGCAGCACACTCATCCAGAGCACGTTGTTGTAGGGCATCAGCAATTCCACTGCACTGGTGTCGCCATTGGCGGGTAGCAGATGCACAAGACCAGCATCCACGATACGCGTGGTCATATCAGCTCTTTCAAGATTGCGTCCCACGCGAATAAATTCATAGGCATCGTTGTGAGTCATGCAGCCTGCGAGCAATCCGGTAAATTGTTGCACCTGACTGATGACGTGGAGCAGCATGCGCCCACGTTCGCGGCGGGCAATCAGTGCGTTGGCGTTGTCCTTGATGGAGTGGTAGAGATCGTTGATCAGCTCCCAGGCTTCCATGGGCATGATTTCGCGTGTGATGCGCGCATTTTCCCGCGCCCAGCTGAGGGAGTTGAGCAGCGATGATGGATTGTCCTTGTCCACCAGCATAAAGCGCACCACCGTGCGTTCATCTGCCTGTTCCGTGTCGCGATTGAAATAGGTGCCTGTACCGCTGATATCAATCAATGAACCCCAACCCACGCGCACACCGCGCGGCAGATCCAGCAGCAGATTGGTGTTGACGTTGACCATGCGCGCCATGTTTTCGCTGCGCTCCATGTAACGTCCTAACCAGTAAATACGCTCGGCTACGCGCGATAACATTATTTATCCCCCTCAACCACAATCCAGGTGTCTTTACTGCCGCCACCCTGGGACGAATTGACCACATAGGAACCTTTCACCATGGCCACCCGCGTGAGTCCGCCGGGAGTAACATAGTGCTCCTTGCCCTGCAGCACGAATGGTCGCAGATCAATATGGCGCGGCTCGGCATTTTTGCTGCCGATAATGGGTGCTGTGGACAGGGAAATCAGAGGCTGAGCCATATAGTTGCGCGGATTGGCCTTGATGCGCCCTGCAAATTCCTCGCGCTCTTTCTTGCTCGCCTGCGGGCCGATAATCATTCCGTAACCGCCGGATTCGTTGGCAGGTTTGACTACCAGCTTGTCGAGATTTTTCAGCACATGATCGCACTGCTGCGGATCAATGCACAGATAACTGGGCACATTGTTGAGTATGGGTTCTTCGCCCAAATAGTATTTGATCATGGCGGGCACAAAGGTGTAGATCACCTTGTCGTCCGCCACCCCTGCACCCGGTGCATTGGCGAGCGCCACATTGCCCTTGAGCCAGGCGCGCATCAGACCGGGAACACCCAGCACCGAATCGGGATTGAACATTTCCGGATCGAGGAACAGATCGTCGATGCGCCGGTAAATCACATCCACTCGCGCCAGCCCTTTGATGGTACGCATGTAGACACAATCGTTTTCCACCACCAGATCGCTGCCTTCCACCAGCTCCACACCCATTTGCTGCGCGAGGTAGGAGTGCTCGAAATAGGCGGAGTTGTAGATACCCGGTGTCAGCACCACCACTTCGGGGCGATCCAGCGGGCGCGGTGAAAGCGCAGCCAGTGTATCGAAGAGCTGGTTGGGATATTCGGTCACCGGAACAATATTGTGATTATCGAACAGCTCGGGGAATACACGTTTGGTGACCTTGCGGTTTTCCAGCATGTAGGACACGCCCGAAGGCACCCGCAGATTATCCTCCAGCACGTAAAACTCACCCTGATGATCGCGAATCAGGTCGCTACCGCAAATGTGGGACCAAACACCAAAGGCGGGCTTCATGCCCATGCACTCGCGGCGAAAGTTGGCGGAATCCAACAGCAGCTCAGCAGGAACCACCTTGTCCTTGATGATTTTCTGGTCGTTGTAGATATCGTTGATAAAACAGTTGAGTGCAGTGAGTCGCTGAATCAAACCCCGCTCGGTTTTTTGCCATTCTTTCTGCGGGATAATGCGCGGGATAATGTCAAAGGGCCAGGCACGGTCGATGTTGCCGGCATCGCTGTAAACCGTGAAGGAAATACCCATGGTTTTGATGGCCAGCTCGGCCGAGCGCTTGCGCTCCTGCAGATCTTCTCCCGAGAGAGATGCGAGGTATTTGGCGAGGTGACGCGTGGCCTTGCGTGGATGGCCGGGGGAGCTGATCAGCTCATCGTAGAATTGCCCGGGATCGTAGGCGCGCCAGTCTATCTGCATAAATTTTTCCCTGTTGCCTCTTCAATATAGCCCTGTCTTGCAAAGCGCCTGCCAACCCCCTCGGGGGCGAGCGGGCGATGGAAAAGTGCGGAGTTTTCGTGCAAATCGGCAAGCAATTTACCCGTCAACTCGGGCAGTTTGCCACACCCTACTCCAGTCTAGATGCTTTTTACGACAAACAGGCACACAAAAAGTGCAGGTCGCCCGGGCAACTGAAAACTCTTGGTGCATCAATTACCCCACCTGAGCCACCGCAAGGCCCTGGCTGCGAAACCAGCCAGCGATGCTCTGGCGCTCACGCCGGGCCAAGGCCACCTCATGGGGGAACTCATCACTCAAAAAGACCACAAGGCGCCCATAGAGGGGGGCAACCACCGCCAGCGGCTGAATATCCTCAGGGGTGTTTTCGTCCTGCGGCGGATAGAGCAACAGCTCGCCGCCGTCTTCGTTACCCCAATCACGATTCAAGTAAAGAACGCTGGACAGCAGCCGTTTGGGCAAATGGGATTCCTCCGGTGTTTTAAAGGCGTCCAGATGCTTTTTGTAAAAAGCGCCCTCGCCGTAGCGCGCAAAATGGCATTCATAGTCAAACAACCCGAGAAACAATCGCTGGTTAAGCCCCAACCGTAACCCCTCCATCCAGGCCATAAAGGCCTGCTGACTCGGGGTTTCGCCATCCAGCCAATGAATTTTGTCGCGGCGAATATCGCGATTGAGCTGAAACTCGTCCTGCCGCCCTACCCCGGCTTTTTTAAACTCGGTGTCGGGTAGCTGATTGCACTCCAACCAAAGGACGTCAACCAGGGATTCGGGTAACGCAGATTGGTAGATGGCGTAGACTGTACGTTGGAGGGCGTTGGCAAGGTCGTCGAGGAAACTTTCGGTGGGTTGGGAGGGGCTAGCGGCTAAGGGGTTGGGCAAGATGGCTTCTCGACAAATGGACAGAAAATGTCGCGCACACTAGCGCTTTTAACACGCAAACACCATAGGACCTATCGGGACTCCTTCGGGTATCCCTTGACATGGATCAACGGAAAATGACCGCATCCGTCCTAAGATGCAAAACAAATAGCCTTCAGCTAACGCCTATGAATAACTTTCGCCAGAGTATCGAATGGGACGACGGCCTGATTCGCAACTACGATCTTGCCGGGCCGCGTTATACCTCTTACCCCACCGCACCCCAGTTTCGCGAGGATTTTTCCTGGGTGGAGTTGTTGCGCGCCATTGCTCGCAGCAATAGCCGCCAAAGGCCATTGTCGTTGTATTTTCACATTCCTTTTTGCGACACCCTTTGCTACTACTGTGGCTGTCACAAAATCGTGACCAGCAACAAGGGCCGCGCTGCGCCCTACCTGCAGAGATTGATTGCCGAGCTCAAACTCCAGGCGGCTAACTTCGACCGTAGTCGGCCGGTCAAACAGTTGCATTGGGGCGGTGGTACACCGACGTTTATCAGCGAAACCGAAATGACTGAGCTGATGCAGGCAACGCGCAATGAGTTTCGCCTGCTGGACGATGATACCGGCGACTACGCCATTGAAGTCCATCCCGGTCAGTTGGAAGTAGGAACAATTAGCCATCTGCGCAGGCTGGGTTTTAATCGCATCAGCATGGGCGTGCAGGATTTTGACGAGCGAGTGCAAAAGGCGGTTAACCGATTTAATTCACTCGCGCAGGTCAGGGATCTGGTAAAGGCGGTGCGCCAGCAGCATTTTCATTCGCTGAGTATGGATTTGATTTACGGGTTGCCGTTGCAAACCCCGGCCAGCGTTGCGCAAACGCTTAGCTATATTGTTGATCTGTCGCCCGAGCGTATTTCGCTGTTCAACTACGCCCACCTGCCCGAACGTTTCAGGAGCCAGCGCCTGATTAATGCCGCCGATTTGCCCAGCGCTGCCACCAAACTGGAGATACTCCACAGCGCCATAGAGCAGCTGCAAGCGGCCGGTTACGTGTACCTGGGCATGGATCATTTTGTAAAGCCTGGCGATAGCCTGGCCAAGGCTCAGGCCAGTGGCAATTTGCAACGCAATTTTCAGGGCTACTCAACCCACGGCGACTGCGATCTGATCGCCCTGGGGGTATCGGCCATCAGCGCCATTGACGATGTGTATGTGCAAAACGCCAAGGATTTAAAAACCTACCAACACAAACTGGATCTTGGGCAACTGCCCTTTGAGCGGGGCCTGACACTGACGGCGGAAGACAAGTTGCGCCAATTTGTCATAGGCCAGCTGATCTGCCATCTGCGGCTGGAATACGCCGATGTTGAAAAGGTTTTTAATCTGAATCCGCGCGAACATTTTGCCAGTGAACTGCGGCAGCTAGCGCCCATGATCGAGGATGGTCTGCTCAGCCTTCATGACTGGGGCATAGAGGTGCACAATCGCGGGCGGTTGCTGATCCGTCGCCTGTGCATGGTGTTCGATGAGTATCTGCAACAGGGCAATCCGCAGATTCGCTATTCAAAAATTATCTGAAGAATTATTTGAAGATACCAAGCGCAACTTGGTTTACCATCTGCGGTGTCAACTTCGTGATACCACAGAGACATGAACTGGAAAGAAGCTTTCAAAGCCCACTATACCGCCCCGCTGGAAGTGAGTTTTCGTCAATTCCGCCTGGGGCTGTCGCTGTTCTTTTGTGGGCTGGTGATTCTCTATGGCGCCAGCCAACTGATGGAACCCTCAGTGCAACAGGAACTGGTGGTGCTGGTGGCGCTGGTGGTGGGCGGGCTGGGATTTATTCTGGCCATGATGGCCCAGGTGCGCATGATCATCAGCCGGCTCTGGCATTTTTTTTCAAACAAATCGCCTGATGACGAGGATGTCAAACACTAGGCAGGCGTTCGGGCAATTTTTTCAGGGCATAGATGTCGTAGCGGCTTGACTTGCCTTCCAGCTGATAACCGGGCGGCTGATCGGCAAGAAAAGGCGCACGTCGCGGACGTTTTACCACCACTCTGTAACCGGCTTTTTGCAACGCCAGAGTCAACAGTTCACCGCTGTCCTCATCGCGCCCCACCAGACTGTGAAACGCCCGCATTTCCTTTTTGACATCGGCGGATTTGTCGCGCTCGGGAAACATGGGATCGAGATAGATCACATCGGGAGTCGAGGTCAGCGCCTGCAGATATTCACGGCCATCGGCCCGAATCAGTTGCATGCGCAAAAGAATCTGCAAAAGTTCCTGATCCTGTTCCTCGGCAAAAAGCCGTGCTCGCATCAATCCATCTTCCAGCAGAGCATGTACCACCGGTGAACGCTCCACCAGCTGTACACTGCACCCCAGGCTGGCTAGCACAAAAGCATCTCGTCCAAGGCCTGCCGTCAAGTCCAGCACCTGAGGATAAACACCGGCTTTCAAACCAACGGCCTTGGCAATCATCTGCCCTTTTCCACCGCCCTGTTTACGACGGTGATCCACTGCGCCCTGAACAAAATCCGCCCGCACAGGCCCCGGCGCCTTGCGCCCGGTTTGCTGCAGAGCAAGTCCCTGTTCATCCAGCACCAGTACCTGCTCTCTGTCGGTAATCAGCGCAGGCAAAGCGTCCGCCAGAGGAATCTGCAACAGCTGTGCAAGCGCCAAAGCTCGGGTTTGCAATTCAGCTGAAGTACAGATCAATAGCAGGTCAGACAAAGACATTAGAGACTCGGAATGGGATTAGCGCAGGTGCGCGGATTATCAGCGCTCTGTTACCGGGGCGCAAGCCGCGCCCCGGTATTGGCGTCAGCATTCCAGCTTAAAGACCAAACCTGCGCTGGCTGGCATTGCCAAGTCCTGCAATACTTGTGGCAACACACAGGAAACGGGGAAGCACACCATGGCCAACTGGATTAATGGCAAACTGGTGGAACGTATTCAATGGAACTCTCGGCTCTGCTCGCTCAGATTGGAGCTGGCTCTGCCCGACTTTGAGGCAGGGCAATTTCTCAGTCTGGGATTGCATCTGAACAACAAGGCCGTTATCCGTCCCTACTCGCTGGTCAATCCTCCCGGCAGCGGGCCGGCGGAAATCTTCTTCAACAATACGCCTCAGGGGCTGCTGTCTCCCCACCTCTTTGCGCTCAAACCCGGCGACAGTGTGATTGCCAGCCCGCGTGTGGGCGGTTTTTTTACTCTGAGCCAGGTGCCACCATCCCAGTATCTCTGGCTATTTGCCACAGGCACTGGGCTCGGTCCCTATCTTTCCATACTGCGCACCCCCGAACCCTGGGAAAGTTTTGAAAGGGTCATTCTTGTTCACGGAATCAGAGATCACTCGGAACAGGCCTATAGGGAAGTACTGGAAGAGCTCAAACAAAAACACACGCACCAGTTTGATTATTTTTATTCGGTGACACGGGAAGCAGAGACACCACACTTCACGCGGCGTATTCCCGATCTGCTGGATGAGGGCGAGTTGGAAGATGTGGTGGGACTTAATCTGGATGCCAATACCTGTCAGGTAATGCTGTGCGGCAATAGCGGGATGGTCAACGCCTGTATCGCCACCCTGACCCAACGCGGCTTCAAGAAAAATCTGCGCCGCGAGCCGGGCCAGATAACCGTGGAGATTTACTGAAAACAAAAAAGGCAGCCGAGGCTGCCTTTTTTATCAATGCAAGATGCCTTATTCGTTGGGAATCAGTTCCAGCTCCACCCGACGATTTTGTTCGCGACCAGCAGCTGTGGAGTTGCTGGCAATCGGATAGCGGGAACCATAGCCATAGGCCTGAACGCGCGAGCTGGCAACCTTCTGACTGCGCAAATAAATGGCCACACTGTCTGCACGGCGTTCACTCAGCGGCTGGTTGATACTGTCGCTGCCGGTGGAATCTGTATGGCCTGTCACGCGAATGGAAGTCTGGTTGAATTCGGCCAGCACCTTGGCAACAGAATTGAGCACCGGGAAGAAATCCGCCCTTATATCGGCACTGTTGGTGTTGAAGGTGATATTGCCGGGCATAACCAGATAGAGGTGATTGCCTTCGCGTCTCACCTGCACGCCTGTACCCTGAAGCTCAGCGCGCAACTTGGCTTCCTGCCGATCCATGTAGTTGCCTATGCCGCCGCCTATGGCGCCACCGGCAGCAGCACCTATCAGGGCACCTTTCTTGCGGTCGCTCTTGCTGGCGGAGGCAGCGCCCACTACAGCACCGGCAACAGCTCCAACAGTGGCGCCCTTGGCGGTATTGCTGGTTTTTTGCTCACCGGTATAAGGATCGGTGGTTGTACAACCCACCACAAATAACAGAATCAATAAACTCTGAAAAATTTTCATAACGCCTCCTACAGCATCAACTTTACAACTTCAAATCAAGTCGCGGTGCCAGTTTAGCGCTAAACTGACTCCATTACCTCGAACAGGTTCAATATCAACTCATTGGGCTCATTATGAACAGCTGCTCTTTACCGAAACTGAACAAGTTCACAAACTTATGCGCCATCTACGCCGCCCTGCTGGCAACTGGCTGCAGCTACTCTGTCAGCCTGAATGATCGCGTGATTTACGATCCGCCGGGCCTGTTCAAGGACTATCAAATTGCTGACAGGACGCTCGCCCAGTGTGTTGAACAACATGTGGTCGACAAAAAAATCACCGATCCACGTCAACTCACACGTCTGGATTGCAGTCATGGGGGAATTGTCAGCCTGGCAGGACTGGAAAGTTTTTCAGCCATTGAAGAGCTCAATCTCGCCAACAATCAGCTGACCGATCTGACGCCTCTGTCAAAACTCAGCCATTTGCGCGTTTTGATTCTGCGCGAAAACCCCATCTCTTCCATTGCGCCTCTGCTGGCACTGCTGCAGTTGCAGCAACTGGATATAGATGAGACAGCCATCAGTGACTGTAGAGATGTGCAACAACTGGAAAACAATTTGGCGGGATCAGACTACAGCTTGCAGAAACCCCCGGCCTGTCGCTGACCAACCGGGGGCAAGGAATTCATTTGATAAAGGACAGACCAATAGTGTTGCGCAACTGGTGCACCACACGCATTTTGACAGGTTCCAGATTGATGGGGCCCACCGCTTTTTTGAAACGCACATAGACCTCGGTACCCACTGGCGGGTTTGGCTGGTTTTCTATTTGAACCAGAGCGCCGCCCTCGGAAATGTCCTTGGTAAAACCCACGATGGTGCCAAATCCCGGGTGACTCATTTCTACCCTGACCGAGGTGGAAGTACGTTCAAACTGACGACGTTCAATCATTAGCTGACTCCTTAGATCGCTGCTTCACTCTTGCGGACCTCCTGTCTGCGACAATCAGGCCTGCCCCGATTACTGCCCGCCCTGCCCCAACAGCATAGGACAAAATCCGGCATTGCGCGTTGCTAGCAAATCTGCAGCCAGCCAAATCCGTGTTCCTGCGAGGCATAGGTCACAGATTGAACATCGGCCAGCCAGGGGCCCAGAGTATTTTCCAGCACATCAGGCGCATTGTTCTGCTGACTGATGTGCGCCACCACCAGATGTTGCAACCGCTGGCGATCCAGACGCGCCAGCAAACCCGCCGCCTGCTGGTTGCTCAAATGCCCCCAGGGACCGCCCACCCGCTGTTTCAACTGATAAGGATAGGGACCGGAAGCGAGCATGGCCGCATCATGGTTGGATTCCAGAATCAGGGCATCGCACTCCTGGTAGGCGGCTTCAACCTGGGAGGTGATGCTGCCGAGATCCGTGAGCAAACCCAGGCATTTTTGCCCGTAGCGGAAAAGATACTGCGCTGGCTCGCGCGCATCGTGAGGAACGGGGACCGGCTCAACTGCCAATCCCTCCAGCTCGAAGGGTGTATAGGAATGGATCAAACGCAGATCGGGAATATCACCCAGAGCACGGCTGTTATAGGTGCCCGGCGTCATATACACCGGCAAGCGGTAGCGTCTTGCCAGAGGCGCTATGCCCTTGAGGTGGTCGCCGTGTTCATGGGTGACCGCCAGCGCCGTCAGTTGCTCGGGCGTGACACCAAGCCGCGCCAGGCGGGTCAGGGTTTCGCGAATGCTGAAACCACAATCCACCAGCAGCATGCCCTCGGGCCAGGCCACCAGAGTGGCGTTGCCACGGCTGCCGCTGCCGAGGGATGCAAAGCTGAACACCTAGATCAGATTTTTACGCACCAGAGTCAGCAGGTCTCTGGCGGTACGTGAATCGAGACGCTTGCCATAGGGATCGCGAATCCGCACCTGCAGATCCCCCTCATCTCCCGTCACTATCACCAGATAGCCGGGTGCATTCGGCAAGCGGGTTTCCTGCTTGCGGTTGGAGAGAGGCGCCTTGATCAGAGCATCACCCTGGGGAAGATTTTCCAGCAGCTGATCCAGGGTATAGGGGCTGCTCTTCTTGAGACGCTCTTCCTTTGGTGTACCCAAAATGGCAGTCACAAAACCGGAGTTACGCAGACGCGTAAGCCAACCCGGCCCGTCCGGATCAACCTTCTGGTAATAGACGTAGAAAACACCGGCTTCGGAGTTATTTTCATAGTGCACAAAACCGTCCTGACGGGTGGCGTGCAGCAGGGTTCCCAGTGCCCGCGCCCGATCCAGACGCAGGTTGAGTACCGGCTCGCCGCCAATACTGGTCAGGTTAGCCTTGACGTTGCCGCCAATGGCCTGGGCCAGCAGCGAGGTGCCGCCCTCGGTCTGATCATTGGCCAGGGTTGCGGCCAACTCATCCAACAGCCAGCGTTCCCGCTCGGCGCTGGTGGAGGTTCCCACCCAGGGCATGTCGACGCTCACAGGTGTACCCACAGGCACACTCATATGGCGAATATGGATTTCGCTGGTTTCCGGTTGAACACCCTGATCAATCTGAATGCGGTAGCGGTCGTAGGTACTGAGGTCGGTTTTGAACTGCACCCAGTCGGACTCAATCACACCGCGACTGATATCGGCCTTGGCCACATCCAGACCATTGATGTTGAGGAAGCTGCGAATGCGCGGCCAGATTTCTCCCGGCGCCACATTCATCAGAATCCAGGACTGACCACCCAGACGCTGAATCTTGATGGTCTGCTCAAGCAGGTTGGACGAGATGGGCTGGGGACGGGGTACATCGCCGGTGACATCTTCTTCAAAGGCGACATTCGCCAGACGCGGAACCGGGTAGAGATCGCCCAATGCGCGCTTGTCGAGACTCTCGTCCAGCACCAGCGGCGGAATGGTGTCCGCCTTCTGATAATCGGTGCTGCGATTGCGAAACCAGCCATCCTCACCATAAAAGAGGCCGCAACCAGCGAGCGACACACACAAAAAGGGAAGCAACAGGCGGGAAGTCAGTTTGGATACTGTCATTATTGTCATGAAATGTCTCTAAATCGCTACAACAGCCCGGCGGCCTGCAGGGCGGAGTTAACCTGTGAGTGATACTGGGCCGACAAAGGTGTCAGCGGCAGACGAATACCGGATTTGATCAATCCCAGGCGTTCAACCGCCCATTTCACCGGAATCGGGTTGGCCTCAACAAACATGGCTGTATGCAGAGGTAACAAGCGCTCGTTGATGGCTCTCGCCTCTTCGGCTTTTCCGGCCAGTGCCAGCTCGCACATGCGCGCTATGGCAGCTGGTACGACATTCGCGGTGACAGAAATATCCCCGGTACCACCAGAAAGTATGAGTTCAACAGCTGTGGCATCGTCGCCGGAGATAATGGCAAAGCCTTCGGGCGCACGGGCGATCAGATCCCGCGCCCGGTCCAGATCGCCGGTAGCTTCCTTGATTCCCACGATATTGGGCACCTGGGCCAGACGCAGTACAGTATCCGGTTTCATGTCCACACCGGTACGGCCGGGTACGTTGTAGAGCAGCTGGGGAATGGCCACGTTGCGGGCTATGTACTCATGGTGCAGGAACAAACCCTCTTGTGTGGGCTTGTTGTAATAGGGAGTCACCAGCAGGCAGGCGTCGGCACCTCTGTCCTTCGCAGCCTGGGTCCACTCAAGGGCCTCGGAAGTGGAGTTGGCACCGGTACCAGCAATCACCGGGATACGGCCGTTCACCTGATCCACCACCCGTTTGATCACCTCGAGATGCTCCTCCACATTCAAGGTGGGGGATTCGCCAGTGGTACCTACGGCGACCAGGGCATGAGTGCCCTGCTCCAGGTGCCACTCGACCAGGTTGTGCAAACTGGCCCAGTCGAGGCTGGTGTCCGGATTCATGGGGGTTACCAGGGCAACCATACTGCCTTGAAACATGCCTTACTCCGTGCAATTAGTGCGCAAATCGACGCTGACTTGGACTTGTTGTGTGTTGACAGAAGGGCGCCATGGTACTGAGTTACCCGGCGCCGAAACAATCACTTTTTGAAATCGAGCATACGCTGCAGAGGGATCATGGCCTTGCGGCCCAACTCCGGATCCACATGGATTTCGTTATCTGTGCGATCAAAGACATTGACCAGGTTATCCAGCACATTCATGGCCATCCAGGGACAGTTGGCGCAGCTGCGACAGGTGGCGCCGCTGCCCGCCGTGGGCGCTATGTGGAACACCTTGTCAGGATTAAGTTGCTGCATCTTGTAGAAGATGCCCTGATCCGTGGCCACGATGAATTCGCGGTTGGGCAGTGTCTGGGCCGCCTTGATCAGCTGTGAGGTGGAACCCACCACATCCGCCAGAGCCACCACCGCGTCGGGAGATTCCGGATGCACCAGCACCGCCGCCTCGGGATAGAGGGTCTTGAGATCTTCCACCCCCTTGGCCTTGAACTCTTCGTGAACTATGCAGGCGCCATTCCACAGCATCACATCGGCGCCGGTCTTCTTCTGCACATAGGCCCCCAGATGGCGATCCGGCGCCCAGAGAATCTTTTTGCCCTGACGGTCGAGGTAGTCCACCACGTCCAGAGCGATGCTGGAAGTGACCACCCAATCGGCGCGGGCTTTGACTGCGGCCGAGGTATTGGCGTAAACCACCACCTCCCGATCGGGGTGCTTGTCGCAAAAGGCGGCGAACTCGTCCGCCGGGCAGCCCAGATCCAGTGAACAGGTGGCCTCGAGCGTGGGCATGAGCACGCGCTTTTCCGGGGTAAGTATCTTGGCGGTTTCACCCATGAACTTGACCCCGGCCACCACCAGCGTCGTGGCTGGATGATTCTTGCCAAAGCGGGCCATTTCCAACGAGTCGGACACACAGCCACCTGTCTCTTCTGCCAGCGCCTGAATCAGCGGATCTGTGTAGTAGTGGGCCACCAGTACCGCATTGTGCGCCTTGAGCTGCGCCTTGATGCGCTCTTTGTATTCGGCTTGCTGTTCAGGAGTGTAACGGGGTGTCTCGCCCGCTCGCGCCAGATGTTCTCTCACCCGCTCCGCTGCGGCGGCCAGGTCGTTGTCGGCAATGAGGGGGATGGATGCGGTCATAGGAAGCACACTGCAAATTGAAACGGGTGGCGATTCTACCACGCCTGAATCCGGGGTGGGGCAAGGAGGCAGTTTGCGAGACACGCCGTAAATACCTCCCTGCCCCGCCTCGCCATAGACGAAATAAAAAAAGGGATGCCGTCTGGCATCCCTTTGGGAATCTGGTGGGTCGTGCTGGATTCGAACCAGCGACCAATTGGTTAAAAGCCAACTGCTCTACCGACTGAGCTAACGACCCGTAAAAACGGTGCGAATTTTAGCTGTCCCGCGAGGGGGAGGTGGTGGGTCGTGCTGGATTCGAACCAGCGACCAATTGGTTAAAAGCCAACTGCTCTACCGACTGAGCTAACGACCCGAAAGAGGCGCGTATCATAAAGATTTGAATGAAAAACACAAGCGCCTGAAACGATTTTTTTCTATCAATTTATCAATCGCCTTTGCTGTCAGGCGCTCTGCTGATAGCGTGTTGGGTCCGCCACTCCCGCCTGTTCAAAGCCTGTCCGCCGCAGGCGGCAACTATCGCACTTGCCACAGGCCTCGCCCTGATCATTGGCCTGATAACAGGAGACAGTCAAACCATAATCCACGCCCAGCGCCAACCCCTGACGAATAATCTCCGCCTTGGTCATATCGATCAGCGGGGCCTGGATACGCAGGCGATGACCTTCCACACCGGCACGGGTAGCGAGATTGGCCATGGTTTCATAGGCGGCAATATATTCCGGACGGCAGTCGGGATAGCCGGAAAAATCCACGGCGTTGACGCCGATAAAAATATCATCCGCACCCAGCACCTCAGCCCAGCCCAGAGCAATGGACAGAAACACCGTATTGCGCGCTGGCACATAGGTGATGGGAATACCGCTGGTTTCTTCCTCGGGCACGGCGATGGATTCATCGGTCAGCGCCGAGCCACCAATAGTGCGCAAATCCAGGCTCACCACCTTGTGCTGAACACTACCCAGCGCGCGCGCCGTGCGCTCCGCCGCCAGCAGTTCGGCGCGGTGGCGCTGGCCGTAATCAAAGCTGACGCTGTAACACTCGTAGCCCTGGCTGCGGGCAATGGCGAGAACGGTGGTGGAATCCAGACCACCGGAAACCAGCACCACGGCTTTCTTGGATGTCATGATCAGTTCCTCAATGACCGGGAGCGTCGTTCCACAACAGCTTGTGCAACTGCAACTGGAAGCGCACCGGCAAATTGTCGGCAAGAATCCACTCCGCCAGAGTCAGGGGCTGCAACTGGCCGTGGGAGGGAGAAAAGAGCACATCGCTGACGCGCGCGTGCAACTGGTATTCGTCCAGTTTGAACCTGGCCCAGTCGTAGTCGTCGCGACTGCAGATCACAAACTTCACCTGATCCTGAGCGTTGAGCTGCGCGATGTTCTCGTAGCGATTGCGACCCACTTCCCCCGAGCCGGGGGTTTTCAGATCCATCACCTTCACGACGCGCTCGTCCACTTCGTCCACCGGCAGGGCGCCACTGGTTTCCAGCGACACCTGATAGCCCTTGTCGCACAGCATCCGCAGCAACGTCAGACATTCCCGCTGCGCCAGTGGCTCACCGCCGGTGACGCACACATAGCGGGCGCCATAGGCGTCAACACGGGCGAGAATCTCATTCAGGCCCAACCGCTCGCCGCCGTAGAAGGCGTATTCGGAATCGCAGTAGCCACAGCGCAAGGGGCAGCCGGTCAGACGCACAAACACCGTGGGCAGGCCCACAGTGTTGGCTTCTCCCTGCAGAGAATAAAAAATCTCGGTGATTTTAAGGCTGGGCTGGCTCATGGAACTGGGATCAGGAGGGCCTGGGATCAGAAAAGGCGCGCAGTTTACCCAAAGCTGTCCCCGGATGCGAGCCGATACAGGCCAGCGGGTTTGCGTGTGGCAGATGGCAGCGGTATGCTGGCGGATGGCCGCCGTATCGGTTTCAGCCATCTATCGCTTAGGCGCAACCCAGACCTTACCTCAGATTTGCCATGAAACCCACCAAGACCAAACGGGAAATCCGCGAAGAAATGGATCGCCAACTGCGCGACTATCTGGAGCGTGGTGGCGCCGTCAAGGAAGTGCCTCAGGGAATGAGCGGTCGCGAGGACAACCGCCCTCCATCCGTGAATATCTTCCACGGCCAGACACCCGAACAACGCACGCTACTGCCGGAAGTGGTGGCAGCCATAGAGGCGCGCCGCCGCCCATTCCAGTTCAAAACGCGCAAACCCCGCCCCAGGAAACGTGTCATTCTCGACGACTTCGGCCAACCCCTGCGCTGGGAGTGGGTAGAGGAATAATTCCCCGCTTCTCGCTTTACAAATCTTCTGGCTCGGCGGACAATGACAACGTTGTCCAAGCCATTTTTTCGAGAGATATCCATGTCCTCCAGGCCCACTTCTCCCCTGCCCGACGCCCGGTCCACCCATATGTTTCTGGAGGCTCAATCAACTGCAGAGGTGATTGCGGGTCAACTTGCGGCCAATGAAGCTCTGATGCAGCAGTTGGCCAGGGAACTCCGAAACCGCGAGATCAGCGCCATAGTGACCTGCGCCAGAGGCAGTTCCGATCACGCGGCCAGCTTTGCCAAATACCTGTTTGAAACCCGCCTGGGGTTGCTCACCTCCTCCGCCGCCCCCTCGGTCACTTCGATATACGGCGCCCGGCCAACACTGGCAAAGGGGCTCTATATCGCGATTTCCCAGTCAGGAAAAAGCCCGGATTTGCTGGCCTGCGTACGCCAGGCCAGGGAGGCGGGAGCCCTTACCCTGGCCTTGGTCAATCAGGAAGACTCGCCTCTGGCGCAGCTGGCCGATCGGGTGATTCCCCTGCGCGCCGGCCCAGAACAGAGCGTGGCGGCCACCAAATCCTTTCTCGCCAGCCTCTCCGCTCTGTTACAACTGGTGGCTCACTGGGGCGAGGATAAAACGCTCAAGTCAGCTCTCGCTGATTTGCCCTCGGCTCTGGCCCGCGCCTGGGAACTGGACTGGCACAGAGTCGTACAATGTCTGACCCCGGCGTGCAATATGTTCATTATCGGACGAGGACTGGGCCTTGGCGCAGCACAGGAGGCGGCGCTCAAGCTGAAAGAAACCTGCGGCCTGCATGCCGAAGCCTTTAGTTCCGCCGAAGTAAAACATGGCCCCATGGCGCTGGTGAAAGAAGGTTTTCCGGTACTGGTGTTCGGTCAGAATGACGGGGCTGGGGAGAGTATGAGTGAACTGGTGGCAGACTTTCGCGCACGCGGTGCCGAACTTTTGCTGGCCGGAGAACAGCTGGGTGAGGAGAATATCCTGCCAGTGGTGAGCGGAGTGCATCCCGCCCTGGCACCACTTCTTGCGGTGCAGAGTTTTTATCGCATGGCCAACAGTCTCGCTCTGGCGCGGGGCTACAATCCCGATCAACCACCGCATCTGCGCAAGGTGACGGAAACTCTTTAATCCCAGCGGAATTCTTCTATGAAAACAGCGCTGCTCAATGGACGTATTTTTACCGGCGACGAATGGATCGAGGATCAGGCGCTGATAATTGAGGACAAACGGATTCTCGGCTTTTGCGCTGTTAATGAATTGCCAGAGAATCTCCATCAGCGCATAGACCTGCAAGGTCAGCGACTGCTGCCTGGACTGGTGGACACCCAGGTCAATGGCGGCGGCGGAGTCATGTTCAATGATGTTCCCAGTGTTGAAACCCTGATACAGATCAGCCAGGCTCACCGGAAATTCGGCACCACCGCTCTTCTGCCCACGCTGATTAGCGACAAGCTGTCGGTAGTGGAACATGCCATAACCGCAGTGCGCGATGCATTGGATCAGGGCGTGCCCGGCATTATCGGCATTCATCTGGAAGGACCTTTTTTAAATCCTGCGCGCAAGGGTGTGCACAACGATAAAAAATTTCGCCGTCTTGATGATCAGGCAATCGAGCTGCTCACCTCACTACCCCACGGCAAAACCCTGGTCACTCTCGCGCCGGAGCTGACAACACCCGAACGCATTCGCCAGCTCTGTGATGCCGGAGTAATTGTGGCCGCCGGACACACAGCCGCCGACTACACGCAAACACGCCAGGCGTTGGATGCTGGCGTAAAAGCCTTTACTCATTTGTTCAACGCCATGACACCCTTCTCCAGCCGCGAACCCGGCGTGGTGGGCGCTGCGCTGGAAGATTCTGAAAGCTGGTGTGGAGTGATTGTCGACGGTTTTCACGTACACCCCGCCAGTCTGCGGGTGGCGCTGGCGGCCAAGCCCCGGGGGAAAATGCTGTTGGTGACCGACGCCATGGCTACCCTGGGATCAGAGCTGGGAGGCTTCTATCTCAACGGCGAATGGATTCAGGCTGTGGACGGACGCTGCGCCACTTCCGCGGGCACTCTCGCCGGTTCAGCGCTGGATATGCTGAGCGCGGTGCGCAACACGCGCGACTGGTTGAAAATTTCTCTGGATGAAGCACTACGAATGGCGAGCCGCTATCCGGCAGAGATGTTGGGATTGGGAGATGAACTCGGCTCGCTCAAGTCCGGCTATCGGGCCAGCATGATTTTGGTGGATGAAGAGCTGCGATTAATCAACAGCTGGATTGACGGAAAGGCTCTTCATTAAGAATTTTTCGCGCAAGGGTCGGGAGCTTATGTCCCTCCGGAATACGCCGTGAATACATTTCTGTAGGCTCGAGCGCAGCCTCCCTGCTGCGCTCAAGCCTGGAGAGACACTGATTCCCGGCCCACCCCAATCATCGGTTAAAGCGCAATAACAATTTTGCGGCGATCCAGCCACCAGGCCACCAGCCACAAGAGCGCCACATTCAACAGTGCAAATATCAGTGAGGCATTCATAGGACTGGCAAAACGCGACAGGAACTCAAAACCCACCTCATAGGCAGAAGTGTTTGCCACTGGAATCCGCCACAGGCTATTGGCCCAGAGAATGGACAGCGCGTAGATAAACAACGGATTCTGTCCCAGCATCTGAAAGGCGGCAAAGGGCTTGCGCAAGATCGGCAGAGACTCCAACCGCGCCAATGCCAGCAATACCAGAATCGCCACACCGGAAGTAAGCAACACGAAGGAACTGGTCCAGAGATATTTGTTAAGCGGAAAAATACCGTGCCACAAGATACCGGCAATGGACAGAATCAATCCTGCGCCCAGCAGTTGCCGCTGAGCACGCGAGCGATTGCTGGACTCCATCAGAAAGCGTGTAACTTCGTAACCGAAAAGTACACTGGCAATGGACGGCAGCGTACTGAGAACCCCCTCGGGATCGAACACCAACCCCTTGCCTTGCCACAGGTGATTTTCACCCAGCAGCGCCAAATCCAGCTGACGCACCAGCGACGTTTCAAGACCATAGGGATCAGGCACGGTCAGCAGTAACGCCCAATAACCGAACAACAGAATCGCAATCAACAGATAGCGCCAGAGCCTTGGAACATAAAGCACTATCCAGGCGGCAAAGAAATAGGCCAGCGCAATGCGTTGCAATACACCGGGAATGCGCAATTCCGCCAGGCTCTGGGTGAAGGGAAACCAGTTGAGCAACACACCTATGAGAAAAATCAGCAACGTACGACGCACAATTTTCATGGCGCGTGCAGATACCGAGAGCGTCGCAAGGGACTTGCCCGCAAACACCATGGCCGCGCCTACCATAAACAGGAAAAACGGAAAGATGAAATCTGTGGGTGTTACACCATGCCAATCCGCGTGTAACAACGGAGGATAAACATGGCTCCAGGAACCGGGTGTGTTGACCAGAATCATCAGTGCAAGCGTCAGCCCGCGCATGACATCAAGAGCCAGGAAACGTTGTTTCTGCACGAGTCACCTCTATGGCGAATTAACGCCAGCTTTTTATTTTGTGGCCTTTGACCGAGTAGAAAAGAATAAAGACATAGGCAGGAATCAGAATGCAGTAGGCGCCCTGCCGCCCCAGACTCTCGATCATGGTCAAGCCGCCCAGCAACACGGGCAGAATGGCACCGCCGGCAATGGCCATGATCAGCAGCGCGGAAGCTGTACTGGTAAAACGTCCCATACCGCGTAATGCCATAGGCCAAATAGCGGGCCATACAATTGCATTGGCCAGCCCCAGGAGCGCCAGATACAAAACGGTGTTCGGCATGGCTGGAAAACCAAAAGGTTGCAGCAATTCGGAAAAATCAGTGGCCTTGTTGTCGCCCATGACTATGGCAAGGCTCAACAGCAGACCGAGAATGGCCGACACCATGAGTGCTCGCTCCTGGGAAATTAGCCGAGGAATCAGCAGAACACCCAGCGCATAACCCAGCACCATAAATGCCATGGTGTATGAAGTGAGCGAGGCAAAACCTTCGTAACCGATGCTGCGCCCATAAGAGCCGATAGTATCACCGGCAATCACCTCAACACCCACATACAAAAACAGCGCAATCACTCCCAGTATCAGATGCGGAAAGCGCAACACGGCCATTTGCGAACCACTGGATCTGGCGTCATTTTCCAATGTCAGTTCGGGTAGAGGTGAGAGACGTATCAGCAATGCGAGAGTGGCAATAAACAAACCCATGCCTATGTAGGGCAACACCAGATTATCCGCCAGCTTGTCAATTTCTTCCTGGGTAGGTGCCTGAGTTGAATAGTCGCTCATGCCGGAGAGAATCAAGGCGGTGAATACCATGGGCGCTATTACGCCCGCCGATTTATTCAGAATTCCCATGATGCTGATGCGTGCCGCCGCCGATTCTTCCGGGCCGATTTTGACCACATAGGGATTCACCGCAGTTTGCAACAGCGTCTGACTGGCGCCCATCATGAATTGCGCAAACAGGAACAGACCAAACCATTGTGTTTCAGCGGCGGGAATAAACATGAACGCGGCCAAAGCCATGCCCAGCATGCCCAGTGCCATACCATTCTTGTAACCCAGTTTGCGAATGACCCAGGCCGAGGGCAAGGCAAATACGGTGACAGCGATATAAAACGAAAACAGAATAAACGATGCCTGGAAAGGTGTGAGACTCAACACCAGTTCCAGATAGGGCAAGAGAGATCCATTCAGCCAGGTGGCGAAACCCAGAATAAAAAACAAACCGGCCACTATGGCCATGGGAATGACGCTGCTGCGCTTCAGTTCTCTGGCCGAATTTGCACTGGTCATGGACTGTCTCCGTTATTGTTGGTGTATTTAAGTCCCGGAAATATTTCCGTGTTCTTGCTGCGCGAAATACACAGCGCCCCATTCGGGTTGCATCAGAGGTTCGGATAAGCGGGCAAGGGTTGCAGGTGCCAGCCAGGATCTGAGCGCCTGCCCCAGACCGCCGATAAGAGACAATCGCTTGACGCCGGTTTGCCAGAGTTTTTCCGCAATCGCATCCAGATAGGCGGTGCCCTCTTTCACAATGGACAGAGCCACTGCATCGCCAGCCTCAGCGGCACGCAAAACCAGCGCTGACAATTGTGCGTATTCGCTTGAACCTGCACCCGCAAACTTATCGACTATCATCACACCTTCCACTCCCAGCTGCTCGGCAAACATCTGCGTCAGGCAAGTGGATGGTCCCAGCCCATCGGAAGCAAGCAATACGACCTTGATTGCCTCCAGCCCCATCCAGGCACCGCTGCCTTGATCGCCAAAGGGAAATCCATGAGCACCGAGAATAGTGGTCTGGCCATTGACCTGCGCATAACCGCAGGAACCTGTGCCCGCCACTATCACAGAACCCTCTTCACCGCGATGGGCACCGAGACTGGCAATATGCAAATCCGTGGTGAGAAAAAGTTGAGCGAAGGGATGGGACCAGTTTTTTACCTGTTGGTAGAGGCTGGGCAGATTAACTCCCGCCAGGCCCAGGCCGGAGATCAACTCACTTTTGGCTTGCGGCTGCAAACCTGCCTCGGCAAGCGCTGCATCAGTGGCACAAATGATGGAGTTGAGCGTCTGCTCAAAACCGTGCAGAGGATTTGCCGGCCCACCCAGGCCGCTCCCCAGCAGTTGCAGATCAGCGTCCACCAGAATCGCGCGACACTTGCTGCCGCCACCGTCCACACCAAGGTACAAAGGCCGCTTTATTGCTTTATCTGGCCCAGCCGCCATAGGAATTCCCGTCAAATGAATAGATCAAAAGCTGCATCGGCAAAAGGTCGCTTCGGCTGCCTGAAACCCGGTCAGGTTATGCCCGAAAGACAACGTTGTCAATCATCAATGCAACCGCCACCCGCAGATAGGTCGAGACAGTGTCGGCAATAAAGCTCCTGTTCCCTACCCACCATCAGACGGTAAATACCGCCGGATGATGGGATGAGGCAGGCACTGGCCTATCAGCGCTGGGATTTACGCATGGCGAGACGGGAAAACTGATGAAGGGAAAGAATATGCGCGTAGATGTAGGGAATAAATCCGCGACGACGCAACTCCAGAAAATCTTCGTTGGAAAGATTGTTCAACTTTTTCTCATCCACCAGATAGAGGCCGTTGAGACGTTGATCCTTGTCGCCCTGTCTCAGGGTAATTCCTTGAGCCACCAGCAGATCGCGTTTAACCAATTCTTCAACAAATGCCTTGGTGTGCAAATTGGCCTGATGCAGATTCAGCAGCTGCTGTTTGCGCTCTTTAAAAAACTCACCGTCATTGCCCGCCGCATCCATCAGCAATTCACCTTCGGTATCGCCGAGCAGCTTGCTGTTCTGATCTATTCCCACCAGATACTGAGCGGCGTCCTGCGGATTGGGAATCAGAGTAAAGGGATAAACAAGAAGGGACTGGGGCACATAGCCGGCGATCCAGTTACCCTTGTCGACAAACAGGTTTTCGCCCGGCTGCAAACCTGTCACCGCCACAGGCTGAAACTGTCCGGTCTCACTGTTCTTGGCAAAAGCGATAGGCATGTCGGGGGCGACTGCCGGGAAGTCCACCAGCGCCAGGGGCAACAAGTGCTTGTCTTTGGCGTAATTGCAATCCACCTGGTTGCGAAAACGCAGCTTGCCCTGATCTTCCAGGACAATCGTGCGCAGATTAAACGTCATTTGGACAACTCCTCTAACGGATCAAAAAAACAACAGGAGAAGGTTTGCGCCTTCTCCTGTTTGTACTGTCGCTCACTATACCCAAAAATTTACCGCAGATGGGACGCCAGTATGGTCAGGCTGGCCTGCAGGCTGCGGGCATTTTCCGGCCCCATACGCAACAGCAATTTGTGGGTTGAGGGAAGCTTTT
>ENA-UOVV01000820-UOVV01000820.1-compost-metagenome-genome-assembly--contig:-NODE-820-length-30317-cov-7.332067_pt1 | contig 30317 bp, 21 predicted proteins | sample MGYA00238155_ERZ761577 | MGnify/ENA primary metagenome ERZ761577 (study PRJEB28898, sample SAMN06268775) | compost metagenome | isolation source: Emeryville, CA | place: USA:Emeryville, CA | collected... | reverse complement strand
GGGTGACGTGGTTAATTGAACATTCTACCTCGCATCAACATTTGTGGTGTATTGATAGTTTTGTGCTCCGAAATCCGCCACTGCGCCAAGCGCCAAAACTTTACCCGCAACCCTGGGGCGCCGTGCTAACAGCAGCCTTTCGTGCAAGAAGCAAACTTTTTTTTCTGACCCTTGCATTCTGTACCTTTGTTGCGGTTTTTCAGTTATAAAACTGATTTGTTAGCAAACCGAAAAACCAAAAGTTCTTTGAAATATTAGGGAAGTAGTAAAGTAAAACTCGGTTGTAAAGGAGTTTAATCAAATCACATAAATATGATTAAACATAATAATTCTACCGAAGTCGGTTCAATACACCATGTAGATTTGGGTCCGCAAGTTGACCATCGTATAGCAAAGGTTAGGCCTTGCGTAATAGTAGAAAATGACAGAGCAACAGTTTCTGTTTATGCTTTTACAGATGATGACGGAAGTCCTCTCCACCATAGTGAAATCCCAATACCGAAAAGCGTAGGAAATCTCAAGAAGAATTCCAAGCTAAAATTGGGGCAAACAATTACAGTAGATAGAAGTAAAGTAGGTTCTTATATGGGAGAATTACCTGAAGAATACTTAAAGCAGATACAAGATTACATACAAAATAAAGGAATACTTAAAAAGATAAGTAACATAATTAGCAAGCGTCATTTAAAATTTAATTCCACAAACATTTTATCAGTTCATTAATTAACTAACAACTTCTTTTAATCAGTTCTCTTTCTCTTCCCTATTTCAAAGCATATTTTTATACAATTAAGTTTTAAAAACAATGCAAGAGAAACTGATTAGAATAGGTGTCTTCTATGATGGCAACTACTTTTTACATGTTAGTAATTACTACAATTACGAACACAGCAGAAGACGGAGATTAAGCATTTCTGGACTTCACGAATTTATCCGCCACCAAGTTGGACAGGAGGAGGCAACTGATGTTCGCCTTTGTCAAATTGTGGACAGCCATTATTTCCGTGGCAGATTAAATGCACAAGAGGCAAGTCAAAAGGGCGACACCCTATACTGGGACAGAGTGTTTGACGACATTCTTATGTCCGAAGGCATCACCACACACTACCTTCCCTTAAAATCGTTTGGAGGGCTTAAACAGGAAAAAGGAATTGATGTGTGGCTTGCCCTTGAAGCATTTGAACTTGCGTTTTACAAGCGCTTCAATGTTTTGGTGCTAATTGCATCCGATGGCGACTATGTTCCTCTTGTAAGAAAATTGAATACTCTTGGGACAAGAGTAATGGTTTTGAGCTGGGACTTTGAATACACAACAGACAGCGGACAAAAGTTCGTTACAAGAACTTCGCAAGACTTGTTGGAAAAAGTTACATATCCAATTGCAATGCACGAAATCATTGACAACCGAGTTAAAAAAGATGCTCCTCTCATCAATAACTTGTTTGTAGCAACAGACGGAAAAAGACCTGCTGTTACATTTAGTAGCAATGATAAATCCGACATTAGGACAAGCGAAATTCTAAATGTAAAAAGTGGTTTCGGGTTCATAAAATATCCTCCCAACAATTTGTTCTTCCATTTCACAAGCGTAGTTGACACAGACTTTAACGACCTAAAAATTGGCGACAAGGTTCAGTTCACAATAGGTAAAAATGACGAGGGGGAAGACATAGCTAAGAATGTAAAACTTCTCAAGTAGTGAAGTCGGGCAGCCGGTAACATGGGCTTAAACGAAATGACCCCCACGCTGGCGCACGCGTCCTCGCGTGTGCCTTAATAAATTAAACACACTTTCACCATGCCCTTATCACCTGCATAATCCACAGCACTCGAATACTTCCAATGTTCCGGTTGGTGGCAAAACCTGCTACCACCGGATTATGATGAATATAATCCAATTTCTGTTGGATCACTTCAGTGCTTTACAACTCTATCGGCTTATTATGATGCTGCCGAAACATACCCTTGCTTACATTGTTTTCCTTGTGTCCCGCCCTTTCCATCATCCATAGCAGGGCCTTTATTTCAAAGAACTTTTTATGAGTGGCACACGCGAGGACGCGTGCGCCAGCCTTATGTTTTTCTATTTCCTGCGTGCGTCAGCAAGGGTTTCCACAGACTCAGAACCATCCAATTAATTACAAACCGCGGAAGTGAGATTATACACTATTTAACTTCATAAATTTGAACTACCTCAACCACTTCCTCACGCCTGGCTGAAATTTCTTTTCCAGTACAAAAGCCACTCCTACGCTCAAAGCAATGGCAATGGATGCACGCCAGAGATATGCGGTCATTGTCCCACTGAAAAGATTGAAACGCCCGAGCACTATAAGTACTGGAAAGTGAATGATGTATAATCCATAAGAAATACTCCCCAGCCAGGTGGCAACATGAAGGGTCTTGTTTGCGAAGGGACGAAGCACGAAAGGATTGCCTAGGATCAAAAAGCAACTGATAAGATAGGACACGCCGCAGGTAAGATATCTCAGATTGGTGCGTGCAGCGGGCTCGCCTATGAGATACACAAAAGTTAGCGCAGGTATTAGCAACAATAAGGTGGTGATGGTTTTCCTGTACCGAAAATCTTTACCGGCAAAAAGCAGTACAGTCAGAAAACAGAAAGGCAGAAAGGCAAAATCACCTACGGGAATCGCCCGCTGATACCAGTCGACCGAGTCCGGAAAATCAGACGCGAGCCTCAACGTACTTAAAACTTTTGTAAGCACCGTATGTAATACATTAAACGCCGGCAATGACATAATCAAAAAGATTAGTCCTATAAGTCTCACAGGTTCCACAGTCACTTCCTTTCGGAAATACCGGGCAATAATCAGTCCGCAAGCCCAGAATGCAAATCCATAAGCATAAGCAGTCAGTAAAGGCATGTGGATATAAGGAGTCAGGAGGAAGTTGGCTAGCCCGACGAGCGAGGAGATGACTACAACCAGCACCGGATTAAGACGCAGGTAGGAAACCGGAATGAACAGCAGATAACACACAACCTCATAGTGTAGCGACCACAGAGGGTTGTTCTCAAAAAGTACATCTGCACGCGGTACCGAAAACAGGGCTGCGTTCGACAAAATTGTTTTGAAGGGATAGTCGTTAGCCGCTACCCAGACTGCAACGATGATACTCATCCAGAAGATCGGCATGATGCGTACGAAGCGTTTCTTGATGTACACGCGGGTTCCGTTAGCATTCAGTCGCTCCGGATGATTTAGTCCGATCACAAAGCCGGAAAGGATAAAAAAGATCAACACACTCAAATGCCCTGACAATGCCAGTGATGCCAGTTTTGGAGAAAAAAATCCCGGCGCCAATACGTCATGATACTGAATGATATGTCCCACGACTACCAGCAGGGCCGCAAGTCCCCGCAATGCTTCGATGTTGCGATTAAATGCCGGTTTCTTGGCTCGCGGTGCAGGCATTTCCGGCAATGAAGCCCTGAGGGTGCTTTCTTGAATTAGGGGCGTTTCCAAAACAATGATGAATAAGCGCAAAACTCTATATCCGGATCTTGTATTCAAAAAAAACTTAGCTCATTAACAAGCTGCTAATCTTTTTCGGTATAATGTTATGGATGAAGTCGTTTGGACCGAAAGTTGTAAATTGAATAAAGGAACTGTTTAAACGAAACAAGTATGAAATGGGCTTATTATGTCCGGCATAAATTGAGGGCTGCAATGGCACTTACCGCAATTATGTTGGTAATCCTGCTGAGTAATGTTCTGGAACGGAATAGTTTTTCCAGCCTCGATACTTCTATGACCTCCATATACAACGACCGCTTAAAGCCGGCTGCTTATCTCTATGAGATCAGCAGTCATTTGTATCAGAAGCGGTTGCTGCATGATGATGCTGCCCAACATTCACGGGAAGATCTCAAAGGCAGTCTGGCAAACCACGACCAGCGTATTGCCTCGCTGATTGTAGCTTATGAAACCACCGAACTGACCACCGAAGAAAGTCGCCAGTGGAAAAACTTCAGAAGCAATCTCGTGCAATACAACAATGCAGAACGCGCATGGCTGGATGCCTCAAGTCAAAACACAACAGAAGCCACCGTGCTTAGAGATGCGGTGGAGGGTAGTTTTGATAAAACCATCGGAAATCTGCACGCATTAAACAAAATACAGGTGGGCGAGGGTGATAATCTGCAGAAAAGCAGCCACTCTATCGTAAGTAATAACTTATTGCTGTCATATCTGCAGATCTCTTTGCTGATCGTATTGAGTCTGATTACACTGGTGATTCTGAGCGCCAGCGACAGAGCATTGTTTGCCGGAGCTGGTAAGGAAGCACTGAACTGATTTTCAATGGAATAAGCTTTCGCCTAAAGCCGTTGGTATCCCGCATGAGGGTGACAGAACATATATAAATCTACCGGGGCTCGAAACGGTTGAAATTGCTATTTTTGCTATCCCCCAAAAATCTTTGTCCCTTGCGTTTAAAGTCGTTGGAAATTAAAGGGTTTAAGTCGTTTGCAGACAAAACCCATGTGATACTTGACCATCCTATAACTGGCATTGTAGGTCCGAATGGCTGTGGTAAATCCAATATTGTGGATGCCATTCGCTGGGTTATCGGTGAACACAAGATCAAAGCATTGCGTTCGGACAATCTTGAAGATCTGATCTTCAACGGGTCGCGGACGCGCGCGGGAAGCGGTATGGCTGAGGTTTCCCTTACTTTCGAAAATACCCGGAACCTCTTGCCTACGGAATTTACTACTGTTACCATCACACGTAAGTTTTATAAGAACGGCGAAAGTGAATACAGACTCAACGATGTCGCTTGCCGCCTGAAAGACATTCACAATCTCTTCCTCGACACAGGGGTGAGCAACGACTCTTATGCGATCATCGAACTGGGGATGGTAGATGATATCATCAAAGACAAAGACGGCAGCCGACGTAGAATGCTCGAGCAGGCTGCTGGCATTTCCATTTATAAAACCCGCAAAAAGGAAGCAAAGCAAAAACTCGAAGCCACAGAACAGGATATCGCGCGTATTGAGGATTTACTGTTCGAAATTGGCAATAACGTGCGCACGCTGGAAAACCAGGCAAAGAAAGCAGAACGTTATTTTCAGATAAAGGGTGAATATAAAGAGGTGAGCGTTGAGCTTGCCAAAGCTTCTTTAGAACAGTTCAATGATCAATACAAAGAGTTGAACGAACAGCACGATCGCGAAACCGACCGCAAAGCAAGTTTGGAAGCGATAGTGGCTACGGAAGAAGCCGGACTGGAACAGCAAAAGGTGAAGCTCATTCAGCGTGAGCAGGAGCTCAACGGATTGCAAAAGCAGTTTAATGAACTCCTTAACCGTATTCGGCAACTCGAAAGCGATAAAAAACTGGCAGCGCAGCGTCTCGATCATTTGAAAGACCGCGCTCGCAGTTTGAATGAATTTCTTTCCGGCGCGGATGCTCAGTTAAAGCAACTGGAAGAATCTATCAGTTTTGCAGACAATCAGATAAAGGAAGAAACAGAAGTACTCGAAGAAATCCGCGATCAGCTCGAGACACTTCGCACATCAGTTGATGAAAAGCGTGAGGCTTTCGACGAGAAAAAACGTGTACTCGAACATCTTCGCGCCGATTATCAGCAAAAGCAAAGAGCGCAGTTCGATGCAGAGAAAAAGGTCGCTGTAGCCGATACTTCTGTCATGAACCTGTTGCGCAGCAAGCAGCAAATCCTTGAGGAGCGCACACAAAGAGAGGCACAGATCGGACAACTATCCGGTGAAAAAGCGGATACGCAGCAACTGCTGGAAGAAAAGCAAGGTGTACTACAGGACCTCATTGAAAAACAGGAAGAGGTAAAAGGAAAAATACTCGAAAGCCAGGAACAACTGGAGGCTTTGCGTTCCGAGTTGGTAGACGAAAACAGAAAGCTCGACGCAAGAAAAAATGAGCACGATCTGCTGAAATCGCTGGTGGAAAGTCTGGAAGGTTATCCTGACAGCATTAAGTTCCTGAAAAGAAACAGCGAATGGAAGAGCAATGCGCCGCTGCTTTCTGATGTGTTCGTAGTGAAGAATGAATACCGTACTGCGCTTGAGAATTTGCTCGACAACTATCTCAACTATTATCTGGTTTCAGATCTTTCCGAAGCAGCACAGGCGGTGTACCTGCTCGATCAGCATAAAAAGGGCAAGGCAAACTTTTTTATCCTCGATCAATTCCGTGGACCGGCTTTTTATGAGAAACGAAATATCGAAGGACTCGTTCATGCGCTCGATGTTGTGACGGTGGACGAACATTACATCCCGCTGGCACAGCACCTGCTCGGACATGTATATATAGCTCCGGAAGATGTGGATGTTGCCGATTATCCTTTGCCCAACGGAAATGTGATCGTCCAGCAGTCGGGTAAAAAAGTGCGTGGACGCTACACCTTGAGCGGCGGTTCTATCGGTGCATTTGAAGGCAATAAGATCGGAAGGGCAAAGAATCTGGAAAGACTCGCCGCCGAAATTCAGGAGCTTACCGCCAGGACCACAGAACTAAAGCAGTATATCACCGAGACGCAGACAAAGATCACAGGTTTTAACGCTGAACTCAACGACAAAGCCATCGAGCAAACTAAAGTTGAGATCAACAAACTTCAAAACCACTTAGTAAATCTGAGTCACCGGATCGAGAATTTCGAGGGATTGAATCAGACCGCAGAAAAACGTTTGCAGGATCTGCAGGAGCAACTCGATCATACTCAGGAAGGCATCGGCGATACGCGTGCGGAATTGGAAGAAATCACAGAAGCACTTCAGGGCATTCAGCAGCAGATAAAGGTTGCAGAAGCTGAGTTTCAGACAGTGGAGCAGGAATTTAATTTCGCTACACAACAATACAATCAGCAAAACATTCAATACACCCGCCAGCAAAGCAAGCTGGAAGGGTTGAAACAGGAACTGAGTTTCCGTACCAATCAGTTGAACGATCTGCAGAGACAGATTGCAAGCAACCGTGAACAGCTTGGTCAAACCACAGTTCAGCTTGCCGAAACAGAAGGTAAATTGCATGGCGGTGATACAGAGCTCTTTGAACTGATGGAGAAAAAGGAAAAGGATGAGCGGGAGCTGAACGAGAAAGATCGCCTGTACTATGAAATGCGCAATACTATTGCCACGCAGGAAGGACAACTCAATCAAAAACGTCGTGAGAAAGAGCAGGCAGACGTGTTGCTGAATGGCATCAAGGATCAGCTCAATGAAATGAAACTTCGTCTGTCCGGACTCAAAGAAAGACTGAATGTAGAGTTCCGTGTAAACCTGGACGAGATACTGGATGAACCCAGAAAAAATGAACTGTCGGTGGAAGAACTCACCGCTGAATCAGAGCGCATCAAGAAACGGCTGGAGAACATGGGCGAGGTGAACCCTACAGCCATTGAAGCATACACCGAGATGAAGGCCCGCTATGATTTCATCATCGAACAAAAGACCGACCTGGTGAACGCAAAGGAAAGTCTGCTCGCAACAATCGAAGAGGTGGAAAATACTGCCAATACTAAGTTTAAAGAGACTTTTGAGCAGGTTCGCGAGAATTTTATCACTGTATTCAAGGCATTGTTTACGGAAGAAGATACCTGCGATCTGCGCCTTACCGATCCTGAGAACGTCGCAGAAAGTGGTATCGAAATTTATGCGCAGCCAAAAGGAAAACGTCCAAGTACGCTGACACAACTTTCCGGTGGTGAAAAGACCCTTACCTCCACTGCATTCCTGTTTGCCATTTACCTCATCAAGCCGGCACCTTTCTGTATCCTCGATGAAGTAGATGCGCCGCTCGATGATGCTAACGTGGGCAAGTTTACCAACATGATCCGTAAGTTTTCGGACAACTCACAGTTTATCATCGTCACGCACAACAAGCAAACGATGGCAGCGGTGGATGTGATCTATGGTGTTACCATGCAGGAGGCTGGTGTGAGTAAACTGGTGCCGGTAGATTTTCGAAGCCTGAATTAATTGTCGATTTGAAGAAACCACTGTTGCGGAGGCGCATGAGTGCTGAGCAGGTGACGCACTGCCCTTACTGAAGAGACTGCTGAGAATCATTGGCTAAGTGCCGGCATCGCCAAAAAGTTTTGGAAGGACACCGACAACCTTAAGCTTTCGATCGACGACCCTTTTTATCTCTACCGCTATAGCCCTGTAAATACATGAAATGGTGTAGAAACGGCTACAGATATGCAATATGCGACGCAATCAGTAACACTTTCTTTCAGTTATAAGTTTGGTGAGCATCTCAGCATAAAGAGAAGAGAAGCTGCTTCGGAAGAGTCGAAGCGATTGTAAAGCCGATATTTTAACGGATAGCCACTTCGGAAAAGCGTAGCTTTACCGTTCAACTGATTTTTTGCACCAGGATATTCTTACAGATCTTTCCGTTATTGCTGCCAATGCCGCACAAAAGGAAGAAGAGAACGAACATTTCTTGAGTTTCGTACGCACTTTAGACGGACGGGCACTGGATTCTATAGTGCATCAGCTCAATGATGAGATTAGCGCTCAGATTGACTGTACACAATGTGGTAATTGCTGCGAAACTTTGATGGTCAATATTACCCCGAAAGAAGTAGAGGGTCTTGCAGACTTTATAAACCTACCTGTGGATGAAGTGAAAGAACGGTATATAGAAGAAAGCCTGGCGGGAAACTGCATCATCAATACGATTCCCTGCAGTTTTCTTAAGGACAAAAAATGCACCATCTATGCCGGACGTTTTCTGGAATGTCGTGAGTTCCCACACCTGCATAAGGATGGCTTTAAGGAACGCCTTTTAGGAACTTTGCTACACTATGGAAGTTGCCCGATCATATATAACGTAGTGGAAGCCGTGAAACAAGCCAGTTCCTTTTTTGTCGAAGAAGATGCTACCGTTCCACCGGATTTGTAACACGCGGGGTCTGATCTTTACCTCCTTCAAACAGTTTGAAACCGATCATGATGCGCAGATAAGGCAGACTATAAAGCTTGCGAACATCTTCACCAGGTATACTATTCATAGCCTTTGGCGACTATAGAGATACATGAGAACGCAGAGGATGATCGTGACGATAATCACAAGGAGTGGCAAAAACCGTTGTCCCTGTGCTTCTTTTCGACGCCTAAAGTATTCAAGTGCAAGTCTTTGTTGCAGGACTTCATTGTTGGCCGTCAGCAAACTCATTCGCTGTACCAGACCGACAAAATATTCAAAGCGGATTCTTTTGGTAGCGCTCAGAAGTTCTTCCACGATTTGTTGGTTGGTATCCGCATTTTGCTCCTGTTCCAGCACAGCGAGGTGGCTATCGGACAGCAGCAGTAAAATGTAATCGTGTAAAGCGCTATGGTTCATCCGATAGCTGTCCACATGGTGCATATGTGCGCTCAACTGCCGTGTCTGCTTGAGAATCCAGGCGCCGGTTGTTGAGGAAGGTTCCTTTTGGGCACTGAGTCCTGCAAAGTAGCGCTCTTCATCATACTGTCTTCTCGTTTTGTCGTCGGAAAGGATTTTATATGCCTCCTGTATCTCATGAAAATGATGTACGGCAAAGGTATTGTCGGGATTTTTATCGGGGTGAAACTTGTGTGCGAGGTTCCGGTACGCCTTTTTGATTTCCTTTAGCGAGGCATTGGGGGCGATACCCAGCGTTCGGTAGTGGTCTTTAGGCGACATAATTCTATGCTAAAGTAACATAATCCGCTAGCGTTGTTTTGCAAAGCAACCTAAATCGTGTATTGATTATCTGAAAAAATAAAGCCCCCGCTCAGCGGGGGCAGTTCCTCTCTCCTCAAATCTTTATACCTAGCGGATATTGCGGTAGGAGGACTCCTTTTGCGCCGGTACAACCGCCGGGCGCATGAAATGATAAGGAGTAATAGCTGTTCCTATGTTTCTCCATCTTGGCATCATCTTTTGTGAGACAGGGCGATAAGCACGTGCCCAATGAAGGTGTTGCATTACAGACTGTAAATCTGCGATGAAAGAAGTAATGTTTTCATTCATTACACGGCGAAAAGACATCATATACTATCTGCCACTGACCAGGAGCCGGTTTTGTTGTGTTCTGTTTGCAAAGGTCGTTAAAAATAAGGATTGTAAAAGTTAATTCGCTGTGATGTAGCAAATTTTATATCCCTTAATTTCTATACAATATAAAGCATTCTGCTGAGTTTTCAAAGCTCCGGGCAGGTACTCCGACGGTGAAAGGTTTTGTCCTGAGAGGATAAAAAAAATGCCCCGGTTACAGGGCAATATAATTCAGAAAAGCATTGGAGTTAGAACGTGATACAGCGCGTAAGGACTAGATAAACTTATTGTCCTTAGCCGTCTTAATAGCATCGGCTTTCGAGTGGACGTTCAGCTTGTGGTATATATTCTTGATGTGTGATTTCACTGTTTCAAGATCGATGAACAGTTCCTCGGCAATACGTTTACGACTTTTACCTGTTGCGATTTGTTCCAGTATTTCAGTTTCACGGCGGGTAAGTGGCGATTGTTCATTGCGTTTAAAAGAAGAAATCACCATGCGGGCAATATGTGCACTCATAGGCCCGCCACCTTCCATCACCTCGTGTATCGCACTGATAATTTTTTCTGGCGGCGTATTTTTGGTCAGGTAGCCGGATGCACCATTCCCTAAGGCGCGGAATATCTGTTGCTCCTGTTCGTAAACAGTGAGCATGAGGATGTAAGTGTCGGGAATCAGTTTTTTCAGCTTAGGGAGTGCTTCGATACCGGAAAGTCCCGGCAGTTCTACATCCAGCAGCACAACATCCGGGTCGTCCTGCGCTATTTTTCTCGCGGCTTCTTCAAATGAAGCGTAGCTGCTTACCACTTTATAACCGGCTGCATTGCCGATAAGGTATGCAAATCCTTCACGGATGGTTTCATCGTCTTCGATCAGGCTAACTCTGATATCAAGGTCACGGCTCATGCTAGTGCTTTAAACTCAAAGTTCACATAAGTTTCTCAAAGGTTTATCCCCTTTTTTACGGTATAATTCTGAGGCAGTTTGAAGGTCAGTGTAGTGATGGCTCCTTTTCCTATTTCCGAGTCTATATAAAGGCGACCATTTATTCTTCCTGCTCTTACGTTCATATTGTCAATGCCGTGACCCTTCTTTACATAGTGAATGTCGAAGCCGTCGCCATTATCGGTAAGGATCATCTGGAGCGTCCGATCATCGCGCAGATGTGCTTCCAGCTTTACTTCTGTAGCTTTCGAATATTTCAGCGTGTTGTTCAAGGCCTCTTTGAAGATCATGATAAGATTACGACTTACATCAAGCGGAAGCTTGAAAGCTCTCCATTTTTCATCAGTGCCAATAAAGACAAAGTCTATTTCTGTATCCTGAAACAACTCACCCCCAAAATCGCGGATGCGATGCAGCACTTCGTAAAGACTGTCATTAGAAGGTTTCAGTGACCAAAGGATATCGCGTGTACCACTATACAGTTGCGCCGTGTTGTCCTGAATCTGGCTAATCAGTCTTTCCGTTTCCGGATTGAGGGTGCCTATTTTGTTGCGCAGTACATTGGTGAGGACATTGATACGTGTCAGTTTGTTGCCCACTTCATCGTGAAAATCTTCCGCTGTCCGCTGTCTCACTTTGTTCTGCTCTTCACGCCGAAGTTGCTCCACGAGTTTTAACCTGTTTTGTTTACGCTTGTTAGCAATATACTGTATGCTTACACCGAGCAAAATGCAGGCACAGAGTATGATCAGACGAAACCAGGAAGTTTTGTGAAAGGGGGTGATGATTTCGAACGGATAGGATAATTCTTTTGCAGCAATGGGAAGTTCTTCAGTTGCACATTGTACCCGTAGGTTGTATTTGCCGGGTGGCAATGCTGAAAAAGTTACGGTATTGGTCTTCGACCAGTCTGACCAGGGCGCATCAAGCCCTTCGATACGGTAACGATATTTTATTTGCTCATCACTGCTGAGGGAAACCGCATGAAAGGTGAAGGTGATTGTGTTTTTCCTGAAAGGAAGCCTTAACCCGGTAGGTACTTTGTACCACACGTCAAGACTGTCGTAATAGCTGCTGTCGGTAACATTTTCTCCAAATACTTTGATCGCCTGAATTACAATGCTGGTAGGCTTTGCTGCAACAGCTTTTGCATGGGGACGATAATGTATGGCGCCATTCGTGGTGCCGAACCAGATAGTTCCATCGCGCATTTTCAGCGCAGCGCCATGATTGCTCTCCATGCCTGTTACACCCTGTCCTTTTCCATAGAAGCGGATAAGCGGTGTCCCATCGCCGCTGAGCACGATTTTGTGAATGCCGAAGCCGGTTCCTGCCCAAATATTTCCTTCATCGTCTGTTATGATGTTATATACAAAGTCAGACTGAAGTCCATTGTTTTTGTTCAGTACAAAAGATCGTTTTGTTTCCAGATTATAGTAAATCAATCCATTATTGCTGGAACCGATCCACAGATCTTTTCCGTGTAAGGTAAAGCATTGCAAAGAGGCGCTGTCCGGAGCCTTCCCTGTCCGGAACTGCTGAATTTTGCCATCATGATATACCTGTATGCCGTTTTCGGTGGCTAATAGAATGCTGTCATTACCAAGGCTGATAAAATCCTGTACTGCAGTTCCTTTTATTGGAAGTTTGTGAAAGCTGTCGCGTTCCATATAGGCGGCACCATTAATACTGCCTATCCAAAGTCTGTCTTTCTCGTCTACATACAGAGAAGTGATTGAGTTGGATGGAAGATTTGTATTTGCCGTCGTGAATTGATGAAAGGTAACGCCATCATATTTCCAAAGTCCTATCCCCGCGATTCCCAGCCAGAGACTTCCTTTGCGGAAGCGTAAGGTATAAATGGCGGGTTTACCTTTTATCGGCAATGGGAGTGCGAAAATCGAACCGTTTTCATAAACGTATAATCCGGCATCATAAGTACCCAGATACAATCTGCCATACCGATCTGTTTCAATGCTCATGACTTGTCCGCTGGGTAGGCCTGATGTTTCGTCCAGCACCGTAAACTGCGCGCCTGAGAAACGGAAGATTCCCTGTCCGTCCGAAGCCATCCACACGTTCCCTTCCATATCCGTAAGCAAGGAAGGAAAGCCATTATCGCTTAAGCCATTTTTTTTATTGAAGAAATAAAGTGAGGTGTCGGTAATTCGGAGCACACCGCTTGTCAGTCCAAGCCATATCGCACCGCTTTTGTCTTCTGTGATGGAGATAATCCCCGGTACATTGTCCAGGGTGCGTTCTTTTACCGTAACCGGGACGATGCGGCGATTGTCAACTTGAAGAAGCCCATGACTGGTAGTGACCAGCAACCGCTTTCTGCTATCGCGAAAAATATCCGTGATGACAAGTCTGTTTTGCGGTGCAATGCCTTCCGGCATCAGACTGTCCCAGCGTTGACCCTCATACCGCCAGAGCATGCCTTTTGTCGCAAGCCAAAGCGTTCTGGCTTCCGGCAGCAATGCGGTACATTTTTCATCATCTGCCGGTGTGGAGAGTCTTTGTGTGCGATCGTTCTTTACTGAATAAACTTTCCCTCCTGACAAACACCACGTCGTACCGTCACTGCCCATCTTAATTCTATTCACAGAATTTCCGGCGGGATCTTCCGGTGACTGAAGCATGAAATGCCGAAAATTTTTCCCGTCGAACTTCGACAAGCCACTCATACTGCCCACCCAAATCATTCCGTCTTTGTCAACTTCAACAGCAGCAATAGTATTACTTGGCAAACCATCGCGAACAGTATAATTGTAAAAAGTTTTTCCGTCGAATCTAGAGAGTCCACCCAGGGTAGCTATCCAGAGATGCCCCATCTTGTCTTGTGCAAGGTCGCGCGATTGAGACTGGATGAGCCCGTTTTCAATATTGACGTTGAAGAAAGGATAGCGTTGCGCAGAAGATGGCAATGCAGTCAATACCACCAAGCCAATTAGGTAGAGCCCTATAGAAACAGATAAGTGTGTCGGAGAAAATGCGCGTTTCATAGCATAGTGAAATTAGACTATTTCAGTCCATCATGGCTCAGTAAATCAACTCTTGATTTCCTTTCTGTTACAGATTTCACCCATTCAGGGTGATCCGTTTTCAGACGTTTCACCCGCACAGGGTGAAGGGGGCGTGTAGCGAGTCCAATACATTTGATGCACAAGCTTACTACTATGAGATACGAAGGAATAATACTGCTTTCAATGTTGTTGATCTCCACATTTGCAATGGGAAAAAATGATATGAATACAATATCGGGTACAGTGCTCGACAACGAGAAAAATCCGGTGATCTCAGCAAACGTGGTTTTACTCCGTGACAGCAATAAACTCGTGAAGGCGGAATTCACAGATGCACAGGGAGCGTTTCTCTTTGAACATATTCCTGCTGGTAATTATCTGCTGAAGGTGACGCTCGCAGGATTTGAACCACATACACAAACACTTGTAGTAACGGGCAATATTGTTTTGCCGCAAGTAATTCTTCAGGAAAAAAGCACACAACTGAATGAAGTATCAGTGCGTGCGCAGAAGCCTTTTGTAGAAGTACATGCAGATAAGCTTGTTGTAAATGTGGAAAACAGTATTGTTAGTGCCGGATCTTCGGCCATGGAAGTATTGCAGCGATCACCCGGAGTTGCAGTTGACAACAATGAAAACATTTCCCTTAAAGGAAGACAGGGCGTGATGATATGGATCAATGGCAAGCAGACGCCGCTTTCGGGAACAGATCTGGCTAATGTGCTACGCAGTATGCCTGCTAATTCTGTTGACAGAATCGAAATCATTTCCAATCCCGGCGCGCGATATGATGCTGCCGGTACGGCAGGTATTATCAATATCATTCTGAAGAAAGATCAACGCATAGGAGCCAATGGGAGTGTTAATGTTTCTTATGGACAGGGGGTTTATGCAAAGTGGGGTGCCGGAGCAAATATCAACTATCGCAATAAAAAGCTTAACCTATTAGGGAGCTATAACTACGCTTACCGCCTCTGGTTTAATCATTTGATGCTCGACAGAAAATTTCTAGATACAACTGACAGTGATATGCAACAGTTTCGTTACGACCAGGACAACAATGCAGTATTCGATTTTAAAAATCATATAGCCTCTGCCGGAGCAGACTATTCGCTGACGAAGCGAACAACAGTCGGGATGTCTGTCAATGCTATCACGAACAATTTTAGTCCTAAAGCTGATAATAATTCGAAAGCACTCGGACCTAATGATGACCTGATTTATCGTTTTCGGACGACAGGCAGACACGATAACTTTTACTATAACTACTCCGCTAATGCGTATCTGAAACATTCGTTCGACAGCGTTGGTAAAGAACTTAGTATGGATCTGGACTATGCTGCATTTGGTAATCAGAGCAATCAGAATTTTGTAACGACATACCAGTACGTAGACCCAACACTGAGTCAGCCGGACTATTATCTGAAAAGCGATCTGACTGGAGTTACACAGATTCGTTCTGTGAAAGCAGATTTCGTAAATCCTTTGAAAGATAATTTACGTTTGGAGATGGGCGTTAAGTCGAGCTTTGTCACTGCAGATAACGAGCCTATTTTCCATGTAAAGACTACAGGAGAATATATATTAGACACATCGCGTACCAATCACTTTGTCTACAACGAAAACATTAATGCAGCGTATCTAAACGCAAATAAGAGCTGGGAGAAGTTAAGTGCACAACTTGGTGTGAGAATGGAAAATACAAACATTCAATTCGAACAAAAGGTACTGACACAGAAATTTGATACAAGCTATTCTTATACTCAACTTTTCCCGAGCCTTGCCGTTCAGTATCATCTGAATGAGATTCATGATTTGGGTATTACGCTGAGCAGGAGAATTGAACGTCCCAATTATCAGCAGTTGAATCCGTTCAAGTACTTTATTGACAAGACCACTTATCGTGAAGGATATCCAAGATTGAACCAGGCATCGTTTTATTCAGTAGAACTGCAGCATACTTACAAGCAGCGGTTCATTACCACGTTTACTTACGGCATCAATAAAGGTATTATTGTTGAGGTGATTCAACCCAGCGAGGTAGAGGATTCAGTGACTGTACAAACCAATAAAAATCTGGACATGATGCTCTTTGTGGGGCTCAGCGGATCTTACTCTTCGTCTATTACAAGATGGTGGAACAATGTTACCAACTTTAACGCTTACTACGCACGATACGAAGGTAATATTGCCAATACTCCGTTGAATGCAGGCAGACCCACCTTCGAGTTCAATACAACAAACATCTTTATTCTGCCCAAAGATTTTTCAGCCGAGTTGGGAGGGTTTTATCAGGCAAGGCAGTTGTATGCTTACATGGATGTGCAACCAGTGTGGATGTTGAACGCAGGCCTACAGAAAAATTTTTGGGATAAACGTGCGACACTAAGAATCAATATTCAGGATATTTTCTGGAAGGGATATCCACGCGCAACTTCCGTGTACACCGGTTATCGTGAAGATTTTATTGCAGAAAGAGAAACCCGTGTAGCCAATGTCGCCTTTACTTATCGCTTCGGAAAACGAACCATACCGCAAAGCAGAAGACACAGTAGTGGTGCTGAGGAAGAAAAGAGAAGAGCGAATGCGGGAGGTGCTTAATGGCTACCTCCCTATCCACTTCATTGCATTTTCAAAGAGTAGTTTGTTTTTTAGTTCAGGAGAAAAACTATTCATGCCTTCAATGAGTTTTCCGGGATGGTGTTCACCAAGAGGGAAAGGATAATCGCTACCCATACACACCTTGTCTTCGCCTACAACATCAACGACATAGTCTAAAGCTTTTGCATCATGTACCAGCGCATCGATCCAGAATTTTCCAAGATAATTTCTGGGATTGACATCGTTGTCGATAGCGCATAGATCGGGGCGAACATTGAAGCCGTGTTCAATTCTTCCGATGGTAAAGGGAAAACTCCCGCCTCCGTGTGCAAAGGCTACGCGAAGATTCGGGTGGCGTTCGAATACGCCTCCAAAGATCATGGAAGAAATTGCGCGTGCTGTTTCTGCAGGCATGCCCACCAACCATGGCAACCAGTATTTCACCATATCCTTTTCTCCCATCATCTCCCAGGGATGTACAAACAGGCAGCAGCCTAATTCCTCGGCTGCCTGCCAAAAAGGTTCGAAGTATGGATCGCTGAGATTTTTGCCATTGATGTTTGACCCAATTTCCAGTCCGGGCATCTTAAGCTCTTTTACACAACGCTCCATTTCTTTGATTGAAAGATCGATATCCTGCAAAGGCACTGTACCGATGCCTATAAAACGATCGGGATGCTGCTCTGAGCATTGAGCGATATGATCGTTGAAAAAGCGGGATGTTTCAAGTCCATGCTCCGGCTTTGCCCAATAATTAAACAAAACCGGAATAGTAGAAAGTACCTGTATGCCCACTTCTGTGAAATCCATCTCCTTCATCCGCACACCGGGATCCCAACAGTTTTGTTCTACCTCGCGAAAGACCTTGTCGCCCTTGATCATGCGCGCACAACCGGGACAATGATGTTCCAAATGGATGAATTCGCCGTAACCAAACTTCTCAAAATAGTTCGGTATGTGCTCCGGCATGATATGCGTATGGATGTCTATTTTTTGAAAACTCACGGTGATAATTCTTTGTTCTTTTATCTGTTGCTACAGACTTAATTAATTCTTTGATCAGTGCTGGTAGCGAGCATTCTTTTCATCAGCGTGCCATCACTTCTCCATTGCACAATGCTATTTACACCAATTCATACACTACTGCTGCACCCTGACCAACGCCGATACACATGGTCGCCAGTCCGTACTTACCCCCGCGACGACGCAGTTCGTACAACAAGGTAGTAGAGATACGTGCGCCACTGCAACCTAGTGGATGTCCTAAAGCGATCGCGCCGCCGTTTACATTCACTTTGGCAGCTTCCAGTCCCAGATCGCGCATACATGCTATGCTTTGGGATGCAAAAGCTTCATTCAGTTCCACAAGGTCCAGATCGCCTACCTGCAAACCTGCACGCTTCAACGCTTTCAAAGATGCAGGCACGGGACCCACACCCATGATGGCAGGATCTACGCCGGCGATTGCCATAGATTTGATTTTCGCCATTGGTTTCAGTCCGTATTTCTTTACTGCTTCCTCCGATGCCAGCAATAAAGCTGCGGCACCATCGTTTACACCGCTGGAGTTTCCTGCTGTAACTGTTCCGTTTTTTTTGAATGCAGGTTTTAAAGAAGCTAGTTTTTCAAGAGAAGTTTCGCGGGGATGTTCATCGGTGTCAAACACCATAGTCTTTCCTTTTCCGAGATCGACCGTAACAGGAGTGATTTCTTCTTTGAACTTATCCGAAGCTTTCGCAGCGAAATATTTTTCCTGACTGTTGAAGGCAAACTGATCCTGTTCTTCACGACTGATCTTCCAGCGTTCAGCCACATTTTCAGCAGTCTCACCCATAGTGTATGGATAGTGCAACTGACTTAGCTTATCGTTGATGAAACGCCAGCCGATACTCGTGTCGAAGATGTCCACTTTTCGCTGATAAGGTGTTTCTGCCTTTGCCATTACAAATGGTGCGCGCGTCATTGATTCTACTCCACCTGCAATGAAGATTTCTCCATCACCACACATAATAGCGCGTGAAGCATCCATCACGGCCTGAAGCCCCGAAGCGCAGAGGCGATTTACTGTGTTGCCACCAACAGTTACCGGCAAGCCTGCCAGTAGAGCCGCCATGCGTGCTACGTTTCTGTTGTCTTCTCCTGCCTGATTGGCAGCACCGGCAATAACATCTTCAATTGCATTTACGTCTACGTTGGCATTTCGCTCTATCAAGGTCTTGATGACATGCGCCAGAAGATCGTCGGGTCTTACTGTTGAAAGAGAACCTCCATGTTTTCCTATGGGAGTTCTGATAGCATCTATGATATATACTGTGTTCATGATTTAGTTTGTCTTAAAGATAAAGCTTGCTCCAGGTCGGCAATAATGTCTTCCGCTGTTTCGATGCCTACACTCATCCTGATCAGTCCGTCGGTGATTCCGAATTCAAGTCTTTTTTCTCTCGGAACACCCACATGAGTAGTGGAAGCAGGATGTGAGATCAGCGTATCACAGGCACCCAGGGAGACAGCATGTGTACAAAGTTTCAGACGGTTGATAAACTGAACACCGGCATCGTAGCCACCTTTCAGTTCAAAGCTCAGCATCGCGCCTCCGTGTTTCATCTGCTTCATGGCTGTAGCATGGTCGGGATGTGCTTTAAGTCCGAGGTAATTTACCTGAGATACCATTGCATGTTCCGATAAAAACTTCGCTACCTGGGCTGCATTGCTACAGTGTTTTTCCATGCGCAAAGCGAAAGTGCGCAAACCGTTGGTGAGCAGAAAGGCTTCAAAAGCATTGCTGTTACCGCCCAACAAACGATGAGTCTTGGTGACGATGGTATTCATTCGCTCCAGGTTTCTTCCGATGAGAATACCTCCCACAGCCGTACCATGACCGTTGAGAAATTTCGTAGTAGAATGCATTACATAATCTACCTCGTAGCGGAAGGGTTGTTGCAGATAAGGCGTAGCAAATGTATTATCGGCGCAAACGGTGAGTTTATGTGCTTTTGCAAGTCCCGCCAGTGCTTCTAAATCCACGCATTGCAGCGTAGGATTGGCTGGAGTCTCAATATACATTAACCGTATGCTGCTATCGCTGAGTATGGCTTTTGCAACAGCATCCAGATCATGAAAGTCCATCGTTATCGTTTGAATGCCGAGGTTCGGAACAATCTTGTCCAGCAACTCTTGTGTGCCGCCATACAATGATTGATGCGTAATGATCTTGTCACCGGCTTTGACATTGCTTAAAAGCATAGTGGTAATAGCAGCCATGCCTGATGCGTGCAGGATAGCTTTCAGTTGCAAAGGATTGCCTGCTTTATCGCTAAGTCCGTAAGCTTCCAGAGCGGCTATTTTCTCTTCCGCTTCCGTAATTGTCGGATTGCCAAATCGTCCATAGACATAGCCCTGTTCTTCTCCCCGGAAGATAGCGGCCGCCTGTTCCGCAGAATCGAAGGTGTAGGTACTGGAGGCATATATCGGAGTGAGATGAGCGCGTCTGGCATCTGCTACATGTCCTCCGTGAACACATATCGTTTCCAGACCGAGATTTTGGGCTTCAGACATGTTCAGACTTATTAATTTAGTCGGCAAAGTTACACGATACTATGAAGGAAACATTGCTGCAATATGCCAGCTACAATGTATGGGCAAACATGCTTATAATCGATGTAATGCTGCAACTTACAGACGAACAACTTGATCTCGAATTACCGAGCAGTTTCCCTACTATACGAAAGACGGTGCTGCATTGTTGGGGAGCAGAAGATATTTGGTTGCAACGATTGTTGCTGGCGGAGCATCCCGTATGGAAAGCTGCAGATTTTACCGGTAGTTTTTCTGAAGCCTGCTCAGAATGGCAGAAGTCTTCCAATGCGCTGCTCGGCTTTGTACGTCAGCAATATCAGGATGCGTCCTTTGAACATGTGCTTCAGTATTATAACATGAAGAAGCAGCCTTTTAAAAGTAAGGTTCGCGATGTGCTGATCCACGTGTTTAATCATGCTACCTATCATCGCGGACAACTGGTAACGATGTTGCGTCAGGTGGGAATTAGTAGTATTCCGGCCACAGATTTCATTGTGTATACACGTTGAGGAGAGGAAGAGGAATAGAAGTGCGATAAGGTTACTAATCCGTTTTATCACACGCGGTTGTTCTGCTACGGTAAACAAGAAAAAACCGTCCCAATTTCTGAGACGGTTTTTTCTTGTCATGCACCGTGTTTGTCTTTGTCGCGACTATTGGATTTTCGACCCTGCCGGTTGGTTCTTTCTTTATAAGTATTCTCCTTTCTTTCCCTGCTGTCGAGATTGTTTTTGTTCTCCGGCTTTGGGACGTTCGATACCATTTGCTTGCTTTGTCTGTTCGCCTGATTTCTTGATGATTTCATAACAAAAGCTTTTCTCTAAAGCGATAAAAAGCATACCCTCACAAGCCACTATATCTAAACATTTTCCTAAAGCCTACATTTTCTCTGGCAGTCTTATTCCGCAAAGGTTCATTGCGTGTCGCAAAACAGAAGCCGTCATAATGATAAGTAACAATCGCAGTTGTTTCTTTTCCTCATTTTCTGCCTTTGAAATGCTATGCTCGTCGTAAAACGAATTGAACTGTTGCGCCAGCTGAAACGAATAGTTGCACAATGCTGAGGGATTATATTCTGTAGCCGCTGTTTCCAAAACAGAAGGATATTGCTCGAGCATGAGTGCCAGTTTCTTCTCTGCAGGAGCCAAAGGTTGTGACAATTGCAGTGATTGAAATCTGGTGCTGTCAGGCTTCATGGGACATCCCTCCCTACGCAGAATAGAACAGATACGCGCATGAGCGTATTGAATGAACGTAGCAGTAAAGCCGTGCAGGTCTATTGATTCCTTCGGATCGAAGATCATTTTCTTCTTCGGGTCTACCCGCAGCAGATAAAATTTCAATGCTCCCAAGCCGATTGTTTCGTAGAGTTTCTTCAGTTCTTCCTGTGTGAAGCCTTCTGTCTTACCGGCTTGTTCGGTTTGTTCTTTTGCAAGGCGGATCATCTCATCCATCATATCGTCGGCATCTACCACTGTACCTTCGCGGCTTTTCATTCTTCCTGTAGGCAATTCCACCATGCCATAGGAAAGATGGAAGATACCCTCAGCGCAGGGCTCACCCAGTTTTTTGAGAATGAGTTTGAGCACCTGCATGTGATAGTTCTGTTCGTCGGCAATGACGTAAATGCTTTGGTCGAGCTTGAAGTCGTTGAACTTCAGCTTCGCCGTTCCCAAATCCTGAGTGATATAAACCGAGGTTCCGTCGCCACGCAGTAAAAGCTTTTGATCCAATCCCTCATCTGTGAGGTCTATCCATACGGAACCATCGTCTTTTTTAAACAAAACACCTTTGCGCAATCCTTCCTCCACGATACTTTTTCCGAGCAGATAAGTATCGCTTTCATAGTACCATTTATCGAAGTCCACGCCGAGCCTTTGGTAGGAAGTATGAAAGCCTTCATACACCCAGCCATTCATCGTTTCCCAAAGCCTCCTCGTTTCCGGATCGCCCGCTTCCCATTTGCGCAGCATTTCCTGAGCCTCCTTCATAATAGGAGCTTCTTTTTCTGCCGTTTTTTCATCCATTCCGCCGGCAACTAATTCCGCAACTTCCGCCTTATAGGCGTCGTTGAATCGAACATAGTAATCCCCTACAATATGGTCGCCTTTAATGCCGGTGGTCTTGGGAGTTGCTCCATGTGCATACCGTTTCCAGGCGATCATCGACTTGCAGATATGAATCCCACGGTCATTTACCAGATTGGCTTTCACTACCTGATTGCCGGATGCTTTTAGAATTTCGCCTACGGCATACCCCAGAAAGATATTTCTCAGGTGCCCGAAATGGAGCGGTTTATTTGTGTTGGGAGAAGAGTATTCCACCATTACACGGCGATCGTGTTTGGGTCTTTCTCCAAAATGCGCATCGTTGAAATGATTTTGAAGAAAGGATGCCCAGTAGCTATCGCGGACAGTAAGATTCAGAAAGCCGCTTACCACCTGAAATGCTGTAAAAAGATCTGTCTTTTCCAGCAGATAAGAGCCGAGATGATTGCCCAGTACATCCGGTTTGCTTCGCAGTAACTTTAGAAAAGGAAACAGGACAATAGTATAGTCGCCTTCAAACTCAGGCTTTGTTTGATTTACAGTCACTGCACCGGAGGGAAATTCAACTCCCGGAAAAAGATTTTTCAATGCATCTTCTGCAGCCAGTCTTATTTGCGCGGCAAGCGTCATCTTTATAATCAAGTTTGCGGCAAAAATAATCGTTTGGCGGGCTCGCTCCAGTAAAAGGTAAAACTTCTGTCAATTTCTCCCATGAAAGGGCGATTCAGATGGTTAATAAAGCAGAACCTTTATCTTTGTCTGCCTCATAAGATTTCATGAAAAGGATATTGTTCACTCTATTGGTGTTGTCGGCAGCGTTGGGCATTCAAAGCTGTTCAGAAGATTTTGCAGTGACCGCGCCTTATAAGCCGGTTACCGTGGTGTACAGCGTTTTTGATGTAAAAGACACAGCTCATTACGTTCGGATTCAAAAGACTTTTCTGGATGAATCGAAAAATGCCTTTGATATGGCAAAAGTATCCGACTCCAGTTTTTACCGTGAGGCTGATCTTGAAGTAATGGTGAAAGAACTTGCAGGTGGCAATGTGGTCGGACAACCGCTTGTTTTACAGCGTGTGGATATGAATGCTGAGGGATATGTAAAAGATTCAGGAGCGTTTTTCAGAACTCCGAATTATGCCTATAAGTTCAAACATCCGCTCGATCCTTCCCGGACTTACCGATTGGTGATTAATAACAAGATTAATAATACGACTGATTCTGCTGAGATTCAGTTAGTAGATACGGCGGGGTTGAAACCAAGGGGCAATTCGCAGAATGTACGGATCAATTTTTCAGAAACCGCACCGGGCAAATCCGGGACTGTTTTCGGAATGTTTGTACAGGCGGGTAATGCTCAGTACATGGAAGGTGCTTTTCGTTTTCGCTGGATAGAAAAACAACCTGGCACCACGGGCGGAAGAGCAGATTCAGCCGATTTTGTTTTTTCTCGTCTTAGTTCGCCTGATGATGTTAAGGAAGGTTTGCTGGAAGTCGCTAATACGAAAATCTATGCTTTCCTTCACACAGCTATGGGTGATGCCCCGGAAGGATATGCGCGGTATATGGATAGCGTAGACATTATTATTTATGGGGCAGGACCAGAATATACCAATTATATCAACACCCTTCAAATACAATCAAGCGGTCTCAGCGCCGATCAAATGAAGCCGCTGTATACCAATATTAAGGGCAAAGATGTATTTGGGCTTTTTTCTTCCAAAACAACCAGAGTGCTTAAAAATGCTTACATCAGCAACGAAACCATGCAGGTGCTGCAGAACGATGCCAATCACCGTTCGCTGAACATTCAGGGACGGGTCGATCCTTGACATTAATTCATTTGTATAAAGAAACTGATGCCTTGATTGTGTAAGATCAAGGCATTTTTGCTTCCGTTTGGCAGATGGTCTGACAATTTTGCGGAGCGTGCGCATATGGCATATGGATTGACGAAAAGAGAAAAACCCCGAGACAACTTAAAATATTATACTTATGGCAAAGATTATCGGCATTGACTTAGGAACGACCAACTCATGCGTAGCCGTGATGGAAGGCAACGAACCCGTGGTAATCGCAAACGATGAAGGTCGTCGCACCACGCCTTCGGTAGTGGCTTTTTTGAAGAATGGCGAACGTAAGGTTGGCGATCCTGCAAAACGTCAGGCCATCACCAATCCTACAAACACTATCATGTCTATCAAACGTTACATGGGTCGTCGCTTCGACGAGGTAACGGGAGAAATGACACATAACTCCTACAAGATTGTAAAAGGCGACAATAACACACCCCGTGTGGACATTGAAGGACGGATGTACACACCTCAGGAGCTATCTGCTATGGTCCTTCAGAAAATGAAGAAAACCGCTGAGGATTTTCTGGGTCAGGAAGTGAAAGAAGCTGTAATCACCGTGCCGGCATACTTCAATGACGCACAACGTCAGGCTACTAAAGAAGCTGGCGAAATTGCTGGTTTAAATGTACGTCGTATCATCAACGAGCCTACTGCTGCGGCACTGGCATATGGTCTCGATAAACAACACAAAGATTCTAAAATTGCCGTATTCGACCTTGGTGGTGGAACCTTCGATATTTCGATCCTTGAACTAGGCGATGGTGTATTTGAAGTAAAGTCCACCAACGGAGATACGCATTTAGGTGGTGACGACTTCGATAAGGTCATTATGGACTGGCTGGCTGAGGAGTTTAAAAAAGATGAAGCCGTAGACCTCCATAAAGATCCTATGGCATGGCAGCGCCTGAAAGAGTCGGCAGAAAAGGCAAAAATCGAACTGTCTTCTTCTCAGGAAACGGAAATTAACCTGCCGTACATCACTGCTGTTGATGGCGTGCCTAAACACCTTGTACGCAAACTTACCCGCGCGAAATTTGAGCAGCTGGCCGACGCCCTGGTAGAACGTACGCTGGAACCATGTCGCAAAGCGCTCAAAGATGCAGGTATGTCTACCTCCGATATTGATGAAGTGATTCTTGTAGGTGGTTCTACCCGTATCCCTAAAGTGCAGGAAGTAGTAGAGAAATTTTTCGGTAAAAAGCCACATCGTGGTGTAAACCCTGATGAGGTAGTAGCGATCGGAGCTGCGATCCAAGGTGGTGTGCTTACCGGAGATGTAAAAGACGTATTGCTGCTTGACGTTACGCCACTTTCTCTGGGTATCGAAACCATGGGTGGTGTGATGACCCGCCTGATTGATGCGAATACCACGATACCTACCAAGAAAAGTGAAGTATTCTCTACTGCAAGCGATAATCAGCCAAGTGTTGAGATCAATGTATTGCAGGGTGAACGCCCTATGGCAAAGGATAACAAGTCACTGGGTCGCTTTATCCTCGATGGCATTCCACCGGCTCCGCGTGGTGTACCTCAGGTAGAGGTAATCTTCGATATTGACGCAAACGGTATTTTGCATGTAACGGCGAAAGATAAGGGCACAGGTAAGCAACAGAACATCCGCATTGAAGCAGGTAGCGGACTGAGCAAGGAGGAGATCGAAAAGATGAAGAATGAGGCTAAGGCGAATGAAGAAGCCGACAAGAAAGTTCGTGAGCGTGTAGAAAAGCTGAACATGGCTGATGGTCTGATCTTCAATTCAGAAAAACAGCTCAGCGAATACGGAGATAAGATACCTGCCGACGAAAAAGCGAAGATCGAAGCAGCAGTGGCGAAATTGAAAGAAGCTCATAAGTCGGAAGATCTGGATGGTATTGATAAGGCAATGGAAGAACTCAATGCAGCATGGCAAACCGCGAGTCAGCATATTTATAATGCACAGCAACAGGGAGGCAATGGAGCTTCTCAGGAAAACGCCGCGGGCAACGATGGCGGTGTTGCAGATGCTGAGTATGAAGAAGTGAAATAATCACTTGTTTGTTCAAACAACTTTTGAGAGAGCATGCAAAAGCATGCTCTCTTTTTTTATGGTAATTTTCCGCTATGAACAAGGTATTTCGTGACATGACGGGCAGAGAAGTGAAGATTGATATTCCGCCGAAGCGCATTGTTTCCCTGGTGCCTTCTCAGACAGAACTTCTCCATGATCTCGGTTTGGAGGAAGAAGTAGTAGGCATCACCAAATTCTGCGTACATCCTGAAGTTTGGTTTAGAAATAAAAACAGAGTGGGAGGAACTAAACAACTTCATCTTGATAAAATAAGACAACTACAACCCGATCTGATTCTTGCGAATAAAGAAGAGAACGAAAAAGATCAAATCGAAATGTTGAGTCGTGAATTTCCCGTCTGGATCAGTGATATCAAAACCATTGAGGATGGACTGACTATGATCGGCCGGGTGGGCGAAATGGTCGGTAAAAAAACGCAGGCAGCAGGGTTGATAACAGATATTCAGAATGCCTGGGCTGGTTTCCCCAAATCGAGTGCAAAACTTCAGGTAGCATACTTTATCTGGTACGAACCATGGATGGTGGCAGGCGGCGATACTTTCATTAATGATACTATCGAAAAGATTGGCTGGACGAATGTTTTTGCCAATCAGATGCGCTATCCTGAAGTAGCCCTTCAAACATTGCAGGACACTAGCTTTGACCTTATATTATTGTCCTCGGAACCATTTCCTTTTTGTGAAAAACATATAGCCGAAATTCAATTGCTTTTGCCTAGGGCTCGTGTATTGCTGGTAGATGGTGAGATGTTTAGCTGGTATGGCAGCAGAATGCTTCCGGCAATATCTTACTTCGAAAAACTGCTCGAAGCATAATAGTTGTCTATTTTTAAGGCACCATGAAAAAACTGCGTCTCCGTGATGGAATCTTTATCCTTCTGGTGGCATTGATCCACGCTGTTTTTTTCGGACTGGCACTGCATTACGGCAAATTTTACAACGGTGACTCCTACGAGTACATCCAGCAGGCTTTCAACATCAAAGAACATGGTTTTTTTTACAGCGGAAATATGGCGCTGCCCATATCGCCGGAACTTAAAACACTGAGGACGCCTGGGTATCCGCTTTTTTTGCTCGGCATCTACTCTCTTGTTGTCAGCAATAAGTTGGTGCTGCTGGTTCAGAATCTGATTTCCATTCTGAACATTCTCTATGCTCGTTCCTTTCTTCTACAGATGGGTTACGACAAAAAATATGATTGGTTGCTGTTTGTATTGGTTGCTGCCTTTCCGTCTCAATTTGTTTATGCAAATACCGTTGCTCCTGATATATTACTTCAGTCAGGTGCTTTGTTGTACTTTGTTGCAGCTATTTTATTGTTGAGAACTGCTGCTTTTCGATATCTGCTCAGAATGAGTGTTGTGCTCACGTTTGCGCTTTTTATTAAACCTGTGTTGTATCCGTTTGCCGCGATTCATTTGTTTGTTGTGTTTGGCTTTGTTTTTAGAAAAAAGCAAGACAGGCTTCGAATGATATTAACCGCATTCATTCCTATTGCGGCGATAGCCCTTTACAGTTTCTGGAATTTCCAACGTACCGGAAAGTTTCATTTTACCAGCATTCAGTCATTTAATGCTATTTATTACTACCACAATTTCGTCAGTGCTACGCAAGGTATCAGCAAAGGCCGTGCTTTTCTCGACAGTATCCGAAGCAGTGTAGCGGAAGTTCCGGATTTTTCAGATCGGTACAACAAGGCACATCAGATCGGGGTTGCTTCGCTTGCGCAATCTCCCGGTGCTTACCTATCGTTTCATTTGCGAAAGAGTCTGGGTTTTTTCTTCGAGACCGGTAAAGGCGAACTGGATATTTTTACCGGTAAAGTTACTTTTAGTCAGATTTATTCCGACCAAACCATAAGATTCGGGCAGGTGGTCAAACAGAAAAGTTTGCCTGGTGTGGTGGAGTACCTGTTGTCGCAACCGATTGCGGTCATTGCAATTTTAGTGCTGATATTCAATGTGTTTAAGATGGTCGGTGTTGTTTCGTTTTTGCTTTTGGCTCATTTTCGTGCATTGGAGAAATGGCTTTTTGTTCTCTTTATACTCTACTTCGCTTTGATTACCGGACCCATTTCAAATGCTCACTATGTGCTGCCGGTTTCGTTGCTTGGGTCGGGATTTGCGGTTTTGGGTTATGCCGCCTTCCGGAAACGAAGAAGCGTGAACAAGCTTAATATTGTCTGCTGAAATGATTTGGATAAAGCGCTATGCCATTCCTCTTTTAGCCGCTGTTTTGTTTGCAGTGGCACTGGCCTGCATTTATCCTTTATATCAATATTATATAGATCCCGATGCAACCGCATATCTCACGTTGGCACATCGGTATGTTGAAGGCGACTTTGCAAAAGCCATCAATGGATATTGGAGCCCTTGGAGTATATGGCTCACAGCATTGATGATGAAAGCCGGTGTTGCTCCCTTTGCTGCTGCCATTGTAGTCAATGCAATTGGCGCCATCGGCTTTCTGATAGTGTCGCATTCACTGTTTCTGCTGTTTAGGATTGGAAAGGAGATTCAGGTGATGTTCCATGCGGTAATGGTGATCTTTCTGCTGTATGCTGTATTCTGGCAAAGCTTTGCAGACCTATGGGAGTGTTTTTTCCTGCTGTTAGTGCTAAGGATTTTACTCGCAGAACGTTTTCTGGCAAAGCCACTTCTTTGGACAGTTGCAGGATTTATCGGTGCGCTGGCTTATCTCGCAAAAGCATATTCCTTTCCATTTTTTATTTTGGAAATATTGGTGTGTACTTATTTCCTTTTGGGCAACCGGGGGAAGGTAAAGGGGGGCAGATGGTTGGTGGCGACTGTGGTGTGTATAGGTACGATGCTTGTTTTCAGCACCCCGTGGATCTATCTCCTTTATCAGAAATACGGTTTTTTGACCACCGGTACTGCCGGTAGCCTGAACATGTCCTGGTATCTTGTAGGGCATCCGTATCGGCAACCGGATATTCTACATCTGTTACCTCCCGTTTATCCCGATAGTCCTTCTTACTGGGAAGACCCTTTTTATGTAAACGGTCCAACGCCTCAGTTCTGGCATTCACCCAAACTGTTTGCACTTCAGATCGTACGGCTTGGCTACAATCTTTTGAAGTTTGTGCAAAGCATCGGAGAACTTTCCTGCTTTTTTGCTGTTTCGGTTATCATTGCCCTGATATCTGTGTGCTCTAAACAGATCAGGAAAAAATCTGACAACAAATTATTTACCCTTAGCTTGTCTTTTTTATTATTTCCGGTTGGATATCTGTTGGTGAACTTTCAGGGAAGATATCTGTGGTATATGATACCACTTAGCATGGTCATCACTGCGGTAGTCCTACAGCAGACCCGGCTTTTTTACCGGATAAATTTCCGGCTCAGGATGTTGGTGATGTTTATCTGGACTATGAGTTATGTCGCTTTCCCAATTTTAGGATTGAAGCAGATGTATCGGGCAGGGGAGAAAGAGTTTCGTATGGCAGAAGCATTGAAAGCACAGGGTATAAAGGGAACTTTTACCAGCAATATTCCTTACGGCCCGGAGACCCAAAATTTAGTCAGGCTCTCTTATTTTGCTGATATGCCTTACTATTATCTTCCGTTACCGGTGTCTAAAGATGAGTTGTTGGAAGAGATGCGAAAATATCATGTGCAGTACTACTTTCATTTTTATGAAAAAGACTGGAGCAGCTTCGAGTTTACAGATTCATACGGAACGTCTTTTCAGGAAGTGACAGACGGAAAAATTCCGGGTCTTAAGGTGTTTTCAATAGACAAATGATTGTAAAAAAGCTGGTCGAGTGGAAATATCCAGCAATTATTACATTTGCACCCGAATTCAAAAACACATCCATTTATGGCTTCAACAAAAATCCAGCAACTGCTCGGCGATCAGGCTGAGTATTATCTGAACCACACTTCTAAAACTTTCGACAAATCGCTGTTACATACCCCTTCTCCCAATGCGATCGATGAAGTGTGGGCGGCTTCGAACCGCACACCTCAAACGCTGAGGTCGATAAATACATTGTTGAACCACGGCCGGCTGGCAGGTACCGGTTATGTTTCTATTCTGCCTGTAGATCAGGGAATTGAGCACAGCGCCGGTGCATCTTTCGCTCCTAATCCAATTTATTTTGATCCAGAGAATATTGTAAAGCTCGCTATCGAAGGCGGTTGTAACGC
>ENA-UOVV01000819-UOVV01000819.1-compost-metagenome-genome-assembly--contig:-NODE-819-length-30322-cov-6.576502_pt1 | contig 30322 bp, 30 predicted proteins | sample MGYA00238155_ERZ761577 | MGnify/ENA primary metagenome ERZ761577 (study PRJEB28898, sample SAMN06268775) | compost metagenome | isolation source: Emeryville, CA | place: USA:Emeryville, CA | collected... | reverse complement strand
GGCGATGATGCGGTGATCCGGCCGGTCGAAGCCCCAGTCCTCGTCCAGCCACAGGTTGAAAGCGTGGATCGACGCCATGGTGGCCGGGATGTCGTGCTTGAGCCCCTCCTCGACGCCGCACGCGAAAGTCGGCAGCATGAACACGGTTTCGAGGTTCTGCTGGTCCATGATCTTCACCCGGGCGTCGCGGTTCTGGTACTCGGGGTGGTCGGCCAGCCGGTCCACCTTCATCAGCGACCCCGGATCGACACCCTCGGGAATCTGGCCCCGGAACAGCAGGTCCAGGCAGCCGGGTTCGATGATCGGGTCGAACGTCGGGTTCGGGATGAAGTGGTTGATCTTGCCGCCGAACACCGCATAGGTGCGCTTGCCGTCGGTGAGCATCTGTACGCCGCGGTGCCGGAACTCCTTGGGCAGGTGCCGGGTGAACGCGTCCAGCGGCTCGTAGTAGTGGTTGTCGACGTCGATCGCCCGGTAGTCGAGCGGCTGCACTTGTCGCGGCTCAGTCATCGTCTCGTCCTTTCAGCGGCGGAAAGTTGGGCGGTCGTTTCTCGAAGAAGCTGGTGATGCCCTCGATGAAGTCGGGGCGGCCCAGCGACTCGTTCATCAGCCGCTCGGCTTCGGCGCTGGCCTCGAACACGTCGCGCATAGTGTCTGCGTACACCTGTCGCTTGATCACCGCCAGCGAACTGGGCGCGCAGTGTCGCGCGATCTCCTCGGCGTAGCCGAGCGAGCGGGGCAGCAACTCGGCCGGCTCGACGACCTCCTTGACCAGACCCAGCGAGGCGGCCTCGTCGGCGTGGAACGTCCGGCCCGACAACAGCAGGTCGAGCGCGGCGGCGTGGCCGACCACCCGCGGCAGGATCCAGGAGATGCCGTACTCGGCGACCAGCCCGCGGCGCGCGAACGACGTGGTGAACTTGGCGCCGCGCGCGGCGAAGCGGACATCGCAGACCAGCGCGATGGTCAGCCCGATGCCCGCACAGGCGCCGTTGATCGCCGCGATCACCGGTTTGCGCATCGTCATCAGGAAGTGCGGATGGCGCATCCCGACGATCTTGCCGACGTCGGTGTCGACGGCGTCGTCGACGGTCGTGGTGCTGATCGACGTCAGATCGCCCATGTCGGCGCCCGCGCAGAAGGCCCGCCCGCTGCCGGTCACCACGACGACGCGCACCGCCGGATCGTCCTCGGCTGCGTCGAGGCGGGCGTAGAACGCGTCGGCGAGCCCGCCGCCCCACCCGTTCATCCGCTCGGGGCGGTTCAGGGTCAGCACCGCGACCCCGGGGTCGCGCACCTCGTAGAGGACGGGTTCGGCCGGCACCTCGAGGGGGCCCGCGGGGTCGGCCACGCGGTCTTCAACGCTCACCCGTCTGCACCCTCCTCGAACTGGTTGAATGCTCATACTGTACACCTATCGGTAGCGCCTTCCGCAATGGGTGCGAACCCCCGTCTCGGCCCCTACGTCGCGGTGCCGCCGGCGCCAGGGACGCCCGAATTTCGGAGGTCGATCGCCCGGTCAGGACTTGGCGTCGACGAGCCCGAAGCGGCGGTAGGCCGCCTCGATGCGGTGCTTGGCGTCGGCGGGCAGTTCGGCCTGCGGGGGCCGGGAGTGCGGATAGTCACCGATCGGAAGCCCGAGCACCGACGCCGCGTATTTGAACGCGCCGCCCCAGTGCGTGAAATAGTCCGGCCGACCGGGATAACGGGTGAACACGCCCGCGATGTCGACGGTGAACTGCTCCAGGCCGGACTTCTCGGCGTAGTCCATCGCCTCGATCAACTGATCGCTCCAGATCAACTGCCAGTACTCGGAGAACACCGGCCGCTGCGGGGTTTCGTTCAGATAGCCGGACGTGCCCAGTTGCGCGGGTCCGACGATCCCCGCGCGCAGCCAGCCCGCGCGGTACACCGTCGTGTCGCACTCCCAAATCACCAGGTCCGGCGCGAGTTCGTGCAGCAACCGGCTGGCCATCGGCCGGAAGGCGCCCTCCTTGGTCGCGCACACCGCCGGGATCTCCTCGTAGATCCGCGCACTCTCCTGCGGCGTCAACACATATCCCGACGACGGCGAATTGAACATGCCGAGCGCGATATCGGTGCGATCGGCGATGTAGCGGAAGAACTTCAGCACGCCCTCGCCGCCGTGGGTCTCCATCATCGGCGTCTGGATGTAGACGATGTCGGCGCCGGCCTGCTGCGCGTGCAGGGTCAGCTCGAGGCAGTCCTTGGCCGACGTCGCAGCGGTGCACGCCTGCACCACGACATCCGGGTCGGCCGCGCGGCCCTCCTCGATCGCGACCTCCAGCAACCGCTTTCGCTCATCGATGGTCAACGACCAGAACTCGGCGATGCCGCTGGTGCACCACAACATCGGATGGCGCAACTCGCCGACGCAGTACCGCACCAGCGTGCGGTAGGCCTCCCAGTCGATGTCGTCACCGTCGGCGCCGCAGAACGGTGTGTACAGGCTGTTGCCGATCCCGCGCAGTGCGACACGTGCCCACTCACGAGCTTCCTTGGCAGTCGCCATGATTCACCCCTTACGTGAAGTCGCTGCCTCCGTCGACGTTGATGTTGGCGCCGGTCATGTAGGAGTTGCGGCGCGACACCAGGAATGCCACGACGGGGCCGACCTCCTCCGGCAGCCCGGCCCGCGGCAGATGGGCCGGATGGCCGAAGTGCTCGTCGATGGCCGACATCAAGGCGTAGGGGTCGTCGCCGTCGACGCCGACCGAGGCGGCCCAGCCCTTGAGCGCCTCCGACGAGATGCTGCCCGGGGAGACGACGTTGACCATGATCTCGTCGCGGGCCAGCGACAACGACAGGTTCTTCGAGATGCTGGTGACCGCGGCCTTGGCGGCGGTGTACGCGGGCAGGATGGTGCTCTGGCGCTGTGTCGAGTGCGCGGAGAAGTTCACGATCCGGGCCCACTCCGCCTTGCGCAGCAGCGGCAGCGCCGAGCGCACGCAGTGCACCATGCCCATCACGCCCTCGTCGAACGCCTGGCGCCACTGCTCGTCGGTGAGGTCCTCGAAGGTGCCGACGCTGCCCGGGCCGACGGCGTTGACCAACGCGTTCAGCTCGCCGCCCCAGCGCTGGCCGAGCCGATCGAAGACGTCCTGCACCTGCCGGGCATCGGTGACGTCGGCGACCAGTGCGACGGCGTCCGGGCTGCCGCGCTCGGCCAGCTCGCGCGCGGTATCGTCGAGCACCGACTTGGTCCGGCCCACCACCGCCACGCGCGCGCCGTCGTCGGCCAGGCAGTTCGCCGCGGCCCGTCCCATTCCGCTGCCGCCACCGACGACTACGGCGGTCGCGTCCTTCAGTCCAAGGTCCATGTTGGCCTTACTATAGGTCTTACAGTAATGGAGCGAAACGGTGGCGGACGGTACTGCCGGTAGATTTCGGTCCACCGATAGTGACGGAGGTGCCCTCGTGGCAAGGCAGGCGACCGCCGAGAAGCGACAACGTCGAGAACGCGGCTCGATCAATCCCGAGGACATCATCAAGGGCGCGTTCGAGCTCGCCGAGGACGTCGGCATCGACAACCTGTCCATGCCGCTGCTCGGTAAGCACCTCGGCGTCGGGGTGACCAGCATCTACTGGTACTTCCGCAAGAAGGACGACCTGCTCAACGCGATGACCGACCGTGCCCTGCGCCAGTACGTCTTCGCGACCCCCTACGTCGAGGCCAAGGACTGGCGCGAGACGCTGCGCAACCACGCTCGGTCGATGCGAAAGACGTTTCTGGGCAACCCGATTCTGTGCGACCTGATTCTCATCCGGTCCGCGCTCAGCCCGCGGGCCGCGCGGGTGGGCGTGCAGGAGGTCGAGAAGGCGATCGCCAGCCTGGTCGAGGCGGGGCTGTCGCCCGAGGAGGCGTTCGACACCTACTCGGCGATCTCCGTGCACGTGCGCGGATCGGTGGTGCTGCAGCGGTTGCGCGACAAGAACCGCGCGGCCAACGCCGAGGGTCCCAGCGACATCGAGGAGACCTGGACCATCGATCCGGAGACCACTCCCCTGCTGGCCCGGGTCACCCAGAAGGGTCATCACCTCGGCGCCGCCGACGACACCAACTTCGAGTTCGGCCTCGAGTGCATCCTCGATCACGCCGGCAGGCTGATCGAGGAGAACAAGAAGTCCGGCAAGGCGAAGAAGTCCGGCCGCTAGACCTCGACGACGACGGCGCCGCCCTGGCCGCCGCCCGCGCACATCGCGGCCACCCCGATGCCGCCACCGCGCCGCTGCAGTTCGTAGACCAGCGTGGTGACCATCCGGGCGCCGGACGCGGCGATCGGATGACCGAGGCTGCACCCGCTGCCGGAGAAGTTCACCAACTCCTCGTCGAGACCGAACTCGCGGCACGCCGCGATCGGCACCGACGCGAACGCCTCGTTGATCTCCCACAGCGTGACGTCCGACGGCTTGAGGTTGGCCCGGTCGAGCACCTTGGCGATCGACTTCACCGCACCCAGCCCGCAGTCGCGCGGCGCGACACCCGCTGCGGCCCAAGCCTTCACGGTGGCCATCTTGGTCAGGTTGTTCGCCTCGGCGTAGTCGCTGTCAACGAGCGCGACCGCGGCCGCCGCGTCGTTGGTGCCGCTGCTGTTGCCCGCCGTGATCGAGAAGCCCTCGATCTCCGGGTGTAGCGGCTTGAGCTGAGCCAGCTTCTCGACGGTGGTGTCGCGGCGCGGATGCTCGTCGACGCTGAACTCGATCACCGAGCCGTCGAACTGCTGCACCTTCAGCGGCACGATCTCGTCGACGAACTTGCCCGCGTCGATCGCGGCGATCGCGCGCTGGTGCGACCGGGCCGCCCAGGCGTCCATCGCCTCGCGGGTGATGCCGACCGTCTGGGCGGTGTTCCAGCCGACGGTGATCGACATGTCGCGGGCCGGCGCGTCCGGGGTCTCGACGTGGGTCGGCGGCATCCACTTCTCCTCGAACTTCAGCTCGGGACCCGGGATGCGCCAGTTGACCAGCGGCGTCATCGACAGCGACTGCACCCCGCCGGCGACCAGCGCCTTCTCCATGCCGGAGCCGATCTGCGCGGCCGCGTTGCCGATCGCGGTCAGGCTGCCCGCGCAGTGCCGGTTCACCGCCTGCCCGGGGATGTGCGGCAGCCCGCAGGCGTCGGCCGCGTAGCGGGCGAGATCGCCGCCGCCGTAGTGCGATTCGGCGAAGATCAGATCGTCGATGTCGTTCGGGTCGATACCCGAGCGACGGATCACCTCGGGCACCACCGCGGTGATCAGCGTCTCCGGCGGGGTGTTGACCAGCGTGCCCTTGAACGAGCGACCGATTGCCGTTCGGGCGGCACCGACGATGACGGGTGTGGGCATGTTCTCGACCTCGGGTTTCGACGATTAAGACTTTACAAAACTAGCAGATACTGTAGCGCCTCCCCGGCGCGGTGACCATCACTCGGGTTCGGGCACGAAGAAGTGCTCGTCGCGCAGCCGGAACGCCTCCTTGGTGCCGTGCTGGGCGCGGGTCTTGACGAAGTTGAACTCCCCCTGCGCGAACTGCAGGTTTGTCCCGAACGCGTGGAACAGGTAGCTGGCGGTTTCCTCGCCCTGGTAGGCCTGGGTCTGCTCGACGAGGCGGAACGCCTCCTTGGCGATGACCACGCCGTCGGCGGGCATCTTCGCGACCTTCTCGGCCCAGTACCGCGCCCGCGCGGTGACCTTGTCGGCGTCGCAGGTGTCGGTGAACACGCCGAGGTGTTCGATCGAGCCGGCCTCGATGATGTCGCCGGTCAGCAGCAGGCGGCGGGCCAGCACCGGGCCGAGTCGGTGGAAGAACATGTGCAGGCTGCCCAGCGCCGGACCGAGGAAGCGGGTGGCCGGCATGCCGATCTTGGTGTCGCGGGCGATCACCGAGATGTCGGTCATCAACGCCATCTCGAAGCCGCCGCCGAGCGCGTAACCGCTGATCTCGCCGACCGTGACCTTCGGGAAGCCCATGAAGTTGTGGTAGAAGCCGAACGACTTGCGGTCCACGGTCAGCCGGCGCCGCTGGCTGGGCCGCCGCTTGGCCTGCGGCGCGTCCTTATCGCCGTACCAGGCATAGGCGTTGTTCATGTCGGCCCCCGTGCTGAACACCCCCTCGGCCCCACGCAGCAGCACGACGGTGATGTCGTCGTCCTCGGCGACCTGGTCCAGGTGGCGGCCGAGGGTCTCCCGCATCGCGGCGTCGTAGGAGTTGCGCTGCGCCGGGTTGTTCAACGTGATCGTGGCGATGCGCTTGTCCCGGTCGACGTCTAAGAGCACCCGGTCGTCGGTGGTCGTCATGGGCAGTTCCTCACTAGGCGTTGGAGATTCGTTTGGCTTCGATGGTGGCGTGGGAGCCCGCGGCCAGGGTGGTGCGGCGCGCCACGCTCAGGTGCGCACGGGCCAACCGCACCGCGCGCGCCTCGTTGCCGTCGCGGATGGCGTCGACCAGGCGCTGATGGTCGCGTAGCGCCGCGCGCATGGTCTTGGCGTTCATCGGGTCGCCCTCATCGGTCCACACCGACGATTCGTGCGCCGACCAGATCAGCTCCAGCGAGCCGATCAACAGGATCATCGGTTCGTTGCCACACCGCGACACGATGGCCTCGTGAAAGCGCCTGGCGTTGGGCACAAACCGCGACACATCGTCGAATTGCTCGGTCTGCAACGCGATTTCGGCCTCCAAATGCGGCACCACCTCGGTCAGCCGGTCTTCCCGCGTGGCGCACATGCCCGCGCAGACGGGCTCCAGGTGCAGCAGCGCCAGACTGACGTCGGCGGGGGTGGCCGACCTCGACTGCAGCACCATGCTGATCATGTGGGCGGTGCGCTCGGCCGACGGCAGATGCACGACCGCCCCGCCCATGTTCCCGCGCCGGACGGAGATCAGTCCGTCGGTCTCCAGGATGTGGATCGCCTCGCGCAGCGCGGGCGGGCTGACGCCGAACTCCGCGAGCAGGGCGTCCTGCGACGGCAGCACGTCGCCCTCCTTGATCCGCCCGGACAGGATGTCCTCGCGCAGCCGGGCCGCGACAACTTCGGCGACCCGGGGCGCACGGATGCGCTGCGCGCTGGTCATCAGGGCGCCGGCCTGCGGTGGCCGAAGTCGAAGACCGACAGCCTGCTCGGCGGGGACGCCGACGTGTGCAGCTCGCCGACGCAGAGCACCTCGTCGCCGAGGCGCAGCCGCGCGGTGGAGGTGACCCGCCCATCGGACTCCACCCGGGTGATGTCGAAGTCCAGTTCGGTCAGGATCGGCGTCGGCCTGCGGAAGGTGACCGTCAACGACCGGGTCTTGCCGGTGCGCCCGATCGCGCAGCTCTGATGCTGGGTGACGCAGTCGAAGAACACGCCGAGGAACCCGCCGTTGACCAACCCCGGCGGGCCCTCGAACACCAGCGGGAAGGTCCCCCTCCCGCTGGCCGCCTCCTCGCCGAGGTGGTCGAACGTGTACTCGGGAAAGCACGGGTTGTAGGCGCCGATGTCGAAGGCGTGATCGAGGTAGACGCGTTGCCGCTGCGTACATTCCGGACCGATACGCGGCGTCGGATCGGGCGGGACCGCCGCACCGAGTTCACGCTCCCATGCGGCGAGCTGCGTCAGCATCGCGTCGACGGTGGGGTGCTCGTGCTCGAGCGAGAGCAGCAGACCCGTCAAACGGCGGATCGCGCCTGCGGCAGCGACGGTCTGCGGCAGCGGCCGCTCACCGTATCGAGGGGTGCCTTCCGCCATGAGCCCTTTCCTTGCTAACTTGTACAAGATAGCAATACTGTAGACCCAACCGTATATCCGAGGAACGGCGGTTTTCAACGGTGGCCGACGACGGTGCGGTGACGACCACGCGCGAGGACGGCGTGCTGCGCGTGACGCTCGACCGGCCGGCTCGGCGCAATTCGCTGTCGAAGCCGATGATCGCGGAGTTCGTCGCCGTGCTCACGGCCGCCGCTTCCGACGACTCGCTGCGCGCCGTATACATCGAAGGGGCGGGCGAGAACTTCTGCTCCGGATCGGACTGGGTGGCGCGCAACACCGGACAGCGGCCCCGCACCGGCGATCTCGTGCGTCGTGTGCCGCACGAGGCCCACCGGGTGATCGAGCTGGTGCACACCATCCAGCTGCCGGTGGTGTGCGGTGTCCGCGGCTGGGCGGTGGGACTGGGCTGCAATCTGGCACTGGCCGCCGACTTCACGATCGCCGCCTTTGACGCCGTCTTCTGGGAGCCCTTCGTCAACCGCGGCTTCAGTCCCGACTCGGGGTCGACGTGGCTGCTGCCGCGGCTGGCCGGCGTCGCACGGGCCAAGAGCATGCTGTTGCTCGGCGAGAAGGTCAGCGGCGCCGACGCGGAACGGTGGGGGCTGATCCACCGCAGCGTCGACGCGGCCGAACTCGACGACGCCGCGGCGGAGTTGGTGTCAAGGGTGGCCTCCGGCCCCACCGTCGCGATGGGGCTGACCAAGCAGGCCATCCACTACGGTCAGCATGCGACGCTGTCGCAATCTCTCAACCAGGAGCTGTACAACCTGGAGTTGTCGTGCCGCACAGTAGATTTCAAGGAAGGGCTGGCGGCATTCCGGGAGAAGCGCGAACCGCGGTTCGGTGGCCAGTGAGATGAGGTACTAAGAGCCATGGCGTATCAGTTCATCACCTACGAGGTCGAGGATCACAAGGCCACGATCACGCTGAATCGGCCCGACGCGCTCAACGCGCTGAGCCCGGCGATGATCACCGAGCTGCGCGCCGCCTACGACGAAGCCGAGAACGACGACAACGTCTGGATTCTCATCGTCACCGGCACCGGACGGGCGTTCTGCACCGGCGCCGACGTCGGCGAGATCCCCGAGGACGGCCGGGTGATCTACGAACGGCCGTATCTGTCCACCTACGAGCAGTGGGAGGCACCGCAGGAGGGCACGCCGCCGTTCCGTCGCATGGCCAAACCCGTGCTGACCGCGATCAACGGGTTGTGCTGCGGCGCCGGGCTGGACTGGATCACCACCGGTGACATCGCCATCGCTTCGGAGAAGGCCACGTTCTTCGACCCGCACGTCAGCATCGGTCTGGTGGCCGGCCGCGAGATGGTGCGGCTGGCGCGGGTGCTGCCGCGAAACATCGCGCTGCGCATGGCGTTGATGGGCAAGCACGAACGGATGTCGGCGCAGCGCGCCTACGAACTCGGCATGATCAGCGAGGTGGTCGAGCACGACAAGCTGCTCGAGCGGGCCCACGAGATCGCCGACGTCGTGAACTCGAATGCGCCGCTGGCCGTTCGCGGTACCCGGCTGGCCATCCACAAGACACTCGATCTGCCGCTGCACGAGGGCGAGATCCTCGCCGAGACGTTCCGCGAACGCGTGGTGCGCACCGAGGACGCCCAGGAGGGGCCCAGGGCGTTCATGGAGAAGCGCGCCCCGAACTGGCAGTGCCGCTGACGGGATCGACGATGACCGGTTTCGAAACCATCCTGCTCGACGTGGACTCCGATGCCCACGTCGCGACGATCACGCTGAACCGTCCCGAGTCGCTGAACGCGTTCAACCGCACGATGTGCGACGAGATGGCCGAGGCCTGGCGCAGGGTCAAGCTGGACGACTCGGTCAATGCGGTGGTGTTGCGCGCCGCGGGTGGGCGCGCGTTCTCGGCGGGCCTGGACATCAAGACCTCCTACGGGCAGCCCGACAATGTGTGGAACCACGAGGACCCGGGCGAGAAACTCAGTCCGAAGTGGCAGAAGATGTTCAAGCCGGTGGTCTGCGCGGTCCAGGGCATGTGCACCGCGGGCGGGTTCTACTTCGTCAACGAGTCTGACGTGGTGATCTGCTCGGAGGACGCCACGTTCTTCGATTCGCACGTCAGCGCGGGCCTGGTGTGCGCACTGGAGCCGATCGGACTGATGCGTCGGGTCGGACTCGGCGAGACGCTGCGGATCGCGTTGCTGGGCAACGACGAACGCGTCAGCGCGCAGACCGCACTGCAGATCGGGCTGGTGACCGAGGTGGTGCCCACCGACCAACTCTGGGCGCGGGCGCATCAGATCGCCGCGACCATCGCCGCCAAACCGCCGTCCGCCACCCAGGGCACGGTTAAGGCGATCTGGGAGTCGCTCGACAAGCCCTACCGCGCGGCGATGGAACAGAACCTGATCTACACCCGGCTCGGAAACCCGCTCGGCACCGCCGAACTGGCGGCACAGGGCGGCACAGGCAGGGTCAGGCCGAGGATTCGTTGATGACCGATCATCCCCTGTCCCGGCGCATCGCCGACGTGCTGCGCCTGGACCCGGACGCCAACGCCATCGAGTACGACGGGCACTGGACGTCATGGCGCGACATCGCGGGCCTGGCAGGCCAGATCGCCGCCCCCGGGCAGACCGGAATCCTGTTGCGCAACACACCCTCCCACGTCGCGGCCTTTCTCGGCGTGCTGGCCTGCGGCGGCACGGTCGTCGTCGTCAACCCCGCGCGCGGTGCGGACCGGATCCGCGCCGACATCGAGGCGCTGGACCTTCCGCAGCTGATCGGCACCCGTGAGGATCTCGACCTGGCGGCGCCGTCGACGCGCACCACCACGGTGGCCATCTCGGATCTGACCACGCCGCCGTCGACCAGGGCCGCGACCGAGGCGAACGTCGACGAGGGCCGCCCCGGCGTGGCGGTGCGGATGCTCACCAGCGGGACGACGGGACCACCCAAGCGCATCGACCTGACCTACGACATGCTGGCCCGCAGCGTGATCGGCACCGAGTTCCGCGACGCGGCGCCACCGACCGCGCTGCGGTCCGGGGTGGCGATCGTTAACGCCCCGCTGGTGCACATCGGCGGGGTGTTCCGCGTGCTGCAATGCGTCTGCGAGGCCCGGAGGTTCGCGCTGCTGGACCGCTTCGAGCTGCATACGTGGGCCGATGCGGTGCGCAGGCACCGGCCCAAGACGGTGTCGCTGGTGCCCGCCGCGCTGCGCACCGTGCTGCACTCCGACCTGACCCGCGAGGACCTGAGCAGCATCCGCGCGGTCACCTCTGGCACCGCACCACTGTCCGCCGATGACGCCGACGCGTTCACCGAGAAGTTCGGCATCCCGGTGCTCACCTCCTATGCCGCAACGGAATTCGGTGGCGGCGTGGCGGGTTGGACGCTGGCCGACTACCAGAAGTACTGGCACGCCAAGCGCGGCAGCGTCGGCCGCGCGACCCTCGGCGCCCAGCTGCGTGTCGTCGACGATGACGGCACACCGGTGCCGCCGGGCGAGTCGGGTGTACTCGAGGTCAAGCCGGGCCAGCTCGGCCCCGGCGCGGCGTGGCTGCGCACCACCGATCTCGCGCGCATGGACGAAGACGGTTTCCTGTGGATCCTGGGCCGCGCCGACCAGGCCATCATCCGCGGCGGGTTCAAGGTGATGCCCGACGACGTGCGTGTCGCGCTGGAGAGCCATCCGGCGGTGCACAGCGCGGCGGTGGTCGGCCGCCCCGACGACCGGCTCGGCGAGACCCCGGCGGCGGTGGTCGAATTGCGCCATTCCGTCGATACCGGCGAGCTGACCGAACATCTGCGGGGCCGACTGGCGCGCTACGAGGTGCCCACCGAGATCCGGGTGGTCGACGCGATCCCGCGAACCCCGTCCGGCAAGCCGGATCTCAGCGCGATCAAGAACCTGTTCACCCCCGTCAAACATGCCTGAAATGCCGGATACCACCGTCGGCGCGGTGCTGCGCGAGAAGGCCCACACCCGCGGCGCGCATCCACTGCTGGTGTGTGACGCCGACCGGATCAGCTACGCCGAGGCCGAGCGGCGCTCGGCACAGTTGGCGCGCGGACTGATCGGGCTCGGCGCGGGCAAGGGCACCCACGTCGGCCTGCTGTATCCGAACGGATCGGCCTTCCTGGTCGCGATGCTGGCCGTCGCGCGCATCGGCGCCGTCGTGGTCCCGTTCTCGACGTTCTCCACCGCGCCGGAACTGACCACCCAGCTGGCCGACTCCGACGTCGAGATCATGCTCGCCGCCGAGTCGTATCGCGGCCACGACTACCGCAAGCGGCTCGCCGACGTGGACGCCGCGGCGGTGCCGCTGCTGCGCCACGTGTTCATCGATGAACTACCACCCGCCACCGCGGACGTCGCACTGCTGGAGGCGTTGGAGGCCGATGTCGATCCGTCGGACTGGCTGGCGATCGTCTACACGTCCGGCTCGACCGGCCCGCCGAAGGGCGCGGTGCACACCCACGCGTCGCTGCTCGAACACCAGCGCGAACTGAATCGGTTGCGCCGAATCACCGCCGAGGACCGGGTGTTCTGCAACTCGCCGTTCTTCTGGGTCGGCGGCATCGCGGTCGGGATTCTGTCCACCATGCTGGCCGGCGCCACCCTGGTGTGCTCCAATGCGACCGACGCCGCCCACACCCTCGATCTGATCGAGGCCGAGAAACCCACCCTCACCAACGGTTTCGTCGCGGGCATCGCACACCTGGCCCGCCACCCGAGCCTGCCGCAGCGCGACCTGTCGTCGGTGCGGCGCGGCAACCTGTACCCGATCATGGCACCGGAGGTGCGCCCGGCCGACCCCGAACTGCGGCACCACATGTTGGGCATGACCGAGGCGGGCAGCATCATCACGATGGACGAGGACGATTCCGACCAACCCGAACACCGGCGCGGGTCGTTCGGCAGGCCGATCCCCGGCTTCGAGGTCCGCTACGCCGACCCCGACACCGGCGCCCCGGCGCCACCGGGCCGGACAGCGGAGCTGTGGGTGCGCGGCCCGTACATGATGGAGCGGTACTACAAGCGCCGCCGCGAGGACTGTTTCGACGCCGACGGCTGGTTTCACACCGGCGATCTGGTCCGCACCGACGCCGACGGGTACATCTACTTCCAGGGCCGCCGCGGCGCGATGATCAAGACGGCCGGCGCCAACGTCACCCCGATGGAGGTGGAGAAGGCGATCGCGGAGGTCACCGGCGGGATGGCGGCGTACGTGTTCGGGCTGCCCGACCCGGACCGGGGCCAGATCGTCGCCGCGGTCGTCGCGCTCGAGCAGGGCGCGCAGTTCGACGAGGACACCGTCCGGCACCGACTACGAGAACGCCTGTCCGCCTATAAGATCCCCCGCCGCTTCGCCGCCATCCCGGCCGCGCAGCTGCCGGTGATGTCCAGCGGCAAGATCGATCTGCGCCGACTCGCGAAGGTGTTCGATGACTGACACGATCGCGCGGCTGGTGCGGTCGCAGGCCGCGGAGATACCCGACCGGACGATGGTGATCGATCCCGACACCCGGCTGACCTATGCCGAATTGGAGGCCACCACACGAGAACTGGCGGCCGGATTCTTCGCCGCCGGGGTCGGCAAGGGCAGCCGCGTCGGGCTGATCATGCCCAACGGTGTGGCCTGGATGCAGATCGCGGTGGCGCTCACCCGAATCGGCGCGGTCCTGGTACCGCTGAGCACGCTGCTGGCGCCGCCGGAACTGGTGGCACAGCTGCGGGTGGCCGCGGTGCAGTACCTGGTGGCCGTGCCCGAGTTCCGCGGCCACCGCTACCTCGACGACCTCGAACCGCACCGATCGGAGCTGCCCGCCCTGCGCCGCGTGTGGGCCGCCGATGACGTGCCGCGCTCGTCCGATACCGGCGTGGTGGACCGCCTGGCCGAATGCGTCACGCCCAGCGACACTCTCGCGGTGATGTTCACCTCCGGCAGCAGCGGACCGCCGAAGGGTGTCATCCACTCCCACGGCAACGCACTGGACGCGGTGCGCTCCGGGCTCACCGCGCGGTGCATCGACTCCGACACCCGGCTGTACCTGCCGATGCCGTTCTTCTGGGTGGGCGGCTTCGGCAGCGGTGTGCTGTCCGCACTGCTGGCGGGCGCCACCTTGGTGACCGAACCGATTCCGCATCCGGACACCACGCTGGCGCTGCTGGAACGGGAACGCGTCACGCTGTTCCGCGGCTGGCCGGATCAGGCCGAGGCGCTCGCCCGGCACAACCAGTCCGTCGGCGCCGACCTGTCGGCGCTGCGTCCCGGCAGCCTCGAGGCCCTGCTGCCGCCCGAGCTACGGGCCCAGCCGGGTGCGCGGGCGAACCTGTTCGGCATGACCGAGTCGTTCGGCCCGTACTGCGGCTACCCCGCCGACACCGACATGCCGCGGTCGGCGTGGGGCAGCTGCGGTAAACCGTTCGACGGCATGGACGTTCGCATCGTCGACGTCGACAGCGGACGGCCGGTACCCGCAGGCACCATCGGGATGATCCAGCTGCGCGGCCGGCACATGATGCGTGGGATCTGCCGGCGCCGCCGCGACGAGCTGTTCACCCCCGACGGCTACTACCCCACCGGCGATCTCGGCCACCTCGATGACGACGGCTTCCTGTTCTACCACGGCCGCTCCGACGACATGTTCAAGGTCAGCGGCGCCACCGTCTACCCCAGTGAGGTGGAACGGGCGTTGCGCATCATCGACGGGGTGCACGCGGCGTTCGTCACCGAGGTCAACGGCGCCGTCGGCGCCGCCGTGGTCTCCGAGTTGACGGTCGAGAGGCTGCGCGCCGAGGCCCGAAAGGTGTTGAGCGCGTTCAAGGTGCCGAAGGTATGGCTGCGGGTCGACTCCGACGAGGAGATACCCCGCAAGGCCACCGGCAAGGTCGACGTGCGCGCACTGCGGGAGCTGCTGGCCGCGGCGGTCAGCTGACCACGCCGCGCGCGGTGAGGTGTTCGATCAGCGGCCCGGCTCCCGCGGCCAGGTGCTCCGACATCGCCTCGCGCGCGGCGTTCTCGTCGCGCTTCTTCAGCGCCGCAAGCAGGCGGCGGTGATGCGCGTTGGACTGCTTCGGCCAGCCCGCGATGATCGGGAACACCGACTCCGGTGCGTAGCGGGTGATCTGTGACATCAGCTGGGCCAGCTTCGGCGAGTCCGCGGCCACGTTGATCGCCCGGTGGAACTCGTGGTTGAGGCGCACGGCGCGTTCGTCGTCGCCGGCCGCGTAGGCCTGCTCGAGCTCGGACTGGATCCGGCACAGCGCCTCGAGTTGCTCGTCGGTGATGTTGGCCGCGGCCCGCGCGGCGAGTTCACCGCCGATGTAGGCCTGCACGTTCGACACGTCGGTGAGGTCGCGGCCGGACAGCGGCAGCACCACGAACCCGCGGTGCGGCTGCTGGGCCAACAGCCCCTCGGCCTTCAGTTCGAACAGCGCCTCGCGCACCGGGGTGACGCTGACCCCGAGGTCCGCGGCGAGCTGATCCAGCCGGACGTAGGTGCCGGCGGCATAGGTGCCGTCGAAGATCCGTTTGCGCACGATGCGCGCCACATCCTCGGCCAGCTGGCGTCGTGCCAGCAGCCCGGGCGACTCGGACGCGGTCACCGGTCAGATCCGATAGTCGGCAAGCAACCGCTTGCTGATGATGTTCTTCTGGATCTCGCTGGTGCCCTCGCCGATCAGCAGGAACGGCGCGTCCCGCATCAGCCGCTCGATCTCGTACTCCTTGGAGTACCCGTAGCCACCGTGGATGCGGAACGCCTGCTGGGTGACCTCGGCGCAGAACTCACTGGCCAGATACTTCGCCATGCCCGCCGCGACGTCGTTGCGTTCCCCGGAGTCCTTGAGCCGCGCGGCGTTGACCATCATCAGGTGCGCCGCCTCGACTTTGGTTGCCATCTCGGCCAATTGAAACGCGATCGCCTGGTGGTCGGCGATCGGCTTGCCGAACGTGTGGCGCTGCTGGGCGTAGCGCACCGCGAGTTCGAACGCGCGGATGCCGACACCGCAGGCCCGTGCCGACACGTTCACCCGGCCGACCTCGATGCCGTCCATCATCTGGAAGAAGCCCTGGCCGGGTTTCTCGCCCAGGATGTCGGTGGGCGCGGCGACGTAACCGTCGAAGATCAGCTCGGTGGTGTCGATGCCCTTGTAGCCCATCTTCTCGATCTTGCCCGGAATCGTCAGGCCGGGCGCGACCGCACCGAAGCCGGTGGGCTTCTCGATCAGGAACGCGGTCAGGTTCCGGTGCGGCTTCTCGGCGCCCTCGTCGGTGCGCACCAGCACCGCGACCAGCGTCGAGCTGCCGCCGTTGGTGAGCCACATCTTCTGGCCGTCGATGGTGTAGGTGCCGTCGTCGTTGCGCTTGGCCCTGGTGCGGATCGCCGCGACGTCGGATCCGAGCTCGGGCTCCGACATCGAGAACGCACCGCGTGTCTCGCCGGTCGCCATGCGCGGCAAAAACTTCCGCTTCTGCTCGTCGGTGCCGTGCTGGCGGATCATGTACGCGACGATGAAGTGGGTGTTGATCACCCCGGAGATGCTCATCCAGCCGCGTGCCAGCTCCTCCACGCACAGCGCGTAGGTCAGCAGCGACTCGCCCAGCCCGCCATACTCCTCGGGGATCATCAGCCCGAACAGGCCCATCTCCTTCATCGCGTCGACGATGGCCTGCGGGTAGGTGTCGGAGCGCTCGAGTTCCTGTGCGACCGGGATGATCTCCTTGTCGACGAACTGCCGGACGTTCGCCACGATCTCGGTCTGGAACTCGGTGAGCCCGAGGGTCTGGGCCAAGCGCGTCACGAGTCCACCCTCTCGAACACGGCCGCCAGGCCCTGCCCGCCGCCGATGCACATCGTCTCCAGCCCGTAGCGCGCACCGCGCCGATGCAGTTCGCGCGCCAGGGTGGCCAGCATCCGACCGCCGGTCGCGCCGACCGGATGCCCCAGCGAGATACCCGAGCCGTGTACGTTGGTCCGCTCTAGATCGGCAGCGCCGAAGCTCCACTCGCGCATCACCGCCAGCGCCTGCGCCGCGAACGCCTCGTTGAGCTCGATCAGGTCGATGTCCTTCAGCTCAAGACCCACCTTCGCGAGCGCGGCCGCGGTCGCCGGCACCGGCCCGATGCCCATGATGTTGGGCGCGACGCCCGCCGACGCCCAGGACACCAACCGCACCAGCGGCCGCAGGCCCAGCTCCTCGGCCTTCTGCGGGGTGGTGACCACGCACATCGAGGCCGCGTCGTTCTGTCCGCTGGCGTTGCCCGCCGTCACCGTGGCCTCCGGATCACTCTTCGCCAGCACCGGTTTGAGTTTGGCCAGCGATTCGACGGAGGTGTCGGGGCGCGGGTGCTCGTCGCTGTCGATCACCTCCTCGCCGGCGCGGGTGCGGACGGTGACGGGGATGATCTCCTCGGCGAGGATGCCGTTGCGCTGCGCGGCCACCGCCCGCTGGTGTGACGTCACCGCGAGTTCGTCCTGCTCCAGCCGGGAGATGTTGTACTGGCGGCGCAGGTTCTCCGCGGTCTCGAGCATGCCGCCGGGCACCGGATAGTTGCGCCCACCGGCGGTGGCACGTCCGCGAGCCAGTCCGTCATGCAGCATCACGCCGGAACCCTTTGGTCCCCACCGCATCTCGGTGGAATAGAAGATGACGTTGCTCATGCTCTCGGCGCCGCCGGCGATCACCACGTCGTTGTCGCCCGCACCCACCTGCAGGCACGCCTGGATGACCGCCTGCAACCCCGACCCGCATCGGCGGTCGACCTGCATGCCCGGCACCGTGATCGGCAGGCCGGCGTCCAGTGCCACCACCCGGCCGATCGCGGGCGCCTCGCTGCTGGGATAGCAGTGGCCGAGGATCACGTCGCCGATCACCTCGGGGTCGATGCCGGTGCGCTCGAGCAGTCCCTTGAGCGCGAAAACGCCGAGTTCCGCGGCGCTCAGCGACTTGAACATCCCGCCGAACCGTCCGATCGGCGTGCGGACCGGTTCGCAGATGACCGTCTCGCGCATCAGATGTGCCTCCCGCCGGTCACCTCGAGCACGGTGCCCGTCATGTACGACGACAGGTCGCTGGCCAGAAACAGCGCGACCTTGGCCACCTCGGCCGGTTCGCCCGCCCGGCCCATCGGCACCTCCGCCAGCTTCTGGTCCCAGATATGTTGCGGCATCGCCTCGGTCATCGCCGAGCGGATCAGCCCGGGCTGAATCGCATTGACCCGCACCCCGAGGTGTGCGAGTTCCTTGGCGGCGGCCTTGGTCATGCCGACGATGCCGGCCTTGGCCGCCGAGTAGTTCGTCTGGCCGACCAGGCCGACCTTGCCCGAGATCGAGGACATGTTCACGATCGCGCCGCGCTTGTTCTCACGCATGATCGCCGCGGCGGCCTTGAGTCCGTTCCAGGTGCCCTTCAGGTGCACAGCGATCACCTGGTCGAACTGCTCCTCGGTCATCTTGCGCAGGGTCGCGTCGCGGGTGATGCCGGCGTTGTTGACCATGATGTCGAGGCTGCCGAACTTCTCGACCGCGGCGGCCACCAACGCGCTGACCTCGTCGCTCTTGGTCACGTCACAGCGCACGGCGAGCGCCACGTCGTCGCCACCGAGGCGTTCCGCCGCGGCCTGGGTGGCGCCCAGGTTGAGGTCGCCGATGACGACGCGGGCCCCCTCGGCGATGAAGCGCTCCGCGATTGCGTACCCGAGGCCTTGTGCGCCTCCGGTGACCACGGCGGTCTGGCCGGTCAACAACGACACCTGAACATCCCTTCTTCGCTGGTCAAGGCCCGGCGGGGGGCTCGTCAGAGCAACATCATATTTCATATATGATTTTGCCCGACCGGGACCTCGACCCGGCCCCGTCCCATACCGAACCGGAGCATCAATCGTGACCACCGCCGAAGTCAGCGACGAGGACTTCCAGCACATCCTCGAGCAGACCCGTCACTTCGTCCGCACCGCGGTCATGCCGCGCGAGCAGGAGATCCAGGCCGAGGATCGGGTTCCCGACGACCTTCGCGACCAGGCCAAGAAGATGGGGCTGTTCGGCTACGCCATTCCCCAGCAGTGGGGCGGGCTGGGCCTGAACCTCGCCCAAGATGTCGAGCTGGCAATGGAACTCGGCTACACGTCGCTGGCATTGCGGTCGATGTTCGGCACCAACAACGGCATCGCCGGGCAGGTGCTGGTCGGGTTCGGCACCGACGAGCAGAAGAAGCGGTGGCTGGAACCGATGGCCGCCGGTGACGTCGTCGCCTCGTTCGCATTGACCGAACCCGGCGCCGGCTCGAATCCATCCGGCTTGCGCACCAAGGCCGTTCGCGACGGCAGCGACTGGGTCATCAACGGCCAGAAGCGATTCATCACCAATGCGCCGATCGCGAACCTGTTCGTGGTGTTCGCACGGACCCGGCCCGCCGATGACAAGGGCGCGGGCATCGCGGTGTTCCTGGTGCCCGCCGACACCCCCGGCGTCACCGTGGGCGCGAAGGACGCCAAGATGGGCCAGGAGGGCGCCTGGACGTCCGACGTCAGCTTCGACGACGTGCGGGTGCCCGACGCGGCGCTGGTCGGCGGCGCCGAGGACATCGGTTACAAGGCCGCGATGATCTCGTTGGCGCGCGGACGAGTTCACATCGCCGCGCTGTCGGTCGGCACCGCGCAACGCGCACTCGACGAGTCGGTGGCCTACGCCGCCACCGCAACTCAAGGCGGCACCCCGATCGGCAACTTCCAACTGGTGCAGGCGATGCTCGCCGATCAGCAGACCGGCGTGATGGCCGGTCGCGCGCTGGTCCGCGAGGCCGCCCGCGCATGGGTCAGCGGCGAGGACCGGCGCATCGCGCCGTCGGCGGCCAAGCTGTTCTGCACCGAGATGGTGGGCCGGGTGGCCGATCTGGCCGTGCAGATCCACGGCGGCAGCGGCTACATGCGCGAGGTGACGGTCGAACGCATCTACCGCGACGTGCGCCTGCTGCGGTTGTACGAGGGCACCAGCGAGATCCAGCGCATCATCATCGGCTCCAACCTGGTGAAGGGAGCCCAGAAGTGACGGGCCGGTTGGCGGGCCGGGTCGCGTTCATCACCGGTGCCGCCCGCGGGCAGGGCCGCGCGCACGCCGTGCGGATGGCGCGCGAGGGCGCCGACATCATCGCCGTCGACATCGCGGGCGGCAAGTTGCCCCCGTGCGCACCGTATGAGGCCGCCACCCGGGAGGATCTCGACGAGACGGTACGCCTGGTCGAGGAGACCGGGCAGCGCATCCTCGCCTCGGTCGCCGACGTCCGAGACCTCGACGGGCTGCGCGAGGCCGTCGACGGCGGAGTGGCGGAGTTCGGCAGGCTCGACATCATCGTGGCCAACGCGGGCATCTCGGCGCCCGCATCGTGGAACGAGATCACCCCCGAGGACTTCCGTGACGTGATGGAGGTCAACGCCACCGGCACCTGGAACACGGTGATGGCCGGGGCACAGAAGATCATCGACGGCGGTCGCGGCGGCTCGATCATCCTGATCAGTTCGGCGGCCGGTGTGAAGTTCCAGCCGTTCATGGTGCACTACACCGCGAGCAAGCACGCGGTGACCGGGATGGCGCGGGCATTCGCCGCCGAACTCGGTAAGTACTCCATCCGGGTCAACAGCGTGCATCCCGGGCCGGTGGTCACGCCGATGGGCAGCGAGGGGATGATCACGGCGCTGGCGAAGGCCGCCGAGGCCCACGGCGACGACGCCATGCTGAAGGTGATGACGCCGTTCCTGCCGATCTGGGCGGCCCAGCCCGAGGACATCGCCGACGCCGTCTGCTGGCTCGCCAGCGACGAGTCGAAACTGGTTACCGCCCAGGCAATCTCGATCGACCAGGGGTCGTCGCAGTACTGAGGCGCTGATCAGGCCGTGATCAGGCCAGGAAGCGGACGATCGACTCGGCTACCGCAGCAGGCTTCTCCGAACCCTCGATCTCCACGGTGTAGGTCACGGTGGCCTGCACACCGCCCTGGACCTGATCCACCTTGGTGATCACGGCGCGGCCACGGATCTTGGCGCCCACCTTCACCGGGGTGATGAAGCGAACCTTGTTGTAGCCGTAGTTGATCGCCATCGTGATGTTCTGCACGGTGTAGAGCTGATGGGAGAAGGCCGGGATCAGCGACAGCGTCAGCAGGCCGTGGGCGATCGTCCCGCCGAACGGACCCGAGGCGGCGCGCTCGGGGTCGACGTGGATCCACTGATGATCCTCGGTCGCGTCGGCGAACAGGTTGACCCGGTCCTGGGTGACCTCGAGCCACTCACTGGGGCCCAGCTCGGTCCCCTCCGCGGCGACCAACTCATCGACCCCGTTGAACGTCTTGAGCACTTCTCCTCCTAGAAAACCACCGTCTGGTTGCCGTACCTGATGATGCGGTCCTCACAGTGCCACAGCACCGCTCGAGACAGTACGACGCGTTCCACATCGGCGCCCAACCGGGCCAGGTCACTGACGCTCTGGCGATGGTCGACCCGCACCACGTCCTGTTCGATGATCGGTCCCTCGTCGAGGTTCTCGGTGACGTAGTGGGCCGTCGCGCCGACCAGCTTCACGCCGCGCTCCTTGGCCCGCCGATACGGCGCGGCCCCGATGAACGCGGGCAGGAACGAGTGGTGGATGTTGATGACCGGGCAGCCGACCTCGTCGAGGAACCGCGGGGTGAGGATCTGCATGTAGCGGGCCAGCACCACCAGATCGACGTTGCCGCGCAGCAGTTCGAGTTGGCGCGATTCGGCCTCCTCGCGGATCTCCTTGTGCGCGGGCACGTGGATGAACGGCACCGAGAACGGCCGCACCTGATCGGCGAGGTCGGGATGGTTGGAGATCACCATCACCACCGACATGTCCAGTTCACCGCGCCGGTTGCGCCACAGCAGGTCGAGCAGGCAGTGGTCTTCCTTGGACGCCATGATCGCCACCCGTTTGGGTTTGGACGCCTCGGTGAGCCGGAAGTCCATCCCGAACTTCGCCGCGACCTTCTCGGCGAATTCGCGCTCCAGCGCGTCGCGCGCGGCCGCCAGCCCCGGCAGGTGAAAGATCGTGCGCTGCATGAATGTGCCGCCGGTGGGCTCGGTGGAGTGCTGGTCCAGCGAGATGATGTTCGCGCCCGCGTCGGCCAGAAAGCTGCTCACGGCCGCGACCAGGCCCGGCCGGTCGTCGCAGCGCAGCAGCAGCCTGCCGATGTCCTTGACCGACAGGTCCCCCCGACCCGCTTCCGGGTATCCGCTTCCCATCTGTTTCAGGGTGTCATACCGCCGCGGTGCGTCGGCTACTGACCGGGAACTGGATATCCGCGGCCCCAACCGCACCGCCACACGGGCGTTTCGCTCTGCGTCTCACGGAGGTTGGTGTGCAGGTGTCGGCCGGCCCGCCGGCAGACCGGCGGCGCCGCTTTTCCCGATGACGTGAGCAGCTCGAGTCGGCCGAACCGGCTGGCACGCCTGCTGACCAGACACACTCGCACCGCGCCGTCCCACGTGGCTGGCTGCTGCGGCGGCGCCGCGTTGACCTGCGGTCCGTCGCTGACGACGGTGACCCCGTAGCGCGCCCGGACGGCCAGCGAACCGTGCGGGGTGTCGAACACCGCGCCGATCGCGGTGCCCTGGTCGAACACGATGCGCTGCAACGCGCAGTCCGGCTCCACCTCGACGTAGCGCAGTTGTGCCTGCCGTTGCAGCCACCGCTGCACCGACCCACCCACATCGTCGGGATCCGGTGTCATCGCGCCGATCTCGGCCACCTCGATGATCTCGCCGTCCGAGGCGTGCAGCGCGGTGGTGGGCCAGTTCACCACCCGGGTGTGCAGAAAGCCGTACGGCGACGCCAGGCAGCGCGCCGCCCAGTCCCGCAGCCGAGCACCGTAGAACGGCGCCACCCCGTTGCGGGCCTCGACCGGCGCCTCGTGCACCACGCTGATCGGTAGATCGGCTTCCCCGACGGGCCGACGCACCGAGGCCAGATCCGACGACAACGCGGCGAGGAAGTCGACGGTCTCCAGATCCCCGATCCGAGCCCCGAGCCAGGGATGCACCCGGGATAGGTGGGCCCGAAAGGGTGCGTCGGGATCGCGCGCGGTGTCAGTGCGCGGGGGCGCGGCAACGAAGACGTCAGCACCGAAATCGACCGCGAACACCGCCGCCGCCAACCCCGCCGCCCCGGCGCCGGTGCACACCGTGTCGACGGCCAGATCCCAGTTCAAAGTTAACTACCTCGATATTGCTGTGCGCGGAAGTGAAACTGACCTCGGCCACTTATACGTCCGCGCAGGTCGGCCGGTCAATAGATTCATTAATAGGCATCAACGTAAAGTTGCCATGACCCGCGCAGGGATTCGAGGGGGTTTGCCAACGCGGACCATGGCAACACAGCGAAAATACCATCGCCGGGTCGCCGGCAACGCCGGAACACTTTCGGTAAAGGTGCCAACGCTCGGACTCCTCCGCGCGCACCACCCCGCCGCGCCCACCTAACTAACTAGGTTTACTCTGTGCATAGCGCTCCAGCAGACAGGGGGAACTGACCCATGGACCTCACCTGGTCGGAAGCCGATATCGCATTCCGCGACGAGGTGCGCGCATTTCTCGACGAGCAGCTCACGCCGGACCTGCGGCGCGCGGGAAAGCTGATGACCAGCGTCTACGCCGACCACGAGGCGAGCATGCGCTGGCAGCGGATCCTGCACGAGCGCGGGTGGGCCGCGCCGGCCTGGCCGGTCGAGTACGGCGGGTGCGACTGGACGCTGACCCAGCACTACATCTTCAGCCGCGAGTGTCAGTTGGCGGGCGCGCCGTCGCTGTCGCCGATGGGCATCCGGATGGTCGCGCACGCGATCATCAAGTTCGGCACCGAGGAACAGAAGAACTACTTTCTGCCCCGCATCCTGACCGGTGAGGTGTTCTTCTGTCAGGGCTACTCCGAACCGGAGGCGGGCTCGGACCTGGCGTCGTTGTCGATGGCGGCCGTCATCGATGAATCGACCGGTGACCTCATCTGCACCGGCAGCAAGATCTGGACCACCCACGCCCGCGAGGCGAACTGGATGTTCGCCCTGGTGCGCACCTCCAAGCGGGAGAAGAAGCAGCAGGGCATCACGTTCCTGCTTATCGACATGACCTCCCCCGGCATCCAGATCCGCCCACTGGTGATGACCTCCGGCGAGGAGGTGCAGAACCAGGTGTTCTTCGACGAGGTGCGGGTGCCAAAGAGCAACGTGCTCGGTGCGATCGACGACGGCTGGACGGTGGCCAAGTACCTGCTCGAGTTCGAACGCGGTGGCGGCGCGTCGTCACCGGCGTTGCAGGTGCTGGCCGACGAGATCGCCACGGTCGCCGCCGAGCAGCCGGGCCCGGATGGCGGTGCGCTCCTTGACGATCCGGCCTTCGCCCGCCGGCTCGCCGACGCCCGAATCCGCACCGAGGTGCTGGAGATCCTGGAGTACCGGGTGCTGGCGACCGTCGCGCAGGGCGGCAACCCCGGCGCGGCGTCGTCGATGCTCAAGGTGCTCTCCACCGAGCTGAGCCAGACGCTGACCGAACTCGCGATGGAGGCGGCGGGCCCGCGCGGAAGGGTCTATCAGCCGCATGCGACCTGCCCCGGTGGGCCGGTCACCGACTACGCGGCGCCACCGGACGGCTACGTCAGCGGCGAGCCGTGGCAGGCGGTCGCCCCGTTGCGCTACTTCAACGACCGGGCCGGCTCGATCTACGCCGGTAGCAACGAGATTCAGCGCAACATCCTGGCGAAAGCCACTCTGGGACTGTGATCGGGGGCCGGTGATGGACTTCAACCTCAGCAAGGAACAGGAACTGCTGCGCGACGGGCTGAACAAGTTCCTGTCGACCAGATACGACCTGGAGAAGAGCCGCACCGCGGCCAAGACCGGCGCCGGGTGGCAGCCCGACATCTGGCGGGGCTTCGCCGAGGAGTTGGGCATCTTGGGCGCCGCACTGCCCGAGGAGGTGGGCGGCATCGGCGGTGGCCCGGTCGAGATCATGGTGATCGCCGAGGCGCTGGGACACGCGTTGGTCATCGAACCCTACGTCGACACCGTCGTGGTGGCGGGCGGGCTGCTGCGGCGAGCCGGCGGTCCGGCCGCCACCGCGGTACTGGAGAAGATCGTCGAGGGCAGCGCGGTCGTCGCGCTGGCGGCCGCCGAGGCGTCGTCCGGCGACCACTGGCAGGGCGTGTCCACCGTGGCCGAGCGCGACGGCGACGAGTGGGTGCTGCGCGGCGAGAAGATCGTCGTGGTGGGCGCGCCGCTGGCGACCCACCTGCTGGTCACCGCGCGCACCGCGGCGGGGATCTCACTGTTCCTCGTCGACGTCGAACGCGTCGGCCAGGGAATGCGGATGCACCCCTACCGCACCGTCGACGACCGCCGGGCCGCCGACATAACCTTCGACGGGCTGCGCCTCCCGGCGGACGCGCTGCTCGGCGAGGACGGCCAGGCGTGGCCGTCGATCGCCACCGCGCGCGACGAGGGCGCCGCCGCGGTGTGCTCAGAGGCCGTCGGCTGTATGCGAAAAGTGCTGGCGGACACCGTCGAATACGCCAAGCAGCGGCACCAGTTCGGCGTGCCGATCGGCAGCTTCCAGGTGCTGCAGCACCGCATGGTCGACATGTACATGGAACTCGAACAGTCGGTCGCGGCGGTGTACCTCGCCGTGCTCAACCTCGAGTCCGAACCGGCGGTGCGGGAACGGGCGGTGTCGGCGGCCAAGGCCACGATCGGCCGCGCCGCGCGCTTCATCGGTCAGCAGTCCGTGCAGTTGCACGGCGGCATGGGCATGACCGAAGAGCTCGCGATCGGGCACTACTTCAAGCGGCTCACCGCGCTGCAGTACGAGTTCGGCTCGACCGACCACCACCTGACGCGCTACGCCGAGCTGATGCGCGCCTGATCGCTAGCGCACGGCCATCGGCAACCGCCCGCGCCACCGCGGAGATTCGGTTGTCCACGTTTCGTAGGGTAAGCAGGTAAGCGCACGCGGCTGGATCCTGTTCCTGGCCATGAGCGTCATCTGGGGCATCCCCTACCTGCTGATCAAGATCGCTGTCGAGGGCGTGTCGGTGCCGGTGCTGGTGTTCGCCCGCGTCGCCGTCGGTGCCGCGGTGCTGGTTCCCCTGGCGCTGTCCCGGCGGACGCTGGACATCGTGCGCAGACACTGGCGGGCGTTGGCCGCGTTCGCGTTCTTCGAGATCATCGCCGCCTGGTGGTTGCTGTCGGACGCCGAACGCCACCTCACCAGCTCGATGACCGGCCTGCTGATCGCCGCCGCGCCGATCATCGCCGCGGTGCTGGACCGGTTCACCGGCGGTGAGCGCCTGGACCCGAGGCGGGTCGCCGGCCTGGCGATCGGGATCACCGGCGTGGCCGTGCTGGCCGGTCCGCACATCGGCGGCAGCACCGGGCCGATCGTCGAGGTGCTGCTCGTCGCCACCTGCTATGCGATCGCGCCGCTGATCGCCGCGCGCCACCTCGCCGACGTCGCGGCGCTGCCGATGACCGCGATCTGCCTGGGCTTCGCCTCGCTGGTGTACGTCGGGCCTGCGGTGGTGACGTGGCCCACTCAGATGCCCTCCGGCCGCGTGCTTTTGGCGTTGGCAGGTCTGGCCGTGGTCTGCACCGCGCTGGCGTTCGTGACGTTCTTCGCGTTGATCCGCGAGGTGGGCGCGCCGCGGGCGCTGGTGTTCACCTACATCAACCCGGCCGTCGCGCTGGCCGCCGGCGTGATCGTGCTCAACGAGCCGTTGACGCCGTGGAACGTGGCCGCGCTCGCGCTGATCTCGGTGGGCTGCGTGCTGGCGACGCGCCGACGCGTCGAGGTGGTCGAAACCGGTTCCGGCTCAGAGGAGTTCGCTACTGATCCAAATAGGCGGTGATCACGTCGGTCAGCGCCCGCAGCTGCCGGCTGACGTCGACGGGACCCGGCACCGCCATGGTGGCGACCATCGCGCCCATCAACGTGGTCCAGATCAGGTTGCCGACGGCGTCGGCCCGCTCCTGGTCGACCCCCTCGGCGACGTAGCGACCGAGATTGGTCAGCGTCGTGAACAATTCGAGCAGATGACGCTGGTCCCCGTCCGGCCGGTTCGCCCGAGTGGCGATCAGGATTTCAAGTGCGGCAATCGATGTCGGGCTCAGAAACGCGTCGGCGACCGTGTCGACCAAGACCGAGACCCTGTCCCTGCCGTGCAGCGCCGCCAGTTTCGGCTCGGCCCGGCGCAGGCTGTCCAGCAGGGCGTCGAAGCCGTCGTCGACCACCGCCATCAGCAGGCCGTCCCGACCACCGAAGTGGTACTGGATCACTCCCCACGTCACCCCGGCGCGCTCGGTGATGTGCTTGGCGCTGGCCGCACCGAAACCCTCCTCGAGCACGCAGCGCACCGTCTCGTCGATCACCGCCGCGCGCGTGCGATCGGCGCGGACCTGTCTGCCGTTGACGGGACGGCGCGGGTTGATGTGGGTGGTCACAGAAACACGCTAGAGCTTGAAGCGCCCGGCGAAGCCCCGTAACGGCACGTCCGCGCTGGTGAGCAGGCCCGGCGGCGCCTCCACCACCGACCTGATGGCCGCCAGCGCGGGCATGCCGGTGACGGTCATGCCGATCGAGGCGAAGTTGGCCGGATCAGACAGGTCGACGCCGGGCTTCGGGAAGATCATGTGCTTGTTGTAGATGCACGGGTCGCCCTTGATCTGAGTGATGTAGCAGCCCTTGATGTCCCAGCTCGGATCGGTGTGCGGGGTCATCTGCCATTCGAGGTGCGTCTCGATCCGCGGCACCCCGTCGACCATGCCCTGATACTTGATGTAGTTGCCCCCCAGCGAACCCTTCGGCAGCTGGTACCAACCCAAGTCGACGTCCTTGGTGCACGCACCGAGCTCGTAGCTGAACTTCACCTCGTCGAGTTCCAATCCGAAGCAGTCGGCCATCATCAGCACGGCATCGGAGAACACCCGCGTGTACTTCTCCAGCTTTCCCGGAATCGACGGATCGTCAACGGGCAGCCCGTAGCCCACCTCGATCCAGGTGTCGCGGGAGTGGTGGCAGGACACGTCGACCGATTCGATGGTGGTGACGTTCTCGATCTCGGCGACGTCGGCCGAACACACCACGCCGAGAATCTGATTCAGGCCAGGGTTCATGCCGGTGCCGTAGAACGTCGACCCGCCCTTCGTGCAGGCCTCGGCCAGGAGTTGGGTCACCGGCTTGCCTGACGGGTGCGGGTGGTTGGTGTCACGGTGCCAACCGGTGATCCAGTCGGCGGTGGTGACGATGTTGATCCCGGCCTCCAGCACCTTGACGTAGAGGTCCTCGTCGGGGAAGACGCCGTGGAAGGTGAGCACGTCGGGCTCGGCGGCGATGATGTCGTCGATCGATCCGGTGGCCTTGACGCCGATCGGCCCGATACCCACGATCTCGCCGACGTCACGCCCCACCTTTTCAGACGAATAGCAGTGCACCCCAACCAGTTTCAGGTCAGGCCGATGTTGTAGCCGTTTGATCATCTCGGAGCCGACGTTGCCGGTGGCCACCTGGAAGACCCGGATCGGTGTTGTCATGCTCAGCCTCTCTGCCGTGCTGCGTAGACCTCGGCGGCGCTCCCGCCGACGCCGTCGGGATAGAACTGCTTGGCCCAGTTGCGGATTGCGGTGAAGCCCTGGTGCTCGGAACTGGTCAGTGCGGGCGGATCGGAGTAGCGCTGATGCGCCCAGATGACGATGTCCTGGCTGAACTGGCGGATGACCTCCTGGCCGAACTCGTGCGCCTTGGCCTGTGCCCGTTCGGGATTCTTGCTGGGCGTGCGCCCGATATACACCATGAATCGCACGTCGGAGGTGTACTCGTCGACCGGCGTGATCGCCGAGATCGTCCGATTGTCGACCATCCCCCAACTCTTGGTCACCGCGATGCCCAGCCCGCCGTTGATGGCGTTCACCCCGCTCTTGACGTCATCGATGCTCTGCTGCTCGTCGCCCTCGAACGTGATGGTGAAGTCGACGTACGACCACGGCTCGTCGAAGTCGTGACGGGTGAACACCGGGACGATCGGAGTGTTGTGCACGAACTTGAAATGCGCGAAGTCAACGCCGTTTTCGAGCACGTACTGCGGGTGCATCTCGAGGCCCGGCTCGAACAGTCGCTGCTGCGGGTAGTAGTCGTCGGCGCTGCTGCCGTCCTCGAAGCTGGCGAACACGTCGGGCGCATCGAAGAACGGCTCGCGCCGATCCACGTCGTGCCAGATGTAGATGGACTCGTTGCGTTCGACGACCGGGTACGTGCGGATGCGCCGGCCGCGGTTGGGGCGGTCCTGGTACGGAATGCAGACGTTACGACCCTCGCGGTCCCACTGCCATCCGTGGAACGGACACTGGATCACCTCACCGGCGACGTGACCGCCGTACCCGAGGTGGGCGCCGAGATGTTCACAGTAGGCGTCCATCACGGTCAGCTGCCCGGAGTCGCTTCGCCACGCCACCATCTCGGTGCCGAAGTACTTCATCCGGTGCACGTCACCGACCTTGATTTCGTCGGACCACGCGACCTGGAACCAACCGGTCGGCTTCATCGACAACGGCGGCTTGGCCATGCCGAAAATCATAGAGGACTCAATGTTAAGCTGACAAGCGGCGCCGGTTTTAATGAGCCATGGCCAACCGCATCCAGACGCTGCTCGGCGTCGAGTACCCCGTCGTTCAGGCGCCGATGACCTACATCGCCCGGGCCGAACTCGCCGCGGCGGTCTCGGAGGCGGGCGGGCTCGGCATGATCGAGACGCTCACCCCGCAGGGCCGCGCCGACCTGCACCGGGTGCGCTCGCTGACGGACAAGCCCGTCGCGGCCAACCTGATGATCCAGGGCTGGAAGAAGGACCGGTCGATCGTCGACGTGTTGGTTTCGGCCGGGGTGCGGCATGTGTTCACCTCCGCGGGCGACCCCGCGCTGTTCACCGCGGCCCTGCACGACGCCGGCATGACCGTGGTGCACGTGGTCGGTTCGCTGCGAGCCGCCCGGAAGGCGGCGGCCGCCGGGGTCGACGCGCTGGTCGTGGAGGGCGTCGAGGGCGGCGGGTTCAAGTCGCTGCGCGGCGCGTCGACCATGGTGCTGCTGCCATTGGTCGCCGAGACCATCGAGCTGCCGATCATCGCCGCGGGCGGGATGTGCGATGCCCGGTCGGCCGCGGCGGCGGTGGTGCTCGGCGCCGAAGGGGTGCAGATGGGCACGCGCATGCTGGCCAGTCAGGAGGCGGCGGTGCATGCGAACTTCAAGGACGCGATCGTGGCGGCCGACGACTCGGGCACCGTGCTGCTCGACGTCCCGGGCAATCCCACGATGCGGGTGCTGCGCACGGGCCTGGCCGAACGGGTGGCCGCCGGTGCCGAGGCCGAACTGCTGGGCAAGGTCACCGAGCTGTACTTCGGCGGGGACATGGAGGCCAGCGTCGCCAACACCGGGCAGGTGTCGTCGCGCATCCACAAGCTGTTGCCGGTGGCCGACATCGTGCGGCGCACCTGGCTCGATGTCGAGGCGGCGTTGGCCGAAGCGCGGTCCCGCGTCTAGG